>Ga0326727_10000951_pt1 | contig 112690 bp, 90 predicted proteins | sample MB2enrmetagenome_FD_207643 | JGI IMG/M metagenome (GOLD analysis project Ga0326727, IMG submission 207643) | Lab enriched peat soil microbial communities from McLean, Ithaca, NY, United States - MB29MY | ecosystem: Environmental > Terrestrial > Soil > Wetlands > Peat | place: USA: New York... | reverse complement strand
AGGGGAAACTTCGGTGTTGGGCTTGGAAAAGACGCCGGGCCTGGGCATGACGCAGGACACCGCACACGGCTCTGGGCGGACCGGGGCGGCCGCTTCCGGCCTCATGTCTTCTACGGTTCCCGCGGCGGCGAGCTTTCGCTCCGGCTGGCAATCGCTGCTGGCCTCGCTCAGTTCCGGTATGGCAGTCTCTGGCGAGGATCAGGGTACAGCTTCCGCAGGACCGGCAGCCGGAGAGATTTCTGAAAAATCCTCTGTTTCGACCCAGGCTGCCGGCATCCGATTGCGCCAGGGACAGGGAACAGAGAAGGAAAGCGTAGAGACGAGTGCAGAGACGATGTTGTCTTCGGCTGGGGCTCTGACTCAAACATTGGTAGCGGAGCTGGCTGCCAAGGCAGCAAAGCCGGCCTCGACCAGTGCGGAGGAGAATAAACCGTCTGCGGAGCCGGGAACAGAATCTACTCGCAGCTCGCATCCAGCGCGGTCCACCAACACTACCAAGACGGACTCAGTCTCAGCAGAACCGTTGCCGGGACTCGTGCCGGCAGCCATAGCGAGTCTTTCGCAGACAGTGCCGGCAACTGCTATCGCCAGCCCGGTTGCACAGAATCGAGACGAGACGGCGCAACTTGCCCAGACGGAGATCTATGCCGCTCTCTCAACGGACCAGCAAGCCGTTGTTGCTTCGGCGGCGGACAAAGACGCACCGCCGGCCGTCGCGATGCTTGCCGCGGGCGGGAACGCGACTGAAACACCAGCACCTGGCCGCAGACTGACTCTATTCACTGAGGCGGCAGCACGGAACGCGAGCCCGGCGGAGACTCCGGCGACAAGCCAGACCCCGTCCCAGACCTCGTTATCCGTGCCGGGCCAGAATCCGAGCCAGGCCGCGGAGACCAACCTGAATTCTTCCGAGATGCCGGCGGCAAGTCAGGTTCCGCCGCCGATCTTCGTTTCTGGCCAGAACCAGACGCATTCTTTGGCTCCGGACCGTCAACCGATCCGGATTGCAGCGCCGGGCATGAACCCAATTCCGGCCGAGGTTGCCAGCCATAACCTAACTTCTGCCACAGCACCTACCACAAATCCGGCGGAGACGGAGAAGACAAGCACGAGCTCAACTTCAGTTCTGGTTCCAGACCTGAGCCGGAGTTCAACGTTCATTTCAAGCCAGGAACAGATTGCAATCCAGCAGGGAAACCAGGGCGTGAGCGGGTTTGCTGGCGATGGCTTGAATCCCTTGGCGTTGACCGCCGGCGCCGCCGACCAATCCGGACTGCTGTCGGCTCAATCCTCCGCACTGAACAAGCCGGGCTCAGCCGCAGGCGGAAAAGAATCAATTCGCGGAAACGGCAACTCCGTCCAGCAGGTTAGCCACCTTACAGCAGGGCAGACTACTGTCCCAGCTGCAGATGCCTCCGCAATGGCGCGCGCATTGGCCGGCACGGGCGGAACTGTAAACACATCCAATGAACCGGCGGGAGCTTCGAGCATGGCGGCAACCCGGCCAGATTCTCGCGAGGCCTTTACCACACTCGACGGAGCTGACACTCCGGGGTCCACTACCTGGATTCATGCCGGGACGCAGCATGCCGAGGCAGGTTATCAGGATCCGGCGCTGGGTTGGGTAGGCGTCCGTGCGGATCTAAGCGGAGGTGGGGTTCATGTCCAACTGGTGCCCGGTTCAGCCGACGCAGCCCAGGCTCTGGGCAGTCATCTGGCAGGATTGAACGCCTATCTTGCCGAACATCACACGCCGGTGGAGACGCTCTCGCTGACTTCGCCCGAGGGAGGTTGGCCGGGGCCGGGCAGCGGCCAGGGCACAGGAGAGGGAACGCAGCAGGGGGCAGGCCAACAGACAGCGCAGGGCGCCGATGCAGGCACTCTGTCAGGTCAATCTTCGGATTCTGTGATTCAGTCGCCGGCCACATCGGCGGAGTTGCCAACATTCTTCGGGGACATGGACGGTATCACATCGCCGGCAAGTTTAGACGGTTACCACATTTCGGTGATGGCCTGAGCCTGAGGACAGGCTCTAGCCACGGATAGTGCAATCATCAAGGACGCAGAAAAAACGCAATTCGAAACAGCGAAGAGCAGGGAGGCAACATGGCAGCGGCAATTTTGAATCACCACGTGGCGGCGGTGCAGGCTCTTATGAGCCAAACCGCAACCCCTTCGGCGGCAACGGCCAAAGCTACAAGCGGGACAAACGCAGCAAGCGCCACGGCCAACGCGACCAGCAGTTCAAGCAACACTACCAGTTCCTCGGCCACCATTTCGGCCAACGATTTTCTGACCTTACTGGTCACCGAGATGAAGAACCAGGATCCAACCGCGGACACCGACCCCAATGAGTACATCAACCAGTTGGTGAATGTGAACAGCCTGGAGCAACTGATCTCGATCAACCAGACGCTGACGACGGACCTGGGCAGCTCGACGGCCGCTTCGAGCGGAGCTGCAACCACCGGCGCATCCACTTCCGCCGTCTCCAGCCTGACCGGCGCGGGCGCCAGCGCGCAGGCTCAACCGGCCTCGTACGGAACCGCGACGAACCTTCCCGGCGCCCTGAGCGCGGCTGCAGCCAAACTGGCTCCCGGCAATCTCGGTATTCCCGCGGCTAATCCCGCGGCCCAGAGCGTGGCTCAGTCCCTGAGCGGACGGCCACGCACGCAGCAGTAGCGATTCCGCGGACTTGAAAGAGCCCTGTTAGTCAGTTCACCCGCCGGTCGCCAAGGCCTGCGCCAACTTCAGATGCAGACGAGAGGAGATTCGCAATGCCCAGTTTTTACATTCCACTCAGCGGCCTCAACGCCGATAATACGGCGCTGAACACCATCGCCAACAACTTGTCCAACATGAACACCACCGGCTTCAAATCGCAGACGACCAACTTCAGCGACCTGTTTTACCAGCAGGTGGGCACCACCGGATCGGGAGACGAAATACAGCAGGGAACGGGCGTGCAGGTGGCCTCGAACAGCACCGATTTCACCGGCGGCTCGATTGCCTCGACTGGCGTCGCGACGGATGCCGCGATCGACGGCACTGGCTTCTTTGTGCTGGACAACGGCGGAGGCGCACAACTCTACACGCGCGACGGCAACTTCCAGCTGAGTTCCATTGGCACGCTGGAAAGCACTGAAGGCCAGGGAGTCATGGGATATGCGGCCCTCAATGGCGTGATCAACACCAATGGCGGCTTGACGGACATCACGATTCCCACCGGGCAGGTGATGCAACCAGCGGCGACAACCAGCTTCAGCATGACGCAAAACCTGGATTCCGCGTCACCCATAGGCACACAAACCTCGGGCCAGGTGCAGATCTACGACTCGCTGGGAAAATCCTATGAAGCCACAGTGACTTACACCAATCTGGGAAACAACTCGTGGAGCTACAACATCACGTTGCCGGATACCCTGACGCCGGCATCGTCTACCGCGACAACCATTACCAATACAGGAGGGCTCCTGGGAATGACGCAGAGTTCAACCGCTGCAGGAGGCATTACTACGCTCAGTTACAACTTCGGTTCGAGCGGCGGCAAACTGGCTACAGTCGATCCAGGGACGACTCTGACGATCACCGGGCCGGTAGGCGTGCCGGCCTTCGTTACGCCGGCAATCACCGCCGGTGAGACGGTAGCCACCTACGCGCATAATCTGCAACTCGCGGTTAACACGGCAAACATCGCCGGCGTAACCGTTTCGGCCACGGCCAGCGGCCAGTTATCCATCGTTGGACCGTCCGCCACGCTCTTAACCACCGGTATAGTAAAGCAGGATCTGGCGGGGACGACCGTCACTTACAACTTCGGATCGAGTGGCGCCACGATGGCAACGGTCGATCAGGGAACAAACCTGACCATTACCGGGCCAACAGCCACCGGCGGCACGGCGACCATTACCGCGCCTGCGATCACCGCCGGCGAAACGGCAGTCAGCTATGTTGCGGCCCTCAATGCAGCCGTGACGGCCGCGGGAATCACCGGCGTGACCGTTACCGGTCCAACCGCGACGGGCCAGGTGACCATCACCAGCCTGGGGACAAGCGGCAGCATGATTCAGGATACAGTTGGATCTGCCAGCGCCAATGGGACGCTGGTCTTCGACACGAGCGGCAATTTGGTGACTCCAGCCGCGAATGTGGGCGGCATATCCTTCGGCGGACTTTCCGACGATGCGGCCACGATGAACATGACCTGGGGTCTCTACAGTGCCGCCGGCACGGGAAATGTCAGCCAGACCGCCGCAGCTTCGGGTCAATCGGCGCAAAACCAGAATGGGTATGCGAGCGGCGAGTATCAGAGCTTCACCATCGGCTCCAATGGCATTGTTACTGCCACCTACTCGAATGGCCAGAGCCAGAACGTGGGACAATTGGCGATTGCCACGGTCAGCAACCAGCAGGGATTGGTTGACACGGGCTCGACTGAATATCAGGCTACTTCCTCCTCAGGCCTTGCCACTGTCGGGGTGGCTGGTGCAGGTGGGCGCGGTACGCTCGAAGGCAGTTCTCTGGAGGCTTCTAACGTCAACATCTCCTCTGAGTTCTCAAACCTGATCGTCGCCCAGCGCGCCTTCGAGGCCAACGCCAAGTCGGTAACCACATTCGATACCATCACCCAGGAAACCATTAACATGATTCACTAAGCTCGTCGCGGGGCGGCCTTCGGACCGCCCCGATCTTTAATTGCACAACCATCTAGTGTTAATCAGGCGAAATTGACCGGGCAGCTCACTCAAGTCATGTGGCCGCTGCGCATCTCGACGAACAGCCCCTTTCCTTCAGCCAGAACGTGGTCTCGGTGATTGAGAATCCTGGCCTCGGTCCAGTGTTTGCGGCCATCGCTGCGCAGCAAGCGGCCCTCCACGCGAATCGGCGCAGTGGAGGGAACAGGGCGAAGGTAGTCGATCTCCATCTGCCGGGTCATAGCCGTCAATCCCCGCGCCCGGACGGACTTGCTCATGGCCTCGTCCAGCAGCGTGGCGATGATGCCGCCGTGCAGGTAACCGTCCGGTCCCTCGAAGATCTCCGCAACGGTGGGCAGGCAAACCACGCTCCCATCCTTGGCGAGCAGGAACTCAAGTCGCAAGCCGGCAGCATTGGCCGGGCCGCAACCGAAGCACCTGTTCTGCGCCTTGTGCTCCATAGGGGTCAGTTTCTCGGTAGAACTATCCATGGTCCAAGCATAATGGAAACGTCAAGTTCATTCGCGGAAGGAAATTTCCGTTTTTTTCGCAGTCTTTCTCGACCATCCTGCATCGAACCCAACAGAGGTTTCCCATCATGAACCGCAGAACCGCAATCAAGCATATGGGCGGCGTGGCAAGCGCGCTGCTGTTGACCGAAGCCCTGAGTAGTCAGGCAACCCCTGCCGGACAAGCCGCTGCCGCAGCCCCGCCCGCGCCTCCATCCGGGCCGTTCACCCTGCCGCCGCTGCCCTACGACTACGACGCGCTGGAGCCGTATTTCGATGCCGCGACCATGCACCTGCACCATGACAAGCACCACCAGGCCTACGTGAACAACCTGAACGCCGCCGTGGCCGCGCACCCCGAGCTGGCCGGCAAGACCGTGGACGAACTGGTCGCCAACCTTAGCGCCTGGCCTGAATCGGCTCGCACCGCCGTGCGCAACCAGGGCGGTGGCCACGCCAACCACTCCTTCTGGTGGCCGACGCTGGGCAAGCCCGGATCGGCGTCAGCGCCCATCGGCGAGTTGGCCAAGGCCATCGATGCCAAATTCGGCTCGCTCTCCGGCTTTCAGGACAAGCTCACCGCCGCGACGCTGGGTGTCTTCGGCAGCGGCTGGGCATGGCTGGTCAAGCTGCCCGATGGAACCTTGGCTATAGAACTCACTTCCAACCAGGACAGCCCGTTGACACTGGGCCATAAGCCGGTGCTGACCGTAGATGTCTGGGAGCATGCCTATTACCTGAAGTACCAGAACCGGCGCGCCGACTACGTGAAGGCTTTCTTCCAGGTGGTCAATTGGGATTACGTAAGTGGCCAATTTGCTCAGAAGGCGTAGGGAGAACGTGGTTTGGATGGTAGGCCTAAGGGTGGGCTGGGCTTTTGTTTGCATAGGATTAGCGGCCAGCATGACCGGCTGCCATTCTGCGCAGGAACTCACCCCGCAGGAGGCCGAAGGGAAGCATCTCTATCAGGTGCGCTGCGCCCACTGCCACGAAGATAACGACTTGGCGCTCAAGAAGATACCCCCTGATCTGCACGGCGTCTTTGCCCACAAAACGCTGCCCAGCGGCGCACCGGCCACCGACGCGGCCGTGCGGCAGAATGTGCTTGCAGGGAAGGGAATGATGCCCGGTTTTGCCGGCCGGTTCACCGATGAGCAGATGGCGGCACTGCTGGCATACCTCCATACTGGACTTCACTGATTTTATCTTCCTGTATACAAATTTTCATTACCTATTAATGACTATGGTTACTTGTTCCAGGTAACCTTCGAGCATATGACTCTAGCTGCATTGAAGCAGCGCCTCTCACGACATTGTTGCGAGAGGGACGAATTTGTGTTCCCGAAGACCTGATGAAGAGCAACGATTTGCTCTTAGTTTGTCTTATGCATGCGCAGAGCGTGGCACGCATTCGCAACAAGAAAGGTGGGCCATTATGACAGTCCGTTGGGGAAGATGCTTTAACTTTAAGAAATGCAAGGACGCCCGGGAAAAACAGCATATTCCTATTCCACAAGGGGCCCCTTTCGTTTGTCCCGAGTGCTCCGAACCGCTGCTGGATGAAAACTCTGTTATTCCCAAAGAGACTCAAGCCCCGCCCCGCAAGAGGTCGCCGAATACTCTTCTGGCCGTCATAGCAGTATTGCTTCTTTGTGCTGTGATTGCTGGGCTGGCAAGATGGGGCATGCAGCACAGCGCGAAGGCGGCAACGTCCAAGACGATCCTTCGCCTGGCGGGCTCGAACACCATTGGAGACACGCTAGGGCCGGCCTTAGCCGAGGCTTTTCTTAAGGATCAGGGAGCGACCAATGTTCGCATTCTCCCCGGAGCCAGCCCGCTGGAGAAGATCGTTGAGGGTGTGCTGCCCGGCGACAGTAAAGCATCCTCGATTACCATTGCGGCCCACGGTTCCGCGACGGCGTTTACCTCTCTGGCCGAGAACAGTTGCGATATCGGCATGGCATCGCGCAAGGTCAAGCCCGATGAAGCGGCCAAGTTAACGTCGCTGGGGATTATGTCTTCCGTTGCAAACGAGCATGTCCTGGGTCTTGACGGCATCGCCGTTATTGTCAACGCCGCCAATCCCGCCGATCAGCTTGATAAAGACAAAATCATGCGCATCTTCACCGGGGAGATTACCGACTGGTCTCAGGTCGGCGCATATAAAGGCGCAATCAAGGTCTATGCGAGAAATGACAATTCAGGCACCTATGACACCTTCAAAAGCCTGGTGCTTGCAGGAAAGCCGTTGGCTGCGGGAGCGCAAAGAATCGAGGACAGCAAGGCGCTCTCCGATGCGGTAGCCGGCGATCCGAATGGCATCGGCTTCATCGGTCTTCCTTACATCCAAAGCTCCAAACCCATTGCCGTCTCTGATAAGGGGACGCTGGCGCTGCTGCCCACCCGGCTCACCGTGGGAACGGAAGACTATCTTCTTTCGAGAAGGCTCTACCTCTATACGCCTGCCAATCCAAGCAATCGATATACGCGCCAGTTTGTGGAGTTTGCCATTTCCAGAAAGGGTCAGGATGTGGTTGGCGACGCAGGGTTTGTTGCACAGAATGTGACGCAGGTGGCGCAGACGGTTCCCGCGGAAGCTCCGTCGGAGTATAAAACGCTGACTCAGGACGCAAATCGCCTCTCGCTCGATTTCCGTTTTGCGTCCGGACAAATGGATTTGGACAACAAGGCCAAGATCGATCTGGATCGGGTAGTCTCTCTGCTTGCGGATTTGAATATTCCAGAAGACAAGATCATGCTCTTCGGTTTTTCTGACAGCAGCGGGGGGTACGCGTCAAATCAGGAGCTTTCGCTGAGCCGGGCCAAAGTGATTGAAAGACAATTGACACTGAGAGGCATGAAACCTGCGATTGTTCGCGGATTTGGTCCGAACCTGCCTGTCGCATCCAACGACAGCGACGAGGGACAGGCGCGGAATCGGCGCGTAGAGGTTTGGATCAGGAAGTAACTCGGTCTTCACGCCGCGCCCCGCGCATTGGGCAGGAAAGGGAATGATGCCCGGCTTTCCCGGTCGCTTCACCGGCGGACTGATGGCTGCGCTGCTCGTCTACCTTCATACCGGGCTGCACTGAACTCTCATCTCCATCCGATACGATAGCCGCTATAAAGCATTAGCGTGATTTATATCACACCTACTAAAACTATTACTATTGTAACGTTTATGTTCAATTATGTTACACTCTGGTAATAAGAAACGGGTTATTTTATAGTATTGCCGCTGGGCATATGTTTCTATCATTCTCCGCAAGCTGAAAGGAGTAGACGATGATTCAGAAAATCTGCACAAATTTTGGCAAATGCGCACTCGCTGACAATCATGAAGACTTTTCTCTCGATAAGAATGTCAAGAACTGTTGTCCACTTTGCGATGGTGCGCTCAGTGAGGTCATAAATATGGCGGAGACCAAAACTATGGCACACGCCAATGTCAGAACTGCCTCGCCCAGGAACGTGAATTCGATCTTCTCCGACCTGGCCCTTGCTTTAGTCCTTATCGCTTTTCTTTTTGTCGCCGCAGGAAAAGATTGGATCAAGAAGCCGCAAGGAACCTATGCAGCGGAAATGAAGATCATTCATCAGAATGCGATCCTTCGTTTAGCTGGTTCTGACATTGTCGGAGATCGCCTAGGGCCCGAGTTGGCCGGGGCTTTTCTTCAAGCTCAGGGTGAGACAAATCTTCAAATTATTTCCGGAGCAAACCCGGAGGAGAAGATCGCTGTGGGCGTTTTGCCCGGTGATACAGAGCCCTCCTCGATCGAGATCACTGCCCATGGCTCCGCAAGCGCGTTTACCTCCCTGGCCGAAGAAACCTGCGATATCGGGATGATTTCACGGAGAATCAATCCGGACGAGGTAGCCAAACTGGCGACATTAGGCAATATGACATCAGCCGCCAGCGAGCATATTTTAGGGCTTGACGGCATCGCGGTGATCGTTAACCCGTCCAACCGAATCAGCGAGCTTCGCAAAGACGAGATCCGGCGAATCTTTACTGGGGACATTACCGATTGGTCTCAGGTCGGTTCCTTCCACGGTTTGATCAAAATATACGCAAGAGACGATCAGTCGGGAGTCTTCGACGCGTTCAAAAGCATGGTGCTGTCTGGAAAACCCTTGGCATCAACAGCCCGCCGTTTCGAAGATAGCAGTGCGCTCTCCGATGCAGTCTCCGCCGATCCGAACGGTATCGGTTTCATCAGTCTTCCTTATGTCCATAATGCGAAATCTATCGCCGTATCTGAGAGGGGAACAGCGGCGCTCAAGCCGACCCGGCTCACTGTCGCGACGGAAGATTATCCGCTCTCGATGCGGCTTTATCTCTATACGCCGGCAACCGCGCGGAATAAATACCTGCAAATGTTTATTGCATTTGCTCTCTCCAAGCAGGGTCAGGAGGTGGTTGCCGCCAACGGATTCGTCTCCCAGAATCTTCAGCATGTGGCGCAAGCCGTATCCAGTACAGCTCCTGAGGAGTACAAGTTGCTGACTGATGGCGCTGAACGCCTATCCGTGGATTTTCGCTTTCCTGCCGGAAAATCAGGACAGGACAGCAAGGCTCAAGCGGATCTGGACCGGATCGCCTCTCTGATCGCGGACGAGGCAGACGAGGGAGATCGGATTCTGCTCTTTGGGTTCGCAGACGATGAAGGCACTCCGGAAGAGAGTCAAGCGATGTCATTGAGCCAGGCCAAGATTGTTGAAAGCCAGTTAAGCCAGCGGGGTATCAAGCCTGCGGTAGTGCGAGGTTATGGCTCAGAGCTGCCCGTCGCCACCAACGACACCAGCGAAGGCCGAGAAAGAAACCGGCGCGTGGAGATTTGGATCAAGAAGAAAGCGAAGCCGTATAGAGCCGCGATTGGCGCAATGGAGCAGTGAATCGCCGGTTTTCTCCGGTCGCGGTATACTCAAGGTTGCTATGGCAACCGGTAAAACATTTTATATTGAGACCTTCGGCTGCCAGATGAATGCCCATGATTCGGAGAAGGTCATCGGCACATTGCAGCACGAGGGTTACCGGCGGGTCGAGCGCGAGGAAGATGCAGGCCTGATACTCTACAACACCTGCTCCATCCGCGATAAAGCCGAGCAGAAGGTCTTCCACCGCCTGGACGAATACAAGCGCCAGCACAGAAACGGCAAGCGTTTTGCCGTGCTGGGCTGCGTGGCGCAGCAGGAGGGCGAAAAGATCTTCGCGCGAACGCCTTATGTCTCGCTGGTCTCGGGCTCGGCCTCGTATCGCAAACTGCCGGAGATGCTCAAGCGCCTGGAAGCCGGCGAGATGCGCATCACCGGCCTCGACGACCGCCAGACCGATGAGACCTTCGAGACCGAGTTCACCGCCCGCCAAAACCCTTATCGCGCATACATCACCATCAGCGAGGGCTGCGACAAGTTCTGCGCCTATTGCGTGGTGCCGTACACGCGGGGCAAAGAGCGCAGCCGCGGTTCGGCCTCCGTCCTCGCCGAAGCCCGCCGCGTCGCCGATCAGGGCTACACCGAGATTCAGCTCCTCGGCCAAAACGTGAACAGCTACCGCGACCCGGAAGGGAAGCGGAGCTTCGCCGAACTGCTGGCCGCGGTTGGGGAGGTGAGCGGCATCCGCCGTGTGCGCTTCACCACCAGCCATCCGCGCGATTTCACCCGAGACATCGTCGAGGCCATCGACGCCGTGCCCACGCTCTGCGACCATGTGCACCTGCCGGTTCAGTCGGGTTCATCGCGGATTCTCAAGGCCATGAACCGCGAGTACACCCGCGAGAGCTATCTGGAACGCATCAGTTGGATCCAGGCCGCGCGCCGGTCCATCGCCATTTCCACCGACATCATCGTCGGCTTTCCCGGCGAAACTGCTGACGACTTTACCCAGACCATGGACCTTCTGGCCGAAGTAGAGTACGATTGCGTCTTCGGCTTCAAGTACTCGAGCCGGCCCAACACCCCGGCTTTGCACCTCATCGATTCCATCCCGGAGGCAGAGAAAGTAACCCGGCTTCAAGTGGTGCTTGATCGTCAGCGGGAGATCCAAAGAATCAATTATGCCAAGCACTTGGGGCAAACAATGGAAGTAATGGTTGAAGGCATCAATCCGGCGCGGGGACAGATTATCGGACGTAGCAGACAGAACAAACCGGTCAATTTCACCTGCATACAGCCCATCGCCCCGGCTCCGGGAAGCTACCTTCAGGTGAAAATAACCGCGACGCATCCCAACAGCCTGGTAGGCGAAGCCGTCTAACATGTGTATGGACAAGGAAGGGAAGCCATGGAGAGCGACCTGAAGAAGCGGATCGAGGCGTTGCGCATGGAAGCCGAGGAGCAAACGCGCAAGGGGCAACTGGACCGCGCGGCGCAGATCCAGTTTGGCGAATTACCCCGGCTTGAAGCAGAGTTAAAGAAGATGACTGATACGAAAAATGGTACTCAACAGGACAGAGGCAGCGTCGAAGTGCGGATACGAGGGCTGATGATGGACCCATCCACCAACATGCCCATCGTTGTGCTCAAGGACATCGCATCCGATACAGTCATGCCCATCTGGGTAGGGATCTTCGAGGCCAACGCCATTGCTCTGGAGATTGAGAAGGTATCCGCACCGCGTCCCATGACCCACGACCTCGCCAGAAACCTCATCCGCAACTTGAATGCCCGTCTGGAACGTGTCGTAATTTCGGAACTTAAGGACGACACCTTTTACGCGACACTGTGGCTGCAGCAGGGCAATAATCCCCTGGTTCTTGACGCCCGGCCGTCGGACGCCCTTGCTTTGGCGTTGCGCGCGGATTGCCCCATCTACGTCACGGAGCAGGTCATGCAGCAGGCAAAACTGAGCACCTCCGGCCAGGCCGAAGGCCCCACTGCCGAACAGTTGCGCGGCTGGCTCGAAGGCCTCAACGACGAGGACCTAGGCCGCTACAAGATGTAGATCGAGCACCGGCTGAGAGAGAAACACTGCATTGCAACGTGCCATAGCAGGGAATCGTGGTCTAGATTAAAGGTGCCAGACCCGAAGTGTTCTATGTGGCCGAAGTTCAGTATACAGAATATACGTTATCAGACATTGCATATAGTCCGTAAGTTGATCATTCTTCTACATAATCAGCGCCAATATCAGTAAATCTCAGGGGAAAACAGGTCGGCCATTGTCTCACGGTGTCGAATCAGCCGTGCCTTCCCTCCTTCCACCAGCACCTCGGCAGGACGTGGGCGGGTGTTGTAGTTGGAGCTTTCCGACATACCGTAGGCTCCGGCGTCGAGAATTGCAACCAAGTCACCGGGCTCAACAGGCGCAAGTTGCCGGTCGAGGGCAAAAAAATCTCCCGTCTCGCAGATCGGACCCACCACATCGACGGCTCTTGACTTCCCTGCCCTCGGCCTGACCGGCACAATCTGGTGATAGGCCTGGTAAAGCGTGGGGCGGATGAGGTCATTCATGGCGGCGTCGGTAATCACAAAGGTCTTTTTGCCGCTGCGTTTGACCTCCAGGATGCGCGTTACGAGTGCACCTGCCTGGGCCACAATAAAGCGGCCTGGCTCGATCAGCAGGCGGCCCTTGTAGCCGGCCAATGCATTTTGAATGGCCGCGGCATACTCTCGAACCTTGTCGGCGGCATCGAATTTGCCGGAGTGATAGTTGATTCCCAGCCCGCCGCCCGCATCGACGGCCTTGAGGTCGATGCCTTCGCGTTCCAGTTGACGCAGCAGCTTATTCACCCGTTTCATGGCGTCGCCAAAGGGGGCTGCGGAGAGAATCTGGGAACCGATGTGAACGCTGACGCCATGTGGCTCAAGCCAGCGTTTGCCGGCGGCGCTCTTGTAAATTTTTAGCGCCTTGCGAATGTCGACGCCGAACTTATGCTCTCGCAGGCCGGTGGAGATGTAGGGGTGGGTCTCGGCAAATACGTCGGGATTGACGCGCAGGGCGAAGCGCGCCTTGCGCCGTAGCCGGGCGGCGCGGCTGGCCAACAGCTCCAACTCTGCCTCGCTTTCGGCGTGGAATTCGAGAATGTCAGCCTCGAGCGCCAGGTCGATCTCGGCGGCCGTCTTGCCCACGCCGGAGTAGACGACCCGGCCCGCGGCCTCGGGCGCGGCGGCCAGCACCCGGGCAAGCTCCCCGCCGGAGACGATGTCGAAGCCCGCGCCATGCTCCGCCAGCAGCTTCAGAATGGCCAGCGAGGAGTTGGCCTTGACCGAGTAGCAAACCAGATGCTCCCGGCCGGCCAGTGCCTGCTGAAACAGGCCCAGCCGCTCGACGATCTGGTCGGCGGAGTAGACATAAAGCGGCGTTCCGTGGCTATTGGCGAGGGTTTCTAATGAGACTTTGCCGCAGTGCAGGGCGCTGCCCTGCTGCGGATGGACGAAGGGACGCGGCGATGAAGGATCTGGCTTGGTCAAGATGAGCTTCTAGAGAAGATTCTCTCTCTTGAGCCTACAGCATTTCACCGCTCGATTCGAGCGATTCGCTGCGCATTAGCCATTCGCGCATCTTCGACCATGCCGTGGTCATCACCCAGAAGGACAAAACCATCATGCAGAGCGCTACCCATTCCAACGAAGGATGTTCTTGCATTTCTCGATCTCCCCACGGGCCACGATAAAGAAAATGTTGATATAAGGCGGCTAGAATAAATGCCAGAAACCGTGCCGCGGAGCCAATCGAAACCGCGACAAGAACAACCAGCGATTCTTTGCGTAGTTTGCTTTTCAAAATAGATGCAGTGGCGATAACCAGGGCGGCGGCGATGCACGCAGCCAAAACCGCCGGCAGCCACCAGAGATAAATAACGGCGGTGACTAAGCCCGCATACGCAAGAACAAGTTGAGCTGACCTTTCCTGAAGTCCGTAGCGAATTGCCCCGTAGAGAGAAACAGCCCACAATGTGCTACCAGCCAAGATGAGAACATCGAAAACAGGCATCCACGGGTATTCGGGAGGGCGGTGCTGTGCATTGATTCCATAGATCACCATCATCAATCGGCCGAATGTCCACATACCTGTATAAAATGCCGCAACAAAGGCGATAGGCCGCCGCCAGAAGAGCGAAAGCGCGACGCTGGCGACAGAAAGCCAGAACCACAGCACTCCCTTCCGCTCTTGAATCTCCATCAGGTCGCCCACCATCGAGGCGGCCCGCTCTTTACTCGTGACCCGGCACAAAATCCATTCAGCAGTTGAAGCTGTACGCATGTGCGCCTCCAAGCAAATCCAGCCCGTCAAGCAGGCTTTTGTACGCTCGCTGTGCGTTAACCACGGCGGCAAGACCGGCCTTGGTCAACGCGAAATATCTTTTGGCCCGGCCGCCTCGTTGCGGCGTAGCCTCCCCAAGCCAGGAACGCACAATTCCCTTTTCTTCCATGCGGTCCAGCGTCGTGTAGAGCGCTCCCGGAGCCGGTTCGCGTCCGGTGCATTTGGCAATTTCAGATCGAATCGTCACTCCGTATGCGTCCTTGCCTAGGCGCAGAATCGCCAGAAGCACGATTTGTTCGAATTCCCCGAGATTTACGGGCGATTTCATAATAACTACAATGTAGTATATCTCCCTAGTTTCGTCAATAGGTATTTTTTCTCTTGTTATCAGGAGTTTTTGCGGAGGTTCCGCCTCCCAGTACAATAACACCATGACGGAGCCGAAGATGGTCGACCTGGTGGGCGTTGGATTGAACGCCACAGACACTCTGATTCCCCTTCCCGATTATCCGGCGCGCGGCTCCAAGGCTGAGTTTTACGGCGCAACCGTTATGCCCGGAGGACAGACGGCGACTGCCGTGATTGCCTGCCAGTGCTGGGGTCTGAGCACCCGTTATGTGGGCAAGCTGGGAGACGACGATGCGGCCCGTCTGCACCGCGAGGCATTTGCCCAGGCTGGTGTCGAAGCGCGGCTGATTTCGGTTGCGGCAGCCGCCAGCCCGCAGTCGCTGATCATCGTGGATGGCGGCGGCGAGCGTACGGTGTTGTGCAGAAAAGACGAGCGGCTGGTGTTGCAGCCCAGGGACCTGGAGCGCGCATGGATTGAGAAGGCGCGCGCGCTGCACGTGGATGGCTACGATACGGCCGCGGCCACGCTGGCGGCAGAATGGGCGCGCGCTGCCGGCATTCCCGTCATCACCGATCTGGATGATCTGTATCCGGACGTGGAACGCCTGGTCGAAAACGTGGATTACCTGATCGTGAGCCGGGACTTCCCTTCCCGGCTGATGCAGGAGGGTGACCTGGCGAAGGCGCTGAAGGGAATGCAGTTGCGCTACGGCTGCGCGCTCACGGCCGCAACGCTGGGCGAAGAAGGCGTGCTGGCCTGGGATGGCAACCGGCTCCTCCACCGCTCAGCCTACCGGGTGCCGGTGGTGGACACGACCGGCGCAGGAGACATCTTCCATGCGGGATTCATTTATGCTCTGCTCCAGGGTTGGCCTCTGGAACGGCAGCTCGATTTTGCATGTGCCGCCGCAGCGTTGAACTGCACGGCAGTTGGAGCACGGGGCGGCATCCACCCGGTCGATGCGATAGAGGAACTGATGGCCACTGTCTCGCGCTACGACATTGACTTATCTTCGCTGCTCCCGGTTGATTGAAAAGCCAGCCTTGTCAGGAAACGGCCCTGCCTCTTGGTTGTCAGCCAGTTTCTCAGGCGTTTTTCTTAGAACTTCCCCAGCTTCACCCGGACCACCAGCGGCGTGCTGTGGAAGCTGAGCCCGCGGTCGGTCTCGTCGCCATTCCACAGCTTGATCGGCTTCCAGACGCCGTTCTCATACACGCCCTGCTCTACTGTGACGAACTCGCTGCGCATCCAGGGCAGCTTGCCGGGCAGATGGAAGATGACGCTGGCGTCCACGCCCGTCACCAGGAACTCATCGGGCCCCAGTTGCGCCACAAGAGCCGCTCCGTGCGCATCCTTGGTTCCCGGCGCCCGTTGCCCGTCGGGTTGAGGGAAGCCAAAGGCGACGGTCGCCTGCCAGCCGCCGAAGTCCAACTCCTGCGTGGCATGGCCCGGCTCCTCGACGGCTGTCTTGAGCTTGCCATCAAACTCCAGTTGGGCGATCTCGCGATCCATGGGCGCGATCAGCGCATAGTTGCGGGCGTGCGCCTTCCATGGCTCATCACCGGAGATGTTCCAGCCCGACTGATCGACACCGAAGGGCGAGAAGCCGACGGCTCCATTGCCCAGCGCGTAGAAGAAGAATTTGCCGTAGCTGTCGCTGCGGCTGGTCTCCGGAATCCACAAGGGGTTGTCCGGACGGAGATAAGTTTTTATCATCGCCTGATAGGTCGGAGAATCGTCAGTGTAGATGTCCGGGCCGATCATATCGATGGACGGGGCCAGCGCCTTCCACAATCCAAGAACCTTGGCGACTGCGCCGCCGCTGGGGTAAGCGATCCCCGGCGTATCAATCTGCCGCTGCGGCAACGCCGTCACCGGGTAGTCGGGCCACACATTGATGTAGTAGGGAATCGCCAGCTCCGCTTTGCCCGCCGCGGCAATCTCGTTGATGTAGCGAGCTTGATGGTAGACCTGAAAGATCTCATCGGAATCCGCGCCGAAAACCTGGCTCCACGTGCCTGGCTGCTTGTGAGCTGCAGCCAGCAGATCGGCTGGAACCTGACCGGCAAACTCCTGGTTCGATTCGGGGGAGTTGTCTCTCACGCTGCCGATAATGCCCGCCTCGTTCTGCACCTGGATCAGCAGGACAGTGTGCTGCTCGCCATCGATCTGCTTCAGATGGCGCGTAAGTGCCACAAAAGCCGCCTTGTCCGCTTCAAGGTTGTTGCGCGAACTGGAGGAGAGCACGTCAATCGGCTCGCCATCTGGCCGGACGGTGCGCGGAAAACGCTGGGGATCTTCCTTCACCCAGGCTGGCACATAGTGCATATTGCCGTTCTTCCAGGTGCCGAACCAGAGCAGCGCCAGATGCAGGTGGTGTGCGCGCGCGCCCTCGACGATCTGGTCCACATTGGTGAAGTCAAAGTGGCCCTGCTGCGGCTCAAGCTGCTCCCAGTAGACCGGCGCGGCCATGGTGTTGGCGTGCAGTGCGGCCATCGACTCCCAGACCTGCGGCAGCTCACTAGGCCATGCGCTGGAGTTATGAATCTGGCCACCGAGGATCAGAAACGGGCGGCCCTCGACGAACAGCGCGTAGCGGCCGTCTTTTTGCACCAGCCGCGGCGCTTCTACAGCCATAGCCAGTGGAATCGCAATGAAAGCAAGAAGAGAGCCAGCGAGAAAATGGTAAAGAGTAGAGAACCTCATAAAGAATCACCCCTCGGACAATGTAATTGTCTGTGGGAGTTTGCGCAAGCTGACCGGTCACGCCTCAATCTTGCGCAGCCACTCGGCCATTAGCGCGGCAACCTGCAGCGGCTGTTCATAGGCGGCAAAGTGACCGGCGTCGGGCAAGAGGTGAAACTCGCATCCGCCGGGCGCGGCGTTGAAGGCTTCCATCTCTGCGGCAGTCGCGCCTGAGTCTTCGCCGCCGGCAATCGCCAGGAGAGGAACCGTGATGGTGGCCACAGTAGGCACGGAGTCTGGCCGCGTGGCGAGACCAGCCTGCACAGCCACCAAAGCCTCCGCAGTCAACGTCATGCGGGCGCGCAATTGAGCCACTATCTCGGGATGCCGCTCGCGGGCGGTTGCTCCGATCAAGGTCTGTGCCATGCCGTCGAAGAGCGCTGCGCTCTTGCCGTCTCGAGCCTGGGCGATGGTGGCGGCGCGCCGGTAAAGGTTGGCCTCCGCGTCCGGCTGCGGCTTGGAGCAGACAAAAGCCAGCCCGCGCACCCGCTCAGAGGCCTGACGCCAGATTTCCAGCAGCACATACCCGCCAATGGAGCAGCCGGCAAAGACTGCCAACGGCAAATGAAGATGATCCAGCAACGCAAGAACATCAACGGCCAACTGCGCCACGCTCAGCACGGGAGCTTCAGGAACCAGGGCGAAGCCGCCCACGGGAACGGTTCCCAGTTCGGAAGTGCCGTGCCCGCGCAGGTCAGGAACGATAGCGCGGACGCCATGCAGGTTTTCGGTCAGCGGGCTCCAGAATTCCCAACCGAGAGGCGTGGGATGAAGAAAGACCACGGGCAGGCCAGCCCCGGTGTCGCGATAGGCCAGAGCCGCTCCGTCTGAGTGGTATGTGCCGTTCATAGCAAGAGGATACGCTTAGGGCCTGTTAGCAGACCCTAGGGCAGCGGAACCGGCTCCTCGAGAATACCGATCCAGCAGGCCACGTAGGCCACTCCCAACAGCCCGCTGGAGAAGAAAAATCCCAGAACCGTGATGATGCGAACCAAGGCAACATCCCAGCCATAGGCCTCCGACAGGCCGATGCAGACCCCGGCAATCTGGCGGCCAACAATCGGACGAACCAGCGGCCTGCCGGGAATGTAGGGTGCAACGGGAACGACCGTGCCACAGTTGGAACAAAACCTCGCGCCCGCGGGTAATCCGGTTCCACAGTTATTACAATAGAAGGCCATTGCCGATCCCTCCCTATCTCAGTGAAGATACGGCAGCGGGGCGACAGCGGTTCCATGTCTCTGTTCCCACGAGAGCCTGCTCTCGTTTGGGCTACTGCACGTTCAGAGTGAGCGTGCCCGTTGCCACGGTCGAGCCTGAAGTGCAGGTTACGGTCACGGTATAGGCTCCTACAGTAGTACCGGGGATGCTGCCGCCCCCGCCCCCGCCTCCGCTGCTGCCGCCCCCGCCGCCACATGCCGACAAGCCGCCCGTGAGGATAAGAAGGAAGCCCATCATTCCCAGCATCTTCCTCCAGCTACGGCGGCGCGCCGGAATGCCGAAGAGCAGCAGGCAGGCCAGAGCCGTACCTGCGCTGTACCAGGGAACGCCGCGGCGTATGGGATTGGCCAGGGAGCTGTAGGTGGCTGCCGTGGTGGAGACGGTGAGGGTGGCCGTCCCCGCGGTGGCGCCGGTAATCGTTACCGGGCTGGTCGACCCGAAGCTCAAAGTGGGCACATACTGAGCGCCTGCCGGACTGGAGGTGATGGCGGCTGTCAGCACAACACTGCCGGTGAAGCCGTTGGCCGGTGTTACAGTAATCGTCGATGTATTCCCGCTGGCCGCGCCGGGGGCAACTGAGACCGTCGTGCCGCTGACCGTGACGGTGGGCGTGATATCCCCCGCGGGCAGGAAGTTGTCGATGAAGACTTGCACGTCCAGCGAACCAAGACCGGTTACTTCGTCATATCCCGTTGTCACCAGATATCCCGCCTGGCCGCCCGTCAGCCCAGTGTGCGAGGGAATGCTGTTGTTGCACATGCTGGGCGTGTTGATGTCACAGCCAGTCACTCCGCTGCTGGTGACCGTCACATCGTGGAAGGCCGCCGGCGCTCTTGCCGCCAATGGATAGAGTTGCGGATTGAGGTTGCCTTGCGCGGCTCCCAGTTTTTGATTGAGCAGCGCTGCGATGCCTGCCATGGAGGGAGCTGCCGCCGAGGTGCCATAGAAGTACTCAAAGTTATAACCTCCGTTGGAACCGGCAACACAACTGCTTCCGGCGGCCGCGAAACATGCGAAGTAGCCATCGTGACCAGCGGATGAGAAGGCGATATCCGGCGTATAGCGTCCTGTCCTGGCCGAGGGCACACCCGTCCCCGTCTGCCAACTCGGTGTCGCGATCACCGCGCTCACACCGCCTCCCGAAGCAGCCGCTAGCGGCAAAGAGCTGGATGTCAGCGGCTCGTTCCATGCTCCCTCGGGAATGTAACTGAGAGCCGACAAGAGGTCTGTGCCGTTGCTGGAACTCCAGTAGAGGGAGGGGCTGCTGGAGTCGTTGAACTCGGTTCCGCCTACGCAGGTGGCGTAGCCCGAGGAGCAGATGTAATTTGGATTATTGGGCTTGGGGCTCGCTGGCGGCGTTGCAAAGTAGGTGTCGCACTCCGAGGCGCCGGAATCGCCAGAGCAAACGAAGGTCGAGATGCCTTCCGCGGCGGCCTGCTGAAAGAGTGTGTCCCAGTGAGCAACTCCAGACGGTCCTGCCGACGTCTCGCATTTACCAAAGCTGATGTTCATCACCTGTGCGGGAACCGGCGTGGTTTGCACCAAATACTGCGCATCGGTTTCTATGTCGCCGCTGGCCGATGTATCGATGACTAATAAAAGATTCGCGCCCGGAGCAGTGCTGCCCGCTCTGAGCACATCCAGAGTCGCTTCGAGCTGGTCTTCCGGGGGATTGCAGGGAGATGTGCTGCAACTGGTCGCCGCGGGCCCTGGATCGACGCCTCCAAACGCGGTCGGAACAATTTCGGTCGGGTTGGCAAAGGTGGCCCCGGTCAGGCTCTTGAAGTTGTTGAAATCGGCAACATTGGTCCGCGAACGGCCCACGATCCCGATAGTCTGCCCGGCGCCAGTCAATGAAAGCGGCAGATCGTAGAGGACGGCGAAATCCGCCGGTGTGATGTAGTGGTATCCACTGTTGCTGTTCTCGGCTGGAGAATTCGATTGCCCTGCGCCCGCGTGATGAGCCGGGTTATTCTCGACGGTGTACAGCCCGTGAATAGCCTTGATCGCCGGTAGCAAAGCCTCTGGAATCATCGGATCGGAAGAAACGGAGACACGCTTCACGCCATTCACTTTGTAGGAATGAAACTCGGTCTGGAAGGCTCGGCCCATATTCGCAGCCGTGCCGGTGAATCCGATAAAGACCTTGCTCGGCGAGACCCAGTTGACGCGCAAGCCTTGCGACTGCAACCACCCGGAGAGCGTGCTGATGTCCTGATCGGCGAGTCCGAAGCGCTCGCCCACTTCGGCAGGCGTGAGCCAATGATGGTACTCCGGCGAAGCGGGGTTTTGCTGGTCAGCGAGAAAGTTCTCAAAGGCCAATTCCTGCTCTGGAGAACGCGCCAGCACCAGCGTCATCGGATTCAGCATCTGATCAGCCGGCAGCGCACCTACACTATTGCCGGGGTTTGCCCAACTGGGATGATGATCGGGCAGCACGCGCATTTGGGTCGCATCCACGCCTCGCTTTATGCGCAGCGGCGTCTGCGCATAAAGCGTCCCGCCGGCGAAGATCATCACGGCAAACAGAAACAGCATCGGCAGACGCCGCATCCCGCGAACAGCCTGGATCAAACGGCCTACTGATAGCGAAACGTCGCAGAAAGAAGGGCAATACGGAAGTTGAGGCATAATGCGGCAATTCCTTTCTCTTGAGCATATGCAGCAAAACAATGGGACTGATTCAGCAGTGGTGTGGTAGCGGAGATCGTATGCCTGGTTGCGTTGACAATAGAAATGATTGGATCGGGCAAGAATTCCACACACATAGTATAAGAGCGTCGATCAACGGGTATCGTTCAAAATTTATAAATTATATTTTCTCCGTCCTTGCCTGGCAAAAGGCCCCCCACGCCAGGTGCCTGAGGTAGTGTGAGCATACCCTAGCCGGTGTAGGGATTGCGTAGGCGCTTTCGCGCGGTGTCGGCGCGCGAGGTGTTGGGACCGGCGTCGATGGCGGCCTGGTAGTCCTTGACCGCCAACTGGCGCTCGCCGTTCGCGTCGTGGCATTCTCCGGCAGCTAACAACGAACGGATTTTGAGTTCCGGGCTGACATTTTTGGTTCCGGCAGTCTGCTCGTAGGCCTGCGCCGCCTCGCTAAAGTGGCGCTGGCCGCGCAGCGCGTCACCCAGTCCAAAGTAGGCCAATTCCAACTGCGCCTGGGCAAAATAGCCGGGCCTGGCGCTAGCCGCGATGATCTCCCTATAAGCCTCCACAGCTGCCATGCCCTCGCCGGCGTCCTTGCGCAGGTTGGCCTCTTCCAGGCAGAAGAGGAAATCGTGGGGATATTGGCTCTTGAGGCTGCGAACCACCTCAATAGCCTCTTTGTACCTCGCCTCGCGGCGCAGAAACAGGGCGATTACGGTGCGCGACTCGATGCTGGTGATAACGCCGCGATTGCCGGCGTCGTTGAGCATCGCCAGCCCGCGCGTCTTTGAGCCGGTGATTCCGGCAAATCCAATCATCAGCTTGAAGGGCCAGGGCAGCGCGCCCACCACGTACTGATACACCCCCGTCACCAGCTTGGCGTCTACATAATCAGGGTCGAGTTCAAGTACGCGCTCTTCATCTTCTTTGGCCTTGGTGGCCAGCCGGAATCCGGCGCCAAACCCCCTCTCCACCATGGCGATATAGGCGCACTTGAGGCTGCGAACCCATCCGCGGGCAAAGAGAGCGTCGACGTCGTTGGGGTTGTGTTCAATGCGCGCGTCAGCCTCGCGGATGGCCTCGTCGGCCAGTCCCATGATGCGGTCGCGAGCCTTGGGATCCTCCTCGGTTGCGTGCCGCCCGGTGAGAAAGCCGTCATTGGCGTAGAAGGTCGTGTCCAGCAGGTCGAGCCGATATAACTCTTGAAATATCATGGCGTTCAGCAGCAGCGCCGTGGCCTGGGGATCGCCCGGATGCGCTACATGTATGCGCTCAAACCGCTCCACGGCGCCGGGATAATCCAGGTTGTAGAAGTGCTCATACGCCTCGCGCACCTGCGGCTCGCGGTTCAGCGGGTTGGTATGCACCTCCGAGGCCCAGCCCATGCTGGCTGCCACCAACAACGCAAAACACCACCCACAGAGGAGTATCCAGCTCGAAACGGCTCTCAAACCCACTTCCCCTCCCTGCTCACAGAATACGCCGGGGGATTCCAGGCTTCGAACGTGCCTTCATGGAAAAAGCCCGGCAATCGCCAGGCTCTTTCCGAACGCTAAACTTCAAGGGTCGCTTACAGCTTCTCGTAGAAGTCGCACGCGGAGCACGAGATATAGACGCCGCCTGGAACTCCGCGCTCGCGGTCCTTCACACGCTTGACGATGCGCGTCGGCTTTTTGCACTTGGGACAGTCGGTCGACTTCGTCGTGTCCATTTCCTTCTTGCGATCACCTGTTTTTGCAATCTTGGCCATCTGTCGGGTAGTTCTCCTTCTTGGGGTGTCTCTGCGCACACGCTTGCACGCGGCTTCAACGGCGCGGCCGGTTGCAAATGCAGCCTGACTCGCTTTTATCCAGTTTACATCAATGTAGCAGGTACACTGGAAGCAGTGGAGGCCTGCACTGAATGTCCATTCTCTGGATGAGTGACAACGAGGCCCGTGAGTTTCTTGCCGCGCAGGCCGAGGGCCGCCTGGCCACCTGCAACGCTGCCGGGCAGCCGTACATCACGCCGCTCAATTATCTCTATCGCGAAGGAAAGATCTACTTCCACTGCAAGCTGACAGGCCGCAAGCTGGACAACATCTCCGAGAACAGCCGCGTCTGCTTTGAGGTGAGCAAGGTTGAGAAGCTGACGGTTACCAACGATCGTCCCTGCGCCTGTTCCACTCGTTATACGTCTGTGCTGGCTTTTGGCGTGGCGCGGGTGCTCTCTGATGACGCCGAGAAGACCGCTCTGCTGAATCTGCTGGTTGCGAGATACGCCGCCGACAAGCTGTTTCAGCCGGTGGAAGAGAGTCACGCCGCCGATTGCGCGGTAGTGGAAATTCGCATCGATGAAATCAGTGGCAAGAGGAATGTTGACCCGGAGTAGTTGCTATTCAACCTTTGGCGGCTCCGACGTTGCCTGCGCCGGCGCGGCAACCGGCAGAATCTGCACCAGTCCGGCAGCGGCGGGCTCAGTAGTTCCCATGGCGGCCTCGTGCTGTCCCTTTGCAGCGGCGCTTAGATCCACAGGAATGCCCGCGGGCACGATCACCGGCGCGTTCCAGCGATAGTCCAGATCGCGCGTGAGTCGATAAACCACCGGCAGGGCGACAAGCAGGACGGCGAACGCCACCCAACTGCCGTCCAGGCCAAAGCCTCCGCCGGTGAGCCAGAACGGTCCCATCGGATTGCCCTGCACAACGGGCGAATGGCTGTTGTCACCGCTTATCGCCAGTCCGAAAACCAGCGCCCGGCTGGCCTTCCAGCCGAAGTTGATGCCCCAACTCAGCCAGAGAGCGCGGGTGCGCAGATACGCCGTCGAGAGAACCAGGCTTAACACGATGGAAACGGCAATGCTGGCGTGGCTTGAGCCGGGCACGAGCGCCTGCACAATGGCATAGAAGGCCGCATAGCCAAGCGCTGCTCCCAGTGAACCCACGGATTCCTCGAAGCGCTGCAATCCGTAGCCACGAAAGGCAACCTCTTCGGCCAGCGCAACCAGCGCAAAGTACAAGGCATCGGCCGCGAGCCATCCCCAGGCCGAAGCCCCAAGGATGAGCACTACAGCGATGCCTCCACCTACGACCAGCGGGAGGACGCAGGCCACGGCCAGCGCCCAACCCACGGCCAGGCCCAAACCCGCCTCGCCGGGCCAGCCATCCCTCCTTGGCAACCCCTGCTCTTTTATCGGATGCAGCTGGCCGTCGAGCGCGAATCCCATGCCCGCATAGCCCACGAGCAGCAGAAAGAGGAGTATGGCCTGCGCGACCAACGGTCGCCACTGCTCCTCTGCCAGCCCCAGCGCCTCATGACGTGCCAGCGCCCGCGCTAGGAAGAACCACAGCACGGCAAAGATAAATCGCATGTACGCGCGAATGCGGCTGGAGGCTGGTTTGACTAAGCTCATTGGCGCTTAACCTTCCGAATAAAACTGCGCGATGTTGCGGAATTTGGCCTGGCGCGCGGCCACCAAAGCGTTAACCGGCTGCGCCTTGAGTTCCGCCAGATGCTTTTTGAGCACGGAGCCCAAAAACCCCGTACCCGCTTCCCGGTCGGTGTGAATGCCCTCTGGCGGCTCGGCGACAATCTCGTCCACGCAGCCCAGCGCGGCAACCTCCGGAGCGGAGACGCGCATGGCCTCAGCCGCCAACACCTTGTGAGCCGCGTCGCGCCACATGATGGCCGCGCACGACTCAGGCGTAATCACGAAATAAAGGGCATTTTCCAGGATCAGAACACGATCCGCGACGGCCAGGGCCAGCGCGCCACCCGATCCGCCCTCGCCACTGATGACCGAGATGGTGGGCACGCGCAGCCGCGACATTTCCAAAAGATTGCGTGCGATGGCCTCGGCCTGCCCACGCTCCTCGGCGCCAAGGCCGGGATAAGCTCCGGGGAGATCGATAAAGCTGATCACCGGACGCGAGAATTTTTCCGCGATCTTCATCGAGCGCAACGCCTTGCGGTAGCCCTCGGGATGAGGCATGCCAAAGTTGCGCCGCACGCGATCCTTGGTAGACCCTCCCTTGCGGTTGCCGATGACCATTACCTCTTCCGCGCCCAGCCGCGCCATGCCACAGGCCACGGCCTCGTCGTCGCCATAGGCGCGATCGCCGTGAATCTCACTGAAATCGGTAAAAATCTTTTCGATGAATTCCATGGGGACAGGCCGCTGGGGATGTCGCGCCCGCTCAATCCTGATCCACGCCGGCGACGTCGCCTGCGCCTCAAGGGAAATCCCTGTTTCCTGTTCGCTCATCGGTTCCTTGTCACTCAAGGTCGGGTGTGGTTCAAGATTGGCGCGATCATCTACTCATATTAATTTTACGGGGTGGAAGGCCGTTGAGACAAATCGTCAATAAAGACCTTTCCAATGAAGTACCTGTCCCGGCACTCGCCAACCTCGTCGCACTCTGCAACAATATCATCGAGGTACGATGATGCTCTTTTCTCGCAGAGCGATTCAACGAATGTTAGATGAGAATGCCAGTTGGATGACACCTGGACAGTTGTTGGAACAAGTTAGATCCTTAAATAATCCAGATGAAGTCACACCTCTGGCATGGGTGTGGGAGGTTGCGGTCCTTAATGCTTTGAGCAAGTTTGTACAAATTGTTTACGAACCAGAACTCGGTTCAAGACCCAATCCAAAACTCGGTTCAAGACCCGATATCGTTTTTCAAGTCGATGGGGAGACGGTAATCGCAGACATCACAGCAATTTCAGACAAATGCCGTCACCATGATAATCCAGTTGATGAACTAAATGATGAATTTGTGCGGCGCGTGTTTCCTTTGATTCAGGCTGGCTTAAAGGGTGGTTTTGGCTTGTCTATTCGAGACATTGTGCAACGACGTCGGGGGCGGGAAAAACCTGCACCTCAATTGCGCATCCCACACATGAACCGGTTCAAGGCGGTTATCTTTACCTCTGCTTTCGATAAGTTTCTTCATGACCTGAGGAGTTCGCCGAATCAAGGTCATGAATATCGGATCAATACCCCAGATTGCGACCTAGCATTCGTGTTTAACCCAAATCGCTCTGAATGGCCTGTGAACAGTGTCAAGTATACGCAAGTAACAATTCTTAAGAAAAAAGACCCGCTGTGGAGTGCGTTGAACATGAAGCGGAAGCAACTCGCGAAAGTCAGCCGGTCTGGGCATCATGGAATCATCGTGTGCGACGGAGATTGCGAGGTGCTGAAAACCGAAGGCGATTGGGATAAGTACGGGGCAGATGACATTATCAACAAGTTTCTGCGTGAACACAAGTCCATTGAATTTGTGCTAACCTTGGTTCCCGCTCACAAGGGATTTCGCCTCGATCTAAGTCCCGAAAACCACAGGTTGATTGCCAAGCTTTATCAAAGAATCACTGAATTCCCACAGTGGTTGGTTCCAATCAGAGATTTTCCGTCCAGACTTCCTCAAATTCAAAATACGGCGCAAAACGCTCGCTATGAAGCTGAATGGAAACGAGCAAACAAGAAATGGCATGAGAGTCCGAGTTTCAGAGGAGCATGTACTGTGTCGAGAACACAAATCAAGCTATCAGCACGCGACCTGTTAGAGCTTCTAGCCGGAGTGTTGAGGCAGGATGCGTTTGAAGCCTTGCCATTCATGGCCCGTCAAAATCCATTCTTGAATAAGCTAAGAAATGGACAGCTCATAACTGCCATGCGAATCGAGAAAGCGGAAACAGACTCGGACGATGATTGGATCGTATTTGAATTTGGCGATCCTGATCCGGCAGTAAGCCCATTTCGAGTGAACAATAGTGCCCGTGACATGACCGCAAAACCATGAGAGCGCCGACTCTTACCGCGCGCCGTCCACGGAAATGGCCCTTTGCGTGGCAAGGCGGCTGACGGCATCGCTCGCCTTGACCATCTCCATCACAGCGAGGCCCTTTTCCGCGATTGCGCCGGTGGGGCAGGCCTGCACGCACTTGCCGCAGCTGGTACAGTTGCTCGATTTGCCCCAGTCGTCCTTCAAGTCGCTGACCAAACGCGAGTAAATGCCGCGCGAAGAGACTTCCCAGACATGCGCTCCCTCCACCTCCGCGCAGACCCGCACGCAGCGCGTGCACAGAATGCAGCGATTCTGATCGAGGACGAAGCGGGGGTGCGTCATGTCGACGGCAATACGCGGATTGTTGTAGGCATAACGCACGTGGGTGATGCCCAGTTCGCGCGCCATTGCCTGGAGTTCGCAGTGGCTGTTGGAGACGCAGGCCGCGCAGATGTGGTTGCGCTCCACCAAGAGCAGCTCGACGGCCATCCTGCGATAGAGCGTCAGCTTGGCCGAGGCGGTCTTGATCGACATGCCGTCCTGGATGGGCGTGGTACAGGCCGGCAGCAGGCGATCAGTGCCGGCAAGCTCCACCATGCACACGCGGCAGGCACCCACCGCGCTCAAGCCCTTCAGGTAGCAGAGCGTGGGAATCTGCTTCCCGTGGTCGCGGGCCGCTTCCAGAATGGTCTGCCCTTCCCTGGCGGTCACCAGTTCGCCATCAATTCGTACTGAAATCGCTTTTATCGGCACAGGGTCGCTCCTTCTTCTTCACCTTTCAATTGGCGCTGACGGGAACTCGCAAATCGCAGCGCAGGCAGCGGCGGCATTCGTCCAGCGCCTCTTTTGGATCGAGTCCGGCAACCACTTCCTGCTGCGAACGAACCCTGACGGCGGCAGGAATGGAATGCGCCTCGTGACGGCGGCTGAGGCTCGGCTCTCCAGGCGCCGTGCGGCTGTATACAAAGTCTGGGAAGAGTTTCTCCCAGCGAGCTTCGCCCATCAGGCGCTCGTCCATCTTCTGCGCCGCCTGCTTGCCGCAGCTCATGGCGTTGGAAACATTGGAAGCGCCGGTAATCACGTCGCCACCGGCGTAAAAAGTGGGCCGGCTGGTCTCGTAGGAGAAGCGATCCACGATGATCGTTCCCTCCTCCTTGAGCGCCAGTCCGGAAGCGCTGCAGAAATCCTTGTCGAAGGTCTCGCCCACGGCCAGGATCACGCTGTCGCACTCGAAGCGCTGCACCTCATCGGTGGGCATCGGCCTTCTGCGGCCGCTTTTGTCATACTCGCCCAGGCGCGTTTTGACGATTTCAATGGCCTTCACGTTGCCCTCCGCGTCGCCAATAATGCGATGCGGAGCGGCCAGAAAGACAAAGCGCACGCCTTCGTCCTCGGCGGCCTGAATCTCCTCGTCGATGGCGGGCATATCCTGGCGCTCGCGGCGATAAAGGATAGTGGCTTGCGCGCCCAGGCGCATCACGGTGCGCGCTGAATCGATGGCCGCGTTGCCGCCGCCGATAATTGCCACCCTCGTCCCTATTGTCCCGGTGGTGACCTTCTCCTTTCGTGCGACTGATTCCAGGAAGGGCAGCGCGGGATGAACATTCTTCAACTCCGTGCCGGGCAGATAAAGCCAGGATTCCTTCCATGTTCCAATGGAGAGAAAGACCGCATCGAACTGGCTGGCCAGCTCATTCAGCGGAACGTCGAAACCGATGCGGGTGTTGAAGACCATCTTCACGCCAACGCCCTCGATGAGGTCCAGCTCGCGGCGCAGCACCGCTTTGGGCAGCCGGTACTCGGGAATGGCGAATCGCAACATGCCGCCTGCCTCGTTGCGTTCCTCAAAGATCGTCACGTCGTGGCCGAGCAAGGCCAGGTAGAACGCGGCCGTCAGGCCGGTGGGGCCGGAGCCGGCCACTGCCACCTTACGGCCCGTAGCAGCCAGTTTGCGCGCGCGAATGCGCTCCAGCATGGGCGCAAAGAGGTCCGACTGATAGACCGCGTCGGCCAGGAAGCGGTGCACCTCGCGCATATTCACCACCTCATCGAAGGACTGGCGGCGGCATCGATTGTCACAAGGATGCTGGCAGACTCTTCCCGTGGAGGCGGGCAGCGGATTGTCAAGAATGACAGACTCGAAGGCGTCTTCCAGCCGTCCCTCCTGATATAGCTCCAAAAAGCGTGGAATATTCATCCTCAACGGGCAACTATTCTCACACGGCGAAAGCGCCAGTTCCTGGCAGACTCCGGCGCGGCAGCGATGAGCAACGATGTGGTCTTCGTACTCGTCGCGGAAGTGGCGGATGGTGGTGAGCACGGGATTGGGCGCCGATTGGCCCAGCGCGCAGAGCGAGGACTCGCGAATCATTCGGCCCAGCTCATCCAGCAGGCTCATCTGCTCGCGGGTTCCGCTGCCATTGGTGATCGAATTGAGGATACGCAGCGCCTTGTTGAGGCCTACTCTGCAAGGAACGCACTTGCCGCAGGATTCCGAGTGGGTGAATTCGATGAAGTAGCGAGCCACATCGACCATGCAGTTGTCTTCATCCATGACCACCATGCCGCCGGAGCCCATGATGGAGCCGATCTGCGCCAGGCTTTCATAATCAACCGGCGTATCGAGCATCTCGACCGGAATGCAGCCGCCGGAAGGTCCACCGGTCTGCACAGCTTTTACGCGGCGACCGGCTACGGCGCCCTCGCCGATGTCGTAGATGAAGCTCTTCAGCGGAGTGCCCAGCGGCATCTCCACCAGGCCGGTATTCTGTATCTTTCCCACCAGCGAAAACACCTTTGTTCCCGGACTCTTCTGGCTGCCGGTCTCGGCAAACCATGCGGGGCCGCGAGTGACAATGGGAGCAATGTTGTACCAGGTTTCGACGTTGTTGATGTTGGTCGGCTTGCCATACAAGCCCTTCTGCGCGGGGTATGGCGGGCGGGGACGCGAACGGCCGGCGCGGCCTTCGAGGGAGGCGATCAGAGCTGTCTCCTCGCCGCAAACAAAGGCTCCCGCGCCCTGCACCAGCTGGATGTTGAAGTTGAAGCCGCGGTCCAGGATATTCATTCCCAGCAAGCCATACTCGCGCGCCTGTTCGATGGCCCGGTTGAGCCGGCTTACGGCTAGCGGATACTCAGCGCGCACATAAATGATGCCTTCCGTTGCGCCCATCGCGTAAGCGCCGATAATCATGCCTTCCAGCAGCGAATGAGGGTCGCCCTCGATCTCGTTGCGGTTCATGTATGCGCCGGGATCGCCTTCATCAGCGTTGCAGATGATGTATTTGGTGTCGGCCTTGGCCTTGGCCAGGAAATCCCATTTATTTCCAGTCAGGAAGCCCGCGCCGCCGCGCCCGCGCAGCCGGGAGGCCTTGATCTGCTCGATGACAGGATCAGTGCGCCCGTCGATCAGCACCTTGTAGAGCGCCTGATAGCCTCCCACCGCAATGTACTCCTCGATGTCCGAGGGATTGATGAAGCCGCAGTTGCGCAGAACAATCTTCTTTTGCCCCTTGAAAAAAGGGATCGTATTCCAGGCTGGTATATCCGGATAACCCTGGCCGTATTTCAGTTGCGCAGTGATGTGGTCCCAATCCTCGATCTTGCAGTAAACCAGGCCGGCAGGCATAATCCCGGTGGAAACGCCTTCAAGGATGCGCGCGGCGTCGTTGGCCTGCACGCGATGCAGAATTACCAGGGGATTTCCGGGCAACCGCACGCTCACCAGCGGCTCCTGAAAGCAGGAGCCGAAGCAGCCCACGCCAGCCAGCATCACATCGACGCCGCTGCGGTGGATGGCCTCATTCAAGGCGTGAAAGACCTCCTCGGCGCCATTGCCGCGGCCACAGGTTCCCATTCCCACCGTCAGGCGCGGAGCGGCCGGCATCAGCTTGGCAAGCCCGGCTTCACGAACCGCGTTGAATGCCCCTATATCCTGAATTCGCGGCATTATTTCACCCCCTGTTTGATCTTTCCGGTCTGGCCCAACGCTTTCACTTCCCGCTGCAAGGTGCGCTCATTTACGTGGCTGAGAATATGGTGGTTCACCTCGACCACCGGGGCCAGCGCGCACTGGCCAAAACAGGCAACGGTGCGTACCGTGAAGTGGCGGTCGGGAGTGGTGAGTGCCAGCTTGTCGGCCTCGTTGGTGTCGCTCGCCTCCTGCCCGCTCAGTCCCAGATCGAGACAGACCTTCTCCAGCAGATCGCGGGAGCCGCGCGTGTGGCATGCCGTTCCCCGGCAGACGCAGATCAGGTTGTCGCCCTGCGGATCGAGATTGAAGAGCGCATAAAAGGTGGCGGCGCTGTAGATCGTGGCCGGAGGAATGCCGGTCTCCTGCGCAATGTAGCGCAGAGCCTCCATCGACAGATACTTATGCGTGTTGGCCGCCTGGATCGTTTCCAGGATTCCCAGCAGCGCTCCGGGCTTGCCGGTATGCTCTGCGACCGCCTGGTCGATCAGCAGCTTTTCGTGGGCATTCAGCACTTCAGGGGCGACACACTGCATGATTCCTCCACTTCCCAGCAGACCTCACTGGCAACAGACTTTCTTCCTCTGAATTTTCATGGGTTTATAGACGATTTCCGAACGGCGCAAACCGGCCTGAGCCGTAAGTAAAACGGCACACGCCTGCCGCGCAAACATTGTGGGGTGACGGGATGGAGAGGGCGACATAGCTTAACCCTGCTCACTTCTGGACCATATTCGGGGAGTATAAGGAGATAAAAAAGAGCGTCCGCCTATGAAGCCCTGCATGCCTGGCAAAGAGAACACTTCGCCATCAGATCGGCGCATTCCGCAGCGACTTGCACCCCAAAAAAATGTCCGTAAGGAGTTTGACACTAATAGTGAACTCCGGACTGTGCTTTAGATCACATCGGATTGTGATGGTTGTTTCTGCGCGCTCTGCTCATGCTGGCTCGGCAGCGGGTTCAGCCGGCGGTTCGATCTGCGCATCTGTCGATTCAGGCTGTTCGTTGACCATGGCTTCATAGTTGGACGGATGCTGCAGCAGATTCACGCGATAGCCAGCGGCCTCGGCGGCCGCCAGAGCCTTCTCGACGGCTTTGCACATTGTCTGAATCGCGACACGATTAGCCGCCAGTTGGCTGGGGGCATTCTCGCCCGCCAATCGAAGCAGCGACGGCAGTTGCAGCCACCAGAGCAGTTCCTCATAGCGCTCGCGCACCAGATATTCGTGCCCATCAGCCTCATGCACGCCGCAGAGCCAGCGTACATCCGCGTCAGACCACAAGGTGGGCCACAAGTTTGGCGAAAGCACAGCACGCTCGCCTGTGACTGATTCACTTTCAGTCGCCGCGATTGCCTCTTCCGGCTTGCCAACCCCGGCCCAGGCGAGCAGACCGACTTTGACGCGAGCGGCGACGCGCCACGCATCCTCGCCCTCGAATCCCAGCGCGGCAAAGGTCTGGGCGATGGGTTCGCGCAGGCGCAGGCGGTCAAAAAGGTCCAGCGCAACGCGCTCCGGATTCTCACGATCAATGGATTCGGCCAGCAACTCCAGCACGCACCACACAAGCACCGGCCCCCACATGGCCGTTGCGGTGAGCTGCGGGCTGGGACTGGGAAGCACACGGCGGGCAGCCACTGTCCACGGAGCCGGGAAGAGCGACTCGACAACAGGGATGGCCATGGCGGCGCGCAAGCGCGCGCGGTAGGCCGCGCGCAACAGGCTTGGGTTGGCGGGTTCTATGCCGCCGGCCTCTCTTCCGGCGCGCGCCAGGTAAGCCTTCTGCGACTCGCGCAGGAAAATCTCGCAATGCGCCCAAGCCTCCTCGAATAACTTCGCGCGCTCCGTTTCGATTTTCTTGTTGACGCCGACTTCCAGAGTGCGCGGATGTTCGGCCAGGTCGGCAAACTGACGCACCATCCCGGAATCCAGCAGAGCGCGCAACGCGTTGTGCACTGGCTGCAACTCCAGATTCACCAGCGCATCGTCCAGATTTGCCACTCCCCGACCGTTGAGATGATCGCAAAGCCGATCCCAGGGCTGCTCCGCGGTCGAGGTTAGCTCGCGCCAATCGAGAAAGACGTGGCATTGGTAGGCGTGCAGATCAAGGGTCAATCCGCGCTCCGCCAAATCGCTCGCCCGGCGCAGGTAGTGCAGGCCGGTGAGCGAATCGCGACACGCTAAAGTCACCGAGGAGTTGTCGCTGAGACCAAGTCCTTCCCGGAGTCGCTGCTGGCGCAGTTGATTGGCGCCCTTGTCGGCGTAGGCCGCGGACCAATCAAGAGTCCCGCGCGCCTGTCCGTAGCGGTTGTTATAAACCACCAGGACGCGCTCGCCTCCGCTGCGGTTGGAGTAGGCAAAGACGTTTTCATCCACCGTGCCGTTGTCGCAGAAAAAATCATAGAGCCTGAAGTTGCCGCTCTCCGCAAAAAGCCGCCGGCACTGCAACAGAGGCGCGATCTCCCGTTCATGGCGCTCCACCACCCAGGGATCTGGGCTTTCGTCGTAGCGCGGCCGCCTGTACTCCATGCCGTATTTTTCGGTGAATCCCTCGATCTGGCCATGTCCGAACATCGGTAGCCCCGGCAACGTGGCCATCATCGTCGCCACGCCGAAGCACTTGTCGCCCTTGCCGAATTGATCAATCGCCGTGCGCTCATCGGGATTGCTCATGAAATTCACGTAGCGCTTCAGAACATCCGGATCGAACTCCAGCGTGTTCTTGATGACCGAGCGGTACTTGGCGTTGTCCTCGTCGCGCAGCATGACCATAAAAGCGCTGTTGTAGACGCGGTGCATGCCAAGCGTGCGAACAAAGTAGCCCTCCATCAGCCAGAATGCTTCGGCCAGCAGCAGCGTGCCGGGAACCTCCGCGGCCACGCGATCTACCACCTCGCGCCAGAACTCGTGCGGCATGGCCCGGTTGAACTCTGCCTGGCTCATGCCGAATTCGGCGCGCGAGGGAATGGCGCCGCTGGTCCCCGGTCCCGGAAACCACAGCCGGTGAAAGTGGCGCTTGGCCAAAGTCATGGCGGCGTCAAAGCGAATCACCGGAAACAACCGCGCCACGTGCAGGATGGTCTGAATTACCTGCTCGCGCACCGCCGGATTCAGATAGTCGAGCTGCGCCGTATCGTTCCAGGGAAAGCTGGTGCCGTCGTTGCCGTGATAGATGTAGCGGGTTTCGCCGCTCTGGCGGTCACGGCGGCGAAAGACCACTGCGGCGTCCGACTGCTCATAGTAGTGGTCTTCAATCTTGATCTCCACGCGCCCGTCTTGAGAGAGATCGGGGCCGTTGAAACTATAAGCGGGATAGGGCGAATCCTGCCGGCTCATAAACCAATCGGGATGTTCGACGACCCATGGAGAGTCGATGCCCATATGGTTGGGCACCATGTCGCTGGCCAGCCGAATACCGTGCCGGTAGGCGCGGTCTCTCAGATTCGTATAAGCCGCCTCGCCGCCCAAATCCTCGGCAATCGCGTAATCGTAGAGCGAGTAAGCCGAGGCCACTGCGTCTGTGTTGCCGCAGAGCTGCTTAATGGTCTTCGAGGCGCGGCTGCGCTCCCAGACGCCGATAAGCCACAGCGAATTGAGTCCGCGGCGCGCCAGAACGGCTAGCTCCTCGTCGGGAATCTCATCGAGCCGCGCGATCCTGCGGCCGTATTGCCTGCTCATCTGCGCAAGCCACACATAGGTGCTCTTGGCGATCAGCACGGCGGTAGGCATCCAGGCCGTGTCGGAGGAGAATTTTTCATATTCGTGTGCCGCATCGCTGAAATCCGGCACTTCCGCGCTGGCGACCACCGATGGCTCCTGCTTGCTGCCCCGCGCGCCGCGAGGATGGTACATCATCCAGATAGCCAGCTCTTCCTCGTGCAGAATTTCGCTGGCAATCTGCAGTAACTGCTCGAGTCTGTCGCCCAGTAGCGGCTTCCACAATTTGCGGATGAGGGCCAACTGGTCGGCCAGCGAGCGAGGCGCGCCCACCGCCGGCGCTCTCAGCAGCTCCAGCAGGTTCATCGGCTTGGCGCCTGGCAGCGGAATCAGCGGGCGCGTGGCAAAATACTCCGGCAACTGCCGCGTCACCTGGCGATAAACGGTCTTTTCAGCCAGGGTCTTTTCCTCAAATAGCTCCTCGAAGGGCTGAAAGGCTTCGTTGCGGTTGGCAGCCCAGAGCAGCATCAATTCTTCCAGCGCCGCGGCCCGATGGGGCATCCCCTCGCTTTGTCCCTCAAGCCATTGCTTCGGCGTCTCGGTGCCGCGAATCACTGAAGTGCCGGGAAACTGCTCGACAAATGCAAGCAGCATTTTGTCCAACGCCTCGGCGCCTACTTGCGAGGAGAAAAAATCCAGGGCACCGGTCATCACCGCGGGGTCGTACTGCTCGCGATAGCGCGCCATCAGGACGTGGCTGGCCTCGTCGATCAGCCCCATGGCGTAGAGCTGTCCGGCATGAACCACCCGTTCGGGATGCTTATCAACCTCGCGAACCGTATTCATGCGCTGCGCAAACTCCCGGCAGGCGGCCACATTGGCAAAGACCACGTTCCCTATATAGGAAAACAGCGACTCCGCGAACTGGTAGCGTTCACGCGCCTTCCGGGATATATGGAACTCCATCACTAGAAGCGAACTCCCAATAGATAAAGGTACATCAAAGAGGTCAACGGCGCTGAACCCTCTATTACTGTAATGCCGTCTCTCAGTCCAGCGCCTTGTGGAAGCGAAGAACGGCCGCCGTCAGCAGGGCTACTCCCAAACAGGCCATGGCCGCCATCTGCGGCCACAAAATATCCATTCCCACTCCTTTTAGATAAGTTCCGCGAATCACCACCAAAAAATAGCGCAGCGGGATCAGATAGCTAAAATCCTGCATCCAGTGCGGCATAGTGCTGATGGGAAATCCGAAGCCGGAAAACGTGATGGTGGGCATGATAAAGAAGAACGCGGTCACCATCGCCTGTTGTTGCGTTGCGCTGACAGTCGAGATCAGCAAACCCACTCCCAGCATGCATAGCAGAAACAGCACCGCGCCCGTCGCCAGCACGGCAATATTACCGCGAAACGGCACCTGAAACCACAATGAACCGACCACGGCTATCAATGTCACGTCGAAGAGGCCGATCAAAAAAAACGGCAGCGTCTTGCCGAGAATAAACTCCGCCGGACTGATTGGCGTGACCATAATCTGTTCCAGCGTGCCGATCTCGCGCTCGCGCACCACGGCAAAAGCGGTCAGTGTTACCACCAGCACAACCGTCAGGCTGCCGATGATTCCCGGCACAAAAAACCATCGGCTGCTCAGGTTGGGGTTATACCACGGGCGCGGCGCAAGCTCCACCGACGGCATGATCCCGATTAACTGTGGCGCGATGCGGTCGATGCGGTCCTTCTGGTACTCCTGCGCAAACTCCCGCGCAATCTGCGCAATATAGCCCGAGGCAATCAGCGCGGTGTTGGAGTTGGTCGCGTCCACAATCACTTGCAGCGGCGCGGTCTCTCCCTTGCGCAACTGTTGCGCAAAGCCCGCATCGATTTCCAGGCCGGCCGTTGCATCTCCTTGCTCGATTAAATCCCCGAGTTGGCGCGAGTCCGTCAGCTGCCGTTGCACGTCGAAATACGGACTGGAAGTAAAGCGCGAAATCAGCTCGCGGCTTTCCAGCGAGTGATCCAAATCGAGCACCACCGTCGGCACATGGCGAATTTCGTAGTTAGCCGCATAGCCAAAGATCATCATCTGAATAATGGGCGGGCCAATGAGGATGAAGCGCGTCCGCTTGTCGCGCAAGGTCTGGATGAACTCCTTGATCAACATTTGCTTCAGCCGTCCGAACATCGCTTCTCCTTTATTCCAATCTCTTGTGGAAGCTGCGCGTAGCCACTGTAGCCAGCACTAACGTGAAGATAACCAGTGGTATCAGGTCCGCATAAAGCATCGGCATTGGCGTTCCCTTGAGAAAGATCTTCTTCAGCACCGAAACGTAATAGCGCGCCGGCAGGACGCTCGTAATCCATTGCAGTACAATCGGCATTTGTTCAATGGAAAACAGGAATCCCGACAAAAGAAACGCGGGAAGAAATGTAATCAGCAGCGCAATCTGGCTGGCCGCAAACTGGCTCTTGGCAAGCACGGAGATAAAGAATCCCAGCGAAAGAACCACCACCATGAACATTGCCGACGCGATCATCAGCGTGACCCACGAGCCGCGAAAGGGCACCTGAAACCAATAGATCGCGATGAGCGCGCTGATAATTGTGTCGAACATTCCCAGCACAAAATAGGGCGCGAGTTTGCCCAGCATGATCTCCATCGCCGTCACCGGCGTTGAGATAAGTTGCTCCATCGTGCCCCGCTCCCACTCGCGCGCGATGGTCAACGAGGTAAGAAACGCTCCGATGACCGACATGATCAGCGCCAACACGCCGGGAATAATGAAGGCGCTGCTTTCCAGGTCTTCGTTGTACCAGGTGCGGGTTTCCACGCTCATTACTGCCGGCTGGATCGAAACTCCGTGTTCGCGTAGCCACTCAATCTGCAGCTGCGCCGAGTAGCCCTGCACCACAGCTTCGGAATAGCCGATCAGGACGTTGGCCGTGTTATCGTCGGAGCCATCGACGAGCGCCTGAATCTGTACCGGACGCCCATCACGCAAACGCTGGGAGAAGTCCCACGGAATCACAATGCCCATCTTGGCGTGGCCGTCGTCAATCGCGCGCGTCAGCGCTGGATAGTCGCTGACCACGCGGGCAATATGAAAATACTCGCTCGCCTGAAAATGTTTTAGCAGATCCTGGCTCTGCTGGCTGCCGTCTTGATCTATCGCATAAACAGGCAGTCCCTTGAGGTCAAGATTGACGCCGTAACCGAAGAGCAGCACAAGTACTCCGGGCATAAGAACGACAATAATCAGGCTGCGCGCATCGCGCAGAATCTGCACCACCTCTTTTCGGGCAATGGCCAGCAGGCGAGTCAGGTTCATGACGCACGCTCCTCTGCCGCTTCACGGCCCGTCGTCAGCGCAACAAAAACATCTTCCAGGCTGGGGCGAATCTTCTCCATGCGAGTGATCGTGACGCCGCGCTTGGCAAGATAGCTCTCAAGCTGTGGTGCTGCGCTTGCGGCGTCTTCAACCACCAGATGCAGAGCATTGCCGAAGACCGCGGCATCCATCACGTCTGACGCGGATTGCAGCGCTTCCACCGCATCGCCCAGCGGCTCGCACTCCACGAGCAGTAACTCGCCATTCATCGAATCCCGCTTCAGATCGGAAGGCGTTCCCAGTGCGACAATCTTGCCGCGAAAAATCAGCGCCAGTCGATTGCAGTACTCGGCCTCCTCCATGTAGTGCGTGGTGACAAAGACCGTGACCCCCTCCTCGGCCATCTGATGAATCAGCTCCCAGAACTGGCGCCGCGTAATGGGATCGACGCCGGAGGTCGGCTCATCCAGAAAGAGCACGGGCGGTTTGTGCAAGACAGCGCAGCCCAGCGCCAGCCGTTGCTTCCACCCTCCGGGCAGCGTTCCGGTGATGAGATTCTCCTGTCCTTTGAGGTTGGCCATTTTGAGCGTCCAATCAATCCGTTGTTGAAGATTACTGGCGGAAACGCTGTAAAGTCCGGCAAACAAGCGAATGTTTTCGATGACCTTCAAATCGTTATAGAGAGAGAACTTCTGCGACATATAGCCGATGTTCTGGCGCACGGATTCCGGATATCGGCTCACATCAAATCCCGCAACCTCGGCGCATCCCGATGTGGGTTTGAGCAGCCCGCAAAGCATGCGAATCGTGGTGGATTTACCCGCGCCGTTAGGTCCCAGAAAGCCGAAGACCTCGCCCTTGCGGACTGCGAGATTAATCCGGTCCACGGCGACAAAGTTTCCGAACCGCTTGACCAGGTTCTCAACCACGACCGAGTTACTGATCTCAGGCATGAGAGCTGTCTCCCGCGCCGACTGCATCAACAAATAAGTCTTCAATGGACGGCACGATCTGCTGAATTGAATCGAAGGGAATGTTGGCGCGCTCCAACACAGCTTCATATTCAAGAATGCGGCGCGCAGCATCGTCCACAACCAGATGCAGGCCATCGCCGGTCAGCAACAAGCTCGATATCCCCTCCGCGTCTTCGAGCTCATCGCGCAATCGACGCGGCTCAACTGATGTAATCGACAAGACTCCTTTGCCAAATTGAGCTTTCAGATTCGCCGGCGTGTCGCAAAACAACAACTTGCCCTGATGCATCAACGCCACGCGATGGCAGCGCTCGGCCTCGTCAAGGTACGCCGTCGAAGTGAGAATCGCTACCCCCTCCGCGATCAGCTCGTAAAGGATGCGCCAAAAATCGCGCCGTGAAACAGGATCAACACCGGTGGTCGGCTCATCCAGCAGTATCACCTTGGGCCGATGAATCAGCGCGCACACCAGGCCGAGTTTCTGCTTCATCCCGCCGGATAGTTTGCCCGCCAGGCGCTTGCGAAACTCGCTCATCCCCGCGGCCACGAGCAACTGCGTCGAGCGGGCGTCGCGCTCGATTTTGCTTACGCCGAACAAATCCGCATAGAAGCGAATATTTTCATCGACTGTTAAATCTTCATATAGCCCGAAGCGTTGCGGCATATAGCTGAGGGCGTGCTTCGCGCCCTCCGGATCGCGCGCCACATCATAGCCCGCAACCGTAGCCTTGCCCGCTTCCGGCGGCATGATTCCTGCCAACATACGTAACGTGGTTGTCTTCCCTGCCCCGTCGGGGCCGACCAATCCGTAGATTTCTCCCGCGCGCACGTCAAAGCTCAGCGCATCCACCGCGCGCACGCCGGGAAAGCTCTTCGTCAATCCCTCAACCATAATTGCGGATTGGAGCGGATCTGTCATTGATTTGCCGGCGCCTTGCTCGCGGTCAGTTCAACGCGCGCGTCGGCAGGCATGCCCGGCTTCAATTCATGATTGAAATTGTCAATGTCGATCTTTATGCGGTAAACGAGTGTAACGCGCTCCTTTGTTGTCTGCACGCTCTTGGGCGTAAACTCCGCATCCGGTGAGATAAACGAGATGCGGCCGTGGTATTGCTTGCCGGGATATGTATCTGTAGTGATGATTGCGTCCTGGCCCCAATGAATCCTTCCTAAATCCGTTTCGGCGACGTAGGCGCGCAGCCAGATGTGGTCAAGGTCCGCCAGCGTTACCACCGGAGAGCCGGGCGCAACCACCTCTCCTAACTCAGCCTGCCGCACCGTCACCACGCCGGCCGAGGGAGCGCGCAGCACTGTGTAACTCAGATTCACTTGCGACAGGCCGAGGCTGGCATTGGCTTCATTGAGATTGGCGCGCGCGATGGTGATGTCTTCCTTGCGGCTGCCTTCGACAGCTTCGTTGTAGCGCTGCTGCGCCGCCTTGAAAATCGCCTCAGCGCGCATCAGCGCGGTTGCTGCCTGATCGCGCTCCTGTGCCGTAACCTCATCCTTGGCAAAGAGTTGCTGTGCGCGCTCATTGTCCAGTTTCTTCTGCTCCAGATCGGCCTCGGCGTCAATCATCGTCTGCTGCGCCGCTCTCACTTCCTGATGGCGCGTACCTGCCAGCGTGAGCGCGAGATTCGACTCGCGCACTCCCACCGCGGCCTCGTCGATGCGCACTCGCTGTTTGTAATCGGCGTCGTCCAGCCGCGCCAGCAGCGCATCCTGCGCCACCTGCTGGCCCTCCTCGACCGGCAGCTCGACGATGCGTCCTGGCACCTTAAAGCCCACCAGGCTCTCATGCGCTTCAATGTTGCCGGAGAGCGCTAGCTGATTATCGGGCGCCGTCCTTTTTGTTAGTTGCGGGTAATAGTACACGCCCGCCGCAACGGCTGCGGCCAGCAGAATCACAATGGGAATGATTCGTTTCATCGCTTCAAACCTCGCTATTGCTACCTTCGATTGCTGCCGTCCTCAATGATTCCCCATAAACTCAAGAATGTTCTTCTCCGTATCGCCCATCGCGCGGGCCAGCGCATACTTCGCATCTACGTGGCTGCTGACCGCAAGAATGTAGTTCTCCTCAGCGCGCGCCAGCTCGTCTTGCGCAGTAATCACCTCGACATTGTTGGCCGTGCCCGACTGAAAACGATCCTGCGCCATTTCCAGTTCGCGCAGCGCCAGTTCCTGCCCTTCTTTGGCCACGGTTACTTGCTCGGTGGCGGAGTCCAGATTCAGCAGCGCCTCGCGGATGTCCTCCTCAATGCCCCGGCGCAGATCGGCAATCTGATCGTCAATGCGCTTCACGCGGCTGGCCAGCTCCTGCGCTTCCCCATTGCGATCGCGGTCAAAAAGAGTGAAATCGATCTGGCCTTGCAGCAGGCCCGTGCTCGCAACGCTGCCGATGCTGCGCCCGATCTCGCCGAAATTTCCGTTGATGCTCAGCTTGGGATAGTAGCGCGCGCGGTTGGCGCGCTGCTGCTCAACCAATCCCTGCCGCTGGCTCTGAAGTGAAAGATAATCGGCGCGAGCCTCAAGCGCCGCCGGTACAAGCGTATCGATTTCTGGCTGGCTTAAGGTTCGATAGTTGAGCGGCTCCGCAAGTTCCAACGGTGTAGCGGGATTCATGCCCAGGTTGCGAGCTAACTCCAGCATCGACTGCTTCAACTGATTGTTGGCCACAAGCAGCGCCTGCCGGTCGTTGGCCAGCTGCACCTGCGCGCGGAGCACGTCCACTCCCGTAGCTGTCCCGGCGTCATGCTTGTCTTTAGCCAGTTTGTATAACGCGCTCGAGTCTGTCACACGCGACTGCGCGGAATCGGCGCGCGTCGCCGCCGATTGCGCATTCAGATAAAGCGCGGCAATGGCGCGCACGATCATGTCACGCGCATCGCGCTCATCCATCTTCCCGGCATCGAGCGCGCGCTCGCTGGCCTTGAATCCGCGATAGCTTGTTAGATCAACCACGTTCTGCTGCGCATAAACGCGGAAATCGTAATTCGACAGCGGTCCGACTACCCTCGGAATAGGAAGACCGATAAAAGAGAGTCCCTCCGCTTGCAAATCGTGGTTCTGATAATTTGCATAGACTTGAGCGTTCACGCGCGGAAGCAGCGCTGCCGACAGGCGGCGCATCCGTGTGCCTTCCGCCTCATCAACCCGCGTACCGGCAGCCAACACGCTCAAGTTGGCCTGAAGCGCCTTCTGAATCGCATCCTGCAACGTGAGCCTGTACGGCGCGGGCTGTTGCGCAGCGGCAATCATGCTCGAGGCCAGCCCGGCCAGACAAAGAAATGTGACAATGCGGAGTTCTGGTTTCATGATTTCTGCTCTTGACCTGAGACCGCGATGGCTCTCCAGAAATGTTGAAAGCTGTCTTCAATTCGTGTTTTGAGCGCGGGCGCGCCATCCAGCGACCAGAGTAGAACGGTTCCCATACAGGTTTGTAAAAAATGCCTCGCGACCTTTTCCTTTTTCATGCGAGGGTCGATCTCTCCTCGCTCCTGCCCTGCCGCCACAATCTGCGCGATCATTCTGCGCCCTTCTCGCAGATTGCTTGCGATAACCGTGCGAACGCCCTCGCTGGTTAAAAACGAGGAGATGAAGGCGCGCGCCAGGCTTGGACTGCGTCCGGGTTCCTCCACCAGCCGCCGCGCCAGCCGATGCAGCACGGAAAATATCGTCTGCTTGCCCTTTTCTGCGGCGGAAAGAGCTTCTCTCACCTTGCCAAGCTGAATCTCCGCCATTACGCTCAGCACGTGATCCTTGCTCTCGAAATAGTTGAAGAAAGTTCCCTTTCCTACGTCCGCCGATTCGGTAATATCCTCCACCGTAACGGAAGAAAAGCCGCGCTTGGCAAACAGTTGCAAAGCGCAACGAAAGAGCCTTAGGCGAGTTTCTGCGGCATGGCGCTGGCGGCGTCCGGCCTCCGGCGCATCAGCCTGGCCGCCGGCAGCAAGAGCATGAACGACTTGAGAAGAACGTTTTATCTGACTATGCCTCATATTTGGCTTCTGGACATTTCTGACCATTGGTCATATATATCGCCAATAGCGCGCGCTGTCAAGAACTATTTTGCTGTTTGGCTGCTGCTGCCCTTGCCTTTCCGGCACTCTCTGACGGATCGTACCGCCCATATTCCATCGATATCCGTCATCCCCCTCTACCTGACTTTACGGCTCAGGCACAGCATTGGTTACATGCATATTCCTGCCCGGCAGCCCTTTTTGTGGTGGCAATTTGGCTCATTTTTGGGACGTGTTCCTCCTTCCCTTCCCGGCCAGACACCGTTACCCGCTTGCGCCTCGCCGGCATTGCATCCTTGGCTCATTTCCCGGTAAACTAATTGAGGGCTGGTTGCATCCTGCTGCTTTACTTAAAAGCAGTGAACGCGCGGAGAGGTGGCAGAGCCCGGTTGAATGCACCTGACTCGAAATCAGACATAGTCGCAAGGCTATCGGGGGTTCGAATCCCTCCCTCTCCGCCATTTCCTTTAATTCGCTTAGAATAAATAAGTTAAGGCCTATATCCGCGTACGCTCTGACGTACTATATGCTGGTTTAAAGATAAACCCAATATGCGAGGATCCGGAATGAATTGGCGTAGATTGTCCTTCAGGCATTTCCTATTTTTATTCTCTGTAGCGGCTGCCTTCGCGGCCATTTCGGCAAACGCGCTCAATTCATCCCCTGGCTGCAATCCGCGCGCCTACGGCGCCAAGGGCGACGGAGTCAGCAAAGATACAGCCGCAATTCAGGCAGCCATCGATGCGTGTGAGCGTCAGGGCGGCGGCACGGTTCGGCTGATTGCCGGCACGTATCTGAGCGCTCCCATCGTGCTGAAAAGCAACATTACGCTGCAACTGGACAAAGGCGCCACGCTGCTAGGCTCGCCCGACCATGGGGACTATCCTCCGCTGACCATCTTTCATCTTCCCGACCTGCAGCCGCTGGTCAGCGCGGTGAACGCCGGCCATGTCGCCATCACCGGCGAAGGCGTGATAGACGGCAATGGAGAGAGCTGGTGGCTGGAGGCGCGCAGCGTCAGAGATGCCGGCATTCTTGGCTCGGGTCATCCGCGGCCCAAGCTCATCATCTTCGATCATTGCAAGCACGTTCGCGTCGAGGGCGTTACTATTCAGAACTCGCCGATGTGGCAACTGGTTCCCTATTACTCGGACGATGTCATCATTCGCAACGTCAGGATTCTGGCGCCTGCCCGCTCGCCCAACACCGACGCCATCGATCCCTTCTCCTCATCGAATGTGGTCATCGATCATGTCTTTGCCGACGTGGGCGATGACAACATCGCCATCAAGTCGGGGCCCATCAACTCCACGGGGCCGGACGATCCCAGCCGCGATATTACCATTACCGATTGCACCTTTCTACACGGCCACGGCCTCTCCATCGGCAGCGAGATTGCGGGAGGCGCCAGGAACATCCGCGCCGAACGAATACACTTTGAGGGAACGGACAACGGCATCCGCGTAAAGGCCAACCGCGACCGCGGCAACGATGTCAGCCACCTCTTCTTCCGCGATATTACGATGAAGGACGTTAAGAACGCACTGGTGATCAGCGAGTACTATCCCAAGATCCTTCCGCCCGATACGGAAACGGCGCAACCCGTCACCCGGCTGACTCCTCGCTTCCACGACATTGTGCTGGAAAATGTGACAGCGACTGGCAGCACCATGGCAGGAGCGATTGTAGGCTTGCCGGAATCGCCCATCTCAAGGGTGGTTTTGCGCAACGTGAAGATCAGCGCCAGGACCGGGTTGACGATTGCCTATGCGGATGTGACCGGCAAGCATGTAATGGTGCAGGCCGAAACCGGCGAGGCGATTGTGAAGCAGGCAGGCGCGAAGGTTACGTTGCGCTAGGGAACCTCTGATTCAGTCTCGGCTGAACATTCGAACGGGCGATACCCTCGATATTACCCTCGAAAAGGATCCTATTGTGCTGACCGCCCAAAGCGAAAACACTTCAAGTCAAGTATCATTGAAGACCCAATCACCGGTTTCCCGTTTCTTTATGCGATCCCCGATGCGCACGTATTGTCCAGTGAGATGGTCCGCGAGCTCCTTGTCTACTTTCCATGAGATACCTTCCTTCAGCGAACTCCCTTGCTCTCTCACCAGCTATGCAGCCACTGCTCATCACGGCCGATCCGGACTGGCGTGTTAAAAAGTTCGCTCAGCCTCTCCTCGGTTAAAAGCTGCTCGCGCGGCCCATCCCCCATGATGCGCCCTCCACGCATCAGAATCACGCGCTCTATCTCCGGCAGAATATCGCTCAAATGGTGCGTGACCAGCACCAGGCCGGTTCCTTCGCGAGCCAATCGCCGCAGCGTCTCGCGCAGCTCGCGTTGCGCAGCCAGGTCAAGAGCGTTCGAGGGCTCGTCCAGCAGCAATTGCCGGGGCCGGTGCGCCAGCGCGCGCGCAATCAGAATGCGGCGTTTTTCCCCGGCAGACATCTCCCCCACCAGCCGCTTAGCCAGATGCTGTGCCTCCATCCGCTCCAGAGCCTCCACGGCTCTCTCCCGCATTTCTTCGGTGACACGCAGATTGGGCCAAAGGGTCGAAGCGGAAAAGAATCCGGCAATGACGGCATTCAGCCCGGTGGTCATAGCCGTCTTCTCGCCGGGCAACTCCGTACCCATCAAGCCCGGCGCCACCACGCCAAAATGCTGCCGCAACTCGGTCAGATCCCAGCGTTCCCGCCCAAAGATGCGCACCCTCATTCCCTGCCGGACAATGGGATAAAGCTGGCAACTCATGGTCAGAATCAGCGTGGATTTTCCGCAGCCGTTCGGACCCAGTATCGCCACATGCTCTCCGGTGCGAATCCGCAGATTCACATCCTCAAGCACAATGCGCTCGCCGCGCGCCACGTTCACATGGCGCAACTCCAGAAACTCCTGACCGAGATTCGAATCGCTCGCTGTCACTGGTTCACGTGCACGACTTTGGCCGGTGGAAAGCCGTTAAAGTACGTGCTGCTGGCGATGGAATAGGCGCCGATGTTTTCGGAGTAGACCAGCTCGCCCATCTCCAAAACCGGAAGCTGCTCGACAAGTCCGATGGTATCGAGAGCGTCGCAGGTGGGGCCGTAGACGGCGCAGAACTGAGTGGGACCGTCATTGAAACTTTTCAGGTGGTACTGAGCGTGATCAAAGATGATGCCGCTATAGGTTTGATAGACGCCATCGTTGAGATAGTAACTCAGCTTGCCGCCCCGGACGGACTTGCCGATGATCTGGGCGACGGCGGTGGCGGCGCTGGCGACCAGGAAACGCCCCGGCTCCGCCAGGATTTCGATCGGCGCTGGGAAAAGGCGGTCCAGCTCGGAGTTCAACATTTTGGCGAGTTTCTTGAAGGGGGGAACCGAGTCGTCATAGGGAGCGGGAAAACCACCGCCGATGTCGAGGATCTTGAGATCGAAACCGCGCGCCTTGGCTTCTGCAAAGACGCCTGCGGCAATGGTCAGCGCCTCGCTATAGTTCTTCAAGTTGGTGCACTGGCTGCCAACATGGAAGCTGAGTCCCTCGACCTCGAGCTTATTATTGTGGGCGAAGGCGATCAGGTCTACAGCCTCGCCGGGCAAGGCGCCAAACTTGCTTGCGAGTTCCACCATCGATCCGGTGCTGGGGACGCGTATCCGCAGCACCAGGCCCGCGTGCGGCGCATAGCGGGCAATCTTGATCACCTCTTCGTAGTTATCGTAGGTAACCAGCGGCTTGTAGGGATCCAACCGCTCGAGCGTTTCGATCGCCTTGATCGGGTTCGCGTAAATGATGCGATCCCAGATGTAAGCCTGCTTCTCTTCCGGCGTAAGATGCTCGATTTTTTCGTGAACAAGCAAAAACTCAGCCATGCTGGCTACATCAAAACTGGCTCCGGCATCGTAAAACGTCTGTATAATCGCCGGGTCGCTGTTGGCCTTGACCGAATAATATACCTGCACACGCGGAAGATGCGTTCTGAATTGCTCGTAGTTTTGTCGCAGCACCTTATGGTCCACGACTACAAGCGGAGTGCCGTGCTGCTTAGCCAGTTCATGCAGTGCTTTAGGATCCATAGCTCATGCTCCACAGCTTCCAGATCTTATCCATGATTCTTGCGGTGCGCCGGATGGGTTTCGCGAGTTCCGCGGATTCCCGTCGCGCCGCGCTCAGGTTCAAATGCCGTCTCCTTCCGTGATGAGAAAATTCTTGAACTGCCACGGGTCAGACCTGTCCAGCTGCGGCTGGTTATATCCGCTGAAGAAGTTGGAGTAGTGCTTCAGCGGTGTCCAATCCGACGCCACAGAGACAAACTTGCCCAGGTAGGGTTTGCTGATGTCCAGCACAAAGTCGTGGGGCAAGTCGTCCGGCACGCACAGCCCCCGGCGCGGGTTCTCGTGCATCCACATGCAGGCGGCTACAACGGAAATTGCCACCTGCATCGTCGTAGCGTTCTGATGCGGCACCAGGCGGCGCGACTCTTCGATATCCAGGTCTGTTCCACACCACCACGATTGGTAAGGGTGCCCCATAACCAGCGCGCCCAGAATATCGGCTCCGCTGATGATTTCATCGGTCATAATGCGGATATTCGGTTGCAACCGGTAGTCGTATCCGCGCAACTCGTAGAGCGAGGCAATGGCCGCGTCGCACGGGCAATACGCGTAGTGCACCGTGGGGCGGTAGATCGCCTTGCCGTTTTCCCAAACGGTGAGCTTGTCGCTGATGGTGAATGCCTCGCCGTGGCGCACGATCATTCCCATGATTTCGTGATTGGGTGGCACCCAGCTCGCTACCAGTGTGTTGATGCCCATCCGCGCCAGACAGATCTGGTTCCTGGGCCCGTCCGCATGCTCGTAGGCCAGGGCGGGCAGCTCTTTTTCATGGGTGCCCCAGCCCATCTCCGCTGTGGTCGTCCCTTCCTCACGGTAGCCCTCCACGCTCCAGGTATTGACGAACTCGTTCACCTGCTTGGGCTGATCTGTGATCTGCGTGTCGCGCTCGCTGCAATGAATGACCTTGACGCCGAGTTCGTGGGCGAGGTGGTTGAAGTTCCGCGCCTTGGCGTGGTGAGCGATCTTCTCCCCCTGAGCCCCGCTGAATTTCTTTTCCGCCACTGCGCGATGCGCAATGTCCAGCAGCGCCTGCTTGGTGAAGTGGCTGATCAGGCCGGGGTTGGCACCGTGCTCGATCACCGCCGTTGTCCCTGGTTCACTCCACTTTGAAATCATCCGCCGCAGATTCATGTGGCGCCAGTAGAGGGTTCGTTCGGTTGGGTGCTTATTTTCGGCTCCAGCATAGGGATCCCAAAGCTCTACCGACGTGTTCACATAGAGGATGCCCTTGTCGTGGCACCACTGCACAATTTCGCAGCAATCAATATTCCATGCCAGGTCGATGAGCAGATCACCGGCCGTGAGGTACTTTCCCAGCAAGCTGCCCAGATTCTTCTCGGTCACGCGATCCTTGATGAAGGTCATGCCCTGCGCGATCCAGGGCTTCAGAGCATCATCGTTTTGATCAAAATCTATGATGGTGACCTTCTTGGGGTCGATGCTCATGTGTTTGACTAAAATTGGCAGCGTACAACGCGCCACCGCCCCAAAACCGACGATCACAACTCGATTTGGAAATGCAACCATCCTTATGCTTCCCCCTCTAAAGTGCCGGAGCTAAACAGGCCAACAACCTGAATAATCATTCGCCGGCCATGGCAAACCAATCCGCTCCGTCTCATTCAATGAATGCAATTCATCTTAACACTGCATACGTGTCACGAAGCTGCGGAAAAGTGGTCATAAAGCCACGGAAAATGACCTGATTCTTGGGCAGGTGGCTACGCTCCGGCCTTCCTCTCGATTTTGGCCCATGAATCCTTCAGCGCGAGCGTCCGATTGAATACCAGCTTGCCCGGAGCGGAGTCGGGATCGAGACAAAAGTAGCCAACGCGCTCGAACTGGAAGCGGTCTTCAAGTTTGGCGTTGGCCAGAGAGGGCTCCAGCTTTGCGCCAGTGAGAATCTCCAGCGAGTTGGGGTTGAGATTGTCGAGAACGTCTTGGCCCTCAGCAAGATCGTAGGGGTCGGGCTTGGCGAACAGGTTGCCGTAGAGGCGGATTTCTGCGGAAATGGCGTGTGCTGCTGAGACCCAGTGCATGGTGGACTTGACTTTGCGGCCGTCGGGAGAGTTGCCGCCGCGCGTGGCCGGATCATAGGTGCAGTGCACCTCTACTATCTCTCCGGCCGCGTCTTTCACTACGCTCTGGGCAGTGATGTAGTAGGCGTTGCGCAGGCGCACTTCTTTCCCAGGTGACAATCGGTAGTACTTGGGCGGAGGACTCTCGCGGAAATCGTCCTGCTCAATATAAATCTCACCGTAAAAGGGCACCTGGCGCGTGCCGGCGGAGGGGTCTTCGGGGTTGTTGGCGACCTCGACGAATTCCGTCTTGCCAACTGGGTAGTTGTCGATGACCAGCTTCAAAGGATGGAGTACGGCCATGGCGCGGCTCGCGTGGCGGTTCAGGTCGTCGCGCTGGAAGTGTTCGAGCATCTCAATATCGGTGTTGCCATTGGTCCGTGAGACGCCTGCGGCGGCGACGAAGATGCGAATGGCTTCGGGGGTAAAGCCGCGGCGGCGGAGGCCGCGGAGGGTGGGCATGCGGGGATCGTCCCAGCCGTTGACGCGCTTTTCCTCGACGAGTTGGAGCAGCTTGCGCTTGCTGAGCATGGTGTAGGTGATGTTGAGGCGGTCGAATTCGGTCTGATTCGAGGGGAAGATGCCGAGCTGCTCGATATACCAGCGGTAGAGGGGCTGGTGATCGGCAAATTCCAAAGTACACATGGAGTGGGTGACGCGCTCAATCGAATCTGACTGGCCGTGGGCATAGTCGTACATGGGATAAATGCACCACTGGTCGCCGGTGCGCTGGTGCGAGGCGTGGAGGATGCGGTACATGACCGGATCGCGCATATTGAGGTTGGGCGACGCCATGTCGATTTTGGCTCTCAGCACGCGGCTGCCGTCGGGAAACTCGCCTGCCTTCATGCGGGTGAAGAGGTCAAGATTCTCTTCGACTGATCTATTTCGATAGGGACTGTCCTTGCCTGGCTCAGTGAGGGTGCCGCGATACTGACGAATCTCGTCTGCGGAGAGATCATCGACATACGCTTTTCCAGCTTTGATGAGCTGCAATGCCCACTCGTAGAGCTGACCGAAATAATCCGAGGCGTAGCACAGCCGCTCCCACTCGAAGCCCAACCAGCGCACGTCCTCCATGATCGAATCGACGTACTCCTGCTCTTCTTTTTCGGGATTGGTGTCGTCGAAGCGCAGGTTGGTCTTGCCGCCGAACTCGTCGGCCAGGCCAAAGTCGATGCAGATGGCCTTGGCGTGGCCGATGTGCAGGTAGCCGTTAGGCTCGGGAGGAAAGCGGGTCTGAATGACGGCGTCGCTGTACTTTTTTGTGCGCACATCCTCGGCGATCATGTCGCGGAGGAAGTTGGAGGGGCGAGCGTCGTGACTTTCTGGATTTGAGTTGGTCATTCTGCGTTTCATTATGCCACGGGAGACTGTGGGCGAGTCTGTGCTCAACCGAACGATTGCAAGCTGGCTTCGGCCTGGCGAATGCGGGCTAGGCACGTCTCGCGGCCGAGGACGGCCATGGTTTCAAAGAGCGGGGGCGCGTTTTTACGTCCGCAGACGGCGACGCGGATGGGCTGGAAGGCCTGCCCGGCCTTGAGTCCTAGTGACGCCGCGGCCTGGCGAAGCGCCTGGTCGAGCGAATCGTGATCAAAGGACGTCCCGGCCAAAACTTCTTGAGCATGTTTGAGGACACGGAGTGCCATGGCTGCATCTCCCTTCTGCGGAATCAGCTCGGCTGGGTCGTATGGAGCGAGCTGGGGTAGAAAGAAGAAGTCCGCGGCGGCGGGAGCATCGCGCAGGAGCTTGATGCGCTCGCGGATGAGCGGGGTGACGGTCAATAGCATTTCGGACAAGCTTTTTTCTGACGGGGGATGAAGGCCGGCCTGCTCGAAGAAGGGTTGTAGCTGTCGGCTGAGTTCGTCGACGGGCAATGCGCGGATATGCTCGGCGTTGAGCCAGACGGCCTTGGGGTCGAAGGGGTCTTCTTCCGTAAAATTGACGACGGCGTTGGAGCGGTTGACATTTTCCAAGTTGAAGGCCGCGCGAATCTCGTCGAGCGACATGAACTCGCGGTCGTCCTTGGGCGACCAGCCCAGCAGGCAGAGGAAGTTGACGAAGGCCTGGGGCAGGAAACCCGCATCGCGATAAGTTGTCACGCTGACGACGGGGCCATGTTTCCGTTTTGACAGCTTGGCGCCATCCGGCGCAACGAGTAATGGCAAATGCGCGAACTGCGGCGGCTCGACGCCGAGGGCTTCCCCCAACGCGTCAAAGATCAGCAGATGCTTGAAGGTGTTAGTGAGGTGATCCTGGCCGCGTATGATGTGGCTGATGCCGAGATCGGCGTCGTCGGAGCAGGAGGCCAGGTGGTAGGTGGGCATGCCATCTGAGCGCAGCAGAGCGAAGTCTTCAACCTCGTCGGCGAGCTTGAACTGCTCGCCGTAGACTGCATCGACAAATCGTAAAGTCCGGTCCTGGCCGCGTGGTACGCGATAGCGGAGGGCGAACGATTCTCCAGAATTGGCGCGGCGGTCGGATTCTTCCCGTGACATTTCCCTCATGCCGGGATTGAAGAGCCATGCGCCCTGTGCGGAGGAATGCTCGCCAGCGTCCGCGTGGGCGGGGGTAAAGTCGCGATATGCAAGGCCCTTGGCGAAGATGGCCTCTGCCTGCTGGCGGTGCAGGGCAAGTCGTTCGGATTGCTTGTACTCCTCGTCCCAGTCCAAGCCCAGCCAGCGCAGGCCCTCGAAGATGGATTGCACGCTGGCCTCGGTGTTGCGCTCGACATCCGTGTCGTCCAGGCGCAAGACCATGGTTCCGTGGTTGTGGCGAGCATAAAGCCAATTGAAGATAAAGGTGCGGGCGCTACCCACGTGGAGGAAGCCGGTGGGCGACGGCGCAAAACGGACGCGGGGCGTCCTTGCCGTGGAGGGCGTCGAATCATGCATTGTGATTGTATGTTACCAATCGCGACGCGGGCAGCGCCCTTCTTCGGCTGGCATGGGCCATCTCAGCTCCGGGGCGGAAATGGCGGTTGGGGCGGATACGGCGGCGGCTGATGCCAGACAGGCGGAGGCGCGGGTACAACCTTCCACTCGGCAAAGGCCAATACATAGAGCAGGATCAGCCCGGTTAGCGGAAACAGACAGAGTAGCGAAAGCCATGGCGAAAAGCCGGCCTTTTTGGAAATGAACCACGTTGGAACGATGAATGCAATGGCTTGAATGAGATAGATAACAATATAGACTCCAATAACCGCGGCAATGATTGCGCCCACATTTTGTGAATCGCCCTGCATAAATGTCACTCCAGAGGTTAAATTTGAACTCTGAGTAAAAGTAATGCCATGCGACGAAATCTGCAATCAAAATCTCACATTCGAGCAAAATAATCGCCTTCTAATATTCTATAGCAGGTTCTGACTCACTTGACCAACTTGACCAACTGGAAGAAACGGCAGATAATAGAATCAGTTAAGTAAGAAAGACGGAGCAGGCAATGGCGAGCACACAGTTGAATCTCTATGAAGCCAAGACACACCTTTCCAGCCTTGTAGACCGGGCCGCAAAGGGGGAAGAGATCGTGATTGCCAAGGGTGGCAAGCCGATGGCGCGCCTGATACCACTGGCTTCGAAGGAAAAGCAGCATAAGCCGCCGCGGAAGTTTGGGCAAAATCTGCTGGGGATTACCTATATCGCCGATGACTTTGACGCTCCTCTGCCCGAGGATGTACTCAAGGATTTTGGGCTATAGAGAGAATGAAACTTTTGCTCGATACGCATGCCTTTCTCTGGTGGGACTCAAAAGATGTCCGTTTGACAGAGAGCCTTCGCTCGGCTATTGCCTCGCCGAGGAATAATGTTTTTGTCAGCGCGGCAACGGTTTGGGAGATTGCCATCAAGCGGGCTTCGGGTAAGTTGATCTTCGGGCAGTCTGTTGGAAACTCCATTGAGAAATACGGGTTTTTGTCTATCCCGATCACAGCTGAGCACGCAGAATGGGCCGGAGGGCTTCCGCAATTGCATCGTGATCCTTTTGACCGGTTGCTGGTGGCTCAGGCGCAGCTTGATGGACTTGTTCTTGTCACCACAGATGAGCAAATAATGCGTTATTCCGTGCCGCACTTGTAGAGCGTAGTCACCGCTGTTCCCTGCCCTACGGAATATCCTCGGGATCGTAGTCCAGGCCGCCGCGTTTTTTGGGCACTCCATGGACAGAGCTGAGCAGGTCTTCGACGACATCCTCCAGTTGGCGCTGACTTTCTATCACCGCGCTCATGCTCTTCAGGTCTTCCGGCTCAATGACGCGCTCCACTAAGGCGATGGCGTGGCACTGGGCAACACGGTCGAGCTTCAGTCCCTCCGGGGTCTTTGCTTTAATGCTGATCTGGTCTGTGCCCAGGCCCAGCAGGTCGGCTACACAAGTTCGCATCTCGCCGGAGACGGGACCGATCTTGGGCTTGGCCAGAATCAGCGTGACGTCGATGTTCACGATGCGGTAGCCGGCGCGTTGCAGCGTCTCCAGCGCCAGGTTGAGAAAGATGGCGGAGTCGGCGTTCTTCCAGCGCGGATCACTGGGTGGGAAAAAACTGCCGATGTCGCCGGCGGCAATGGAACCCAGCAGGGCATCGGTCACGGCATGCAGCAGCACGTCGCCGTCGGAGTGGCCGGCCAGACCTTCGGGGTAGTCCAGCGAGACTCCGCCGATGCGCAACGGAACGCCCGGCTTGAAGGCGTGCGAGTCGTAGCCAAATCCAATCCGTGTTTCCATGGTTACCTTGCCTGTTCCTGCTTTGATTACGCTGTCAGCGGGCGCGCCTGCGCAGGTAAAACTCGGCCAGCTCCAGGTCGCCCTGCTGGGTAATCTTCAGATTAACCGGAGAGCCATGCACGACGGCCACCGGATGGCCTGCGCGCTCCAGGACCGAAGCCTCGTCGGTGCCTACAAACCCGTCCGCCATGGCCTCGGCGAAGGCGCTCCGCAAAAGGCCGAAGCGGAAGCCCTGCGGCGTCTGCGCCAGAACAATAAACTCGCGCGGAATGGTGGAGGTAATCAGCGCCCCATGCGCGGTCCGCTCCACCTGTTTGATAGTGTCCACGGCGGGCATTCCCACAATGGCCGCCCCGTGCTCCAGAACCGCGTCTATGGTCCGCTCGATGGTTGCCGCATCAATCAGCGGCCGGACGGCGTCGTGCACCAGGACAACATCGTCGGGCTGGGCCGGCAATGCCTCCAGCGCATGGGAGACAGATTCCTGGCGGTTGTCGCCGCCCTCCACAACGCTGACCCGGTTGGCAAAGCCATACTCGGCGATTTGGGCCTGGACGCGCTCCATCTCCGTCTTACGCACGGCCACATAGATCGCCGTCACCCGCTCCACCGAGGCAAAGGCGCGCAGCGAATGAATCAGGATGGGAAGCCCATCGAGGATGAGAAACTGCTTGGGCTGCGGCCCGGCCATCCGGGTTCCCAGTCCCGCAGCAGGTAGAATCGCAAAGACTTGCATATCGGTTGGAGTATACATCGAAGCGGCTCTCGATGCAGCAAGCATTGTGCGCGGGATTCCCTTGTGGAACCTTATCCGGCAATGCGCCGCATCGCCGCCTTATCATTTTGAAATGCGTCCCAAGTTGCCCATCGATGTGTCGCTGCTCCGGCCCGGCCTCCGCCTGGCTGTGGGCCTCTCTGGAGGGGCGGACTCCGTAGTCCTGCTGCGCGCCCTGGCGGAGCGGAGCCGGGAGCTGGGACTGGTGTTGCACGCTGCCCATCTGCACCACGGATTGCGCGGCGAGGAGGCCGACGGCGATCTGGCCTTTGCCAGTGCGTTGGCAGCTCAGTTGGGCCTGCCTTTCCACGAGGCGCGGGTCGATGCCGGGGCAACTGCCAAAGAGCACGCCGAAACCGTTGAAGAGGCCGCGCGTCGCTTGCGTTACGGCTGGTTCAGGCAGCTCATGGCTTCGGGCGAAGTGGAGGCCGTGGCCACGGCGCACACCCGCGATGACCAGGCCGAAACTGTTCTGGCCAAATTTCTGCGTGGAGCATGGACCCAGGGCTTGAGCGGCATTCATCCGGTAATCGAGTTTCCTGAAGGCCGCATTCTGCGCCCCCTGCTCTCCACCACGCGGACTGAGATTGAAGCCTATCTGAACGCGCTGGGCCAGGATTGGCGCGAAGACTCCTCCAACCGCCACCTCACCTTCACCCGCAACCGCATCCGCCATGAGCTGCTGCCGCTGCTGGAGAATTGGAATCCGCAACTACGCGAGCACCTGGCGCAGATGGCCACGTTGGCCCGCGATGAAGAGGCATGGTGGACGGCCGAACTAGCCCGCCTGAGACCGCAATTACTTCTTGAGGGCCGTCCAGTCCGTGGTGGGGGCCGTGCCGCCGGCGATAACCTGGCGCTCGATGTCAGCCGGTTCGCCCAGCTCCCCCCGGCACTCCAGCGCAGGCTCTTGCGCCATGCCGCGGAACAGTCAGGCGCGGCCGTCGATTTTCCCTCCACCGAGGCGCTGCGCGACCTGGCTCTCACGGGCCATGCCGGACAGAAGCTCCAATTGGCCCATGGACTCCGCGCGGAGCGAACCGCAAGGGAGCTGAGACTTGCCACCGAGGCGGACGGGCAAAACGTGGACTTGGCTGCCGAATATACAGTGCCCATTCCCGGCGAGGTTGCCGCCCCAGCTTTCGGGCTGCGGCTGCGGATAGAGGTCACCGAGCCCGCCAAGGCGGGTGTGTTTCGCGTCGCCACATTGCGCAACTGGAAGCCGGGCGACCGCATCCGCCTGCGCCACGCCTCCGCGCCGCGCAAGGTGAAGGAAGTGCTTGAACGCCTTAGAGTTACCGGCTCCAGCCGCGCTCTCTGGCCGGTTCTCGAACTCCACGGTCGCATCGTCTGGATGCAAGGTGTTGAAGCGGAACTGGAACCGGGAATCCACATCGGGATTACCAGCCTGGGTACGGCCGCTGAACCTGACTTATAATTGCAGTTAGTCTCCCGGCCTTGAGAGTACAATTTACGTAACTGCTTCTCCACGCGGGGGTATGGGTGTGTCTACCGCCTAGGCTTCCAGTTTTTTTCCTGTGACTTTGTGGAATGTACAGGAGTCTAAAGAGGATGCAGACGATGCTGGAGACACGTTTGAGCGTTCCTCCAACACCTGAAGAGAGGAATCTTGGTGAATTCGACCGTCAAATCGATCATAGTCTGGGTGTGCATCATCGCCTTCGGCATGGTTCTTATCAATTGGGTGACGAAGAACGCCAACACGGGTAAAGTTACGGAGATCGCATACTCCGACCTTTACAGCAAGGTGAAGCAAGGGCTGGTGCTCGATGCGGAGATCCAGGGCACTGAGTTGCATGGCCATTTAAAAGCTACGCCCAAGGATCAGTTTCACACATATGTAGGGGATCACTTTGAAGACCTGGAAAAGGCGATGCTGGACGCCGGGGTTTACTTCCCCAAGAAGGAGCCGCAGAGCAACGGCTTCATGTTGCAAATGCTATATAGCATAGGTCCGATCATTCTGCTTATCGGTTTCTGGTTTTTGATGATGCGCCAGATGCAGTCCGGCGGCAATAAGGCGATGTCATTCGGCAAGAGCCGCGCGCGCCTGCTCTCCATGCAGCAGAAGAAGATTACCTTCAAGGACGTGGCCGGCGTGGATGAGGCCAAGGAAGAGCTGAAGGAGATCATCGAGTACCTGAAGGAGCCGGCAAAGTTTCAGAAACTCGGCGGCCGTATTCCCAAGGGCGTGCTGCTGGTTGGCCCTCCGGGCACCGGCAAGACGCTGCTGGCCCGCGCCGTGGCCGGCGAGGCCAATGTCCCCTTCTTTTCCATCTCTGGTTCGGATTTTGTGGAGATGTTCGTCGGCGTGGGCGCCAGCCGCGTTCGCGACCTCTTCGAGCAGGGCAAGAAAAACGCGCCCTGCATCATCTTCATCGATGAGATCGACGCGGTGGGCCGCCATCGCGGCGCCGGGCTGGGCGGCGGTCACGACGAACGCGAGCAGACCCTGAATCAGCTTCTCGTCGAGATGGATGGTTTTGAATCCAATGATGGCGTGATCCTGGTGGCCGCCACCAACCGACCCGACGTGCTGGACCCGGCGCTGCTCAGGCCGGGCCGCTTCGACCGCCGTGTAGTCGTCGGACTGCCCGACGTTCGCGGCCGCGAGGAGATTCTGCGCGTACACGTCAAGAAAGTTCCCATCGCCGATGATGTGAACCTGAATGTGCTTGCGCGTGGCACGCCCGGCTTCAGCGGCGCCGACCTGGCCAATATGGTCAATGAGGCCGCGCTCAGCGCCGCGCGCATGAACCGCAAGCAGGTGGTCATGTACGACTGCGAGGTGGCCAAGGACAAGGTGCTCATGGGCGCGGAGCGCAAGTCCATGCTGCTCACCGAGGAGGAGAAGCGGGTAACCGCCTATCACGAAGCTGGCCATGCGCTGGTTTCGCTCAAGCGCGAGCACGCCGACCCCATTCACAAGGTCACCATCATCCCTCGCGGCATGACTTTGGGAGTCACCATCTTTTTGCCCGGCGACCGGCACAATTACACGCGCGAATATCTGGAAGCCAATCTGGCCATCGCCTATGGCGGCCGGGTGGCCGAGGAGATCTTCCTCAACCAGATGTCCACCGGCGCGGGTAGCGACATTGAAAGCGCCACCGACCTGGCCCGGCGCATGGTCTGCGAGTACGGCATGAGCCGCCTCGGTCCCCTCACCTTCGGCAAGAAGGAGGAGCAGATCTTCCTGGGCCGCGAGATTGCCCAGCATCGCGACTTCAGCGAGGAAACAGCCCGTCAGATCGACCTGGAAGTGCGCCGCCTGATCGACGAGGCCTACCAGTCGGCCCATGGGATAGTGGAGACCAACGCCGACGCCATGCATCGCATAGCCTCGGCCCTGCTGGAGCGCGAAACCATTGACGCCGAAGAGGTCAAGATGCTCATCGAGGGCAATGAACTCCCCCCCTTACGCTCCAGTCTGGCCACACCTTCGGACCCTGGCGGCAATGACGTGCAGGAGGTTCTCAAGCCGGAAAGCCGCGGACCGGGCTATCCGGAAGGTTCGCCCTCACCGGCTTAAACGCCTGCAAAATTCACGCAAAAATGCGGGCCACCCCATTGGAGTGGCCCGATTGCATTTCATGTACCTCAGAAAATCTTATAGCTCACGCCCACGCTGGCCCCATAAGGCTTCAGCTTGGAGCCTTCCCAGTTGGGCCAATACTGGTACTCGACATCAACTGCGCGTATGCTGATCTTCTTGGTCAGCTTTACGTCCATGCCTCCGCCGAAGGCGAAGTCAGTGTACCGGCCTATGCCTAAGCCGGAGCCGTAGTTCATCCTTGAGAAGCCACCCAGCGCCTTGCCGTAGACGGTTGCCTTCCAGAAGCGGTACACCGGTAGCCTGGGACCGATTAGGTAGTTCTCCTGGGTGACGCCCTCATTCTGGTTCCAGCGCAGCCAGCGGCCTTCGGCCTCGAACTGCACCCAGCGCCTCAGCCTCACATCCACATAAGCGCCCACGCCGTAGAGTAGATTGTTGCTGGTTCCTGCGTAGAGGGTCCAGATTTGTTGGGAGATAGGTAGATTACATGTATTCCCGCAGGTCCAATCAGTGTACTCGAAATCCGGCTGAAAACCGGAAGCCATCCCGCCAGCGGTGATCGAAACCTGCCGTCCAGTGGCGGAGGGAACCACTTGCGCGCCGGCAGTTACTGCACCGGCAAAAAGCAGAATCGTGAACAAAAACGCGCTAATTCGTTTCATAAGTCGAAGGCACTTTCAGTCCCGGCATATTTTTCGCAGCCAGTGACAGATTCTTATCGAACAGGTTATGGAATCCCTGGACTGGAGGCCGCGTACTGCGAATCCATGCCCAGAGATTCCCGATAAAAGCTATTGCGCTGGCGGATGCGATGTGCCCTCAAGTTGCTGGGGTGTGTCGACGGCAGCGGGCTGCGCCGCGGGCGGCGCGGTAGCCGGAGGAGAGGAAGGCGTCAGCTTCGATGCATCATAGCGTTGCAATTTATAGAAGATCGGCGTCACTTCCAGCGGCATCTTGTCGCGGGGGTTCATGTAGGGATAGATCTTCGCGTTGAGCTGATGCACCCGGTCGTCCCAGGGATCGGTTTTGAGCCAACTGCCCAGAGGCAAGGCCGGGCGCTGGGTGAGGTCATCCCAGTTCAGCGCAGGCGCCATGCTTTTCAAATCAGCCATCCACGGGGTACCGTCGGCCTTGAGCAGCGAATCGCCCAGTTTAGCCGTGTTCAGGGCCTTCATCACCTTCTCCCGATCCACTAACTGCGCATAGTAGAGCCCCGCCGAGGGCAGTCTGTCCTTGTACATGGAGTTCTGCAGATACTCCATGGCGCGCTTGGCGGCCTCCGCGTTGTCGTGGTCCGAGTGGTACATGTCGATGCGCTTGAAGGTCGCCTCGTCAGGAAACAGCAGCCGGTCGTTGAAGGCATATCGCGTGTCGATGTGGTGGCCCATCACGATGTGGGCCAGTTCCATGGCTACTACCGAGGCAATCGCTTCCTCGCTGGGCAGGCTGTCAATAAGCCCCTTGCTGATCAGAATGGTATTGCCGACAGTAGTGGTTTCCACCGTGGTGGAGAGCAGAATGCGGGTATGCACCTGGTCCGTAAAGACCAGATTATTAGGCACTTGCAGGTTAATTACGATCTGGTCCAGAACCGTGTTTTCATAGCCGCCCGGTGTCAGCGGCGCTACCAGGCCGGCTTCCACCAGACGGTCAATCACGTTGTTTTCAGCCTGTGTAACCCAGGCGCGCGAGGCTTGCAGAGGACCCACATCCTGCGAGTCGTCGCTCTTGTCCACCGCGTCGTCCACCTTCACGCTCACATTTTCGCTCTCCCGCGTTGGCAGCTTGAGGGAGTAGCCCCAGAAGTGCGTCTGCGCCTTCAGCCCCACCTTTTCGCCTTCGGTGCGCTGGGTCTCCTCCACATAGACTGCTACCGGCAGCCAGATATAGGGCTGTACGTTCATGCGCCAACTGTCGAAGTGGAAGTAGAAGTGCGAGTCGTCCTCTGAGCGGGGCTGTGTAAACGTGCCGTTGAAACGGACAATGTTGCCATCCTGATCCTCGACCCAGATGCGTCCATAGAAGCGCCCCATGCCATTCACTTTGGGTTGCACATCGAAAACCCAGGTGCGCACCGACCCCAGAAACTCCTTGCGCACATAGCTGAACAGATAGTGCTGGTTGTCGAAGCTCTTGGGATCCAGGAACATCATCTCCGTGAAACCCAGCGGGTTGTATGTAAAATGCGTGTCCAGCTTCAGAGCCTTGGTGAGCCCGGTAATTGAAAGCATCGAACCCTTGAAGAATTTGTGATTTGCATTAACATTCCTGGACCTGGGTTCGTAGGTCTTGTCGAAAAAGACCTTGCCGAAGTCGATGCGGCTCAGCATGTACTCGTCGGAGATCGGCACCTGGTAGAGCTTGATATCCGGCTTGGTGTTCTGGATGTAAGTCTCCACCAGGGGTGTGCGCTGCTGAATGTTCTTGATCAGCGCCTTTTCCCGGCCGATGGCCCTTTCAACCAGCGCCGCCTGCTCTGGGGTGAGCTGATGGACTTGCGAGTACTTGGGCTTGGGCGCCTTCTTGCCCAACTTCAACCCAAACCCCAACGCAAACGCGCTGGGGACACACAGTGTGATGAGCAGCAAGGCGATGGATATCTTCCGAAACTTCATGTCAGGCTCCTAAGCTTGGTTCTTCTACATCTTCGTCTGGCCGCTGGCGCCGTTCCTGCATCCCGCGGCTTGGCATTGCTATTCTCATGCGTGCAATTCCGATATTACGCCAATTGAAACGTAATGGTCACGGTCGTTGTCTTATCCACCGGCTGTCCGTTGCGCGTGGCAGGTCGAAAACGAATCAGCTGCGCCACGCGGCGCGCCTCTTCATCCAGTCCATGGCCAAGACCCTGCACGACGCCCTGCACCACCACCTGGCCGTTGGCCGTGAACGTAACCCGCAAAATCACGTCGCCCTGCACCTTGAGCTGCCTGGCTTCGCTGGTGTACTCCGGCAACGGCTTAGAGACAACCACCACATCTGTGGGGGGTGGTCCGGCAACCGCCCGGGGCGCTGGGGTCACAGCTGTGGGCGCAGTGGGAATGCCGGCAGAGGCTACCTTGCCCACATTGCCCGATGGGGCCGCGACCGTGGCCGCTGGAACCACGGCCGAGGCTACTCTTCCGCCCGGCTTTCCCTGGTTGTTGCCGAATTTGGTTCCATCACCAATGCCTGTCGAGCCCACCACCCCGTGGGGCGCAATCGCAGGCCCCTGATTTCCGCCGTACATATTGCCGATAGCCGCCACCGTGGCCGGCCCTTTGGCGTTGGGGTTGGGAAGGACGCCAAAGGTCTGGCCATAATGCACCGGCTTCGTCGAAGGCTTGACGCTGTTATCCTGCGCCGGCATGGCCGCCGGGGCTAGCGCCGTCTTGGGTTGCGGAGCCAGCCTCACATCCAGCTTGGGGTCCTTGATGGCTGGCATGGTCAGCTTGGCTTCAATCGGTATCGGTTTCAGTTCGGGCTTGGGTTCCGGCTTCGGAACGTTGATCCGGGGCGCCTCGAACTTCACATCTATGGGCTTTGGCTCCTCGACTGGAGGAGGAGGCACCTTCTCCTTTGGTTTAGGCGGCTCTTTTTTGGCCGGGATAACCAGAAGAGTCTCCTCATACCTATGCTGATCGATTGTCTTCTTGGCCATTGCTCCAGCGTAGAGAAACACAGCCAGCATCAGCCCGTTGACCACTATGCTGGTGACGAACGACCTCGGCCTTCTTACTATCATCGGGGCCGTAAAGCCGAAAACGAACCACATCCATAGGGGTACTTTCTTCTCTTCGGGGAACAAGCCGAGGGTCATACGTTCCGAGAGTGGGATGGAGGTATTGACTTTCATATTGACTTCCGGCAGCGGAATATCCCTCTTCTGCCACGGATTATTTTGTACGTCTCGGATCACAGGCATAATCTCAATCCTCTCACACCGCCATAGTGGCCGCGCCGTGTCCGGCCGCTTGGCCGGATGCAAATTGCCCACGCGTAGATCGGATGGGGGAAAAAGGAAAAACTCTGTTCATGCATGTCGTGGTTGATCTGAAAAAAACAGCGCCCTTACAGCCAGATTCCGGCTTGCGAAGCTGCAGGCAAGATGGACCGCCGGAAGCCTGGAACGCGGAGAGGCTAACGCTGAAAATCACGCGCAGGGCATCCAACAAACATACGATTCCTCCTGGTTGCAGGATCTTCACTCCCGTGCTGCGCTTCATTGCGCCTGCATCAGTCATTCTCGCCCCGGCAAGAAAAAACTACTAAACAACTAATGCGCCGTTATTCCGGCTGCCTAAAATCGGTTGGAAACAGGCCAGCTTGACCCAGCCCTTCATATTAGACTCTAAGCTAAACCAATGTATTTGGGAAGGTGCGGAATATTTCATGAAAATCCTGGTTACTGGCGGTGCGGGGTATATAGGTGGTACTGTCGCGGGTTTATTGGCTCAAAACGGGCATCACCCCGTCATTTTTGACAATCTGAGCCATGGCCGGCGTGACCTTTTGCCCCCCGGCATCGAGTTTATCGAGGGGGAACTTGATGACCGGCCTGTACTTGAGAAGATTTTTACAACCGCCATAGCCCAGGGAAGCCCCTTTGACGGCGTTCTCCACTTTGCCGCCCTCATCGAGGCCGGCGAGTCCATGCTCCATCCCGAACAGTACTTCCGTAACAACACCGCCTCCACCCTCGCACTGCTCGAGGCCATTCTCGCCCACGGCCCCCGCCGGCTGGTCTTCTCTTCCACCGCCGCCGTCTACGGTGAGCCCGAAGTGCTTCCAATCAAAGAAGATGCGCGCCTGCTGCCGACCAACGTCTATGGGGAATCCAAACTGATGGTTGAGCGGATGCTCGACTGGTTCCATCGCATCCACGGCCTGCGCTCGGCCTCCCTGCGCTACTTCAACGTGGCAGGCGCCCCGGAAGGGCCGAACGGCGTCACTCGCGGCGAGGCTCACGAGCCTGAATCTCATCTCATTCCCCTGGTCCTTGACGTAGCGCTCGGACGCCGTCCCTCCATCCGCATCTATGGGGACGACTACCCTACCCCTGACGGCACCTGCATCCGCGACTACATCCATGTCTCTGACCTGGCTGACGCCCACCTGCTGGCTCTCGACGCCCTCGAAGCCGCATCCGCCAACGCCCCTGCCGCCGAAAGCCGGCTGATCTTCAACCTGGGTAACGGCCAGGGCTTCAGCGTTCTTGAAGTGATTGAATCGGCCCGCCGCGTCACCGGCCACCCCATCCCAGCCGAAGTCCATCCCCGCCGCCCCGGAGACCCTGCCGTCTTGATCGCCAGCTCCGAAAAAGCCATCCGCGAACTCGGCTGGAAGCCCCGCTATAACCAGCTCGACGAGATCGTCCGCACCGCCTGGGTCTGGCATCAGAAGCGGTACGCGCGATGAATGAGATTTTCTGGATCTATGGCGATCCCCCTCCTCCGTTAGCCGTGGTGCTCCGGCCGCGTGGTGGCGACTGGCTGAAGGACGAGCTCTTGCGAATGAAGCATGGGGGCATTCAAACCCTGGTTTCACTTCTGGAAGAGGAGGAAGCCGCTTCACTCGGACTTGCGCAAGAAGGCTCTGTAGCCGGTCAAATTGGAATGCAGTTTGTCTGCTTTCCAATCCCTGACGTACATATTCCGCCGAACCCCGATGACTTCAGGAAGTTCGTGGCAGGTTTGGCCGGCCTTCTCGGCGCCGGAGTCAGGGTAGGTATCCATTGCCGGGGAAGCGTTGGCAGGGCCACTGTCACGGCTGCCTGTACACTCATCCAAATGGGCTGGGAGCCAGAAACTGCTCTGCAGGCGATTGCTGTAGCACGCGGCCTCGCTGTTCCTGACACACAGGAACAGCGGGACTGGATTCTGAACTACAAAGCGCTGAAGAAGTCCATGCACACTGCGATACTCGCCGCAGAAAAAGACTAAACCGCGTTTCAGACACGCCAGTAGTCGGCGCGCCAGTTCTGAATGCGCTCCTTGATCTGCTTACGCGTCAGATGATGCTCCAGCGCCTGCTTGGCCAGCGCCACCACCTCGTCATCAGCGGCAAAGCGCAGGCCGATCAACTGATCCTCAGTGAGGCGATTGATCTGTGAATGCCATTCCTGCGGGGCCAGAGCCTGAAGGCGCAGCCGCTCTTCGAGACGAATGATGCGGTCCTGCACCTTGAGCGGATAGGACCGCATCTTGGCGAAGGGGATGAACACCGCCAACGAAAGCACCAGTAACCATGAGGACGCGATGGCAGTATCGTGCCAATGATGGACCAAATGGAAGACGGCGAAGACCAGATTGGCAAGCAGAACGAGGCCCAATACAATATGGACCAGCGGATCAATCCGGCCGTGGTTTTTGAGATTCTGCTCGGAGGCTTTGCTCATGCGCGACCTTGTTTTCTGTCAGGCCGGAGTTGGCTGCCGCGGTTTCCTTTGTTCCCGATGAACCGCTGGCAGCGGCGCTGGGGACCTGCGCACCTGCACTGACGGGATTTTCAGCCGGGCGGCCCGGAGCTGTCAACGCAAATAAATTGTCCGGGGCCAGCATCTGCGGATGTTTGGGGATGAGATGGTGTCGGCCGCGCGCCAGATAATCCGCAAATAACCCTCCGGCCAGGTAGGGATTCAGCAGCGTGATGGGGATAACATAGCCGGTGGTGGAAAACGATTGTGCTATGCCCTTGTTCGTGCGGCTGTGGCGCCGGCTGCCAGGAATCTGAGGAATTTCAAAAACTGTCAGTTGCGTCTCTGGGTGCTTGCGCGCATACTTTTCCAGCTTGTAGGTGAGCTGGTCAGGGGTAGTCACGCCAGCATCCGGAAACATGCTGCGCCCGTAGGTGCCGGGAAAGTAAAAATTAAGCAGGATGCGCGCAAAATCCGAACAGTTACTGTAGAAAAGATGGAAGTGTGAACGATTGGGGCCATCGTTCATCAGCGCGATGAACTCGTCATCCTGCTTCTCGGTGGTCTCAAAGCGGAAGGTGTAGATGCGCCTCTCATAGGAGGCGCCTATCAGCTCTGTCCAGCCGCCATGCGTAAAGCCGCCGGACGGCAGATCTGCCCCCAGATTGAGCAGATGAGTTTCACGATAGCGGCTGCGCAACTGACGAACAGCCTCGCGGTTGGCGTGCGCGGGGACAGTGGAGACATCCTCTACAGAATAGAGGTATGGAACCAGCGGAATCGCCAACCAGTCGTACCCCTTGATGCCCTGATAGCGAGCGATCACAGAGCCCAGCTCGCCGGACTGGCAGCGGCGCAATTTGACCGGTGTTTCAGCGCAAATGCGCTCAAAATAGATGGCATTGTGCCCGGTTGGATTAACAGAGCCAAAAAAACCATATGGCTCCTCCAACAGCAGCGCTGCCTGTGCTTGGCCCGGAACAGAAGAAAAGACCAAAACCGCTAAGGCCATGAGAGCAAATGCAATGGCGCATAGTCTTCCCGTCGAGAGCATCGGTCCTCCGTGGTCAATGTGGTCAATATTGAACACTTTCAGTATGCCTTACTTTCAAATAAAAGTCTGCATCTTTTTGTTTTGATGCGACTTGGGTGACAGTCTTGCCGTAGCGGGGTTCAACAAGGGTATCGCCACGGGTTACACTATCTCTATTGAGTTAACACGATTTGATACAATTTGTTACGCGCATATTATGAAAATCATGGGGAACAAATAGGGCGCTCCTGAATCAGAATCCCACCATCACCGGCTCCATCTCCAGACAAATCCCAAAGCGCCGCTCGACAGCAGTGGCGATCTGGCCGGCGAGAGCCAAAATCTCCTCTGCGCTTGCTCCCCCACGATTGACGAGCGCCAGCGTGTGCCGTGAGGAGACGGCGGCAGCGCCCAGCGCATACCCTTTGGCGAATCCGGCCTGCTCGATCAGCCAGGCTGCCGGAACCTTGACCTGACCCTGATTCTCTGCCTCCGATCCGGCGGGAAAGCTAGGCGGAGGCGTCTTGCTGGAGACCGCTATCTTACGGAATTTCTCATCTGACACCACGGGATTCTTGAAGAAGCTGCCCGCGCTGCGGCAATCGGGATCGCCGTCGACGATCAACATTCCTTTGGCCTTGCGGATGCGGCGCACCTGTGCCGCCACCTCTGCCAGGCTCGGCTGCACGCCTTCCGGAAAGGCCCGTTGCAATTCCGCGTAGCGCAGCGTCGGCGCGCCGCCGGGCGTGAGCCGGTAGTCCACGCGGGTGACGATGCATCGCCCGCGATCCTCCGAGCTGAATCGGCTGCGGCGATAAGCAAAGCCGCATTCAGCAGCCGCAAACTCGACGAAGCTGTGTTCCCGGAGGTCGTAGGCGCGCACACGTTCGATTGCCGACGCCACCTCCTGCCCGTATGCGCCGACATTCTGCACCGGAGTTCCGCCCACCGTGCCGGGAATTCCGGCCAGGCATTCTAAACCCGCACAATCATCCTCAATGGTCTGCTGCACGCAGTGCTCCCAATCTTCGCCGGCGGCGGCCTGATAAATCGTGTGGCCGGGTTCGCCCGGAACATTCACCGCCGTAATGCCGCGCAGCCCCACCCGCAGCACTAAACCATCAAATCCGGCGTCGGAGACGAGTAAATTACTGCCCCCGCCCAGCACAAAGAGCTTTGTAGTGCGCTCCCGCGCCCAGGCCGCGGCTTCGGCAATCTCCTCTTCGCTTAAGGCCTCCACAAACCAGCGCGCAGGACCGCCAATACCAAAGGTGGTAAAGGGCGCAAGCGGCTTGTTCTCTTCGATAAGCATCAGTTCAAGGCTACACCACTAATGCAAGCACGACGGCCTCCCGCGCAGGAGGCCGTCGTGTGATGCTTCTTGCTTCCGCTGAATCAGTCGCCCTCTTGCGCCCTGGGCAGCTTCTGCACCTTGCTGTGCTTGATCGAGTAGGTGAAGTAGATGACCAACCCCACTAGCATCCAGCCAATCATCACCATCCAGGTAATCAGCGGAAGGTTGCTCATTAGGTAAACGGCCGAGAGGATGCCAAGGATGGGCACCAGCGGAACAAACGGCGTCTTGAAGGGCCGGTGCAGATCCGGATGACGCACGCGCAGAATCCATACTCCGGCGCAGACAATGGTAAAGGCCAGCAGCGTGCCGATGTTGACCAACTCGGCCAGCCGGTCAACAGGAAGTAAAGCCGGCAGAATGGCCACCACAGCGCCTACGACAATGGTCGAAATCCACGGAGTGCGAAAGCGTGGATGAATCGCCGAGGCCCATTTGGGCAACAAGCCGTCGCGAGACATGGAAAAGAAGACGCGCGACTGGCCCAGCAGCATAACTAGCATCACGGTCGCCAGCCCGAAGACCGCGCCGATTTTGACAAGCAGCGAGCCCCAACTGACGCCCGTAGCGTCGATGCCCAGCGCAACCGGATCGGCAACGTTCAACGAATGATAATTCACCAGTCCGGTGAGGATGGTGGAAACCACGATGTAGAGGATGGTGCAGATGACCAGCGAGCCGAGTATGCCCATCGGCATATCCTTTTGCGGATTCTTGGACTCCTGGGCCGCAGTGGAAACGGCGTCAAAGCCGATGTAAGCGAAAAAGATGGAGGCCGCGCCTGTGGCAATGCCCTTCAAACCGAAGTTGCCGTGGCCGTCGGAGGGCGGAATGAATGGGTGCCAGTTGGCCGAGGCCAGCGCCGGGTGATGTAAAAGGAACCAAGCGCCCAGAACAATGAAGATGCCCACCACGCTCAGCTTGATAAAAACAATCGCCGTGTTCAGGTTGGCCGATTCCTTGATGCCGATCACTAGAACGGTGGTTATGGCCAGAATGGCCAGAATAGCCACCAGGTTAAAGAGCGCTGTCACGTGAGGAAGGCCCGCCGCGCTGGTTCCCGGCGGCAGTGAGGCCAGCGGCAGCCATCGCTCATTGAAGAAGACCAGTACAGTGCCCGGCGTCGCGGTTAGACGAGGCGGCAGATAGATGCCCAACTGCTGCAAGAGGCTGTTGAAGTAGCCCGACCAGCCGGAGGCCACCGTAGCCGCGCCAAAGCCGTACTCCAAACCCAGATCCCAACCGATGATCCAGGCCACAAACTCACCCAGCGTAGCGTAGCCGTATGTATAAGCCGAACCGGCAATGGGAATGATGGAGGCAAACTCGGCGTAGCACAAGCCGGCAAATGCGCAGGTGATGCCGGCCAGCACAAAGCTCAGCGCCACCGCCGGGCCGGCGTGCTTGGCCGCCGCCTGGCCGGTGAGCACAAAGATGCCTGCGCCGATGATAGCGCCGATGCCAAGAGTGACGAGGTTCAGAGCGCCCAGCGAACGCTTGAGCGTGTGTTCGCCCTGTTCACAGGCCTCTTTCGAGAGCATTGACATGGGTTTGATGCGCAACAGTCTGGACATGTATGAAGGAGTTCCTCCGCGGGAGTGATACCAAAGTTAGTCTAGTTCACAGGGCTTGACGCGCGCGTCCGCCGCGACCAGGAGAGATATACAGGAATACCGAGTAGTACCAGTACAAGCCCCGGCCATGTGTATTGTGGCTTGTATCGCAATAATACGACACATATCCAGCCAGCCAATGCGATGTAAAGCGCGGGCAGCACCGGGTATCCCACAGCCTTGTAAGGCCTCGGGGCATCTGGTTTTTTATAGCGCAACACAAACAGACCCACGATAGTGAGAATGTAAAAGATCAGCACCGCAAAGATGATGTAGTCCAGCAACTGATTATAGGAACCGGAGACGCACAGCACCGTGGTCCACGCAGCCTGCACCAGAAGGCCTGCGGCCGGCGTCTTATAGCGCGGGTGCAGCTTGCCGACGGAGTTGAAGAAGAGGCCGTCCTGGCTCATGGCGTAGTAGACGCGCGCCCCGGCCAGAGACATTCCATTGGCGCAGCCGAAGGTGGAGATGAGGATGGCCGCTGCCATCAGGTACGCTCCGGCGGAGTGAAAAATTTGCTCCAGAGCCGCCGTGGCCACGCGATCCTCGGTCGCATACTGAATGCCGCGCGCCATCACCGTGACGCCGTGCGGGTCGCCATGAAGTGGGAGAACCAGCAGGTAGCTTAGCGAGACCAGAAAATAAATCGTCAACACAAATCCCGTGCCCAGAATCAGCGAGAGCGGAATGTTCCGCCGGGGACTCTTCACCTCGCCGGCCGTGAAGGTGATGTTGTTCCAGGCATCGGAGGAGAACAGCGACCCCACCTGCACCACGGCAAGAATTACCAACACGTTGACCAGCACCATCGGCCCGCCTACGCCCACTTGAACCGGGTGCAGCGAACTCCATCCGGCATTTTTCCAGAATTCAGCCCCGAAGTTCGCCGCGATCGCCGCAGCGTTGCGACCCACCGTGAAGGCCAGCAGAATCAGCGCAGCAAGAGACAACGCCTTGGCCGTGGTGAAGATGTTTTGAATCAACGCGCCCAGCTTGACGCCGAAGATGTTCACGATGGCCAAAAATATCACGATACAGATGCCGGTCAGATTGGCGGTGTTGACGCCGATCTCCATGTTGCCCAGCACCATCGGCCCAACCGGTAGTGGGGGCACATGGGCGATATGCCACAGCCAGTGAGTCGTCGAGATGGCGGGGAAAAAGACGCCGAGAAACTTGCCGAAGGCCACGGCGACGGCGGCAATGGTCCCCGTTTGAATGACCAGGAAGAGCGTCCAGCCATAGAGAAAGCCCCACAGCGGCCCCAGCGACTCGCGCAGGTAGACGTACTGGCCGCCGGCCTTGGGCATCATGGCCGCCAGTTCGCCGTAGCTGAGCGCGGCGGCGAAGGTCAGAATGGCCGTCAGCACCCACGCGCCCAGAAACAGCGCCGGGGAGCTGGTGCCGCGAGCGATGTCCGCGCCGACGATGTAGATGCCGGAGCCGATCATCGATCCGACCACCAGAGCGGTGGAGCTGAACAGGCCAAGACTCTCGACCAGCCGTGGAGCGCTGGCGGCAGCTTCTGAGGCAGGAATGGGATTGGGGTCTGAGGTAGTCACTTAAAGAAAGTTTTATAGGATTTCAGCTCGAATGTCTTTCTTTTTCTAAAAGTGGATGATTTCAGGACACATTGTATGAGTTTGAGACATGTACGGAATCGGGACACAATTGCATCGAATTCATAGAATCCGCTGCTTGGTGGAAAGAATAAGGACGGAACACTCACGCTCTCCAATTGTTCCACGTGGAACATATTCATTCTATTGGCTTTATGCATATGTTAACTCGATAATTAACAGCAAGATTTATGATAATATATCCGTTTTGTTTTTGAGACTGTAAGTATGTGCAGACAATCGAATATGGGTGCCCGTCAATGCCGATTTCAGTCGAAGAAGGGTGGAAAACGACGAACCGATGCTTGACATCGCTCATCCCAACTCGGCCAACCACTTGCGGAACTCGGCATCCGGGTTCGGTTGGCGAAAGAGCGCCCCGGCGATAGCGACGAGTGTGGCTCCGGCAGAGAGCGCCTCGGCCGCCGTGGCCAGCGTTATGCCGCCAATGGCGACCAGCACCGGGCCTGGGCCGGCCTCGGCGCGCAGCCGCCGTATGCCCTCCATGCCGATAAGCGGCGCGCTGGTCTGCTTGGTCCGCGTCGCAAAGACAGGGCCAATCGAGAAGTAATCCGCGGGAGCATCGAGAATCCCCGGAACCAACCCCGCAGCGCCGCCGCCGAAGGTGCCGATGATGCTATCCGGGCCCAGCAGCTTGCGGGCCTCGGCTGGCGAGAGGTCTCCCGCATCCACATGGATGCCGTCAAATCCAGTTTTATCAACCAGATCAGCCCGATCATCGAGAATCAACTTTACCTGTCCGGCAGGCATCGCGTCGCGCAGAATCGCAGCGTCGGCCAATAGTTCAGCTTCCGTGCCAGTCTTGTTACGGTACTCCAGCAACGTGACGCCAGCCTCAGCCAGCCCAACACCTAATCTGCACAAGAACTCGTCACGACCGGTGGCAGGAATGACGGAGGCATCGAGGATGGGGTAAACTCTGGGCCACTTTTTGGAAGAAATCATTTGTCTGGTCACCTTTGACTTTCACCTTCCGCCGCTCATCCCTTGCGCGCTTCTGCCTCGGCCAGCCAACCGCGGCGCAATTTCTCCGGCGGGATGTTGGACAGGTAAGGCTTGATGTCGAGAATCGGCGTGCCGTCGAGCATATCCACGCCGCGCACACGAAGCGTTCCACTCTTACGGCCCAGCAGTTCAACGACCGTGAGGCCGATGGGGTTGGGGCGGCGCGGAGATCGCGTCGTGAATACGCCGTGGGGGTGGTCGTCGGTGGGCGGCGTGACCATCAAATCAAAGCCGTCGGAGCGGTCGAAGGCCCAAAGCACAATAAGGTGCGAGTAGCCCTCAATGTCCGTGAGACCCAGCTCAAATGCGGGCAGGATATTCAGCGCGCCCTCTGCCTCGTGTTTTGCGCCAATCCCCTTGGGAATTGCCTCTGGATTATTGAAGGGACTGCTGACAAATCCAATCGGTTGCGGAGTAAACATGGCCGCCAGCGCCTCTGCATTCAATACTAAACGCGCTCCGGCGGGAAAAGCGGGAACAGAAGTCCCGTTGATCGCTAATGCGACCTCCTGCTCTCTGTTCCCTGCCTTTGTTATGTCTCGTCCGCCGACGGCCCATAGGTTCCGGGAACCGGCTTGTCGAGCAGGCGGAGGTAGACGCCCAACTGGGCACGGTGATGAATCATGTGATTCATCACCCAGGTGCGGAAGGCCTGGAACTTGGATTCGTCGATAAAGGTATGGCCGCCAAAGATAAATTTCCAATGCTCTTCCCACTTCTGTGGGGTGAATTTGGCCAGCACAGCCTTCGTCTCAGCTACTTCACGATCAAAGCTCTCCAGCAGGGCCACCTTCGATGCAGGGATGTATGCACTCCATTTGTGGTCTGCGGGAAACTCCATCTTGTCTTTGGTCAGAATTTCCATCGCCCACTCCCCGGGCGTCTCCGCGACGTGTCCAGCTAACCGGCCCAGGCTCATAGATTTGGCATGGGGCTTCCAGGTAAAATCAGCGTCCGCCGGGATGGCCTCCAGCATCTTGCGCGTCCTGTCGGCTTCGCGGTCAAATTCGGCAATCAGTTCCTTTTGAAAATCCATGCGGCAACCTCCTGAGTTGCAGAGACAGATTAATTTAAAGATGGTTAACGGAAGAAAAAGAAGCGATTTATATTCCGTGGCCCCGCTTCCCCTGGCGTCTGGAAGCAAAGGCCGACGAGAGAGCCTACCCCCAGTCCATGACGGTGGGCGGCGACTCATCAGGTTTTGTCAGCCAAAAAGTTCTCCATGAACTTGGTGTCGAACTCGCCGGCTCGGAAGCCGGGATCGGCAAAGATAGCTTGGTGAAGCGGGACGGATGTCTCGATGCCCTGGATAATAAATTGACTAAGCGCGCGCTCCATCCTGGCAACCGCTTCAGCCCTGTCGCGGCCATGGACAATCAACTTAGCAATCAGCGAGTCGTAGTAGGGCGGGACTACGCTCTCGGCATACTGCGCCGTGTCCACGCGCACGCCGTTGCCACCGGGCACGTTGAAGGCTGTGATCTTGCCTGCTGAAGGGGTGAACTTCTGAGGATGCTCGGCGTTGATGCGGCACTCAATGGCATGGCCGCGGATTTCGAGCTTAGCGGGCAGAATGGCGTCCAGCCTCTCGCCGCCGGCGATGAGCAATTGCGCCTTCACCATGTCCACGCCGGTGATGGCCTCTGTGATGGGGTGCTCGACCTGGATGCGGGTATTCATCTCGATAAAGTAGAGCTGCCCGTCTTCGTCCATCAAAAATTCGACCGTGCCGCAGTTCTGGTAGCCAATCTCCTTGAGGCAGTGGCAGAGGGTGCGGCCAATCTCCTCGCGCATTCTGGGCGTCACCTTCAAGCTGGGCGCCTCTTCGATCAGTTTTTGATGACGCCTCTGGATAGAGCATTCGCGCTCAAAGAGCGAAATCACATTGCCGTGCTCGTCGGCCAGCATCTGGAACTCGATGTGGCGAGGGTTCTCGACGAACTTTTCCATGTACAGCTCGCCGTTGCCGAAGGCATTTTCCGCCTCGGTGAAGGCAGCGTGAAAAAGATTAGGCAGCTCTTCGTGGGAGCGCACGATTCTCATGCCGCGGCCACCACCGCCCGCCTTGGCCTTGAGAATGACCGGATAGCCTACCTTCTTTGCCCAGCCCTGCGCCTCTTCTGCGGAGGCAACCACGCCATCGGAGCCGGGTAGAATGGGCACTTTGGCGCGCTTCATCGCCTGGCGCGCTTTATCCTTCTCGCCCATCAGCCGGGTGACCTCAGGCGACGGGCCGATGAACTTGATGTTGGAGGCGCGGCAGACCTCGGCGAAGTTGGCGTTTTCGCTGAGCAGGCCGTAGCCGGGATGAATCGCGTCCACGTCGGCGATCTCGGCGGCGGAGATGACCGCCGGCACGTTCAGATAGCTGTCGGCCGCGCGCGGCGGACCGATGCAGATGGCCTCGTCGGCAAAGCGCACATGCAGCGAATGGCGGTCGGCCTCGCTGTAGACAGCGACCGTGCGAATGCCGAGTTCCCGGCACGCGTTGATGACGCGTAGCGCGATTTCACCGCGATTGGCTATCAGTACCTTACGAAGCATTCGTGACCCTTTGAGCGTTGTTAGCGGAGTTAGCGGAGTTAGTGGTGTTAGTCCGTGGCTTACTCCGCTAACACGCGCGAAGCGCGGCTAACTCCGCTGTAATTTTCACCCCAGCCGGATGGAAAACAGAGGCTGCCCGAACTCGATGGGCTGGCCGTTGGCAACCAGGCACTTGACGATCTCTCCGGAAACGTCGGACTCGATCTCATTCATCAGCTTCATGGCCTCGATGACGCCTATGACCTGCCCCTTGGCCACGTGGTCGCCTGGAGCAACAAATTGCGCTGCGCCGGGCGAAGGCGAACCGTAAAAGGTGCCGACGATGGGAGACTTGACGATGTGCAGGCCGGCATCCGAATCAACGGACACAGGCTCAGGAGCTGGCAGAGGCGAAGGCTGGCTTGCCGCGGCCTTTGGCGCTGGCGGAGCGGAACCAATCAGGCGCGCCAGGTCGGCCAATGCGGCCGGGGTAGTCTCCGCTTGGTTGAATTTGAGCCGGATCTTCAGGTCGCCGCGGTCCAGATCGAATTCGGCAACCTGGTATTCCTTGAGGAATTCAATCAGTTGTTTCAAATCTGCGATGTCTTGTGCTTTCATTCGGTCCTTGATCTCCAGCCGCCGAGGGAGGGCGGGGCTAAATCAATGTTTATTGTTCAAAGTTCGGTCATAGTTCAATCAGGGCCTTGGGCGCCGGGGTAAGCACCTGACCTCCGTTGCGGGTTACAGCCACCATATCTTCGATGCGGATGCCGAAGCGATTGGCTAAGTAAATTCCCGGCTCGATGGTGATGACCATTCCGGGGAGCAGCCTGGCCGTCTCTTCGGCGCCGATGCGCGGCGGCTCGTGAATCTCCAGGCCGAGACCATGGCCTGTGGAGTGGGAAAAGGCCTCCGCCAATCCTGCCCTGCGCAGCACGCCGCGCGCTGTCTCGTCAACCTCCGCACAGCTTACGCCTGAACTCACCGCGGCTACCGCGGCCTCCTGCGCCTCCAGCACCGCTTCATAAGCGGCGCGCTCGCTAGCCTTGGGCTTACCCAGGTACACTGTTCGTGTCATATCCGAGCAATATCCGTTGAGAATAACACCGAAGTCGAGGGTCACAAAGCCACTGCGCGGCAGCTTGGCGGCGGTGGCGCGGCCATGGGGCAGTGCCGAGCGATGGCCGGAAGCAACGATGGTCTCAAAGGACATGGCCTCTGCTCCCAGCAGACGAGCCTGGTACTCAAGCTCGGCAGCCACTTCAACTTCCTGAAGGCCGGGCCGGATGAAGCCGAGAATGTGCTCGAAGAGCTTGCAGCCGGTGAGCGCGGCTTCGATCATCAACGCCAGCTCGTCCTCATCCTTGATCTGGCGCAGAGGAATTACCAGCGGCGTGGCCAAAGCGGAGAGAAAACTGCGGCGAAGGCGAGCGGGCAGAACGTTACGGTAACGGGCCAGATTGGCTACCGTGGTTTGAGCCGGATCGAAGCCGGCGAACTCGACGCCGGATTGTGCGGCCAGCCACTGGACAGCCGCAACGGCTGGAGAACTGGCGACAATCTCGACCTGCGCGACGGAGACCTCAGCGGCCGCCTGGGTCGTGTAGCGGCCATCGGTAAAAAGGTGGGCACTGCGGCGCGTGACGGCCAGAGCGGCGCTGGATCCTGTGAAACCAGAGAGATAGCGGAGATCAGGCAGATGCGTAACCAGCAGGCCATGAAGGCCAGCTTTGGTCAAACGGCGGCGCAAGAGTCCGATGCGACGAAAGTGGTCCACGGGGTAAGGATAACAGGGGGGCAGAGATCAGAGATCAGGGATCAGCTTCTTGCTTCTAGCTGCTATTAGAACGCCGGCCTTACCGGCTTCTTCTGCTCCGGATCGGCGTCGGCGGCGTACTGGTCGGACTGGCGGTCCATCCACTCGTCGAGGCGGGAGCGCTTGAAACGCCAGCGGTTGCCCAGCTTGAAAGCGGGGACGAAGCCTTCGGAGGCGTACTTGTAGAGCGTGTCGGAGGAGATGCCGAGATAGTCCGAGGCCTGGCGAATGTCCATAACCTCGCGCACCTCCGGGACCAGCAGGTTGGAGCGGACGGCGGCGCTGCGCATGGTTTCCTCCGGAAGTACATTAGCCTCAGCGGGATTCCGGCATAGGTGCCGGTACTTTTGTATATAACGCGGTTTCACTGGAGATTTCAAGGGATTTCAGGCAGTTGCAGGAAATTCATCTGGATTGGGCTTCCAAATTGGGAGACTTCATGGAGGAGTACCGGCCGAAAACGCAGCCGGTTGCGGCGCAAACACAGCCTGCCCCAAGATATAGCGTTATTATGCCGGATGGTGCGCGACAGCGCTAGTTCGGGTCGTCACGTCGGTGCAGGCTGGGTTTGTCGTCGCCGCTGGAGGTGCTACTGGGGTAAGTCGGGCTGGATGAATCGCCGGAACCGGCGCCGGCCTTGCGCAGCGAGGGCTTGTCGGTGTTCCTGGAGCCGGTGAGGCGGCGCTTGTTCTCGATGCGCGCCAGCCGCGCTTTCACGTCGTCAAACTCCGATGTGGACTCCATGTACTGGTCGCGCGCCGGCAGGATACGGGCAATCTCCTCCTGGGAGTGGAGGATGCGCTCGGGGGTCTGCGGATGGTCGGAGAAGACCTTGGCGACGGCGCCGGGCTTGCGTTTTTCCAGCGCCTGAATCTTCTCAAAAAATGTGATATAGGCCTGCGGGTCGTAGCCGGCGCGGTACATGTACTGGATGCCCAGGTAATCAGCCTGGGCCTCGAATTCGCGAGAGAACTGCAGGAAGGTGACCGGCACGCCGATCGAAGCGGCTTCATAGGCGCCGTAACCCGCCCAGCCGCCGATGAAGATCAGCGGAATGGCGCCAATCTGTGCGTAATTGAGGCGGGTCTGCTCGCGGACCGCGTGATGGGCGCAGACGTGGGCAGTCTCATGTGCCATCACCCCGGCCAGCTCCGCCTCCTCATCAGTGTTCAAGATCAGGCCGGAGTTGACGAAGAAGAAGCCGCCGGGCAGCGCAAATGCGTTGATCTCGTCCGAATCGATGACCTTGATGGTGAAAGGAACCTTGCAGTCGGAGTTCCGCACGATGTTCTGGCCGATGCGGTTCACGTATTCGGTGACCACCGGATCGGTGATAAACCTGGCGCTCTTCTCGATCTGCAGGGCGTACGTCCTGCCGATTTTAATCTCATAGTCAGTCGAGTAGAAGTTGCGCCATCCGCGGCTGCCGATCTTGCGATTGCCCACGGCGTCGACATCTTCGATGGAGCCCTGCTTCACGGTCACCATCTGGCTGCCCGGCTCGACCACTTTGTCCGGATTGACGGTGCTAACCGGAGCCGGTGCGTCGGCGCCTACCGGGACGGTTCCCGGGGTAGGCTGGGTTGTGGGTGTGCCTGCTGGCGGCGTATTCGACGGGGATGTACTCGCCGGCGTGGACTGTGCCCAGGCCGTCACGGCCAAGACCAGCGCGAATCCTGACAGCAGTGCCACTTGGAATGCCATCCGGACAGTCTTCATACCCTCACCTCCGGCATAAATCTATTCTCGCAGCCTGGAGACCGGCGGGCTATACCGCAGAAACTGTTTGTCGAGCCTCGCCGCTGCATTATTGGACACTCCAATCGTCCCGTTTGGCAACAGCGGAGGAGGAAAATCTCGCGCTCGTTCCAGAAGCCGTCGAATCAGTAAATACTCACTAGCAAAACGCCCCACCCTTGCGGATGGGGCGTTTTGAGTTGGAGGAGGGAAGCCGCTTCTTTGATGGCAATTCCTTAATCGTAATATTCCAGGCCCAAGTGGGTGATCAGGTCCGCGCCCATGATATGGCGCAGGGTGTTTTTGAGCTTCATGGACTGGATGAAGAGGTCGTGTTCTGGATAGAGGCCGGCAGCCGTCTGCGGCGACTTCAGATAGAAGCTCAGCCACTCCTGAATGCCGATGGAGCGCAGCGACGGCGCGCGCTTGGCCAGGTCGAGAAAGAGCACGAGGTCGAGCGCGATGGGCGCGGCCAAAATCGAGTCGCGGCAGAGGAAGTTCACCTTGATCTGCATGGGGTAGCCAAGCCATCCGAAGATGTCGATGTTGTCCCAAGCCTCTTTGTCGTCGCCGCGCGGCGGATAGTAGTTAATGCGTATCTTGTGGTAGAGGTTCTTGTAGAGATCGGGATACAGCTCGGGCTGAAAGATGTATTCCAGCGAGCCCAGCTTGGACTCTTCCTTGGTTTTGAAGGACTGCGGATCGTCCAGCACCTCGCCGTCGCGATTGCCGAGGATGTTGGTGGAGAACCAGCCCCTGACGCCCAGCATGCGCGCCTTGAAGGCCGGCGCCAGCACCGTCTTCATCAGGGTCTGGCCGGTCTTGAAGTCCTTGCCACAGATGGGCGCGGCATTGCGCTTGGAGAGCTCGATCATGGCCGGCGTGTCGACGGTGAGGTTGGGCGCTCCGTTGGCAAAGGGCACGCCCTCGCACAGCGCCGCGTAGGCATAAATCTGCGATGGCGCAATGGCGATGTCGTCGCTGTCCAGGCCCTTGTCGAAGGCCTCGATCGACTGGTGGACAGCAGTCGGCTCGATAAAAATCTCCGTAGAGGCGCACCAAATCATCACCACGCGGTCCACGGTCTTCTTGAAGGCCTGAATATCAGCCCTCACCTGATTAGCCAGGTCACGCTTGTTTTTGCCCTTCTTGACGTGCGTGCCGTTGAGGCGCTTCACATAGTACTGGTCGAAGACCGCCGGCAGCGGTTTGATGGTCTCCAGAAAGGGCTTCAGCTGCGTCAGCGTCTTCTCGTCCAGCACCTTAGCGTGCGCGGCAGATTCGTAGACGTTGTCGGCGAAGATGTCCCAGCCGGTAAAGACCACGTCCTTCAAATCGGCCAGCGGCACAAAATCCTTGATCAGCGGCGATTTATTGTCGGTGCGCTTGCCAAGGCGAATGGTGCCCATCTGCGTCAGCGAGCCAATCGGCTTGGCCAGCCCTCGTCGAACGGCCTCCACTCCGGCGATCATAGTAGTGGCGACGGCGCCCAGGCCTACCACCATCACGCCCAGTTTTCCCGATGCGGGCTCAATCGTGCTTGCTGCCTTCTGGCCGCCTTGTTTTTCAGTTCCCATTGTTTCTCCTAATCGTGTTTTGACGGCTCCGGACTTCCGGGCCGCTCAAATCTGTTTAGACAACCACTTCACGTAGCCTGCGCTTGCCTGGCGCGCTTCAGATGCGACCAGACAAACCACAGCAAACCCGCCAGCAGCGCCAGTTCTACAACCAGATGAAAGCGGTGGAAGGCGGCGTGAAAGCGCGGGTCCGTGTGCCATGCATCGCCCAGCCTCATGCCCGCATAGGCCAGCGCGAAGCACCATGGCCAGGAACCTACAAAAGTGTATATGTGAAAACGGAGCTGCGGCATTTTGGCGATTCCCGCCGGAAACGCAATAAAGGTGCGCACCACCGGCAGCAGACGCGCCAGCAACACAGTGATGGAGCCGTACTTCAGAAAAAACTCCGTCATGCGGTCCAGATCATGGTGGCTCATCAACACCCAGCGGCCGTAGCGCTCCACCAGCGGCCTCCCGCCCTTGGCGCCAACCCAATAGGCAACCACCGAGCCCAGGTTGCAGCCGATGGCTCCGGCAGTTGCGACCCAAAACAGCCCCAGCCACACATTTCCCCCGCCAAAACGCCCGGGAGTGAAAAGCTGGTCCAAGCCGTTGTGATGATAGATCGTCAAGACCCCGGCAAAGGGCATGATGATCTCGGAAGGCAATGGAATGCAGGCTGATTCGATTCCCATCAGCGCAACGATTCCGGCGTAGCCGCCCATGTCGATCACGTGGGTAACAAAATGCACCAGCAGGGTAATTATTCTTTCATTCATGGGCGTTTTGATTATAAGCTATCGAGCGTGATGGGTGCTCCTGAGGCTGGTAGAGGCTGAAAACGGCATTGCACACGTCTGCAACTTCACTTTGCTAGGATGAGGATGTAGCTGCAAGCTAGAGTTATGTTTGAGGTGAGCGCCTTGACCGATTTATCCCCAGTCTTCCCACCTGCCCCGTTGACCCTGGAAGGGTCATTCCTGCTCCACCAGTTCTTCCGCTTCGACTGGAAGGCTTGGCGGTCTTGCGCGGAGGGCGAACGTAAGTCCTGCGCGGACGGCGAACGTAGAAGCATTGCCGCTGAGGCTGTTTCCGCGCTTCAGCGTTTGGAACGCGCAGCGCCTGAAGCGCCCGTGCGGACAGCGCTCTTTTCGCAGTTGGGCCACAAGGGCGACCTCGTCCTGATTCACTTTCGCGACTCGCTGGAAGCGCTGAACCAGGTCGAGCTCGATCTGGCGCAGACCAAACTCTACGATTTTCTTGAACTGCGTCACTCCTATGTCTCGGTGGTCGAACTTGGCCTCTACGAGTCGAGCCGCAAGACATGGGAAGCGGCCGCAGCCAAAGGCCTTGAGCCCAACTCTGCTGAATTTCAGGCGGAGGTCGCCGCCAGTCTGGAGCGCGCCTCCGCAGCCATGTCGCCGCGCCTCTTCCCTCCCGTGCCTGAGGCCAAGTACCTCTGCTTCTATCCGATGGACCGCAAGCGCGGCAAAACGGTCAACTGGTACACCATGCCTTTTGCGGAAAGGCAGCGCATGATGCACGAGCACGGGCTGATTGGCCGCCGATACGGCGACGTGGTGAAGCAGATCATCTCCGGGTCAATTGGATTGGATGACTGGGAGTGGGCCGTAGACCTCTTCGCCGACGATCCGGTGGTCTTCAAGAAGCTTATCTACGAGATGCGCTTCGACGAAGTCAGCGCGGTCTATGCGCTCTTCGGGCAGTTTTTCATCGGCGTCAGATTGCCGGTCGAGAAACTTGGTGGCTGGCTGGAAGGAAATCCGGGCAATAGCTGATGGCCACGAAACCTAAACCTGCAGCACGTACAATCAATCGGGCGTTAGCTCCTGACCGCATCGCCGCCATTCTGAAGGACCTTGACGAAGCCTATCCTAACGCCGAGTGCGCGCTGACCCACCGTTCGCCGTGGGAACTGCTGGTCGCGACGATCCTCTCCGCGCAATGCACCGACGTACGCGTGAATATGGTGACGCCGGAGTTGTTCCGCCGCTTCCCTACCCCGGCGGCGATGGCCAAAGCAACCCTGCCGCAACTCGAAACCCTCATCCGGACAACAGGCTTTTATCACAACAAGGCCAAGTCGATTCAGGGCGCGGCACGCAAGATTGTCTCGGATTTCAACGGCCAGGTTCCGCAAACGCTTGCCGAACTCATCACCATCCCCGGCGTGGCGCGCAAGACGGCCAACGTGGTTCTTGGCGTGGCTTACGGCAAGGCGGAAGGGATTGTCGTGGATACGCACGTCTTTCGCATTGCGCGCAGGCTGGGATTGGCCAAAGGCGAGACGCCGGAAAAAGTCGAGCAGGAATTGATGCGGATTCTGCCGCGAAGCCGCTGGATCAGCTTCTCACATCAGATCATTCAGCATGGCCGCACGGTCTGCGTAGCGCGCAAACCCAAGTGCGAGCAGTGCAATCTGGAGCAACTTTGTACGGCGAAGGATAAGACGTGGCGGAGTTAAAGGGAGTACCAGCGGACAATTTGGATTCATACTTTCCCAGGTCCCCAAATGCGAGACTTGGGGCACCCGGGGTTCGTGGTTTCTCAGGTCGCAAAAGCGGGACCTGGGCACCCGGCTAATCACGTTCCTTGCGCATAATTCTCAGGACGTTGCCGAAGATCGTCAATCCGAGACCCACGACAAAGATTGCCCAGATAAAGTAGAGACAGAAAGTTCCAAAGCCGCTCCCCCAGTCGCCGGCTAAGATATAGACTCCGCGGGCGCCCATCCATACCACCCCAGCGGACAGAACCACGCTAAGTGCGAGCATAAAGATTCCAAGCCGTAACATCGATTTCACCCCCTCAGGTTCGACTCCAGATGGTCAGTATACTCCGGCTCATTGCCGGCGGAACAGACGCTCGACCGCGACAATCATACCGGGAATATCGGAAGTCACTGCCTCGACGGCGGGCGGCCAGCCGAGTTCGCTGAGCGTCTGGCTGGTGATGGGGCCGATGGAGACGGCCGGAACGGCAGCAAACGGCCACGCGATTTCTGCCGCGCGGGCGGCCTCTGCCAGATGCGTTGCGCTGGAGGAGCTGGTGAAGGTGGCTGCGTCGAGGCCATCAGCGACTGCACTGCGAAGCAGCTGGGGCGCGGCTTCGGGCGTGACGTTGCGGTAGGCGTCCACCACATCGACTTGAGCGCCAGCAGAGCGCAACGCGCCGGGAATCACGTCGCGGGCAACGGCGGCGCGGACCAGCAGGATTCTCTGCCCGGATGGCTGGTTGTGAAGAGACTTTAACAGCCCATCGACCAGGCTTTCGGCGACATAGGCCTGCGGAATGAAGTCAACTTGCAAGCCAGCCTTGCGCGCCGCTGATGCCGTCGCTTCGCCGATTGCCGCCACTTGCAGAGGGACCAGCGCTTGCAATGATAGGCCCAGGAAACCAGCCCGCTCAGCGAGCGCGCGGACGGCATTGGCACTGGTCAGAATCAGCCAATTGTAGCTGTTGAGCTGGCGGAGAGCTGCATCAAGCGGTTCGAAACTGGCAGGCGGATGAATTTCGAGCACCGGAACCGCGACCGGCTCGGCACCCAGAGCGCGCAAGCCTTCGCTGAGCTTGCCAGCCTGATGCGCGGCGCGAGTCACCAGAACTCGCCGGCCGGCCAATGGCAGCGCGCTCACCGCAAGCCTCCGCCAGCAGCCGCAAGCAGCGGTCCGGCTCCTGCTTCGATTAGTTTTTGCGCGACCTGACGACCCAGCACAACGGGGTCCGCGCCAACATGAAGAGCCATGTGGTAGATTCGGAAAGACTTCCCGGTTTCGGGCGCGGCGACGACGGCAAAGAATTCGTCCCAAAGAGCTTCATCTGCGCCTGAATCCTCATTCAGCCACGGCCGACAGTGAACGCCGATGGGAACCTGGCAGCCTCCGCCGAGAGCCGCCAGCGCGGCCCGTTCGACGGTGACGGCAAAGCGCGTGGCCGCATGGTCGAGGAAGGCAACCGCTGCAATCGTCGCCGCGTCGTCCTTGCGAGTTTCGATGCCCAGTGCTCCCTGGCCAGCCGCCGGGCAAAACTCCTTCGGCTCGAGCCGCTGGCGAACCCACTCGGTTTTTTCCAGACGGTCAAGGCCGGCCGCGGCCAGCAGAATTGCATCGACCTGGCCCTCGGCCAGCTTGCGCAGGCGTGTTTCCACATTGCCGCGAAATTCCTGAGGCAAGATGTCGGGCCGCACGGCCTTCAACTGCGCGCGGCGGCGCTGGCTGCTGGTGCCCACGCGCGCGCCCACGGGCAGCGCCGCCAAATTCGCGTACTTTACCGAAACGAAGACGTCTCGCGGATCGACACGCTCGGGCGTGGCAGCCAGTGTGAATGGCTCCGGCAGCTCGGTGGGCAGGTCCTTGAGCGAATGGACGGCCAGGTCCACGCTTCCGGCGGCCAGAGCCTCCTCAATCTCCTTGGTGAACATTCCTTTGGAGCCGACCTGGGCAACGGCGACCTCTTGCAGCCGGTCGCCAGTAGTTTTGATGATCTGAATTTCGGCAGTGTGGCCCATGGCACGCAGCAAGCCGGCAATGTAATTAGCCTGCCAGAGGGCCAGTTGCGATCCGCGGCTTCCGATGCGCAGGTTCATGGTTTTGCGATATTCCCTCAGGGGCTAAAGCCCAACATTGATTGCGACGCTTACGTCACGACTCAATTCGTACCCTTTTAAAACATCGATTTACTCAGAGACTTTCAACTGCTCTGTCTTCGCAGGTTTCAAACTCGCGTCCTTCTGGTTTGTTTCTGTGGCGGGCAGCGACCAGGTTTCGCAGAGCGCTTCCAGGCGCGCGGCATTATTTTCGCGGGCAGCCTGCTTAAGCGCCTGCATGGGCGGGTGAAGAAATTTGTTGACCAACCCGCGGGTCAGCGCCTCGACGGCCGCAATCTGCTCCGCGCTCAGAGGTCCCAGCCGGGCCTGCGCGCGCTTGAACTCCGCCTGGCGAATCTCCTCGGCCTGTCGCTGCAAGGCGACGATGGCCGGAGCAACGTTGACAGTAAGCTGCCGCTGGTAAAATCGTCCGACCTCAGCAGCAATCAGCGTCTCGGCTGCCTCGGCTTCGCGGCTGCGTTCGGTGAGATGCGCCGCGGCCACCTGTTGCAGGTCGTCGATGTCGTAGACAAATATGCCCTCCAGCTTGCCCATCAAGGGGTCCACGTCGCGGGGCACGGCTATATCGATGAAGAACATGGGCCGGTTGCGGCGGCGATGCAGAAAAGCCTGGCCGTGCTCGCGGCGGAAGATGGGGTGCGGCGCGCCGGTGGAGCTGATGACGATGTCGGCCTGGCTGGCGGCCTCGTAAAGCTTTTCAAAAGGGATGACCTGACCCGCAAAGGATTCCGCCATGTGCCGCGCGCGCTCCAGGGTGCGGTTGGTCACCAGAATCGCTCCGGCTCCCTGCTGGACGAGATGGCGTGCGGCCAGTTCGCTCATCTTGCCCGCGCCGACCAAAAAAACCGTGCGACCTTGGAGCGAACCGAAGATTTTGCGGGCTAGCTCAATGGCCACCGAGGCGATGGAAACGGAATTTGAGCCAATTTCCGTCTCGGTGCGAACTCTTTTGGCGGCGGCAAAGGTGCTTTGCAAGAGGTGTTCAAGCTGCCCGCCCACGGCGCCCGAGGCTCGCGCCACGGCAAAGGCCTCTTTGACCTGGCCGAGAATCTGCGGCTCGCCCACCACCATCGAGTCCAGGCTGGCGGCCACGCGGAAAAGATGGCGCACGGCCTCCTGGTCGCGGTGTTCGTAAAGGTGCGGGGCCAGCAGCGCGGGATCAAGACCGAAATGCAGGTGCAGAAAGCTGGCTACGTCAACGGCAGGTGACTCGACGGCGGCCAGAATCTCCACTCGGTTGCAGGTGGAGACGATCATGCACTCGGCCACTCCGGGCACGGCTGCCAGGGCGCGGGTGGTTTCCGGCAGCTCGTCGCGAGAGATGGCGATGCGCTCACGCACTTCGATAGGCGCGGTTTTGTGATTGACGCCGATGAGAGTCAGGGTCATCACGGACCGTACCTGTGGACGCGACTGATGACATTAGCCGCGAAGACGGCCAACATCACCAGGAAGACCACCCCGGAGAGATAAACGGCCCGGCGGCCGCGCAGGCCGGCACTGCGGCGCACAAAGAGCAGAGCAACGTAAATGACCCACATCGCGAAGGAGGCGATGACCTTGGGGTCGAGGAAATAGGCCGCGCCCAGAGGCGTCTCCTGTGCCAGCACCGAGCCTATGACCAGACCCACGGTTATGCAGGGAAAACCGAATTCCAGCGTAGCGTGGGCGATGCGCTCCAGTGTGTCGAGAGGCGGCAGCCAGTCCAGCGGAAGCCACCCAGTGTCCTCGCCGGGTTTGTGTTTGCTCTTGATCCGGCGCTCCTGGACGAGGTAAAGCACCGAGGCCAGCAGGCTGAAACAAAGGGCAACATAGGCCATCAGCAGAGCGGCAATATGGGCCACCAGCCAACTGTGGCGCACGCCTTCCGAGGGGAAGGTGTAGCGGTCGGGGCCCAAGCAGGGCACAAGAACCGTGAAAAAAGTAATTGGTAAGATGAAGATTCCAAGGGAGATAGCGTCGTAGAGCCACCAGATAAGAAGAAAAAGGCCGGCGATGGCAAAACCCAGCAGCGACTCAATCTCGCGCACACCCAAAGGCATCCCGCTATGGACCTGGATGAGCATTTCAACGCACGAAACGAAGTGGAAGAATAAGGCCAGGCCGGCCAGATGGACGCAGGTCTTGCGCCAGCGCTCAATGCCATGGAGCACGGCCGGAAAAACGGCCACAGCCGCCGCCGCATAAAGGATTGCCGCAACTCGGAGCCAAAGAAGATCCATTTCGATTCTCACCTTACTGGTGCAAGAGACAGTATACTGTGACGCAAATCACCAAATGAGCTCATAGCAAGTCTGGAGCAGATGCCATACATCCTCAGAGAATACGGCAGCAGGTAAGGGTTCTTGAAGGCAATTTCGTTGGTTTTTCTTGAATACGCTGATGGAGCAATAGCTTTCTTGCGTATATACTTAACGAACATAAGCCTGAAAAGAGGTACGGCATGTCCGATTCCACCAAGGAAAAACACCTCGATCCCCTGGGATGGAAGATGCTCATCGAGTTGCAAAAGGACGCCCGCATCTCTTTTGCCGAGTTAGGCCGCCGAGTGGGACTCTCCACGCCGGCTGTGGCACTGCGCGTTCGCCGCATGGAAGAGGAGGGCATCATCCGCGCCTACCGAGCCGAGATCAGCCCTTCGCATGTGGGCTTGCCCATCACGGCCTACATTCGCATGAGCATCGTGGGCGACGTGCTACCCAGGCTAACCGCCCATCTCCGCACCATGACAGAGATCGTCGAGTGCTATCGCGGGACGGGAGCGGACTCGTTCATCATGAAGGTGAACGTCATCTCGGTCGAGCATCTGAATGACGTGATCGACCGCCTGACGCCCTATGGAACCACGTCTACATCGCTGGTGTTGGGGGCGGTTGTCGAAAAAAGCCTGCTGGGACCGCAGAATCTCGAATGGCCGGATCAATCAAAGCCCGATTCCTAGAGCATGTCGCAAAAATATTTTACGAATTCGTTTGCTATCCCTCAGGGGCTGAAGCCCTTTTTTCCGTGAGCTATTCGGCACGACTGAAGTCGTGCCCTGACACTAAACAGGTTTTTGAAACACGCTCTAGTTACGAATTCCGGCCAGAAGCCCTTCGATCTCCGCTTTTTCGGCAGCAGTAACAGGCAGCAGCGGCGCGCGGGCGCGGCCTCCGTAATAGCCGTTGAAGTCGCAGGCGTGCTTGACGCCTGCAATGCCCAACTGGCCGACGACGCGCTGGCTCGGTGCAGCGATGCGCTCCTGCTTCTCTTTTGCGAGCTTGAGGTCGTGATCCTTCCAGGCAAAATAAACCTCCTGGCAGGCCTGTGGAGCGCAGGCGGCAAAACCGAGAATGGCGCCGGATGCGCCGGCCTCGAGCGACTCCAGTATCGTTCCAACTGAGCCGGTAAGCACCTGGAAGCCGATCTCTTTGGTTCTCGTCTTGACTTGCGGAGTCGCCGTGACGGACGCGCCGCCAGCCAACTCGCCGACAGAGATCAGCGCGTCGGCGGCTCCGGCTCTGGGCGAGAGCATCCGTCCGGTGACGGCATCGAAAACAGGCGTCACGGTCACGGTTCGGCGCGGACCAGAGCTGGTCTGCTCGACCAGGGCGCGAATCCGCTCGACGCTGCCCGATGAGTCTTTGATGCCGAGTATGTTCGGATGCTGTGCCAGTTCTGCCACTAGCTCGACGGGAATGTTATAGGGCACGCAGCGTGGAATGTTGTAGATCAGCACTGGCAAGGGCGAGCGGTCGGCCACGCTGCGGAAGTAGTGGAGCACGGCTGCGGGAGACATCTGGCTGGCGTAATACGTGGGGGTGCGAACAAGAACGACGTCGTAGCGGAATTCGGCTGCTGCCTCGGCCAGCGCAACCGTGGCCTTTACGCTCTCGCGGCCGACGCCGGCGACGAGCACCTTTTCCGGCGCTGCGGCCTCGGCGGCAACGCGCAATACCTCGCGGGTCTCGCCGTCGTCCAGCATTGGCGCCTCGCCCGTGGAGCCCAGAAGCAGCATCCCGGAGAGAAGCGTGCGGGAGTAGCGGGCGACATTGGCTTCGAGCTTGCGATAGTAGACGCACTCGTCGGAGTAAAACGGCGTGGGAACGGCGGCGTAGATGCCTTCTAGCAGCATGAGTACATTGTAGTGCCAGGTATTAACCCACATTTCCATTTTGAACTTGACTGAAGTGTCCAAGTAATCACTGAGGAATGGAGAAAATCATGGCTTTTTTGTCTAGGCAACGATTCAGCCGGGCACGCCCCGGCTCTGGCCTTGGACGAAATGCGAAAAAGATTGCGCGCCCAGCACTTGGGGTATATTCTATTGCCGCCGGAAAAGCAAAATTGAAAATCCCGGCTTGGCTCATCGGTACAACCGTGGTGATCACAATTCTTCTTTAAGACGAGACAGGAGAAGGGAAGGCTGCAAATGAGAAGGCAATGTACAGTACGGAATAATGTTCTCAGGAGCATTCGGTTCGGCGCGGCGGTGGCAATCAGCGTTCTGCTCTCGGCCGCGAATGGGTGGGCGCAGTATGCCACATTCACACCAGCGACGGAAATCGGTCAGGAGAAGCTTTCTGCGCGTTCGATCCCGGCTATGGTAACGACGGATGACGAGACCACCTTAGCCAGCAAAGGCTATGTCATGATTGGGACCGTCGAGGCGCAGCTGGCCGGCAAAAAAATCAATGCCGAGATCACTGGGCGTTTGGATGCAGCCGCCCGCGCCAAGGCGGCGGAGGCCGGGGGGGATCTCGTTCATTTTGAATTGGAGGGGGCTCCGCACCTATGGGACGAACCTCAGTTCAAAACGACATGCACGAAAACGGACACATGGACATCGCGTGGAACCACAGTGAGCGGTACTGAGTATGAGAGGAAAGAAGAAAGGTGCATTCAATCGAACGTAGAGGAAGCAGGCACGAAGATTAAGCGGGACGGGTTTGAGAGCCAGGGCACCGTCTGGCGATATGATCCAAGGCTCTACGCAGCACTTGGGCCCAAAAGGGCCGAAATGGCGTCGGCCATGCGTTCAACCAATCCGTATACACTCATTCGCATGATCGGGAAGAATATGAACGATCCCGAGCTACATGCTTGGGTTACGACATTAAACGCTACGGTCCATCGATTTAGTACCCTCACATTCTATGATTGCAAGTCCCTTGGGCTGAAGTTGGTGTTCGGTCCTCCGAATGAAAGCTTATTCAGCATCAACCTGTATGGGGGAATTGACTTTCCTCACGACTTTAAACAGTACCAGGGTAGCTTACCGTACAAACTGTCGTTTCAGCTTTCGCGCACCGGGGTGGAATCAATCCTGGGTCCGCCCATGAAAAGCAAATACAATCAGACGTTCGCGGACTACCAGATGCACAACCCAAATTGCAGTGTTCGGGTTCACTATAACAATAAGAGATCCAACAAGATCGAACCCGATGCCATGCTCAGTGAAGTAGACATCTCAGCCTGTGATTTCTGATTTTGTCTTTGATGTCCACAAGCTCTTGCACAAGGCGCGGACGTGAATGCAAAATGAGCCTTGTATATGTAATTCAGTCTTCCATTCCGCCAGTTTGCGGCCGTGACATCCCAGGTTAGGAGCGCATGCTTGCGGCGTGCAGTTGTTGCAGTGCATAGACCATGGTTTGGCGAAGCTGCATGGCATGGATGCCCTCGGCGGCGGCCCGCGCGGCGGCGAGGGTGGTGATGGTGGGAATGCGCGCCAGAACCGCGGCCCGGCGAATGGCCTTCTCGTCAAAAAATGTGTCCTGGCCGCGCGGGGTATTGATGATGAGCTGAATGCGATCGCCTTTGATCAGATCAACGACGTTGGGCCGGCCCTCCTTGACCTTGAAGACCCGCTCCACCATGATGCCGGATTTTTCCAGCACATTGGCCGTGCCCTCGGTGGCCACGATTCTGAAGCCCAGGTGAACGTAGCGGCGAACCATCTCGACGGCTGCCGTCTTGTCGGGATCGTTGACGCTGAAGAAGACCGTGCCGCCGGTGGGCAGAATCTGGCCGGCCGAGAGCTGCGCCTTGGCAAAGGCTTCGCCAAAGCTCGTAGCTACGCCCATCACCTCGCCGGTGGAGCGCATCTCAGGGCCAAGCACCATATCCGCTCCGGCAAATTTGTTCCAGGGAAAAACCGGAGATTTCACGTAGAAATGCGTCCCGGTTTCCAGGTCCTTACCTGAGTCGAGCTGGGCGGGAAGCAAATCGCGCAGCATGCGGCCGGTCATCAGCCGCGAGGCGATCTTGGCCAGAGGAATTCCGGTGGCCTTGGAGACGTAAGGCACGGTGCGCGAGGCGCGCGGGTTTACTTCGATGACATAGACGTGGTCCTGGCCCTGGGCATCACGCTGAATGGCAAACTGGAGATTGACCAGGCCGACGACCTTGAGCGCCAGCGCCAGTTTGCGCGTATAGGCGCGCAGCACCTCCAGCGTCTCTGTGCGAATGTCCACGGCGGGCAGCACGCAGGAGGAATCGCCAGAGTGGATACCGGCCTCCTCGATGTGCTGCATGATGCCGGCGATGATCACATCTTTCGAGTCGCAGAGCGCGTCCACGTCCACTTCGATGGCGTTCTCCAGAAAGTGATCGACCAGCACCGGGCGCTCCTGCGAATATTCCACCGCCTCGCGCATGTAGCGCGTGACCTCCTCGGCGTCATAGGCGATGACCATGGCGCGGCCGCCAAGCACGTAGCTGGGCCTTACCAGCACCGGGTAGCCGATGCGCTCGCCAATGGCCAGAGCCTCTTCGACGCTTGTGGCTGTGCCGCCGGCCGGCTGCGGAATCTTCAGTTCGTCGAGCATCTTGCCGAAGCGTTTGCGGTCCTCGGCCAGATCAATCGACTCCGGCGAGGTGCCGATAATGGGCACGCCGGCCGCGCGCAGCCGCTGCGCCAGGTTGAGAGGCGTCTGCCCGCCGAACTGGACAATCATGCCGATCCTGGCGCCGGACTGAGCCTCGTGGTTGTAAATGGCCAACACGTCTTCCAGCACCAGCGGCTCAAAGTAGAGCCGGTCGCTGGTGTCGTAATCGGTGGAGACGGTCTCTGGGTTGCAGTTGACCATGATGGTCTCGTAGCCATCTTCCCTGAGCGCGAAGGCCGCGTGACAGCAGCAGTAATCGAACTCGATGCCCTGGCCGATGCGATTCGGTCCAGAGCCGAGAATGATGATCTTGGGCTTCGAGGTCGGCGGCGCCTCGTTCTCTTCGTCGTAGGTGGAGTAGAGATAGGGCGTCATGGACTCGAACTCGGCAGCACAGGTGTCGACAAGTTTGAAAACGGGCCTGATGCCCTTGCTCTCGCGCAGTTCCCTCACCTGCTGCGTGCCGGCGTGGCCTTCCAGCTTCCACTCCGTGGCGATGCGTTCGTCGCTCAGGCCGAGTCGCTTGAGTTGGCGCAAGTTCTCCGCGCTGATTTCTTTGGGAGTGGTTTGCGCGATAGCCGTCTGCGCCAGCGTGATCTCGCGGATCTGATGCAGGAACCAGGGATCGATTGCAGTGAGCCGCGCCACTTCGCGCACGCTCATGCCGCGCTCGAAGGCGTAGCGGATGTAGCCCAGCCGCTCGGGCCGCGGAGTAACCAGCATCTGCGTCAGCCGTCGCGGCTCAAGAACTTCAGCGCCGGTTTTCTTGCCGGTCTCCAGCGCGCGCCAGGCCTTCATTAGCGCTTCCTTGAAGGTGCGGCCGATGCACATCACCTCGCCCACCGACTTCATCTGCGGGCCCAGAGTTTCGTCAGAGCCGGGAAACTTTTCAAACTGCCACTTGGGAATCTTGACGACGACGTAATCAATGGTCGGCTCAAAGCAGGCCGGAGTCTTGCGCGTGATGTCGTTGGGAATCTCGTCAAGCGTGTAACCTACGGCCAGCTTGGCAGCGATCTTGGCGATGGGAAAGCCTGTTGCCTTCGAGGCCAGCGCTGAGGAGCGCGAGACGCGCGGGTTCATCTCGATCACCGTCATGCGTCCATCGACGGGATTGACGGCAAACTGCACGTTGGAGCCGCCAGTCTCGACGCCGATCTCGCGCATCACGGCGATGGCCGCGTCACGCATCTTCTGATACTCGCGGTCGGTGAGCGTCTGCGCCGGAGCCACGGTGATGGAGTCGCCGGTGTGCACGCCCATGGGATCGAAGTTTTCAATGGAACAGATAATGATGACGTTGTCGGCGAGATCGCGCATCACCTCCAGCTCGTACTCCTTCCAGCCAAGCACACTCTCCTCAATGAGGCACTCGTGAACGGGCGAAATGTCCAATCCGCGCGCCAGAATCTCCATCAGCTCTTCGCGGTTGTAAGCGATGCCGCCGCCTGTGCCGCCCAGCGTGAAGCTGGGACGAATGAGCACCGGAAAGCCGAGTTTGCCGGCAAACTCCAGGCCGTCGCGCAGGTTGTTCACCAGCGCAGACTTCAAAACTTCGAGGCCGGCGCGCATCATGGCGTCCTTGAAGAGCAGGCGGTCCTCGGCCTTTTTGATAGCTTCCAGCTTGGCGCCGATCAGCTCGACGTTGTAGCGGTCGAGAATGCCCGCATCGGCTAGATCGACGGCCAGATTGAGCGCCGTCTGCCCGCCAACTGTGGGCAGGAGAGCAAATTTACCAGGAGCCTTACCATCGTGGCCAGCGGTGAGCATCTCGGCTTCGATGCGGATGATCTCCTCAACGTATTCGCGGGTGAGCGGCTCAATGTAGGTGCGGTCGGCGAGGTCGGGATCGGTCATGATGGTGGCGGGGTTGGAGTTCACCAGCACCACCTCGTAGCCCTCCTGCTTAAGAGCCTTGCAGGCCTGCGTGCCGGAGTAGTCGAACTCCGCCGACTGCCCGATCACGATGGGACCGGAGCCAATCACCAGGATCTTGTGTATGTCATCTCTGCGTGGCATGTTTGTGTTTACCCATAATCATTCAAAATCCACCTTACCGCTGATTCATCGCAATAAAACAGAAGGCAGCTTCAGATCGTCAAGAGAATTCAACGCCAGTGGCCACTCAAGACTTTTTTCATCATCTGCATCCAATTTCGGCTTTGGTATGGGACGCTCCATTCCATCCACAAACTCAACAGTAACTCGTTGCATTTTTCCAGTAGTGTCACGTTGCCAACGTTGTTTGTAGCCCCATGCCGATGGACCATTCTCATCTTCAAATGGCGGAAAACTCCAAGCTATATCTTCAATTTCTCTCAACAAACGATCTTCAAAGCAATATAAATCACGCGTTTCCTTACCATCGGAACCGATAATATTCCAGGATTCGACGAGAACCCTATGACCGTCTGACCAAACCTGATATGTCAAAAAGAAATCTGTTGCCTCCTCTGGGTCGTCTGATGGTTTACTCAAATCCTCCTCTTGAAACCATTTGTCGCCAACATTAATGGCACGCTTTGACTTGTGATGCAATACATCCACACCACAATTACTAGCAAATCGCGTCAATGCTGGTCCTGACGCATCAGTCTTTTGGTCCTCTAGATAGCGATCGTAAGGATCAGGTTTTATGGATGGAATAGCAATCCGCACTGGCGCATCCGGGATATAATTCTGTACTGGCGCGCTGCTCTTCTTGACTTGTTCATTAATAGGCTTCGCGGCGCTCGACACAGACTGCTTACAAGAAATAAGACTCCCCAGCCCCGCCAATAACGCCAGAACTGTGAGCCAGTGCTTCATCCCTTCCACTCCTCCATCATGCGGCGGAAGTCGCGGAACAAGTAATTGGAATCATGCGGCCCCGGCGCGGCTTCGGGGTGGTACTGCACGCTGAAAAGCGGTAGCGTCCGGTGGCGCAGGCCTTCCAGCGTCTGGTCGTTCAGATCTACGTGGGTCAGCTCAACTTCATTGGCGTTGATTGAGTCGGGATCGACGGCAAAGTTGTGGTTGTGTGCCGTGATCTCCACCTTGCCGGTGATCTTGTTCTGCACCGGATGGTTGCCGCCGTGGTGGCCGAACTTGAGCTTGTATGTGCGCCCGCCCAGTGCAATGCCGGTGAGCTGATGGCCTAAACAAATTCCGAAGACCGGCACGCGACCCATGAACTTGCGAATGGCGCGGACAGCGTAATCGACCGGCTCGGGGTCGCCTGGGCCGTTAGAGAGGAAGACGCCGTCGGGCTTCAGGGCGAAGACATCCTCGGCCGTGGTCTCAGCCGGAACCACTGTCACCCGGCAGTCCTGGCGCACTAACATGCGTAGAATGTTGAACTTAATGCCGAAATCATAAGCCACTACATGAAGGGTGCTGCGCGCGTCTGCACCTTGGACGAGAGCAGTGGGAAGCAAGGGCTCGCCCGTCTGGTTGCGGCTGTCTGCGGAGTCGAAGGTGAAGATTGACTTGGTCGAGACCACGCGAGCCAGATCGGTTCCGTCCATCTTGCGGATGGCGCGGGCCTTGGCTACCAAAACGCCGGAATCGGTTTCCGCCGTCGAGATCACGCCGCGCATGACGCCGTGCGTGCGCAGGTGGCGCACCAGTGCGCGGGTGTCAATCTCGGCCAATACTGGAACAGAGTAGCGCTCCATATACTCGTCTGCGACCTGCTCGGAGCGCCAGTTGGAGCCGATGGGCGAGAACTCGCGGACAATCAGGCCCTCGATATAGGGCCGGGCAGACTCGTTGTCCGCCTGGTTGGTGCCGTAGTTGCCGATCTGGGGGTTGGTGAAAACCACGATCTGGCCGGCATAAGAGGGATCGGTGAAGATTTCCTGGTAGCCGGTAAGCGATGTATTAAAAACAACTTCGCCCCCACATTCACCAGGAGCGCCATAGCCGTGACCGCGAAAGATGCGCCCGTCTTCGAGCGCCAGAGTTGCCTGCATCGCCTCTCCGAAGGGTTAAATTCAACTGATTCTATCAGGGATTGCAGTGAATATGGTGGTAGAAATAGGACGGTTTTTGCAGCCTATCGCACCGTACCCGCATCGCTTGCCGGCCATAGCACGAAAACCGCCTTCCCATAGATAAACGTACGCGCGACGGGGCCGAATGTACGGCTATCGGAGGAGATACAGCGATGGTCGCCCATCATGAAGTAGCTGTCCGCCGGAATAATAGTCTCCGGATAAGAGACGCTATCGCGGTACTCCTCCGGGACATAATCCTCAGACAGCCGTTTGCCGTTGAGCCAGACCGTGCCGTGGTCGATGCGCAGCCGGTCACCGGGCAGGGCAATGACGCGCTTGATATAGCTCTTCTCCGGGTCGCGCGGATAGTGAAAGACCACCACGTCGCCGCGCTCAATAGCCGTGAAACGGTAAACAAACTTGTTGATGAAGAGCCGGTCCTGGTCATCCAGCCGCGGCAACATGCTGGTGCCTTCCACGCGCACCGGCTGGTAAAGGAAGACAACAATGAGGATGGAAATGGCGGTGGCGATCAGTAAATCGCGCAGCAAGAGCTTCACGCCGCCAGCTTTACGAGGGAGCGTGGGCGATGGGGCCGGAGGAGCCGGCTTCAACTCAGTCCCATGCACAGCAGCCTGACCAGGGTTGGGATAGGTTGGCGGAAGCGCTTCCATCGGCTCCTTCTCATGCAGAATCAATGCGTTACAAGTTCAGTTTAGCACAAGTAGAGCAAGCAAGTCACCTTTCTTCGCCTAATTAGAGTGTAATCGTCCCTCAAGCACATGGCCAGAGGTGAAAAATTGGATTTTTTCCGGTGCAACCTGTCAGCTTGCCAGTCCAACTACCATGCTGTCATCCTGCCGCGATACTCTTAAACCAGCGTGATCAAGGACGATCAACAATCCGATGCGACGCCGCAGCCCTCTCCTATGGACAAGATTCCCGCTGACCTCACGCCTTTCATGCGGCAGTGGACGGCCGCCAAGCGGGAGAATCCGGATGCGCTGCTGTTCTTCCGCATGGGAGATTTCTACGAGTTGTTCTACGACGATGCGGTGACCGTGAGCCGGGAGTTGCAACTAACGCTGACGGCGCGCGACCGGGAGCGGAAGCAGCCGATGTGCGGGGTTCCGTATCATGCCGTGGAAAGCTACCTGATGCGGCTGCTGCGCAAGGGGTACCGCGTCGCCCTCTGCGACCAGATGGAGGACCCCAAGCTCACCAAGAAGATTGTGCGGCGCGAGGTGACCCGTGTGCTCTCTCCAGGGACGGCGCTCGATGCCGGACTGGGGCAGGAACAGAACAATTTTCTTGCGGCGTATTTCGAGTCTGACGGCGCGCATAAAGCCAAAGCCCAAGCCGAGGCGGTGTGCGCCGTAGCATTGCTGGACGTTTCCACGGGCGAGTTTCGCACGGCGGAGTTTCATGGCGCAACGGCGCGGCAGCAGGCTGTGGACGAGATTGTGAAGGCCAGGTCGAGCGAGGTGCTGCTGGCCGCGAGCACGGAGTTGCCGACGCAACTGGAGCTGATTCCGGCGCGGACACGCGTCGAGGACTGGGTTTGGACGCGGGAGTTTGCGGTGCCGCTGGTGGAACGGCAGTTGAATGTGCGTTCGCTGGAGGGGTTTGGGCTCACCGGGCATCCGTCAGCGGCGATTGCGGCCGGAGCGGTGCTGCATTATGTGCGGACGACGCAGAAGAACGAGGCTTTGCACATCGACAGCCTGAAATTTGAGGAGCACTCGACGGCGCTGGAGCTGGACCCGGTAACGGTGAGGAATCTGGAGCTGGTTGAGCCGTTGTTTGCCGGACAGGATGACCGGGCAACTCTGTTTCACACTTTGGATGCGTGCCAGACGCCGATGGGCAAGCGGCTGCTGCGGGCCACGATTCTGCGGCCGCTGGTGGACGCCTTAGTTTTAGAGGCGCGCTATGAGGCGGTGGGCGAGGCGCAGGGCTACCTGGTAAGACGCGAGGAGATTCGGCGCGCGTTTGCCGGGCTTTTGGATTTGGAGCGGCTGCTGGCGCGGCTTTCTTTGGACTCAGCCGGAGCGCGTGATGTGCGGGCGCTGGCCGCAAGTTCGAGCCGGTTGCCGGGATTAAAGAAGGCGCTCGACGCGATGCGGGCGGCGCGTTGGCGCGAGTTGGCGGAGCGGCTGGACACGCTGGAAGACGTGACGGCGCGGATACAGGCGACGCTGGTCGATGAGCCTCCGCTGACGCTGATTGATGGCGGGGCGATTGCCGCCGGCGTGGACGCTGAGTTGGATGAACTGCGAACAATTTCAAAAACCGGCAAGCAGCAGATCGCGGCCATAGAGGAGCGGGAACGTGCGCGAACGGGAATCGCTTCGCTAAAGGTGCGCTATAACTCCGTTTTCGGCTATTACATCGAGATCACGAAAGCGAACATGGCCCTGGCGCCGGCCGATTATGAGCGCAAACAAACGCTGGTGAATGCGGAGCGGTTCACGACACCCGAGTTAAAAGAATATGAGCGCAAGATTCTCTCCGCGCACGAGCGATGCATTGAGATTGAGAAGCGGATCTTTGCCGAGCTGCGAAAGACTGTGCTGGAGGCGGCGGGGCGCATCAAGCGAACATCGGCTGCCGTGGCGGAGGCGGACCTGCTGGCTTGCTTTGCGCACTTGGCGGCGGGACGCAAGTATGTGCGGCCGATCATCGACCAAGTCCCAGTGATTGAGGCTGTGGCTGCGCGCCATCCGGTCATTGAGCAGTGGATGGAGGAGACGCGCGAGGGCAGGTTCATTCCCAACGACCTCTATCTGAACGCGGCGGGCGATGGGCCGAGCCTGCTGTTAATCACCGGCCCGAATATGGGCGGCAAAAGCACCTATCTGCGCCAGGCGGCGATGCTGGTGTTGATGGCACAAATGGGCAGTTTTGTCCCGGCGAAAAGCATACGCTTTGGGCTGGTGGACCGGATTTATACGCGCATCGGCGCCAGCGACAATGTGGCGCGGGGACGCTCGACCTTCATGGTGGAGATGACGGAGACGGCTACGATTCTGAATACGGCAACCGGCAAATCGCTGATCCTGCTGGACGAGATGGGCCGCGGCACGGCGACCTTTGACGGGCTTTCACTGGCTTGGGCGACGGTGGAGTTCCTTCATGCCGAGACCCGCGCGCGGACGCTATTTGCCACGCACTATCACGAGCTGACCATGCTGGCCGAGAAGTTGCCGCGCGTCAGGAATTTGCGCGTGGGCGTGAAAGAGGGCGCTGACGGGATTGTCTTTCTGCACACCATCGAGCCGGGCGCGGCGAGCAAGAGTTACGGCATTGAGGTGGCGCGTCTGGCTGGGTTGCCGGCAGCGGTGATTGAACGGGCCAGGCACCTACTGCGCCAGCATGAGAGGCAGGAGCGACAGAGCGTGCAGGTCGAGACCCAGGTTGATCCGGTGCAGTTGACGATCTTCACGCCGCTCTCGCAGCGCATTGTGGACCGGATCGAGGCGGCAGAGGTGAATTCACTGACGCCGCTACAGGCGCTGAACCTGCTGGAGGAACTTCAGCAGGAGTTGAAGGGAACGAAGGAATAGGGAGCGCTGCCAGCATGAACGCGAAGACCATGACGGTGGCCGGCATCATGAGCGGAACCTCGGCCGATGGGATCGATGTGGCCGTGGTGCGGATTGCTCCGGGCATGTTGCGACCCAAGCTGAAATTATTGGCGCATGAGGGATTTGTATTCCCTGCTCCACTGCGGCGCGCGGTGCTGGCGGCGATGAACGCGACTTCAATCTCGACGGCGGAGCTGGCGCGGCTTCATTGGCGGCTGGGCCTGGCCTACGCCGAGGCGGTAATCGCCACGGTGAAGCGGCACGCGACAAAACTTGATTTAATTAGCTGCCATGGACAGACGCTCTATCATCAGCCGCGCGCGGAGATCTACGCGGGACGGCGTTTCAGCTGTACTTGGCAACTGGGCGAGGCAGCGGTGATTGCCGCGGCAACTGGAGTTCACGTCGTCTCGAACTTTCGGCCCGCCGACATGTTGGCCGGAGGACAGGGAGCTCCGCTTGTTCCGCTGCTGGACTATGTGCTGTTTGCCGACCGCAAGCGCGGACGCGTGCTGCAGAACATCGGCGGCATTGCCAACCTGACCGCGATTCCCGCAGGGGCCAAGCCCGATGCGGTGATAGCCTTCGACACCGGGCCGGGAAACATGGTCATCGACGCGCTAGCACAGCAGCTTTTCAATAAACAGTTTGACCGGAACGGAGGCATTGCCGCGCGTGGCTGTGTGCTGGAGCCGGTGTTGGCTAAGGCTCTGGGCAACCCTTACTTCAAGCAGAAGCCGCCTCGCACAACGGGGCGGGAGCAGTTTGGGCGCGAGTACGCGGTAAAGTTTCTCGCCGCCTGCCGACGGCAGAGCAGCCGTCCCGAGGACGCGCTGGCCACGGCGACCGCGTTGACGGCCGAGACGATTGCACAGTGCTATAAAAGTTTTGCCTGGCGCGGGATGAGGGGTTGCGAAGTGGATTACATTGTCTCCGGCGGCGGGGCGCGCAACGCCACGCTGATGGCGATGCTAGCCGCGAAGCTGGAGCCGATGGGCTGCGAGCTGGTCGCCAGCGAGGAGTTCGGCCTGCCCGCCGAGGCCAAGGAAGCCGCGGCCTTTGCGCTGCTGGCCTGGCAAACATGGCACCACCTGCCGGGGAATGTGCCCCGGGCAACCGGCGCTGCGCGTCCGGCGATTCTGGGGCAGGTGACGTATGCATAGATCGCATGCGCTATCCAGTCTTCAGCCTCCCTTCATTGATCCGGATTCTTGTGAATAACAATAATGAATGGAATGATTGGACATCCATTCTTTCCAGAAAATGCCTGCAATTGTTTAAAACTCCGGAGTTTCACGGCAAACGACCATACTCTGGAACAACTTTTTCAACCTTTTGGCGGCCTGACTCGTCTACCAGAATAGGGATGAAGTTTGCCATTCCAGACGACGTGTGGTGTTAGCTGGCGGAGTGTTCGATGATGCAGAGCAAGATGAAAAAACGGTTTACCTTTCTGATGGCGCAGGCGGTTGCGAGTTTGACCCTGCTGGCCGGTGCGAGCTTGGCTGGAACTGTCGTGGCTGGCGCACAGGCGCCCGTGCGGTTTTTGGGCACCATCACTGTCATCAGCGGCAACACGCTCACAGTGAAGACCGACGCGGATGGGATTCATCAGGTGAATGTTCCAATCGGAGCGCCAATCAAGCGCATCGCCCCCGGCCAGAAAGACCTGAGCACCGCGGAGACGATCCAGTTCAGCGACCTGGCCATTGGCGACCGCGCACTGGTGAAGCTCAATCCCGACGCGCCTGCCGGGACTGAAGAGGCATTGCAGATTATTGCCGTCAAGCAAGCTGACCTGGCCGAGAAGCAGCGGAAGGATCGCGAGGACTGGCAACTGCGCGGAGTCGGCGGACTGGTGAAGAGCGTCGATGCGGCAGCGGGCGCGATTGTATTGAGCAGCGGTTTGGGAGCCACGGCCAAGACGATCACCGTGCACACCACTAAGACGACGATTCTCAAGCGCTATGCGCCGGCCTCGGTGCGCTTTGACGAGGCGCAGGTAGCACCGATTGAAGCGATTCACGCGGGCGACCAGTTGCGGGCGCGCGGCGCCAAAAATGCCGATGGGACGGAGATTGCCGCCGAAGATGTGATTTCGGGCAGCTTCCGCAACATCGCCGGAACCGTTGTGTCGCTTGATGCGGCAGGCTCAACACTGGTGGTCAAGGACCTGGCAACCAAAAAGCCGGTCACGATTCACATCACCGCGGATGCGCAGATGCGGCGCCTGGAGGATCGCATGGCGCAGACGCTGGCGATGCGGCTCAAAGGGAGCGCGAATGGCGGCGCGAGCCAAGGCGGCGGCAACGGCCAATGGGCTGGCCGAAATGGCGGGCAGGGCGGCGGTTTTTCTGACCCGCAACAGATGCTCAACCGGGCTCCGGCAATGCAACTCGGCGATTTGAAGAAGGGCGACGCGGTAATGCTGGTTTCGACCGATGGGACAACCGAGGTCACTGCCATCACGCTGCTGGCGGGCGTTGAGCCGTTGCTTGAAGCTCCCGCGGCCACTCAGAATCTGCTTTCCAACTGGAGCATGAGTTCCGGCGAGCCGGAAGCTGCCCAGTAGGCCCGCACAGAACAAACCCAAACAAGCGAGGGATACGTGATTTTAAAAATGCATTGCCGTACTCAGTTTCTGATAGCCCTGGCTTTGGGCGCGGCCGGAGTAATTGCGGCGCAGGCGCAGACTCCCGCTGCTCCCGCCGCGCCTCCCGCGTCCGCAACGGTTACCGCCGCGCCGTTAACCCCGGCAGCTAAGGCCGCGGTACGCGGACACATCGCCGACCCATCGGGCGCGCTTATTCCAGGCGCATCGATCACCATCACAACGCCAGCTGGGGCGTCCGTGACCAAAACCACGGCGGACGCGAGCGGCCAATATGTAGTAAGCGGCCTGGCTCCAGGCAGCTACATCGTGCAGACCAACGTTGAAGGCTTCGCTCCCTTTGTTTCTCCTGTCCTGCAACTTGCGGCCGGGCAGGTGAAGCGTGTAGACATCTCCATGGCTATGGTGGTCGAACAACAGAGCGTGGTGGTCAGCGACGAATCGCCCGCGGTCAGCGTGGAGGCGGGCGGCAACGCCAGCGCCATTGTTCTGAAGGGCGCTGACCTGGATGCACTCTCCGACGATCCCGATGAGTTGTCAAACGAATTGACTGCACTGGCGGGGCCCTCAGCAGGCCCGAATGGCGGGCAGATTTATATCGACGGCTTCAGTGGCGGACAACTGCCGCCCAAGTCGGCGATTCGCGAGATCCGCATCAACCAGAATCCATTCTCCGCGGAGTTCGACCACATCGGCTATGGACGCATCGAGATTCTGACCAAGCCTGGAACCGACAAGCTGCACGGGCAGTTTTTCATGATGGGCAACGACAAAGCATTCAACACCAGCAACCCATTCGTGCCAGTCATTCCGCCGTATTACAGCTACCAGTTCAACGGCACCGTGAGCGGCGCGATCTCCAAGACTGCTTCCTTTTTCGTCAGCGCGGAGCAGCGCAACATTGGAAGCATCGATGCATGGTTGATTCCCGATGCGGTGCTCGAAAACAGCTCCGGCATCTACGCGGATAACTTGAATTACAGCGTCAATCTTTTCAATCAACGCATCCGCGACAATGCTTCGGCGCGCATCGATTGGCAGATGGGAGCGAAGAACACCTTCACGGCGCGCTATGGATTCTGGTCTGAGACAGAGCATGGCGATCTGAACTTTGGATCGCTGTCCAGCGCTTCCACGCATGAGTCGAACACCGATCATACTGTGCAGATAAGCGACGCGATCATCATCAACGATCACATGGTCAACGAAAGCCGCTTCCAGTTCGAGAGGCAAAACGAAAATCACTATCCCGACTTGGCCTATCCTGACCCAGCCGCTCGCACTATCAGCGTGACGGGGGATTTTACAGGAGGCGGATATTCCGGCCAGAAGAGCCTCGATCACACCACACGCCTTGAGTTTCAGAATATGACGACCATGAGCCATGGCGCTCATGCCATCAAGTTCGGCACCCGCCTGCGCGACTCGCGGGATGCCAATTTTACCAATGCGAATTTCAATGGCTCGTTTACCTTCGCCACGCCGGCAAGCTATGAAGCAATGGCCAATGGGCTAGCAGGTGGAACGTCATTCTCAACTCTGGTTGGTGCCCCGAACAACGATGGGCCCACCTCCGCCAGCTACACAACCGGATTGAATTCCGCGCTTGCCAATGTCTTCGATATGGCTTGGTATGTGCAGGACGACTGGAAGTTCAATCCGCGTCTCACTCTCTCCGGCGGTATGCGCTGGGAGTCGCAGAATCACATCTCGGACCACAATGACTGGGCGCCGCGCGCCGCGCTTGCTTACGCACTGGATGGAAATGGCAAGGACAAGAAAGCCAAGACCGTACTGCGCGCCGGATACGGATTCTTTTACGACCGGCTGGGAAGCAGCACATTGCTGGGCATCAACCGCTCGCACGTGCAGAATCAGATCGTTCTCAATGATCCAACCTGCACCTCTGCGGCAACCTCGCTGGGCGCGATCGACATGAGCACTTGCACCAGCACCGCCGGAACATCCACCGCCTCAACGCCGGTGGGATACGAGGTTGATCCGCACTATCACTCACCCTACAACGAACAGGGCAGCGTCAGCCTGGAGCGGCAGCTTTTTTCCGCCACTAGCATCACGCTTAGTTATATGCACACCTCCGGCGTACACCAACTAGTCACGCGCAACGCCAACCAGGCTACCGGTGGAACTCCGCAGAACAGCTCCGGCGGATACCTCAAAGAGACTTACCCTGAAGCAGTCTTCAAGGAAAATCAGTTCATCGCCAGCGTGAATTCCAAGATCACCAAGAACCTGAATTTAATTAGCTTTTACAGCTTGTCGTTTGCCAACGGCAACAGCAACGGCGGCGCAACCAACGGCTATAACCTAGACCAGGATTATGGACGTGCCGGCTTTGTTATGCGCAACTCACTCTTCATGATGGGCAATTACAGCGCTCCATGGGGAATTCGCTTCAGTCCGTACATAGTGGCGCAGTCCGGTCGCCCCTTTAACATCACGTTGCCCGCGGACACTTTGAATAACTTTGGCGATCAGCGCCCAGCGGCTGCTACCGACCCCCTGGTCTGTACCAATTCCGGCGATGTGCAGACAACCTACGGTTGCTTTAACACAACACCGGCAAGCGGCTACACACCCATTCCGGTCAACCTCGGCAACAGCCCCTCGGCGATCGCCGTCAATCTGCGCATCAGCCGCGGATTCGGCATCGGTCCGAAAACTGCTCCCGCGAACAATCAGACAGGCGGCGAACCGCCTCAAGGTGGCCCGCCTCCGGGTGGTGGTCCTGGTGGTGGTCGCGGCGGCGGTGGAGGAGGACGCGGTGGCCCCGGCGGTGGCGGTGGTGGAGGACGCGGTGGCCCTGGCGGTGGCGGCGGCTTTGGTGGGCCTATGATGAGCGGCATTGGCGGAAACAGCACCGGCCACAAGTATTCTCTGATTTTCAGCGCGCAGGCATTGAACCTCTTCAACGACATCGACAAGGGAACGCCGACGGGAACCATCACCTCGCGGTATTTCAATCAATCAACAAATCTTGCCGGCGGGGTCTTTTCCGGCGCCGGTGGCGCGGCGGCGCGGCGCATCACTCTCCAAGCCGTTTTCTCGTTCTGATTTGTGCAGAGCAGACCAGCAATAAGGCCGGAGCTTTATGCTCCGGCCTTTGTTTTTGTGAAAGGAATGTTCTTAGGGCTTTGCTGCGACCACTGCAGCGGGCTGGTCATCGGCGGCGAAGGCATCGGACAGCGAGATGACCTTCAACTGCGCCTTGAGCGCATCGAGCGAAGCCGTACTGCTGACCGCGATCTCCGCCGTCTCGCCCGGCAGCAGATCAAAGTAGTTGTCTGAGATCCGCGCGTCGAGTTCGCCAAACGATAGATAGACGCTGCGCGCCAGCACCGGCGATGTAATGCGAATCTTATAACTGTCCTTCGCGCCGGTGGTTTCGATCTTCAGTTGCGCCGTCTTCAGATGCACTCCCTTGGTTGGCGCCAGGTAAACAATGTTGCGCGAAATCTCGGCGCCGCCCGCGGTCAGCTCAGTCACAACAAAAACTCGCGAGGTGTCTTGCGCGCCCGCGTCGGTCATTTTCTTGAGCGGCCAGTCGAGATAGACCTTGCTGGTGAGCGGAGCAACACTCACCGCGCTTGACTCGTCCAGCAGCACCTTGCCGTCAAAGTCCATAAGCCGCACGCGCAGCGTAGCCGGCTCTGCCTTGACTTTGTCGGAGACTATGTAGACCTTAAGCGAGCCCTCGACGTGCGGCGAAACCAGAATGGGAGCATAGAAGCGCCGCGCATAGTATTGCAGCGCCTTCCAGCGGCCAAAATAATCAATCGACGACCAGGAGGCCACCGGCCAGCAGTCGTTCAACTGCCAGAAGATAGAACCCATGGTCTCCGGCCGCGAGCGCCGCCAGTGCTCCGCGCCAATTTTAATGCCCTCGGCCTGCACTACCTGGCTCACATAAAGGAAGCTGGGAAAATCCTTCGGCGCGGGATAGTCCTTCGAGATGTAGTCCTGGATAAGCGAGTTGCCTTCGTTGTTTTTCTGGTGGGCCAGCATCACCGCGGTAAAGATGCCGGTGCGGTCTTCGGGCTGGGTGAAGCTTTCCACGGTGCGCATCTCCGGGAAGGACTGGAAGCCGTACTCGGAGACAAAACGCCAGTGATGCTTCTCGTACTCGCTGAAGGGCACGCGGCCGTGCCAGACGCTCCAGTCGTGCGTATCGCCGGATTTGTAATTATCGCTGAGCGCTTCGTAGTCGGCGCTGGGCGAGCTGGGCCAGTAGGGCGTTTCCGGATTCAGCCGCGCGACGACTCTCGGCAAGATGCCGCTGAACTCAGTCAGGTAATCCTGCCACATCTGGAACTTCACATCCGCTGGCAAGCCCGGTCGCGGAGCCCAGCCAAAGGCGCTTTCCGTCTCGTTGTTGCCGCACCAGATCACGATGCTGGGGTGGTTGCGCAGGCGCCGCACCTGATCCTCGGCCTCGGCCTCGATGTTCTGCTTGAAGGCATAGGTCCCCGGCTGCCAATCGTTGCCGAACTGAAAATCCTGCCATACCATGATGCCCAGTTCGTCGCAGATCTCGTAGAACTCCTCGCTCTCGTAGTAGCCGCCACCCCAGTGGCGAATCATGTTCATGTTGGCGTCGCGCGCCGATTGCAGGATGCGGCGATAGTTGGCTGTGGTCACGCGATTGGGAAAGCTGTCGAAGGGAATCACGTCCGCGCCCTTGGCAAAGACGGGAATGCCGTTGACCAGAAACTCAAAGGAGCGGCCCCATTTGTCCAACTCGCGATGGAGTACGATGGAGCGCAGGCCGGTCTTGACCTTGCGCTCGTCGAAATTATTCTCAATCGTGCCTACAGCAGCGGTGAACTCATAGAGCGGCTGCTCTCCGAAGCCCGCCGGGAACCAGAGCTTCGGTTTCTGAATCTCGATGGGCAGGTCGATTACGTTGCGGCCGGTATGGAAGCTGAGTCGCTTTGTCAACATCATAGGCTTGCCGTCATCGGAGTAACGCACAAGCACAATGCCATCGCCGGCGCTCGCAGCCTCGACCTCCACTTCGGCGTCCAGATGCGCCACGTCCTTGCTCACATCACGCTGGCGAATCGCGAAATCGGCAATGCGCGCCTTGTCCCAGGCCTCCAGCCGTACCGGTTTCCAAATGCCGCTGGTCACGAAGCGCGGTCCCCAGTCCCAGCCGTACTCGTACGCGGGCTTGCGCAGGTAGGTTTTAGGCTCAGTCTTCGTCTTCGGTTGCCATGGATCGCCGGCTGCAATTGCGGCTGCAGCTTTGATGGGCGATGGAAAAACAACGCTTAGCAGGTTCTTTCCGGCGTGCAGGTGGCTTTTGACGGATAATCGCCAGACGCGAAAGCTGTTGTCGGCGCTGAGCAGCTTTGTGCCGTTCACGGAAACCTCGGCGGCTCCATCAAGACCATCAAATACCAGATCAATGTTGCTTCGGGCGAGCAGGGCCGGCGCGACCTCGAAGTTCAACTGGTACTCCCAGCTTTCGTTTTCGATCCATTGCAGCTTGGATTCGTTGTCGCGATAGAAAGGATCGGGAATCTTTTTGTTGGCCAGCAAATCCAGATGCACGTCTCCGGGCACAGTGGCGGGAAGCCAGCCGTTTTCTCCCTGCTCGGCGCCTGCAGTAATCTGGCGGAACTGCCAGCCGTGATCGAGAGCAACAACCTCATTCCGCGACAAACTCGTATTTGGAACCGGAACCACTTTGGCCTGCGCCCACGCCATCTCACCTCCCATGCCAACAATCGCGCCCAACAGGACGCAGCACACTGCTCGAAAGACAATTACTGCTCGCATCTAATTTCCTCCACGCCTTCCACCAAACCGATAAAGCGGCCAGAAAGGCAATTCTTGTGATCGTTGATAAGGGTATCATCTGGACGGGCTGTGCAGCCCAAGGCAAATATTTTCAATATATGGCCCTGATAAGCTGATATTTTTCCTTATAAGAAGGAAAAATTGATCACCAAGAAATCAACCCTGCTTCGCCAGCAACTTCCGATACAGCGCTTGCCACTCCTCGGCTTTAGCCTCCATGCTGAAGTGGGCTGCAATGCGTACACGCGCCGACCTGCCCAGTCTGCGGCGCTCGTCGTTTGTCTTCCGCATCATCTCCAGCATCGCCTCGGCCAGCGCCTCTGGTGATCTGGCAGGAACGATCACGCCAGACTCGCCCACAAGCTCGCGCACACCGCCCACATCGGTGGCAACAACCGGCTTCTCCATGGCCATTGCTTCGCCTACAACCAGCGGCATACCCTCCCAGGCCGAGGCCAGCACAAAACCGTCGGCGGCATCCAGCAGGGCGGGCATATCGCGGCGCAAACCCAGCCAGCGGACGGAGGCTCCCAAATCAGCCGCCAGGGCTTGAGCTGCCACAATACCTGCGCCCCTTGGCTCTCCGGCAACCCACAGGCAAGCCGAGGGTATGGCGGCGCGGACGCGGGCAAAGGCGCTGAGCAGGTTGGGATAGTCCTTGGCGCGCACGATGCGCCCCGCTGTAAGCCAGATAAACTCGTCGCCGGCGCCCATCTCCTCTCTCATACGGGCGCGGCGCTCCAGGTTAGGCGCGAACTCCATGATGTCGATCCCATTGGCGAGGACCGAAGACTTACGGGCCGGCACAGCCATGAGGCGCACATACCGGTCAGCGGCGGCCTGACTCACGGTGGTGGTGTGGCGGCTCAATCCATCGGTCAGCCGGTAGGCCAGCATCCGCGGCCAGCCTCCTTCGTAGACGTTGTGAATGGTGGAGAGAACAACCGTCCCCGGGAACAAAATCTTGAGCAGACGGGCCGCCATATTGGCCGGGTAGGTGTGACTGTGGATCAGATCGGGCTGGAATCTGCGTAAAAAGTGACGAGCTTTCCACAGGCCGGCCAGGATGCTGACCGGATTCCTGCTTATATCGAGACGGACAGGGTCGAGGGTGGTGTGCCACTCCAGGGACTGGTGGCCGCGGAGGACGAGCAGGGCGACCGCATGGCCTCGCGCCGCCATGCGCTCTGCCAGCGCCACGGCCTGTTTTTCTGCTCCGCCGACACCCAGTGAGGTGAGCACGTACGCAATCCGCATTTCAACCAAATCTTGCACAAAATTATGCCCGACTCCAGTAAAATGATGATAATGCTCGCGGTTCAGCGGCGGCGTTCCTATGAGAATTTGCTCACGCGCAACCGGCACCCTCGGCGTAGTGCTTGCTAGTTCACATTGTGGTGCGACTGGAGATAAGGCTTTAATCCAGCGTTTGGTAATCTGGTAGACTGAGTACGGATTTTTAGGAAGGTGAGGAGGTTCCATGGGCTTGGGCGAGTGGGTAAAATCCAATGCCGATTATGGCCGGCGGCTGGTGGGCTCCGGAATCGAGGGGGCGCGTTCGGGACAGGATGAATTCCTCGACGGAGAGCCTCTTGCCCCTTTTCTCGGTGAGTCGGTCAAAGGCTCACTGTTGCCTGCCGTGGTAGGCGCATGTGTTGGCGTGATGATCGGTTATCCCATCTGCCGGCGGAAATCTCCGGCTATCACATGGGCGTATGGCCTGTTGGGTTGCGCCATCGGGCTCACCACGGGCATGGCCTGGAAAAGCCGCCATCTCGGCGCCAGTGTCGCCAGCGGCGCGCTGAAGAACATCGGCAAGGTGCGCGATGAGCAGTGGCTGGCCAAGCATCCCATCAACTACGCTTAGAATCCGTACACAAAATCATTCAGAACGGAAAACCCGCCATGAAACAGCAACACTGCTGTTCGATGGCGGGCTTTTTTATAGGTAGAACCTCAACGCAGACTTGCGAGGCCGGCGCTGCGGAATGCGGCTTCAGCGCTTACAGCGGCTCTCATCATGCCTTGCGCGATCCCCGCGTATTCAAAGCAATCTCCACCTGCACCGCGATATATTCCGCCAGCGCATAGAAAGAGATAATGATGGAGAAAGCAATCAGCAGAAAGAGGACGGCCATCTCGAGTCCGCCCAGGAAGCCTGTGCTTCCATGTCCCGCAAATGGAAGTGTGTCTCCCAGCATCCCTAGTTGGGGAAATGGACTGGCATTGGTAATCCAGATAAACAAGCATCCACCGATCCCAAGCAGGGAATAAGTGACAAACGCCAGCTCTCCGTTCAACCGTAAGAGCAGAGAAAGAATCGGTAAAACAGTGAAATGGCTATCCCCTAATCCCTTCACCGAACGCGCGCGGAAGGCGAGGATGCCCGCCGTCAAATATCCCCAGGCCAGGACAAAAAGCGCCAGGAGTATTGACCCGATGATGATATTGACCGAAATAGCGCCGGCCGTGTTGGTTGCGAGATCTCCTGCAACGTCAGCGGCTGAGTTACTTGTGTCAACGGCAGGGCTGCTTGCCCTGAAGCTCAGGATAATGATGACGATAGAACCAAACAGCCCGATCAACGCCGTGATGACCGCAAGAATTCGCAGCACCCATGCCACAGTCAGACGAATGATCTTTCCATCGCTCAGTGCATGGAAAAACGGATCGAGAATCCCGAAAATCTTCATACTTCCCTCTCTTGTCCTATTTCTTCAGCCGTGGGTCCTGCCTGATTTCATTGAGGCTGCGTAGTGCTACTCTGCGCCGTATCGTTGCTCACATCCGTTTCCGCCTGATCAGCTTGCTGGGTCTGTTGCTGAATCTCAGTCCCGGCGTTCGCATCCTGCGGCGGCGCATTTTCGACATACTGCGCCGGAACCGGCTGGCCTTGCCCCGATGGCGGCGCCATCGGCAACCCTCCCTGGCCGTGCGCATCTTGCAGTTGCTGGAGTCCCTGGTCGATCAGCTCCCGCATGCGGTTCTGCATCTCCTGAAGGTCGGTCAACTGCACCTTTACCGTGCTGGATTTCGCGCACTCATTGCCGCCCTTGCTGGTCAGCACCGTCAGGTCCGCAGCTGTCGCGTCGGGCGGAGGCGGGCTCGTCAGCGCCAGCACATCGCCGTCGCTCAGAGCGCACTCGGCCTGGTTGGAATCAACCACATCCAACGCGCCGCCGACTACAAACACGTGCCGCTGGCCGTCGGTCAAGGTGCGCTCAATCCCGCTGGAAGCAGGGTCAGGGTCCTGATGCTGCGCGTCCCGCTGCGCCTCCTGGTTTTCCAGCGCCACTTGCCCCTTTACCTCGTCGTTAACCTGCTGCTCCACATCCGGCGGCAGCGTCTGAGAACCACCAGCGCTGGAAGAACCGCCGGCGCTTGAAGAATCACCCGAGTCGGAAGAACCACCGGCGCCGTCCACTTCACCGCCCTCTTGTTGAGCCGCGCTGGCAGTCTGCATGTCCTGCGATACGACGTAGTTCGTCAGCCAATGAGAGGCATTTTTGTTGTTGTATGCCCATCCGTAATAGGCGGGGCGATAGAAGCGGCCCGGAGCGTAGACGTCCAGATGCCTCCCACGATATTCATAGCCGTGGTAGAAGTGACTATACCCATGGCCGTGGTAAAAGTAATCGCGCCGCGCAAAATCGTGGCCATGATAGTTGTATGGGCGCTGCACATACCCCGGACGGCCACGCTCCCCGTAGATGCGGCTGTGGTCGGGGCGCTCCACCGAGATTCTGCGGTTGCCGTTCAGCCCGTGATGCACATCCATGCCCCGCTTGGGGTCATGCACGTCGCTGATCCTGCCGTTGGGCCGGGTGCGAATCGCGCCGCCGCTGCGGGTGACGCGCTCATGGCTGCCCCTGGGCACGGGACCACCCCGGAACTCAGCATGGCCGCCGCCGTGGTTAGTGTTGTGCTGAGTGATTCCGCCGGGAAGGCAATCATCGCCTTCACATGATTTATGGCCGGCGGCATTTATATTGTGCTGCGTGTTTACGCCATTTGTGGGATGAGCGCCTCCGCCGTTGGTTGAAGGTGTGTAATGCGTGACAGATCCGCCGGTGTTAGTCCTGGGGGCTGGCCTGGGAGGATTTGGTTTGTGAGCCGGCTTGGGAGGATTTGGCCTGGGAGCGGGTCGGGGAGGATTGGGCCGGGGAGGAGTGGGTCTGGGTGGATTTGGCTTGGGAGCCGGTCTGGGAGGATTCGGCCTGGGAGGAGTGGGCCGGGGAGGAGCCGGCCTGGAAGGAGTTGCAGTGGAAGAAGCCGGTCTAGGAGGAGTCGTGGCGGGCTTAGTAGTTGTGGCAATTGCGCTACCCACGCCGCCCACACTCACAAGTACGGCAAGAACAGCAACAGCGGAGCCATTCATGGCTCTGCGTAAACATTGCATCATCATCGGATCCTCTTTTCCCTTACCATCTCTCGATCCCTGACGCACCCTGGAGCATTTTCACTGATCCCATGATGTAGATTACCCCATCCTTGCCGCAAGATCTTGAGACGCGACAAGGATGGGACACCCATGACGCCATGGGACTGGCCTGGTTCTATTGAGGCTGCGTAGTGCCGCTCTGGGCCACTTCAGCGTTCACATCTGTTTCTGCCTGATCGGCCTGCTGGGTCTGCTGCTGAATCTCAGTCCCGGCGTTGGGGTCTTCTGGAGGCGCAACTTCGGCATACTGCGCCGGAGCAGGCGGGCCCTGCGCAGCGGGCGGAGCCTGCGGCAATCCTCCCTGGCCCTGCTTGTTCTGCAGTTCCTGGAGTCCCTGGTCGATCAGCTCCCGCATGTGGTTCTGCATCTCCTGCAAGTCGGTCACTTGCACTGTCACTGTGCTGGATTTCTGGCACTCGTTGCCGCCTTTGCTGGCCAACACCACCAGGTCCGCCGCTGTTGCGTCGGGCGGAGGCGAACTCATCAGCGCCAGCGCATCGCCATCGCTCAGTGCGCACTCGGCCTGGTTGGAATCAACCACATCCAGCGCGCTGCCAACCACAAACACGTGCTTATGGCCGTCAGACAACATGCGTGCCACGCCGCTGGAACCGGGGTCAATGTCCTGATTCTGCGCGTTCTGCTGCGCCTCCTGGTTCTCCAGCGCTATTTGGCCATTGACCTCCTCGGAGATCTCCTGCTTCACTTCGGGGGTAAGCGCCGGCCCTCCTGAATCTGCGGAAGACTGAGCGCCATCCACTTCGCCGGCATCCTGATGAGCAGCATAGGCGGTCTGCAAGTCCTGCGAGACCATGTAGTCCGTCAGCCAAAGCGCAGCGGTGGGGTACACCGGAGCAGGCGCAAAGAAGCCGCCGTAGTATCCGAACCAGGGAGCGTGCCCCCAACCCCAGCCATAATGGACTGGACTTGCCCACGGGTGATACGCCCATCCATAAAATCCGGGGTGATAGAAGTGATCTGGCCCATACACGTCCATGTGTCTGCCGTGATAGTCATAGCCGTGATAGAAGTGGCTGTACACGTGGCCGTGATAAGCGTAGCTACGCCGCCCGAAATCGTGGCCATGGTAATTGTACCCGCGTTGCACATAGCCTGGACGGCCGCGCTCCCCGTAGATGTGGCTGTGGTCGGGGCGCTCGACATGGATTGCGCGATTGCCGTTCAGCCCGTGATGCACGTCCATGCCCCGCTTGGGGTCATGCACGTCGCTGACTTTGCCATTGGGCCGCTTGCTTAACGCGGCGCCGTTCTTGGCGACATGCGTGCTGCTTCCCTTGGGCGCTAGACCATTCCCGATGTTTGAATGGTTGCCGAAGCTAGAGTTGTGCGCGCTACTGATGTTATGTGATGTGGTGACTGCGTGCGCGCCGCCGATGGACGATGGTCCGTGCGTGATTCCGCCATCCGTAGCATGCGTAGCACCGCCAGTCGTCGGTCCATGCGTGGTAGCCCCACCAGTTGTTGGTCCGTGCGTCTGCATGGTGGCTCCGCCGGTGGTCGGTCCGTGCGTGGTGGTCCCGCCGCCGCCAGTATTCATGTTGGTGGCACCACCAGTCGTCGGTCCATGTGTTTGCATAGTTGCCCCGCCAGTGGTCGGCCCATGAGTGGTAGCCCCGCCGGTGGTCGGTCCATGCGTGGTGGTCCCGCCGCCGCCATTATTCATGTTGGTGGCTCCGCCAGTCGTCGGTCCATGTGTTTGCATAGTTGCCCCGCCGGTGGTCGGCC
>Ga0326727_10000950_pt1 | contig 112692 bp, 95 predicted proteins | sample MB2enrmetagenome_FD_207643 | JGI IMG/M metagenome (GOLD analysis project Ga0326727, IMG submission 207643) | Lab enriched peat soil microbial communities from McLean, Ithaca, NY, United States - MB29MY | ecosystem: Environmental > Terrestrial > Soil > Wetlands > Peat | place: USA: New York... | reverse complement strand
GCTTGCTTCCATCGTTCACCCTCCGGGTGTGGCCTAGATTTTCTCGCAAAATCTCTATACCACACATCCCGCGAGGGTGAACGTCTTTTCTGCGCTTTTCCGCTCATACCAATCGCGATTGTTGGGTACAACGTGCTTTGGGGTGTCAATTGGGTGCCGTAGCGGCGAGTTTACCTCGCCATGGCGGCGTAAAGCCGCCGCTACGGCCTGCTGACCCTTCGGCAAGCTCAGGGCAGGCCCTCAAGGTCAACGCTACGACAGCCTCCGGGACCAGTCCCGGCATCTGTCGATTAAGGATTGGAGTCGGAACGTACTATTGTAACCAATCGCGAAAGCCCGTAGCGACCACGGTCACTGCTTTTGTGACCGTGGGCTTTCCCTTCAATGACAAACCCACGGTCAATTCCCAAGGCGAATTGGCCGTGGCTACCACCGCCAAATCAACCGACCCCTTGCGCCGTCTGCTTTACTTTATGCTATAATGTAAAGCGATGGCGGAAGCGACACTTTCAAGCAAGAACCAGATTGTCATTCCCCGGGAGGCGCGTGAGGCTTTGCAGTTAAAGCCCGGCGATAAGCTCTTGGTGGTGGTTTGTGGAGAGAGGGTCATCGCCCTGCAAAAGCCCAAGTCCCATCATGCCGCGATTCGAGGGTTAGCTCGCGGCCCCTATCCCCACGATTATCTTCAAAAGGAACGCCAGAGTTGGGAATAGACCGTCTCCGCACCTTTCTTCGGCATCACCACCGGGTCGCCCTGGATACGAACGTTTTCATTTACCAATTAGAAGCGAACTCCCGATACCTTGCCCTCACGGATCACATTTTTTCCTGGCTCGAACGGCCCGGTTCGAAGGCGTTCACGTCAACCATCACCATGATGGAATTGCTGGTTCATCCTTATCGCGAGCCGGACGAATCGCGGGTGGACGAGTTCTACGGGTTACTCTCCCCCTACCCCAACCTGGATTGGATTGCCCCAGACCTGGAAATTGCGGATCTGGCCGCGCGGATTCGTGCCCGACACCACCTGCAATCTCCCGATGCTCTTCAGGCCGCGACCGCCGCACACGCCAAGGCGACCGGATTGATTACCAATGATCCGGTCTTTGAGCGGGTGGAAGCCTTTGAAACGCTGGTGTTGGACCAGATCCTCTAAACATTCCTAGCCGTAGCCATGATCACTGCTACCGTGACCGCGGGATTTCGGTGGCCAGCTTGCTCCAACCGGAGAACTTCATGCGGCTGCCCGACAAGGCGCTGCAACCGGCCACTCCCGCCCAGCGCCGTGCCAGAAAACTCAAGCCTCTTCGCGCGGCTCGAGGGTGACACGCGGTCTCGCCGCGGTTTTCCAGACACCGATTTCGTTGTAAAGCTGTGCCCAGTTCTCCGTGTCATCGGGGACGAACAGCGGACCTAAAGAACAGGTCCGCGCTACACGGGCTTCGCACAGAATGCCAAGCCGTCATTTACGGCTTCTCTTTCCCTTCTCGAATGCGCTGAAGCTTCTTGAGGAATTCATCGCGCTCGGCGTGGGCCAGGCTAGCCTTTTGGGTTTTCTCGGTGAGGTAGCGCTGGCCTGGGATGGTGGAACTCTGGAGGGAGTCGGCCCAAGCACGCAACTGGCGGGAAACGCCTTCGGCGTGTGATTTCAAATTTGAAATTTCAGATTTGAGATTGGAAAAATCCATCAGCGTTTCGACCAAACAGAGCATGGAGCGGACTTCTCCCGCCGAGCCGCGCGCGATGTAGAGAAACGTCAACAATTCCGGCGTGGTGCCGCGCTCAAAACCCTCGGCGATATTGTTCGAGACACTGACGGCGGCTCGCTCGATTTGGTCGCGCCGACTGCGATTTCGCCGGAAGGGCGGGAGCGCCGTGAGCCCGTACACGCGCCGGGCGAGTTCCAGCCCCGCCTGCCAGACCGGGAGATCTTCGAAGCGCTTGTAGGTCATGTTCGGTGGGTTCCTCTCGATCGGAGATTTGAAATCTGACATCTCAGATTTGAGATGTGAAATCTGGAACCTCAGATTTGAGATCTGAAATCTGGAATCTCAGATTTGAGTTTTGAACTGGGCCGCGTAATCCCCAGCTTTCGCATTTTGTAGAAAAGGGTCGTGCGCTTCAGCCCAAGCCTCTCGGCCGCGCCTCCGGGGCCGCCCAGTACCCACTGGGATTCGCGCAGGGCCCGCATGATCTGGTCGCGTTCGGTCTCGGCGAGAGTGCGCGGCTTTCGTTGGACTTCGCGGCCGGCTTGTTTGAGCTCCGAGAGCGGCGCCTGAAGGGTCGATCCGGGGGTAAGAATCGTGGCGCGCTCGATGAAATTCTGCAATTCCCGCACATTGCCCGGCCAGTGGTAGCGCTTCAGGGCATCCATGGTTTCCGATGGTATCCGGCTGATTCGCTTGTCCATTCTGCGCGCGTACTTGTCGGTGAAATGGGCTACCAGAAGAGGAATATCCTCCGGCCGCTCGCGCAACGGGGGGACAAGAATCGGAAAAATGTTCAACCGGTAGTAGAAGTCACTTCGGAATTCCCGGTTTTCCACCATCTGGGTCAAGTCGCGACTGGTGGCCGCGATCAGGCGGGTATCCACGTGCAGCGTCCGGGTGCTGCCCAGGCGCTCAAACTCCTGCTCCTGCAACACGCGCAGGAGCTTGGGTTGCAGCTCCAAGGGGATGTCACCCACCTCATCGAGGAATAGCGTCCCCTGATGGGCTAATTCAAAGCGCCCGATTTTTTGCGCGATTGCACCCGTAAAGGCGCCCTTTTCGTGGCCAAAAAGTTCACTCTCCAGGAGGCCCATCGGGATTGCGGCGCAATTCACGCTGACAAAGGTCCGCTCGCGCCGCGGGCTGATGTCGTGAATGGCCCGCGCCAGCACCTCCTTTCCCGAGCCGGTTTCTCCCATGATGAGGACCGTAGAACCGGTGGGCGCTACCAATTCGGCCTGTTTCAAAATCCGCTTGAGAGCTGCACTCTGGCCAATGACCGCTTCGAAGTCGTGGTCCGTGCGAATCTCTTCAACCAGGTAGTCTCTTTCTTCCGCTAATCTTTCCCTTGCCTCTGTGACCTGTCGATAGTTAAGTGCATTCTCGACGCCGATGGCAATCTGATTGGCCACTTGGGTGAGGAAATCCACATCCTCCGGTGAGAAAACCTCATCGCTCAGTCGTCCGAGATTTATGGTGCCGATAACCCGGTCGCGGCTGATCATGGGGAGGACGCAAAGGGATTTCAACCCCATTTTCACGAGATTAAGGTGCGGTCCATACTGACTGATCTCCTGGCTATCAAGGACGAGGGGTTTGCCCGATTTCAGGACTTCGCTGGCGGGCCTTCCTGCCGCCGGGACGACGATTTCCTCCGGCCATGATTCCCCCCCTTCGGAGAAGTTCCGCGCGTAGATTCTTAAGCGCTTCCCATCCTCCTCGGGCAAAAGCACGCTGGCGTAATCGCACTCCATGACGCGCCGTACATTGGCCGAAATCGCGCGAAAAAGCTGTCGAAGGTCGAGGGTTGAAACCACGCTGTTATTCAAATCCAGGAGCAACTTCAGCCGGTCGCGCTCGTGCTGGAGTTGTTGTTGCAAGGCTTGGGCGGCCTGGTAATTGAGCGCGTTGTCCACTGCGACAGCAATTTGCCGAGCCACCAGTTGGAGGAATTCCACCCCCGCTTCGCCGTACTCCCCCAACCGCTGGCTGCCAAACCCGACCGCCCCCACGCGCCGATGGGCAGTCGTCAACGGCAAAATACAAAAAGATTTAACGCCGACTTCGCGGATGGAGTCCAAGGCCTTTTCGAAGCGTGTTTCCTGCTCCAGGTCGGAAACGATGAGGGCATCTTGCCGCTCCCACACCCAGCCGGCCGGGGCGTCCTGAATGGTGCGCTCGACAAAGTCCAGGTAGGCGGTCGAAGGGGTTTCCAGGATGTGGACCCGCATGAGGTTACGGGCGGGATCGTGCAAGACCAGCCACAGCGTATCGAAATTCACCAATCGCGGCAGGCGCTCCTTGAGATCGTGAAATAATGCCGGCAGATCACGGTGCGTCGCGATCGATTCCGTGACCTCGAGCAAGGCCTGATGCTGCGAGGCGGGCGGCTTGAGTGGGGCTCTTTCTTCGGCTCCGCTAGGGTCCACCATAATCATGAGAATACTACAAATCTGCCAGATCGTTCTGTTTGACATGTCTCCAAAACCGTGTCTAAATCTTTTGCTCAAATGGTGAGCGGTATAACGCGGACCTGTTTTGGACGTCCGCGGCTCGTCCCGATAGGCAAGGAAAAGCTGGTTGCGTGAGCAGGATCGGTTCGTGTTGGGTGCCTACTGCCTTCTGCTCACTGCCTACTGTCTCTTATGTGGATCGTCCGTCTGGCGCTTCGGCGCCCTTACACCATCGCGGTGATGTCTCTTTTCATTGTGTTCATGGGAATTCTCTCCATGAGCAGGATGATCGCCGACATCTTTCCCACCATTGACATCCCGGTGGTCATGGCAGTGTGGAGTTACCAGGGCCTCTCCGCGCTGGAGGTGGAACGGCGCGTCATCCTCATCGCCGAGCGCTCCTACTCGACTTCCGTCAACGGAATTGAGCGCATCGAATCGGAATCGATCCCCGGAATTGGCCTGATGAAGCTCTACTTTCAGCCGGGAACCGAAGTGGGCGGCGCCATCGCTCAAATTTCAGCCTCCTCGGGTCCTATCCTGCGAATCCTGCCGCCTGGAATCCAACCGCCCACCATCATTCAATACAACGCCTCCAACGTGCCGGTAACGCAACTGACACTTTCCAGCGATACGATGCCCGAGCAGAACATTGTGGACTACGCGCTTAACTTTCTCCGCGTGCAATTGTTCACAATCCCGGGCATCGCCATCCCCGGACCGTACGGAGGAAAGCAGCGCGAGATCACGGTGGATGTGCTGCCCAAGGTGCTTGCCGCCAAAGGTCTTTCCGCCAGCGATATCGTCAGCGTCTTGCAGTCCTCGAACGTTATCATTCCGGCGGGGACTGCCCGCATCGGAAAAACCGAATACAACGTCATGATGAACTCCAGCCCCTCGGCGGTGCGGGAATTTGATCAGCTCCCCGTCAAGGTGGTGGGAGGCGCACCCGTCCTGCTGGGCGAAGTATCGCGAATTGCCGACGGATTCGCCGACCAGGAAAGCATGGTGCATGTCAACGGCAAGCGCGCGGCTTACATCGCCATTCTAAAACATGCCGACGCTTCCACCCTGACTGTGGTTGATTCGGTGCGCGGCATGCTCCCGCTGATAAGGGCCACGGCCCCCAAAGAACTCAACGTCAAGATGGATTTCGACCAGTCGGTGTTTGTCCGCGGGGCCGTTACCGGCGTGGTCCGCGAAGCCGTGCTGGCCTCGCTGCTGGTTTCCTTCATGATCCTGATATTCCTGGGAAGCTGGCGGAGCATGGTGATCGTTTGCACGTCGATACCCTTGTCGATCCTGGTGGGCATCATCGGCCTGAAACTGACGGGCAACACTTTTAACATCATGACCCTGGGTGGCTTGGCCCTGGCCATTGGCATGCTGGTAGACGATGCCACGGTCGCAGTGGAGAACATCCATCGTAACCATGCCATGGGAAAACCTTTGACCGTGGCCATTCTGGACGGCGCCCGCGAGGTATCGGTGCCCGCCATCGTCGCCACCCTGGCCATCTGCATCGTTTTTTTCCCCGTCGTTCTGCTCTATGGCCCCGCGCGTTTTCTTTTCACCCCTCTGGCGCTCGCCGTGGTGCTCTCCATGCTGGCGTCGTATTTACTTTCCCGGACCTTGGTCACCACCATGTATCGCAAGCTGATGGTGGGGCATGACGAACCCGTGGCCGACGGCGAACGGCTTTCACCACTTGCCCGACTTTCCGCTGCCTTTAACCGCGGCCGCGACCGGGCTTTCGAGGGCTTCCGGGAAGCATACGGCAGCGTGCTCGAGACGGGCCTCCACCATCGCGCTTTCACCTTGACCTTGGCAGCTTTAATCACCCTGGTATCGGTCCCCTTGATCCTTTTGCTGGGGGAAGATTTCTTCCCCAGTGTGGACGCAGGTTTGATGAAAATCCACTTCCGGGGACCGATCGGAACCCGCATCGAGGAGACGGAAAAGCTCGTGTTGCAAGTTGAAGACCGCATACGGAAAATCGTTCCGGCCGACGAACTCGAAACCGTGAATGACCTGGTGGGCGTTCCCTTTTCCTACAACCTGGCTTACGTTTCCTGTGAAAACGTCGGGACCATGGACGCGGAAATCTCCATTGCCCTCAAGCCCGAGCATCATCCCACCCGCATGTACATGCGTGAGATTCGCCGCGCCCTGCGGAACGATTTCCCCGGCTCCAGCTTCTGGTTCCAACCCGCCGACATCACCACGCAGGTCCTCAATTTCGGGCTGGCCGCGCCCATCGATGTGCAGGTGCAGGGCCTGGACTTCAGCCAGACTTATCCCTTGGCCTCCCGCTTGCGTTCGGACTTTGAGCGGATCCCCGGCGTGGCCGATGCCCATATTTCGCAGGTCTTGAATTATCCCACTCTGCACGTTGACGTGGACCGTATACGGGCGGCACAAATCGGCTTGAGCCAGCAGCAAGTGGCCAACACCGTACTGATTTCGCTCTCCTCGAGTTCCCTGATTGCGCCTTCCTATTTCTTGAATCCGGTCAATAACGTGAATTACTTCGTCGTCGTGAAAGTACCCCTGCCGGAGATGGCGTCCATCCAGAGTTTGACCGCAACGCCTATAACCCCTCCCGGCGCCGTCAATCTTCTCCAGCCCGGTGGTATGCCCGGCCCCACCGACCTTCCCGCCCTGGGCTCTGACACCCTGGGCAGCATCTCCAGTGTGTATCGTGAGGACACCCCCGCCTCTATCAATCACTATACCGTGCAGCGCGTGCTGGACGTGGAAGCGGGCTTGGAAGGGCGCGACCTGGGCTCGGTGATTCGCGATATTCGCGCCAAGATTGCGGCGCTGGGCAGTCTTCCCGCCAGCATTCAAATCAAGATCCGCGGGCAAAATCAAGTGATGGAGGATTCCTTCCGCAGCCTGCTGCTGGGATTGCTGGTGGCGATTGTCCTGGTGTACTTCCTCATGGTGATCCTTTTTCAATCCTGGATTGATCCTTTCATCATCATGTTCGCGGTGCCCGGGGCGCTGGTGGGAATCCTTTGGATGCTGGCCTTGACCGGTACTACCCTCAACGTGGAATCGCTGATGGGTTCCATCATGGCGGTGGGGATCGCGGTATCGAACTCCATTTTGCTGGTCAGCTTTGCCAACGACATTCGCGTCGAACGCGGTATTTCCGCCGTGGAGGCCGCGCTGGAGGCCGGCAAAACGCGCCTCCGGCCCGTCCTGATGACGGCGCTGGCCATGATCATCGGGATGATTCCGATGGCGCTGGCTTTGGGAGAGGCGGGAGAGCAGAATGCTCCCCTGGGCCGCGCCGTGATCGGCGGCCTGGTGGTGGCAACTGTGGTAACGTTGCTGGTGGTCCCGGTGATCTATTCCCTGCTCCGCAAAGGAGCCGTTACCAAGCATTTGTTGGAAGAACGCTTCCTGGCAGAGGAACGAGGAGAAGCGCCGGTTGATTAGGGAGGAGAGTAGCGGGGGCCTCCAAAACAGGTCCGCGCTATCCCGGCTTCGTACTGCAAGTTGCACTGGAACAAAGCATGAGCGACTCGAAATCCAAGAGTTGGTTGGCGGCGATCGCGCTGTATTTGGTCGGAGGCCTGCTCTTCGCTGCTTGCCTCGGCGCGGGCTATCACCTCTGGACCAGCAAGAAGGTGAGCCTGGCGCAGGAAGAACATTCTCGCGCCCAGGCGGTGGATGCCGGTCCGCGCGTAAATGTGGTCAGCGTCGGTGAATCGCCACGCGACCGGATGCTTTCCCTGCTGGGTGAAGCCAGGCCGTTCGTGAGCGCCACTCTTTACGCCAAGGTGAGTGGATACCTGCGAGAGATCACCGTCGATAAGGGGGACCGCGTCAAGGCCGGCCAACTGCTGGGCACCATCGAATCGCCGGAACTCGATCATCAATATCAGGCTGCCGTTGCCGACGCCAAGAACAAGCGCCTTAACGCCGAGCGCGCCAAAACCCTGGCGGGGCGCGACATGATTTCGAAACAGGATGCCGATACGGCGGCCGCCGATGCCGATGTGGCGGAAGCCAACGTTCGCTCCCTCGCCGCCCAGATCAATTATGAAACCATCCGCGCACCGTTTGCGGGGATGGTCGTGGCCCGCTATGCCGACCCGGGGGCGCTGGTGCAGAACGCCGCCACTTCCCAGACTTCCACTTTGCCCCTCGTCACCGTGGCGCAAACCGATTTGCTGCGCGTTTACGTCTATCCCGACCAGCAAGACGCGCATTTTATTCGCGTCAACGATCCCGTGGAGATCATTCCCCCAGAGCGGCCGGAATTGCACTTGCCCGCCTCGGTGACCCGCATCAGCGGCCAACTGGATAATCGCACCCGCACCATGCTTACAGAGATCGACTTCAAGAACGATTCTGAGGTGATTCTGCCCGGCAGTTTTGTGCAGGTCAACATGCGAATCCACCAAGCCGGCTCGGGGGGATTGGAGATTCCTTCCGAGGCCCTCATCCTGCGCGGCGACAAACCCTTTGTGGCCATGGTGAGGCCGGACAACACCATTGCGTACCAGCCTGTGGTGATTGGTGTGGATGAGGGTCCCGTGGTCAGAATTGTCTCAGGCTTGAAAAAAGGCGACCAGATTGCCGTCAACCTCGGCGATAACGTGCCGGAGGGAAGCCATGTCCAGCCAGTTGCGGGGGGCGGGCGCTAGGCGCGGCAAAGATTCAAAAGAAAGTCAAAAGGCAAAATGCAAAAGTCAAAAGGCAAAAGTAAGAACTTATCATACCTTGCCCTGTTGGGGGGGAGGGGAACCGGTTCCCCCGTCAGGAGGTTTTATGAAGCCCTTACTGCTCGTGGTTCTGGGGGCCGTGGTCGGGCTATCGGCATGGGCTGACGGCCCGCCGCGGCAATTGTCCCTGGCGGAGTGTCTGGAAATTGCCGAACAGAATCATCCTGACCTCGCCGCGGCGCGCGGGCTGATTGACTCCGCCCGGGCGCAAGTGCGCATTGCCCGCGCAGGCTATCGGCCCCACTTGGATGCCGGTGCTGACTACACTCGCGCCACTTACAACTACGCCGGCTCCCCCGGCACTTCCCCCCAGCAGTTCAATTCCGAATACAACGGGGAGACCATGTCGCCGGCTCCCTATTACTACGGCGGACTGAATTTCTCGCAGCTCATTTACGATTTTGGCCAGACGCGCGGCACAGTGGAACGCAGCCAGGTGGAGATGGAAGCCGCAAAGCAAAACTTAAAGCGCGTTCACGACCTGGTTTACTTGAATGTCCGCGAGGCCTTCTACGGCGTGCTGGCGACGGAAGAACTCCTGCAAGCTCGCAAGGATGCCGTGGACAATCAGACCAAGCACCTGGAGCAGGTTCGTTCCTTCCACGAGGTGGGCACTCGGCCGAAGATTGACGTGACCAAGCAGGAAGTGGCATTGGCCAATTCCCAGGTGGATTACCGGCAGGCGCAGGAAAACCTGGAAGTAGCCCGCGCGGCGCTGGCCACAGCCATGGGTATTCCCCTGGACCAATCGCCCGAGCCCCTCAACAGCGGCGCGGAGGCCCCGGAGCCCGGCAACCTCGACGACCTCATGCTTCTGGCCGAGAGACAACGGCCCGATCTGGAATCGTTGCGCGATCAGGTTTTCGCCGCGCAGGCGGATATCATCGTGGCGCGCAGCTACTTTCGCCCCAACCTTCGTCTGGGCGCCCTCTTCAACTATCAGAACCTGAAGTTCCCCTTGATCTACAATTGGGACCTGGCGGGGATGCTCGCTCAGAATTTTCTGGATGGCGGTACCAAGCAGGCACGCCTGGAAGCGGCGCAGGCGGAAGAGACTGTGGCGCACGCCGACCTGACTTCTCTGCTCGAAAAGGTCCGGCAGGAAGTCTTTACGGATTATTCTGACTTGAAGGTGGCGAAGGACAAAATCCAATTAAACCAGCAGGCCGTGGCGGAAGCGAAGGAAAACCTGGCGCTGGCGGAAGGCCGCTACTCGGCGGGATACGGAAATATCATCGAGTTGACCGACGCCCAAACTTTGCTGACGGATTCGCAGGTCCAGGAAATCGTCTCCCGCTTCGATTACCAAACCGCCGCCGCCCAGCTCGACGTCTCGGTCGGCCGCACGCCGACGCCGTAGGGCCGAACGGCGTTCGGCCTTCCGGCACCTCAAACTCACCGCTGCGGGTAATGCCCCACGCTTTGAAGGAGACGACGCTCAGAGATTCGCTCCGGAGCATTGAGTTGAAGCAGCCGTGCCGTTACCGAGCCAATGCTCGAAATAGGCTCAATCCGGGCGCCGTCAAGCCAGAAATGGTCCGCCCAGCGGTCGTGGCGGGGATCAAAAAGCCGAATAACATCTCCCGAGAGTGGCTCGATCGACGCAACATCGCTCCCCTTGTGCCGATTGCAGATCACGCAGGCGTACGCTAAGTTGTCGGGAATGGAGGACCCACCGTGCTTGCGACTGACGATGTGGTCGACCTGATGGGGGAAGCCGGCATCATCCTCATGGATAAGGCAGTACTCGCAACGCTCACCCGCGCGCCGGGACACCTCCGTTCGCAGTTCCCCGCTGATATCACTTGCCACGAGAGAGGATTTGACGGGCCCGTGCCTTTGCCATTCTCAAAATATGTTCCAGATCCAGGAAGTGGTCGACTTCCGCTTTCTCTTCCGGTGAAAGGCCGTCCGCCTTCTCCCGTTCGATCAAGGCGGCTAGTCTCTGTTGAGCCTCTAGCGAAGGCCGGAAGTCCGCCACTGCCTCGGGGGTCGTGCCGGCGGCGATGAAGTCGATAATCTCAAAATAGACCGGACTCGTAACGCTCATCCTGCTGGTATTATACACTGATATCGCTTTCAAGGAGAATTTGCCGTAGGCTGAACCTCCGCCGCTCCGGGCAAGATGCGCGTGGCGGAGGTGAATTTCTTGTAGTTGGAAAAACTCGACTCCCAATCAACCGCATCATTCGCAAACAACGCCAGGCGCGCGCTGGCATGGAGGGACATCCGGCGGGGCAGCCAGATTTCATCATTGACGCGGGTTTGTTCAAATTGAAACTTCGTTCCCTTGTGGATTCGAAGAAGGAAAAACCCCCAGGAAATCGTATCCAGGGTTTCCGCTTCCAATTTCACACAGCCATAATCTCTTTTGCTGATCCAAATCTTCCCGCGAAGCTTGGGAAGAACATCGGCATGGGGCTGGGTGGGACGGAAATCCTTCCGGGGGATGGCATCCACCACATAAGTGTCATGGCCCTCCACCGGTTCATCGCCCACGATGCGGAAATCATATGCGTTGATGATGTCGCGGACGAAGGCGCGCGCCTCCTGGCGTTCTTTCTCCTGCTTCGCCAGCCGCTTTTCGTGCTCCTTGGCGCTTCCGTTCTTGCGCTCGGCGACGAACCTATCCAGCTTTTCCGCCTCTTTCCTCTCCTCTTGCTCAGTCAACGGCTTGTCATCTTTTCGAATGCGACGCGAGTAGGGCTCATCATAGAGGATGGTCACGTCGTAGGTATTGATCTCGTGCTTCTTGAAACCACCCTTCTTGTCCAGGACTTTAAGGTCCTCTCGGCGTTCGAAGGTGTAGTTCCGGGCAAGTTGGAAGGCGCTCTGGTCCACATCCAAAGCCCGTCGCATGATCTCTTTTGGATCGTTAGTGGGTGACGGTTCCCGCGGGACCGCCGGTGCCGCCGGCGGAGGTTCTTGAGCCCGCCAGGTTGCGGAGCATAACAACAGGAACAGGGCCGTAAAGCGCGCCTTCCGGCGCATGCTGGACATGGAGGTTTAGATATTTACAAACATCCGTTTGGTTGTCCAGTGCAGAGAGAGCTTGCGCCAAGACGATTACACGGTGGGCAAAAGGCAGGATCCATCGTGCCGTCAGCAGGTGTTTCTATGTTCTGCTTTTTAGGCGTTCACCGCCGCAATCCTGCGAATCAGGTCAGCTTGTTCGGCGGCATTCTCCGCGCCGATGGTGAACGCGTCCAGGATTCCCAGTGAGAGGGCATATTTCAGCGCTTCATCCTGGCGAGTGCGCATGTCGCCTTGGCCCAAAATCTTCATGCCGATGATTCCCTTCCCCTTGGCGCGTCCTTCCGCCAGTGTTGCCTTGACGGTGTCGGGGTCGGCGTCCATATGGGAGCCGATGGGATTGATGCGCGAGAGCATGACATCCACCCAGGGGGATTGGGCGGCCAGGCGCAAAGCCTCGATCTTATGGCAGGAGCAGCCGTGGGCGCGAATAATCCCCTTTTCCTTTGCCTCGGAAAGCACGTCCATGGTGGGGCGGAAGCGTTCTGTCCAATTGTCTTCGGTCATGCAGTGCATCATCAGCAGGTCGATATAATCCGTGTTCAGTTCTTTGCGGAAGCGATCGAGGTCGGCGCGCATCTCGCCGGGCTCACGGGCCCAGGACTTGCTCATGATGGTGACTTTCTCGCGCGGGACGCGCTTCAGCGCCTCCGCCACGTGGGGATGCGAGCCATAAGAATCCGCTGCGTCAAAAAACCGCAGCCCATGGTCGTAGCCCCGCCAGAGGAGGTCCGCGAGTCCTTGGATGCCCAAAGCCGTTTGGTTGGAGTGGTGATCACCGCCAACCGTACCGGTTCCACATGCCAAGCGGCTGGTATGGATTCCCGTCTTTCCCAGTACCACCGTATCGGCCGCACTAAAGCGCGCGCTTTGCTCCATCGCCAGACCGGCGAGCGGAGTTGTCCCCATCCAAGCTGCGCCTACACCCAGAGCCGTAGTCTTCAGGAAGTCCCGGCGTTTCATAATGCCCTCCCTTGCTGGTTGAGTTTGTTTTCAATTCGTTTGGTGAAGCCCCGCCCTTGAGAATAGCTAGACTACCACGCCCGCGTCGCTCTTCCAAGCGTGTTTATTTGAATTTGCGGTGAAAATGAATGTGCCGAATGCACCTTGGACTGGGGCGGCTTGACGCCGCCTTGCTCCTCCTCCTCGGCGTGATTCCAAAGCGGCGTCAAGCCGCCGCAGTCCAAGGTATCCCCCGGCCCTCTTCACAGCCAACTGCTTGAAAAACAACCGCATCGAAAAAGTGGTAAGATAGTCTTGTTCCGCCTGGCAAGTGCCGGGACGTCGAAGCCTGTTCCTGGTCAATCTGCATGTTAGAGTTTATTCGACCCATGGAAGTCCTGCTGAATGCAACTTGGCTATTGGTTGCTGTCGAAGCCTTTCTCTTCTGGCGCCCCGCAAAGTTTAAAGGCACGCCCACGGACCGGGGCCAGGGCGCCTTCTTTGGAATTGTGGCTCTGGCCTGCGCCTTGGTTTTGCTTTTTCCAGTCATCTCTCTGACCGACGACCTGCACGCCGAGCAGGTTGCCATGGAAGACTCATCCCGTTCCGTCATGAAAGCCCGGAATATGGTGCAGGGATGCCTGCGCGCCGGCGGCTCTTCCTTCGTGGCGGCCGTGACCGAGGCTCCTTACTCCGCCGCGGCTCTGCATTTGTTCTCGGGATTAGTCGTCCCGGTTGAAACGCGTCTTCTCTGCCTTACTCTGATTTCCGCGCATAAGGGTCGCTCCCCTCCATCCAACGCTTAAGCGAATCCCACTTGCCGCTCGAGACGAGTGGCTATTTGCTCCAGCACAACAACCGTGATCGCGAGAGCCATCGTGGTCGGCTCAGGGCGCCACCGGTGAATATCCAAGCCGGATTCAGCGACGTTTAGCCCCGACCCGTCATGCCTCGCCGCAAATCCATCTTCGAAACAAATGGCGCCCGACATGCGACTTTTGATCAAACCACCGTGGCCACGCCCAAGGCGCAAAGGCTATGGTTCAGCAATCTAAGGATGGTGGATTACGAAACGTCGAACTTACTTCCTAGCGGGCCTCGCGGTGAGCATCAGCCTTGCGGCTCTCCTCTCGTCAAGTTGCAAGAGCGGAGGCAAGGCAGATGAAGCGTCCGAGGCGCCGCCGCCCGCGCAAGTCGAGCAGGAACAGGATGGCGGCGCCTTCAGCGTGGATCATCCCGAGCAGTTTACCTTGGCCGTTGCCGGGAAGCACGAAGCCGCCCCTGAGCTAAAAGCAACCGGCACCGTCAGCCCCGACATTTCACGGAGCATTCCAGTGGTTTCGCTCGCCTCGGGACGAATCCTGGATATCCACGCTCGCCTCGGCGACACAGTGACGAAAGGGCAACTCCTGATGCGCGTGCAGAGCCAGGACATTTCGCAGGCATTTTCCGATTACCGGCAGGCGGTGGCGGATGAAACTCTGGCGGACACACAACTCACCCGCTCGAAACTGTTATATGAACATGGCGCTATCGCGCAAAACGATCTGCAAGTTACCGAGGACACCGAAGCCAAAGCCAAGGTCACTGTTGAAACCACGCTGGACCATCTTCGCATCCTCGGCGCAGACCCCCATAACCCTTCGGCGATTGTCGAAATCCGCGCTCCCGCCGCCGGAGTGATTACGGACCAGCAGGTGACGGCCGCGGCCGGAACGCAAGGCCTGGCATCGCCGAATGCGTTCACGATCTCCGACCTCTCGCATGTCTGGATTCTGTGCGACGTTTACGAAAATGACCTCCCCTTTGTTCGTCTCGGCGAGTACGCGGACATCCATTTGAACGCCTACCCGGATCAGCTTCTTCGGGGCAGGATCGGCAATATCGGTTCCGTCCTCGATCCCAACCTGCGCACGGCGAAGGTGCGCCTGGAAGTTCAGAATCCCGGTGTGTTGCGACTCGGCATGTTCGCCACCGCAACCTTCTATGGCCCTAAGAAAGAAGTCTACGCCACCGTTCCGGCCACCGCCGTCCTGCACTTGCACGACCGCAACTGGGTCTATGAGCCAGCGGAACATGGTCGCTTCCGGCGCGTCGAAGTGGTGACCGGAAAAATGGTGTCGCCTGCGCCGAACCAACAGCAGGAAATCCTCTCGGGTCTTAAACCAAGTCAGCAAGTGGTGGCGAACGCCTTGGATCTTCAGGCCACGGTGGAGCAGTAGATGATACGCCGCGTCGTCGATTACGCCCTGAACAATCGCTTTCTCGTGCTCGCCATTGCACTGGTGCTTTTCGCCTGGGGCATCGTTTCGTTCCACCGGCTCCCAGTGGAAGCATACCCCGACGTGGCCGACAACTATGTGGAGATCATCACGCAGTGGCCGGGAATCGCAGCGGAACAAATTGAACAACAGATCACGATTCCCCTTGAAACCGTAATGAATGGCATTCCCCATGTGGTGCATCTCCGTTCGTTCTCTCTATTCGGACTCTCCGACCTGAAGTTGATTTTTGATGACGAAGAGGAGAACTTCCGGGACCGCGAGCGGGTTTTGGAACGGCTTGCGCAGGTTACCTTACCTCAGGGTGTGACGCCCCAAATCGGCACCGACTGGAGCCCGGTTGGCCAAATCTACTTCTTCACCCTATACAACTCCAATCCTCAGTACGACGTCATGGAGTTGAAGTCGCTCGAAGACTGGGTGGTGGAAAAAAACCTCAAGGCGGCTCCCGACATCGTGGACGTAGCCAGCTTCGGCGGTCCGACGCGCGAGTATCAGGTCCGCGTCGATCCCAATAAGCTGATTGCATACGGCCTGAGCCTTGCCCAAGTCGAGCAACAACTTGCCAACAACAATGTCAACGCCGGTGGAAGCTTTTTCGAGGCGGGCCTGCAACAGATCAATATTCGCGAAGTGGGGCTCGTGCGGAACGTGCAGGACATCGAGAACACCGTCCTCGTGGCCAAGAACGGCGCTCCCCTGAAGGTAAAGGATATTGCGGTGGTGGCGCAAGGCCCCAAGATCCGCCTCGGCCAGTTCGGCCGGGCAATTCACCGCGCGGACGGGAAAATCATTGACAACGATGATGTCGTTTCAGCATGGGTCCCCATGCGCAAAGGCGCCGACACCGAGACCGCGCTCAAGGGCCTGGAAGCCAAAGTGCAAGAGCTGAACGATCGCCTCTTGCCTCCGGGCGTCAAAATCGTTCCCTTTATCGACCGTACCGACCTCATTCATTTCACCACCCACACGGTGCTGCACAATCTGGGTGAGGGCATGGCGCTGGTGGTCATCGTGTTGTTTCTCTTCCTCGGCAATGCCCGGGGCGCGCTCATTGTGGCTATCACCATCCCCTTTTCCTTGTTATTCGCGTCGATTTGCCTGGACCTCAAGCATATTCCCGCCAATCTGCTGTCACTCGGCGCACTCGATTTCGGCATGGTGGTGGACGGCGCCGTGGTGATGATTGAGAACATTGTGCGCCACTTGCACCAGCGCGAGGCGAATTCCGAGGGGCTCACCATCGACCAGCGAATTCGCGCCGCCGCACATGAGGTTCAGCGGCCGGTCTTCTACGCCATCGCCATCATCATTACGGCCTACATTCCCATTTTTACTTTGCAGCGAGTCGAGGGCCGCCTGTTCAAACCCATGGCCTGGACCGTGGCCTTCGCGCTGCTGGGCGCGCTGCTTTTTTCCGTCGTGGTGTCGCCGGTGCTGGCAAGTTTCTTGTTCCGGAAAGGCGCTCACGAATGGCGGAACCCTCTTGTCAGTTTCCTCACCGACCGTTACCGCCAAGGCGTCCGATGGGCCATTCGGCACCGTGCCTTGACGGTCGGACTGGCGGGAGCGAGCGTGATCATCGCGATTTATTTGGCCACGAGCGGAGTGATCGGCTCCGAGTTTCTGCCCCACTTGGATGAGGGTTCGCTCTGGGTGCGCGGCACTCTGGCGCCCAGCACTGGGCCGACCGAAGGGATCCGGGTAGCGAATCAGGCTCGCGTATTGCTCGCCTCCTTCCCCGAGGTTACCGAGACGACTAGCCAGGTGGGACGGCCGGACGATGGCACCGACACGACGGGCTTCTTTAACACGGAATTTTTCGTGGGCTTGAAACCCAAAGAAGATTGGCGACCGGTATTTCACCAGAACAAGGATGAGTTGATCGCCGCCATGAATCGCCAACTGCAAAACATCCGCGGCGCCGTCTGGGGTTTTTCGCAACCGATTGAAGACAACATGGAAGAGGCGGTCAGCGGGGTAAAGGGAGAACTTGCCACCAAAGTCTTCGGTGACGATCTGAAGGTTCTGGAGGCCAAGGCCGACCAGATTATCAGGATCATGGGCACCGTCAAGGGGATTGAGGATCTTGGCGTCTTTCGCGCCTTGGGCCAACCCAACGAAAACTTCGTGGTGGACCGCGAGCAAGCCGCACGCTATCAAATCAACGTCTCAGACGTGCAGGATGCCATCCAGACAGCCGTGGGAGGCAATGCGCTAACCCAGGTTCTGCAAGGCGAGCAACGCTACGACCTGGTGATGCGGTATCTTCCCCAGTTCCGTGATACCCGGGAAGCGCTCGAGAGTATTCGCTTGCTGTCCCCCAGTGGCGAACGTGTGGCGCTGAAGCAGCTCTGCGCCATCGAAGAACGGGACGGCGCTTCGGAAATCTATCGCGAAGGGAACCAACGCTTTGTCGCCATCAAGTATAGCGTGCGGGGGCGCGACCTGGGCAGCACGGTGGAGGAAGCGATCAGAAAGGTCAACGCGCAGGTTCAACTTCCGCGGGGGTATCACCTGGACTGGGAAGGCGAGTACCAAAGCGAACAACGCGCCGCCGCGCGCCTTTTCGTCATCGTGCCGATCACCGTCCTGCTGATTTTCATCATTCTTTATACGATGTTCAAATCCTTCAAGTGGGCCTTGCTCATTCTCACCGCCGTCATGGTATCCCCCCTGGGTGGTCTGCTGGCGCTGTTGGTCTCGGGCACCAACCTCAGTGTTTCCTCGGGTGTGGGATTTCTAGCGCTGTTCGGCGTCTCCGTACAGACCGGTGTGATTATGCTCGAGTACATCAACCAGCGCCGAGTAAGCGGCTATTCGATCGTGGAGTCGGCGATTGAGGGCGCGGTTCTGCGGTTGCGCCCCATCATGATGACCATGTTGGTAGCGACTCTCGGCTTGCTGCCCGCGGCCATGTCGCACGCCATTGGTTCCGACTCTCAGCGGCCGTTTGCCATCGTCATCGTGGGGGGGCTGATTTCCGACCTGGTGATGAGCATCTTCCTGCTACCCACTCTGTATGTCTGGATCGCGGGACCCCATGATGTGCTGCCCGCGCCTGATTCCGCGCACTTTGAGGAAGCCTGAAGTTGGTGCAGCCTTGGCGTTGTCTACTCCAACACCCGGTGCTTAACGTTCATCACATCACGGCAAGGGACAGCCCCCAGAATGACGTTGTTCAAACCGACCACCGGGAGAGCCTTGAAGTTGTACCGGGTAAACAAATCCAATGCCTCTTTCATCGTGCTTCCGGGGTTGAGGGTGATGACGTTATCAACCATCAGGTCCCTCAGCAGTTCGCTGTCCCCAGCCATGAACAGGTCCTTCATATCTGCCACTCCCAGGAGCTTGTCGCTGGGGTCCACGATATAGAGGTACATCACAACGTCGATTCGTTTGGCCATTTCGCGGCACTTCAACTGGGCTTCCTCGACGCTGATTTCCGGAGGAAACTTGAAGAATCGAGTCGAGGCGAAACTGATAATGTTGAGGTCCTGTTCTTCTAATATCTCCTCGATCTTCGTGACCTGGGATGGCTCGAGCAGTTTCAGGATGGCTTTCTTGTCGTCTGCGGGGAGAACCGACAGGATATCGGCGGCTTGGCCGGGTGTCATTTCTCTGATCAGCTCGGCCACTCGATCTTTCCGGAGAGAGCGGACAATATCCCGCTGAACGGCCGGCTCAACCTCCTCCAGCGTGTCGGAGGCGTGTTCCGTATCCAGACCCTCCATAATGGTGGCTCTTTGGGAACTGTCGAGTTCTTCCAGGATATCGGCCAAATCCACGGGATGAATCTCGGCGAGCCTTTCTTTCAGAATGCTGAGCTTGAGATCCCCTTTCAGGGCGCCCAGTTGGGGCGGCAAGGGCTGGATATAGCACCAAGGGATGAGGTTCTTTTCGCTGTCGCCGCTGCGTTTGGATAAGCGGTTGGCGAGAGCCCCCAGTCCCAGTTGGCGGAGCAATCCGTATCGGCTGATGTCGACATCGCTCACGTAAACCTTGTCACCCGTGACCGCCAAACGAATGTCGTAAACAACTTCGACCTCTCGGTCCTCGATGTCCAGAACTTTCTTGTCCAACAGGTAGTCCCGCAGGGGGATTTCTCCGGGCAAAAGCCCCCGGACATAGCTCTCGAGACCCTCAATGTCGACGGTGATTTCCCGAGGGCCAAGCGATCGGGCCTTCTGCTGCGGTACGAGCAACGCGGGGTCACCGAAGGGTCGACTAATCTGGAAATGGGTGACCTCGGCCAGCTTGCCCTGATCGACCACGATGACGTCGGTTAGCTTGCCAATCTTCTTCCCCTGCAGATACGCGCGCGCGCCGATGAGTTCGGTCAAAAAACATCGTTTCTCCACCCCGTTCCGGGCCGTTTTCGTTTCGCTCACGAGTCACCTCCGCTCAACGGAGCAATGTAATAAACCTGTACACCAATATCCCGACCAGAAATATCAGATAAAGCCGGAGCGCCAAGAGAGAGAACTTCACCATTCGGGTCATGGGGATCTGCGGTTTAGCGTACTTCTGGTTGATGGACCTCACCGTGCTGGCGGTGTTCTTAAAGAACTCAAGAATCATGTTTAGCCTCGACGCAGTCGTTCACTTCAGAATGTTTGGAAAGAGCGCGCTGATCCCGTACAAAGTGGAAACGGCGATGATCAGCGTCACAATCGTGATGTTGGCGATGTTTTGGAACAATGAATTCTTGTACCGGCCCATGGTTTCCTCGTTGTTCAGGAGCAGGATCAGAAAGACCAAGGCCGCCGGCAGCAAGGTCACCGCGATCACCTGCACAAAAAGGGTGATGAGCACCAGAGGTGCGTGCGGAATCAGCACCACCGTCCCTGCCAAAAAGATGCCGAAGAAGTAATACGCGTAGAACCAGGGCGCCTCTTTCACTTTGTTGTTCAGAGAGTGGGCCCAACCGAACACCTCACCGAAGGCCCAGGAGCTGGCGAGCGAGATACAGATGGCCCCCAGAAACCCCGCGTCGAACAAGCCGATGGCCAGGAAGGTGCCGAGTTGCTTGCTGATGCCCATGAATTTAGCGGCTGCCGAGGCGGCATCGTAAATGTTCTGACCGGGCAGGAGCGTGCCGGTAAGGATGACGCAGAAGGCGGCCACGACCACCGTGAAAAAGGCGCCGATCGCCGTGTCCACCTTGCCGCCGGTGATGTCTTTCTCCTGTAGGCTCTTGTCCACCACGGCGCTCTGTTGGAAGAAAATCATCCAGGGCGCAATCGTGGTGCCGATATTCGCCATGAGGAAGAAGAACAGTTCGTTCGTGAACCCTCCGGGGGGGAGTTGTGGAATCAAGCAACCCCGAAGAACCTGGCTGACCGGAGGATGGATCATGAACGCGGCGGGGATGTAAATGAGATTGAGTACACAAAAAACCATGGCCGCCTTCTCCCATGTCCAGTAGCGCCCCTGGATGACCATGGTCCCCATCATGACCGTAGCCATAATCACCGTGGCGAGTCGCGGCACACCAAAAATACCGAGCGCCGCCGTCATGCCGATAAACTCCGTGATCATGGTGAGCCAATTCAACAGCACCAGGTCCAAAAGGGAAAACCATCCCCAAAATGATCCGAAAGCGTGAAAAATGGCTTCCGCATGACCGCGCTTGGTCACCGCGCCAAGTCGTACGGTCATTTCCTGCACGTAGTAAGCGACCGGCCCCAGCAGGATCAGGAACCAGATGAGATGGAAACCGTACTTCGCCCCGGTGGCGGTATAGGTGGTGATGCCTCCCGCATCGTTGTCGGCAACCATAACGATGATGCCGGGGCCGGCGATAATGAGGAATAGCCTGAAGACCTTCAGGATCTTCTTGTACCGGTAATAGACCTTGGAAAGAACGTTCATGGACGCATCCCGCTGGCTAGGCCGGGATTGGCCGTTCGCACCCGGGAACGGTGGGGTTGCACTGTCAACTACGGGTTGCGCAGTGAACTCCTTTTCCATGTCATATCTCCTTCAGCGGCGAAAACCGGGTCGGTGCCCCTGTCGGGTTACCCGGTGTTTCTCATATTCCTATCTTGAGGTGAGACGTGAAGCCAGGGAGGGAAATGAAATTACCCCTCCCCAGGAGACGGAGAAGGGGCTAATGCCGAGGGCTGACCGCAAGGCCCGGACGTGCAGCCTTTGCCAACTGGTTGTCCTCACTCGCCCAAGCTTCAGCACCGCGCGCCGTGAGAGGCTTTCGAACCTCAGCCACCTTAGACAAACCCTTAATCCGGGAGTGCCTGTTCTACCCATTCCATCAGCATCTTTGGACACCGACTGGGCAGTGGCTTGTGTGTCGCGCGGACGCCTCGCCTACCGAGGATCCGGACACTGCATTGCTGTCAAACCCGCGAATCCAGCGTCCAATTGCAAAGTAAAGCAGGGATTTCAACCCTGTCAAGAAAAATCGACCTGACTCTAATAAAATTTACCTTTTTTATCTTTTCCTTATATCAACCGCGAGCACTCTCTAAAACAGGACACGGGAACGGGACACGGCGATTGGCGATTGATGGCTTTCGATTGCCGATTAAGGACGGGAAAACAGGATACGAGGTTAGGGGCTGGGGAGCGGGTAGCAGAGGTGGACGTCCTTTGACGTCCTCCCCGGCTCGTCATCTGGCCCCGTGTACGGAGCGGCTTTCCCATGGCCATCCAACGCCGGTGCTCTGACCGGTGGCGCCGTTTTCGGAGTGCGGGAACTCGATCCCGCTTTTCGCAGCCGGTGACTCCTCACCGGTGCCGAAGGTCCCCGCGACGAGTCGCGGCGAGCAAAAGCGGCGACGAGTCGCCGCACTCCGAAAGACAGTCCTTGCACCTTTCGTAGCGGCGGGTTTACCCCGCCATTTTCGCGGCGGCTATACGCCGCCACATGGCGAGGTAAACTCGCCGCTACGCCTTCCTCATCGGGCCCCGTGTCCGGAGCGGCTTTCCCATGGCCGTCAAACGCCGGCGCGCTGCCTGGTGGCGTCGCCGCCAACCACATGTCTCGTAGGGGCAGGCCTCGTGCCTGCCCTCCCCCGTCGGCAGGGCCGACTTCCGGGCACCCACGAGGGGTGCCCCTACGTTCGGCTCATCATCCGGCCCCGTGCTCGGACCGGCTTTCCCAGGCGGGTTCTCTTATCGGTGACGTCACAGACGCGGCAGGCCGCCCTTGATAGGCTTTGCACCTTGCGTAGCGGCGGGTTTACCCCGCCATTTTCGAGGCGGCTATACGCCGCCATATGGCGAGGTAAACTCGCCGCTACGCCTTCCTCATCTGGCCCCGTGTGCGGAGCAGCTTTCGCATGGCCGTCAAACGCCGGCGCGCTGACTGGTGGCGCCGTTTTCGGAGTGCGGGAACTCGGTCCCGCTTTTTGCAGCCGGTGACTCGTCAACGGTGCAAAGGTTCGCCGCGACGAGTCGCGGCGAGCAAAAGCGGCGACGAGTCGCCGCACTCCGAAAGACAGTCCTTGCACCTTTCGTAGCGGCGGGTTTACCCCGCCATTTTCGCGGCGGCCGTACGCCGCCGCATGGCGAGGTAAACTCGCCGCCACGTCTTCCTCATCGGGCCCCGTGCGCGGAGCGGCTTTTGCGCGGCCATCAAACGCCGGCGCTCGAATCGGTGGCGTCGCCGCCAACCACATGTTTCGTAGGGGCAGGCCTCGTGCCTGCCCTCCCGTCGGCAGGGCCGACTTTCGGGCACCCACGAGGGGTGCCCCTACGAACGGCTCATCATCCGGCCACGTGTACGGAGCGCCTTTCCCATGGCCATCCAACGCCGGTGCTCTGATCGGTGGCGTCGCCGACGCGACATGGCGCCCATGATAGGCCTTGCACCCGCGTCCCCAAACGGTCATTTCCTCGTGTAGTGCCGCGGAGGAGGGGCAAGTTCGCCAAATTCCGCGCTGATTTATATCGCGAGCAACCACTGAAACAGGGGCCTGTCGCCGGGTTCCTAAAAACGATGAGTTGACTACATAGCCCTGCGGCGTATGATTGAAGGGTATGAGAATTGCGATCCTCCACCTTAGCGATATTCACTTTCACGGCTTGAACGACGCCGTATTGAAACGCGCGAAGAATATAGCATCTGCTACGATGAGTGTTGCACCTAACCCTGACGCTTATCTATTGGCCGTCACTGGAGACGTGGCGTTCTCTGGCAAGACTGAACAGTATGAATTGGCTGGCACTTTTTTCAAAGAGATCAAACAACATTTGGCGAATTCTAAAAGGCCGATTTTCGAGTTTTTTGTCCCAGGGAATCACGACCTAGACTTTGACGCCGAACCGGATACGCGGCCAGCGCTCCTCCAGACATTACCAGACAGAATTGAGAGCATTGACCCCAACGGTGAAACAGTCCGCCAGATTGTGAGCGTTCAGGAAGGATTCTTTGAATTTCAAAGGTCGATGGAGACACCGGGAAAGCACCTGCCGCACAGTCCTCTCGTGTACTCGTACGTGTTCCCGGTAGTTGATAAGAAGATTCAAGTGAATTGTTTCAATACAGCCTGGGTCTCCACGAACCCGGAAATTCCTGGCCAACTCGTATTCCCAACCGCGGCAATTGACATCAAAACTGAACTCGCCGAACTCGTAATTTCGGCCTTTCATCACCCGTACAATTGGCTTTCCCCGGAAAACGGTAGATCATTCCGTAACCATGTGGAAAGCACGTCAGATGTGATTATGACGGGTCATGAGCACGAATCTTCAATCTATGTGAAGCAGTATTCCGATTCAGCGACAGCGCAATACATCGAGGGGGCTATATTGCAGGGTTCCTCGAAGGACCCTTCTGGCTTTAATGTCGTTGTGGTCGATACGGGTGCGGGTATGTACGAAGCATTCTTGTGTCAGTGGGAAGGAGCAGCATACAACCAGTCCTCCTGCGGAGTAAATCAGTTCGTGCGAAATAAACTTGTTTGCAGATCTGTTTTTCGAAATACTCCCGATTTCCTAAGCGTACTCAGCGACCCTGGCCTACCGGTCCTTCATCCCTTGAAGCATGAGATCAAGCTAGAAGACCTATTCATTTACCCGGCGCTGGCCCGCAAGGACCCTGACAATAAATTTGCAGTCCTCAGGATTATCGAGAGTCAAAACGTGGTTGAGTTCATACGCGCCACGCCTCATATATTGATATTTGGTGAGGACATTAGTGGTAAGACGAGTTTTGCGAAGAGGCTGTATCGCGATCTCCCGGCGGATGGCGGCCTAGTTCCGGTCTTAGTTCGCGGTGAAGAGTTTACAGGATACAAGGGTAAAGATGTCAGACGAGCGCTTGAAAACGCAGTAGTTAATCAGTATGGCGAAGCCTCGACTGATGCTTTCTTCCAACTCGACCATTACCAGCGTGTCGTGATTATCGATGACTGGCATAAACTTAGATACGCGGCCAAGGGCCGGGTTTCGATCTTGGAGTCCCTGAAGGTGTTCTGTGGGAAGATCGTCCTTTTCACAAGCAGACTCTATGCGTTTGAGGAACTAGCCGAGATCGGCCCAATTAGAGACGCGCTCGCTGACTTTCAGTTCTGCGACATCAAGGAATTCGGAAAAAGGTTGACAGGTAAGCTAATCGAAAAATGGCACTCCCTTGGTCGCGATTATTCCAACGACGTTCGGGAATATAACTATTTGGTGGCCTCAAGTGAGCAAAAGATTTCAGCACTTATCGGCAAAGGTGTGCTACCGACATACCCCATTTTCCTGCTCGGTCTTCTACAGGCAGATGCTTCCCCAACTTCGCCACAAAGCGCCGGATCGTATGGTCATATTCTTGAGGCGGTGATTACGACCAGACTTGCCAACGTAAGTACGCGGAGCGCCAACATCGGGCTGGTGTACACGTATGCATCGAGGATAGCATATTCGCTTTTCAAAAAAGCCAGGCCATTTCTCTCCTCCAAGGAGGTACACCAACTTCACAGAGAATATTGTGATGCCTATCAGATGAAGCTGTCAGAGAATAAGGTAATTTCGGACCTAATCAAGGCCAAAATTCTATGTCAAGAAGGTGACTCATATCGATTTACATATAAGGGATGCTATTTCTATTTTGTCGCGAGGTATATCTCAGAGAATCTCGGCTCACACGAATCAGAACTTCGCTCTGAGCTGAACGAAATGACGGACAGGCTCGGCTGGGAGGATTACGCCAACATAATTATGTTCTTTCTGTATTTGACGCGCGACCAGAAAATCATAGAGAGGCTTCTGGCAAATGCTGCAAGGATGTACGAAGAATGGGAGCCGAGCGACTTAGAAAAGGATGTTCGCTTTGTGAACGATCTTCTCACGGAGAAGCCTAAAAAGTTACTGTTGCCCTTGGCAGACATAGAGAGCAATCGAGACCAATATCGGAGTAAACAGGACGAAGTTGAGAGTAAATTTGAGAACCGAGACGAGGCCGCGCCTGACCAGCGGGTCCCCTACGATCCCAGCCTCGACGAGATCATGAAACTCACTATCGCCCTCCAAAACCTAAGAGTTATGGGCCAGGTCATGCGCAACTTTCCCGGGGTACTCAAGGCCGAGCCTATATATCGTCTTGCCGAGGCCAGTTACTCACTGGGATTGCGCATGCTCAGACGACTGTTAGCCCTGGCAGAGCAAAACCTGGAGGGGTTGCGCACAGCGTTCGCACAACTCTTTAAGGAAAGGCATCCCCTTGCAACCACCGAAGAAATGGAGAATTCGGCAGACCAGAAATTGATCTGGCTAACCGGTGCTGTGTCTTACGGCATGATCAAAAGAATTTGCTGTTCAGTAGGACATGAGGAGCTTGAACTTACTTTTGAGCAGGTACGCAAGAGGCTCGGTGAGAAAACATCCATTAGGCTGATCGATCTCGCGATTCAGCTAGAATACTTTAGAGAAGCCCGCGAAGCAGATATTTACGATCTCGAAAAAGATGTACAAAAAAATCATTTTGCATACAAGATTCTGCGCGATCTTGTGTCAGAGTTTCTATATCTTCACAATACTGATAGTAAGGTTTTTCAGAGGCTTGGTGACGAATTTGAAATTGAGACAAGTGACCCCAAATTCCGGCTTAACAAGGCTATTGGAACAACCGAAGGGAAATTGCTGCAGAAATCTGCAGAAATTTGAGCCGCTGTGGACAGGAACCGGAACCCGGCGACAGACGGAACGTTCCACTATTTTCCAGCGACCGGATTATTCCGCGCCGGCTTGCGAACCTCTTCAAACTGGTTGATGCGAACCACCCCGTTGGGAAGGACGGCGCGGATGTCGAGATGACCTCCCAAGAGCAGGGCTTAGGGATTCGGGTTTAGGGATTAGGGGTTCGGGAATTACAAAACGCAGATTCAAAATTCAAGAACAGAATAAGTCCGGAGTCCGGGAACGGGGCACGAGGCAGGGGACACGGGAAACGGGCCTCGGGATTCGGGCTAGCCGATCCTTCATGGCCCCGGCCGGCGTGAGGACAGGTCCCTGCTGCCGTGGACGATGCTCAGGATTTCGATTCGTTCTCCCACGATCCGGTAAATAATGCGGTAATTCTGACGTAACAACTCTCGAATGTTTTCATCTTGAGCTTCAGGAACCATCTTACCCAGCTTGGGGAATTGCAATAGCCTTTCCACGGACAGCACCAACTGCTCAACGAGGTCGGCGGCATAATAGTCGGAGTCGCGCGCAATGTAATCGCGGATCGCCCGAAGGTCAGCGATGGAGGGATCCGTCCAGATGAGCTTCATTTGGAGAGGAACTGCTTCTTCACTTCCTCGTGAGCGACGACGCGACCCTGCTCGGCGGCCTCGATCCCCGCGGCAATTTTCTTCCGTACGTACATCTGATAGATCAAGTCGTCCCAGGAAATTTCCTCGGGCAGGGCGTCGATTAACTTGTGGGCTTCATCCCTTACTCCACCCATGTTCCTTCCTCCCTCGCTTCGTCGTCTCCTCCAAAATGTATCACAGATTCCGGCCTTGCAGATAGAGTGGACCGCAGGCGAGCCCGCGCACATGGATATCCGCGGTGAAAGGACCTGATGCTTTCCACTTTCGCGTCTTGACGAGGGAACCTCGGTTTTTGGCCCAGCGACATGGTGTAGCCTCCTGCCCCTAAAATAGATCTTGACAAGCATAGCGTAGGGTGATAAACTTACCGACGGTTATCGTGGGGTACTGTCATGTCCGCGCGCAAGTTTCCCTCCTCCGTCAAATCCAACCAGCCCAACCTGCAAGTCCGCGGGGCAGAATTTCGGCGTGAGGCTCTGAAGGGCGACGATGTGCTGCTCGTGCAATAGATGGAAGATTCCAGGTTTCAAGAAGTCCGGCGGGTCGCCAGCCTGATGCCGAAGCCTAAACCCTATGAGCGTCAGACGGAAGGTTTAGAAAAGGGGAATGAAAAACCCCGTCGCGGCTCTCGCGATGTATTAGAAATAAAAGTGGTTAGTGTTTTAGCGTCAAAATGTCTTATCCATTTATCTTATTGAAATGCTGAGAGTTATCTCGAAAGTGGGGAGCCGGGGCAAAAAAACCCCGTCGCGGCTCTCGCGATGTATTAGAAATAAAAGTGGTTAGTGTTTTAGCGTCAAAATGTCTTATCCATTTATCTTATTGAAATGCTTATAGTTATCTCGAAAGCAGGGAGCCGTGGCAAAAAAACTGCGTACGGCTCTCGCGATGTTCCAGAAACAAAAAGAGTTATCGATGAAGTGGGGGAAGTTTTCAAAAATCTATCTTATTGAAACTAAATTAGTTGGTCGATCTTCGTTGGCCGGGCTCGCGAGAAAAAAACCGGGAAAAAATTGAGGCGAAATTTCGGTAGGTTATTGAAAATACATATAGAAAAAATGTCCGCAAATTGGCCTCTGGCGATGTTGATGAAACCAAACGAGTTGCAATCACTCTCTGGCGATGTTAATGAAAAGAAAGGGTGTTGTTGAAAACAAGAACGAAACCCGACGAGTGACCCATGCGCGGAAAAAGTCAAACCCCAAGGACGGATGGACAGGAATATGGCCAGAGCAAGATACTTCGCAGGCCTCAGGCCCACCATGCGGCGCGTGGCGCGGTATTCGATCTTTTGGGGTTCAAGCCCAGAGCCTGCCCGGAGCTTCCCGAAGGGATGGGCGTGCCACTTCCGCCGCGTGACACATGTCCAAGAGCAGTGGCGAGTAACGAGTGGCGAGTGGCCAGAAACGAAGGGCGAACGCCGAAATGCGAGCGACTCCGCACGCTCACGATCGACCGGGCCGCCCACACTTCCCCGCTTCGGCTATCGGCAGTGCCAGGTGCGAGGATGAATCAAATTGCCGAATCCGAGAATGATCTCCAATCTCAAAGCTCAAAGCGACAATCGAAAATCGGCAATCGAAAATCGGCAATTAAATCGACAATTAACCGGGCCGCCCACACTTCCCCGCTTCGGCTATCGGTGGTGCCAGGTGCGAGGATGAATCAAATTGCCGAATCCGAGAATGATCTCCAATCGCAGAGCTCAAAGCGACGATTGAAAATCGGCAATCGAAAATCGGCAATTAAATCGACAATTAACCGGGCCGCCCACACTTCCCCGCTTCGGCTATCGGCAGTGCCAGGTGAGAAGATGAATCAATTTGCCGGCTTCGTAAATCACAAATCATCCATCGCGGATCTCAAATCAGTCGATGAGCCGATGGCCAGATGGCTCGATGACCCGATCCGCAAATGGCCCGATTGTTCTGGCTTACTTGGGCTTTTCTGCGGCGGGGGGAGGAAGCGGTTGCAGCAATTGTTCCTTGCGGTAGACGAGGGTGTTGGTATCGTAAGCGGCAATCTCAAAATTGTGGCCGTGGGTGATGGCGTCGCACGGGCAAGCTTCCACACAATAGCCGCAGAAGATGCACCGATTGTAATCGATGTTATAAACCTGGGCGTAGCGCTCCGCGGCGCTGATGCGGTGGTCGCCGGTATTTTCCGCGGCCTCGATGTAAATGCAATTGGCCGGGCAGGCCGCCGCGCAAAGGAAGCAGGCGACGCACTTCTCCAGGCCATTTTCGTCGCGGCGCAAAACATGGACGCCACGATAGCGATCCTCAAAGTGCACGGGTTCGGCGGGATAATTCTCCGTCACCGTGGGTCCGATCATCATCTTGAAGGTCGTGGCGAATCCCTTGGCCAGCGCCACCGCCGAATCGGCTATTTCCTGGACAATGTTTGGCATAGCCCCTCAAAGCAGGGCCGAATCGCGTTCGGCCTGAGTCGAGCACCCCTTACCCCGGCTCATAGTATAACGGATGGCATGATGCCGGTCAAATTCCGCGATAACCCGCCGCTCAGGACCGGCGCGACCGTGAAATCCCTCGCCGCGGCACAATCCAGAGCAACCAACGGGCTTCGGGAGGAATCGAAAAGGCAGGGTTGTGGTGTGCTTGTCAGGGGGTTGTGCAAGGTGTAAAATGCAAGTGTGGGTACCCTGAGAGCGTAACCCCATCAGGCTCGCCATGAAACCTCACACCGAGGAGAATTCTATGAAGAAGTGGGCCATCAGCTTCGTTACGGGGATTTTGGCGGGAGCCGTGTTGCTCCCCGCCGCGCTGGCCAGTGAAACCAAGGCGCCGCCTCCCGCAAGTCAACTCATCCCTGCCGGAAGCCTCTTGCACGTGCGGCTAACGTGTACCCTCACGTCGAAGACCAGCAAGCCCGGCGACCCCTTCACGGGGATCGTCACGACGCCGATTACCGTGGACGGCAAGGAGGTCATTGCCGCGGGCAGTTCGGTGGAAGGTCACGTGGCTTTTGTGAAGCAATCCGGCCGCGTCACGGGCGTTGCCCAAATGCGTGTGGTTCTGGACGATATCATCACCCCGGATGACCTCAAGTTGGCTCTGCCGGCGGGGCTTGACGACATGAATGCCGGACCTTGCGCCAAGACCGGCAGCGACGATGAGGGAACCATCAAGGGTTGTGGCAAGAATAAGAAGGACGCCCTCAAGGATGCGGGCATCGCCGGCGCCATGGGAGCCGGAGCAGGATCGATGGTCGGCCTGGGTTCGGAGATCGACTGCCGGTATTACGGTAACTGCGGCGGGCCGGGTTTCGGCACGGCCCTCGGAGCCGGAGCGGGAATCGGCGCGGGCACGGTGCTGATCTATGACCTGCTGAAACACGAAAAGCACATCATCCTCGTGCAAGGCACGACGATGACTTTCGTCATCAGCCGGTCCGTCGATGCGAGCACCGGCAAACCGCTCGAGCCGACGAACCCCGATGAAGCTACCAAGCAATGACCTTGCCCCGCTGAGAATCTCCGGAGAAGGCGCGCCGAGGCCGATATGATTCGTAGGATTCTCGGTACCTCCATGCCGGAGGGATTGCGGATGAAACGAGCCCTCTCACTCACCCTCGTGACGATCGGGACTGTTTTGGCCCTGGGCCTTTCGGCCTGGGCCGCTGACAGTGGCGACATTGCCCTGCCTTCCGGAACCCAGCTTGTGGTGAAGCTGACGAACACCTTGAGCACGAAGGGCAGCGAGGAAGGCGATCCGTGGGCGGGCAAGGTCGCGGAACCTATCTTCGCGGGCGGACAGGAAGTGGTTCCCGCCCAAAGTACGGTGCGCGGCCGCGTGACCTTCATTAAGCCGGCGGGCCGGGCCACTGGGAGGGGCGAAATGCGTTTGGTGGCAGAGACGATTTCGGTTCCAGAACAAGGAACCTTCACCATCGTGGCTCAACTCCAAGACGCCCAGGACAATGCTGGCACCAAAGTGAAAGATAGCGAGGGAACCGTTGAGGGTCCCGGCAAAAGTGTTAAGAGCGCTGCCAAGGAGGCGGGCATCGGCGCCGCCGGGGGCGCCGCAATAGGCTCCATGGCGCATGGGGGAAGCGGAGCCCTTTACGGCATGGCCATCGGCGCCATGGCAGGTATCATCCATAGCGTGGCCAAAAAACATCAGGGGCCGCTCCTCCCGCCGGGTACGGAACTGACTTTTGTCTTGGACCGAACCTTCCTGTCCAAACACATCGCTGCGCCGCCGCGCGCCAATCCACCTTCAGAATAGCGTTGGCTTCGCTATAGCTTTTTTTCAACGTCGGCGATGATTTGCTTGCCGTGGAAGCGGCCGTTTTCGATGAAAATTTCGTTCGTATCCATGCCCGCAATGATGACGCCGGCGAGATAGATTCCCGGCATGTTGCTTTCCAGGGTTTCGGAATTGCACTTGGGACGATGGGTTGCCGGGTCAATTTCCACGCCAATATCGCGGAGAAAGCGGAAATCCGGATGGTAGCCGGTGAGGGCGAAAACAAAGTCGTTATCGAGCCGCACGGTTTCCCCATTGCCCCGATGGACGCAGATGGCGCCGGGAACTATCTCCTTCACCTCGGATTGAGGCAGGGCGCGAATTGAGCCTTCCTTGATGCGATTTTCGATGTCGGGCCGAATCCAGTATTTGATGTGCGAGCTGAGCCTGGGCTCGCGGTAAACCAGAGTAACCTCCGCTCCATGGCGCCAGAGGTCGAGGGCGGCGACGGCGGCGGAGTTTGCTGCGCCAATCACGGCCACTTTGCGGCGATAGTAAGGATGCGGGTCAGTGTAGTAGTGCGAGACCTTGGGAAGCTCCTCGCCGGGAATACCCAACAGATTGGGCAGATCGTAGTAGCCCGTGGCAATGATGGCCTTCTTGGTGACGTACTCGTTGCGATGGCCCTCCGTAGTCTCGGTCTCCACACGAAACTCGCCATCATGCCCGCCGATCTCCATGACCCTCTCCTGGAAATGAATGGGCAGGCGGTAGTAATCTGCGACCCGGCGGTAATATTCCAGCGCTTCGGCGCGATGGGGTTTGGTGTTCAAACTGGGGAGGGGTAAATCCCCAATTTCCAAGCGCTCGCGTGAGGTGAAAAAGGTCATGGTGGTGGGGTAGTTGTAAATCGAGTTCACCAGGACGCCCTTTTCCACCACCAGAAGCTTTAGATTGCGCGTCACCGCTTCAATGGCGCAAGCCAATCCCGTGGGCCCGGCGCCAACAATCAGCATATCCAGCGATTCGTCCATCCGAGTTCACACTCCCTAAAGCGGGATTTTGAAGTCAGGGTTCAAGATGGGGTTCCTGAATCCCCCACCGTTTCACTCCGCTTCGCACTCACTGCCCCACGCTTTCCGTCAACAGCTCAGCCAGTTCTTTCTTCACTGTCTCGTAAGCAGCCAGAAGCTCCGGGGTCGCTATCACCGACTCATTCTTCCAAACGAAGGCTCTCCCGCCGGCGCGCTCAATCAGGACGCCGATCCCGCTACCCAGGCGGTATCCCACGCTGCCAAACTGCCGCACCTTTTCACCGGAAATATCGAGCAGCGCGATGAAGCCTGCCTTCTCCACGCCTGGGTATCGCGCAAACTGTTCGAAGGTGACGAATTGGAAATCCGCTTTCAGCAGGCTCTCCAAGCGGGCAACCTGCGCGGGAGTCAAGGGGGGCGGCGAAAGTTCAGGCACGCTCTTCCCCGTCGTCCTGGCGGGAGTTGAACAGCTCGCGGTCGATAGCGTAAAGCACGACGCGGATTCCTTTATGCATCGCTTCCCTTTCGAAGCGCATGCCGATCCGCTCCATCACCCGGAGAGAATCCCGGTTGGCAGGGTGGGCGATGGCCACGATCCGGTCGAGATGGGTCACCTCAAAACCGTAAGCCAAGGCGTGGCGTGCGGCCTCCGTGGCCAACCCCTGTCCCCAGTGCGCTGGGGCCAGCCACCAGCCAATCTCCACGCCCGGCCCTCCGGGCAGATGCTGAAGGCCACAAATGCCGATAAGTGTATCGCTGTCTTTCGGCAGCAGCTTCCACAGGCAGATTCGGTACTTCTCCCAGTGCTCGCATTGCCGGGTCACAAATTCCTGGACGCGCTCGTCACTCCACGCCTCACCCGTCCCGATATACCGTACCACCAGGGGATCCGAGGTGAGCTTCCGTAACTCCTTCCAGTCCTCCTCCTTCCAGGTTGCAAAGCGCAAGCGGTCCGTTTCCACAATAACGTTCTGCGTACAATCCTCCAGACTATCCATCTAATCCCCCTGTGCAGTTGGGTGCACCCAACCAGTAAATCCAAGCGCGATCTCGCGAGCCATCACGCAGTATCACTTCCGTCGTGGCGCGTGCAAATAAGCAGCGCGATGGGGATTCCGGAATGAATCCCTCGACTTCATCCAGAACTCTCAGATCACGTGCGGGCTGGCGCAGTTCGAAGAGTTCACCGCGAAGCCATTTCCTTTTTCGGGCGCCCGGTCGTGCCCCCGGGAAGCGTCCGCGATCGATCAGTTCTGCGGCCACTTTCGCTTCCATCCGAAACCTCGCGCCGAGGCGTCTTAAGTGATGGTGCAGTTCAAAGCCGCGCCGAAGCGTGCCGTAGACAAACAACCGGTGGCACTCGGTCGCCCCCTCCGGTTCCGGAATCATTCCGCACAACTCCTCGCCGATCTCTGCGCATCCTGGCGTAAAAGCCTGTGCCCCCCCGCCCCCAACCGATCGCGCGGTTTCGTTGTCATGCTAGGCCCGGAAATTAAGTCGGGGTTTCCAGAGTCTCGATGATCCGGCGCAGCGCCGCAATGATCTCCTCCCGTTCCACATTGCCCTTGCGGAATTTCAGAACCAGCTTGAATTCTTTGGCGGGGGGAACGTAGTTGAAAACCGCATGGCGCGGCATCTTGTCGGGATTCCGTTCCGCGCGGGCTTGTTCGCGGTTGACCAGGCCCAAGGCAAACCGCCGAACCAGGTCGCGCATTTTAGCTTCGGCCGGCTGCCGCGCCACTTGCAGCAATTGCGATTTGGAGAGCACGCCCGCTTCGATGCACTGGGCCTTCACGGCATCGGGAATGTTGCGCAAACTCAAAGTCTCGGTGATCGAGGACCGCGATCTGGCAATACGGTTGGCGATTTCCTCGTGGGTCAAGGCATAGCGATCCGCCAATGCCTGCACGCCGTCCGCCTCTTCAAAAGGCGTCAAGTCCTTGCGTTGCAGGTTCTCGATGAGGGCGATTTCCAGCGTCTCGCCGTCATCCACGTCTTTTTCGATGCACGGAATTTCTCTGAGCCCGGCGGCGCAGGCGGCGTGGTACCGGCGCTCACCGGAGATAATCATGAATCTGCCGGAATCCGCCAGGTACCGCACCAGCAGCGGCTCCAGCACTCCTTTTTCCCGCACGGATTCCGTAAGGCTATGCATATCGCCCAATTCCTTCCGAGGCTGATCGGCGTTGGGCTGAATCTGCTCGATGGGAATCATGCGGCCGATGGCGGCGCCACTGCGCGAGATCATGTCCTCGACGTAGTGCGAGTTGTGCCGCATCTTGACGGTGATGGGCAATCCAGCGCGTCTAACTGACACGTTGCATAACCTCCCTGGCGAGCTGCGCGTACTCAATTGCCCCGCTGGAATCGGGAGCAAAGCTGAAGATGGTTTCCTTGTAAGCGGGACTCTCTTCCAGGCGCACGTTTTTGCCGATCACAGTATTGAAAACCTTGTCGCCAAACACTTCCCGGACCTGCTTATAGATATCTCGCGCGATGTTCGTGCGCTTGTCGTAGAGGGTTACGATGACGCCCAACAACTGCAACTCGGGGTTGGGGCGTGCGCGAATGCGCTCCAGGGTTTCCAGCAGGTCATCTGTCCCTTCCAGCGAGTAGTACGAGGCCTGGATGGGCACCAGCAAATAGTTCGCCGCCACCAGGGCGTTGACGGTGATGATTCCGAGCGCCGGCGGCGTGTCTATCACGATCAGGTCAAAGTCATTCCGCGCTCCCGCCAACGCATCTTTCAAGCGGAAGGGCGCGTCAAACTGCCCCACCAGGTTCCCCTCCAGCTTGGCCAAGGCAATCTTGGCAGGCACCAAGCAAAGGTTGGCCACTTTGGTGGGATGCACTACTTCCGTCACCATTACGTGATGGTCGGCGAGCACATCGTAAATTGAACCCTTGATTTCATCCGGGGAGAAGAAGGTCAACGTAGTATTGGCCTGAGGGTCAAGATCGATCAGCAGCGTCCGCCGCTCCTTCATGGCGAAGGCGGCAGCCAAATTCACCGCCGTCGTAGTCTTCCCGACGCCGCCCTTCTGGTTCGCGATGGCAATTACAGTTGCGGCCATTTAAAGAACTCGGGATTAGGGATTGGGGGTTCGGGAGCACGACTCCGGCGTGTGGACCTTAATCCCAGGTTCATAATTCATAAGTTATAATTCACAATAGGCCGTTCACAATTATGAAACATGCATCCTCGAACCCCTAATCCCTAACCCCTGACCCCCAATCCCTACATTTTATACCTTCCCATGTCTTCGTCGTTCAAGTTCTCCAGCCACTTACGCAATTCTTCGTTACTGATTTTGTCCGTGGAGGTCCCGGAATTCTTGGAACTTTTCAAGACCTCGTCCTCAACGTAGATGGGGCAGTCCACGCGCAAAGCAAGCGCCAAGGCGTCGCTGGGCCGCGAATCGATCGACATCTTCTGGCCGTCCTTTTCCAGCCAAATCAACGCGTAAAAGGTGTCATCGCGAAGCTCGCTTACCACCACCTTTTGCACTTGCGTTTCCAGTCCCAGGAGCAGGTTCTTCAGCAGGTCATGGGTCATGGGGCGGGGAGTGGTTACTTTTTCAATCTCCAGGGCAATGGCATTCGCCTCATAGATTCCCACCCAAATCGGCAGCACCGCGGTTCCCCCCACGTCCTTGAGGATCACGATGGGCATGTTGGTGACAGGATCCATGACCAGGCCGCGAATCTTCATTTCCACTTCCATGCGCCCCCTCCTCCATTTACGATTGGCGATTGGTGAATGGTGATTGCAAGTCACCTGTTATAAGTGCTCAGTAGAAACTCTTCTTACTGACCAACGACTTCGAAAGGTCGGGGCAATCACCAATCATCAATCACCAATTTTCTCGCCCACCAGGCTATTCGGTCCGGAGGAAGTCACCTTGACTTGCCGGTAACATCCTATATCGGCGGGTTCACCCGGGAAGTTGAGAACCCGATTGCTGGTGGTTCGACCCACGGCCTGTCCTAAGCGAGGTTGGTAGCCTTCCACCAGAACTTCGAACGCCTGCCCCACCAGTGCATGGTTGCGCCGCAATTGAATCTGGCGCTGCACTTCCTGCAACCGCGCCAGGCGGCGGCCCTTTTCTTCCTCCGAAACGCTATCGACAAATTCCCGCGCGGCGGTGTTCGGCCGCGGGGAAAACTTGAACGAGAAAACCTGGTCGTACTCAACTTCCTCGAGCAGTGAAACCGTTTGCCCAAAATCGGTTTCGCTCTCGCCGCAGAAACCGACGATGACGTCGGTGGAAAGGCTAATAGCACGGCGCGCCTTGCGGATGCAATGAATTTTTTCCAGGTATTCCTCGCGCGAGTAGCCACGCCCCATGCGCGCCAGGACTTGCGAGGAACCCGCCTGCACGGGCAGGTGAATTTGGTCGCACAGGGCCGGGTGAGAATCAATGGCCTGCACGATATCGGGATGGAAGTAACGCGGATGGGAAGTGGTAAAGCGCACGCGCCGCACGCCGGGCACCTCCGCCACGCGCGAGAGCAATTCCGCAAAGCTCCAGCGCGCCGGCGCCGGGTCCCGCCAGGCATTCACAATCTGGCCCAGGATCTGAATCTCCGTGTAACCTGTGTCCACGAGGCGGCGGCACTCGGCGATAATCCTGGCGCCGGAGCGGCTGCGCTCCGGCCCCCGCGTCATGGGCACCACGCAAAAGGCGCAGCGCTGGTCGCAGCCTTCGATGATGGTTAGATAAGCACGGAAGCGGTTGTCGCGGCGGGTGAACTCCGTCTCAAAACAATCCTCGGTGTCGAGATTCAATCCCTTCACCCGGCGGTTTCCCCGCTCGAGTTCCGCCAGCAGGTCCGGCAACCGGGCATAGCTCGCCGAACCGCACACCAGGCTGACCTGCGGGGCGCGCTCGAAAAAGCGCTCGCCTTCCTGCTGCGCTACGCAGCCCAGCACGCCGATGATTTTCCGCTCGGTCGACCGGGCCTTGCGGAAGGCTCCCAGCCGCGAGAATACTTTTTGCGCGGCCTTCTCCCGGATACTGCACGTGTTGTATAGAATGACATCGGCTTCCTGGTGCGAATCCACGGGGCGGTAACCGCGCGCCATAAGAACTCCCGCAACCTTCTCCGAATCGTGGACATTCATCTGGCAGCCGAAGGTTTCAATGTAGAAGGTTTTGCCATCACCCGCGAGCGCGGGGGCAATCGCGAAGTCCGCCGTTGACAACACTTCCACCCCGAAGCCTCTCTGCGGTGGGGCATTGCCGATTTGAATCAAATCATTTCCCATGGGGCAGCACAGACCCTGCGAAACCAGTATAGCTTGAAACCAAAACTTTTAGTAGCAAGAGCAAGGGAAGCTTTACCTACGTAGGAACGGCGGATGGTTCGCAATACGGAGGTGCGGACGGAAATTATGGGTTTACCGGTTTTATGGCTACCGACGAATAGATTTCTCCACCTATCGCCATTCCCTACCCTGCCGCTTGCCGCAGCATGGTGGCGGCGTGTTTCAGGACGGCGTCGGTGATTTGGCTGCCGGAAAGCATGCGCGCCAACTCTTCGGCGCGTTCCTTCTCGCCGGCCAGGGGTTTGATGGTCGTAATGGTGCGATTGGCGCGCGCGGATTTTTCCACGTAGAAGTGGCGGTCGGCAAAGCAGGCAATCTGCGCCAAGTGGGTGACGCACAGCACCTGGGCGTCGCGAGCCAGGCGCTTCAGGCGCTGACCCACGCACTCCGCCACGCGGCCCCCGATGCCGGCGTCAATCTCATCGAAAATAAAGGTCGCGTCGCCGTGGCGTGTGCCGCGTGCGCCGCGGCTCACTCGGGCCTGCCCGACCACCGTTTTCAAGGCCAGCATCAGCCGCGAGATTTCCCCGCCCGAGGCGATCTTTTCCATCACTCGCAGTTCCTCGCCAACGTTGGGCGAAATGCGGAATTCAATTTCATCAATGCCCGCGGCGTCACCCAGGCCTTCCGGGGCGATTTCAAAGTGGACCTCGAGGCGCGTCTTTTCCATGCCGAGCTGCGCCAATTCCTCGCGCACCAGCTTCACCAGCCGCCGTGCCGCTTCGTGCCGCTTTTCGGAGAGCGCCTCGGCGGCCTTCCGGTACTCGGCCGCAGCTTTGGCCAAGTCCTTCCGCACGGCTTCGCGGCGCTCATCGGCATGTTCCAAACTGGCCAGGCTCTGGCGCGTCTCGCGCCCGTACGCCAGGATCTCTTCCACGCTGCTCCCGTACTTGCGCTTCAAGCGATCGATCAGCGCCAGCCGGTCCTCGATTTCTTCCAGGCGAGCGGGATTGGCCTCGAGCTTTCCCACGTAGTCGCGCAGGAAAGCGGCGATATCCTCGAGGGTAGCCCGCGCCGTGGCGAGCGGTTCGATTTCCGGCGCCACCGCCGAGTCGTAGCGGCGCAACTCCTCGAGCTGCCGCGCCGCCCCCGCGACTCGGGAAATTGCCGCGCCCTCGTCCTCGTAAAGCTCGGCGAACGCACTGCTGGCGGCGGCACGGATTTTTTCCAGGTTGGAGAGAATCCTCCGCTCTTCCTCCAGGCACGCATCCTCCCCCGGTTGCAGGTTGGCCTGTTCGAGCTCGCGCACTTGAAACCCCAGCAGGTCCAGGGTGCGGAGCCGCTCCTGTTCGTTGTGGCTAAGCCCCTCCAGTTCCTGGTGCAACTCGCGGCGCCGTACGTGCAACGCGCGCAGAGTCTCGAGTTCCGCACTCGCGCCCGCAAACCGATCGAGCAGGCCGAGCTGCGCGTCGCGCGCGAAGAGCTCTACATGCTCGTTCTGGCCGTGCATTTCCACCAGACGGTGAGCCAACGCGCGGACGGCCGTCAAGGTGACGGGTTGGTCATTCACCAGCATTCGGCTTCTGCCGCCGGCTTGCAGTTCGCGCCGCAAGATCAGCTCGCCTTCCTCACTCCCCGCCACTCCGAATTCTTCCAGCCAATCGGCCCAAGGGGCTCTTCCCTCGGCGGAAAAAACGGCGGTGACCAGCGCGCGCTCCTCCCCGGTGCGAATAACCTCGGAGGAAGTGCGTCCGCCCAGCACCAATCCCAGAGCATCCACCAAGATAGACTTGCCGGAGCCGGTTTCTCCGGAAAGCAGGTTCAGGCCGGGCCCAAACTCCACGGTCAGGTTATCGATGACGGCATAGTTCTGAATGTGAATCTCGCGTAGCATGGTGTTGTGAAGGGAAGTCTATCACAGGATTCGGGACACGGGTGACGGGACACGGGGCACGGGATTCGGGTTTCACTCGTGTCATCGATTCCCTTGGTTTCCGAAGGGAGAAGAGATTTGGGCATCGTTGGGGGCGAAAGCTCGAACCAGGTGTACGATCCCAATCGAAAACTCCACACTGTAACCCGTGTCCCTTGCCCCGTGTCCCGTATCCCGAAAACCGTTCCTTCGTTGACGGCCATGGGTCGCTGTGTTACGTTCAATTGACAAGGTTTCTCAGTCTCCGGGTGTCGACAAGGAGGTTAATTGACTGCTGCACTTCTGGTTTTCTACCAGGGTTTCACGCAAGATTTTTATCAAGGCGAAGTTTGGCAACTGTTGACGAACACCGGTCCGGTAGCCAGACTAGTGCTTCTGCTGCTTCTGGCGTTTTCGATTCTCTCCTGGGCGATTATCTTCCTGAAATTTCGCACCTTCCGGGCCGCGCAGCGCGAATCGGTGGAATTCCTCAAGGTTTTCCGGCAGAGCAAGAAGCTCTCGGAGATCCGTGCTTTCTGCCGCACCCTGAAGGAGAGCCCGCTGCCGGAGGTTTTCCAGTCCGGCTATCGTGAAATTGAGGCTCAGGCCACGATGACGGAGAATCCGGGCAAGCCGCGGATTCGCAGCCTGGAAGCGGTGCGGCGCGCCCTCCAGATCGGCGCCTCGACCGAAATGGGGCGGCTGGAGCAATGGCTGGTTTGGCTGGCCACCACCGGCGCGGTCACCCCCTTTGTGGGGTTGTTCGGCACCGTCTGGGGCATCATTGATGCTTTCCATGGCCTGGCGACGGCCGGCACCGCAAGTTTGCACAGCGTGGCGCCGGGGATTGCCGAAGCCCTCATCACTACCGCAGCGGGCCTGTTCACCGCCATCCCCGCGGTCATCGCGTACAACATCTATCTTCAGCGCATCAAAGAATTTGGGACGCAGATGGACGATTTTGCTCTGGAGTTTCTGAACATGACCGAGCGCTATTTTACCGAGTGAGAAAAGCAGTGACGAGTGAGCGAAAGACGAAAATCGAAACTCGCGGTGATTTTCGAGTTTCGATTTTCGAGTTTCGGCCCTTCTGGATTGTCACTCGTCACTGAAGTTAGGAGGTGAACGATGGCCTTCACCAACCCGAGAGGCAGAACCCAATCTTCCCTTTCCGAGATCAACATCACCCCGTTTGTCGACGTCGTGCTGGTGCTGCTGATCATCTTCATGTTGACGGCCCCGATCCTGGAATCGGGGATTGAAGTGGATCTTCCCAAAACCAAGACGGTCAAAATTGTTTCTGAGGAAAAGGTCGTCATCACCATCGACAAGAAGCAGACTATTTATGTTGGGAATGATCCCGTTAATATTCACCGCTTGGCGGATACGGTGCTTGGTCAACTCAAGGGCGCCGGCAACCAGCCAGTGTTTATTCGCTGCGACAAGAGTGTAACTTTTGAGGCGTTCGCGCGGGTAGTAGATGCGTTGAAGCAAGCTAACCTCACCAACCTGAACATCGTTACCGAGCCGTTAGAGACGAAGAGCGGTGGACAGTAATTAAAAGCAGTGGCTAGTGGACAGTGAACGATTCTTGATTTATTGCCTATGGGCGCGCATGTTTTAACATTACCGGACGAACGCCACGACACGTTGCGCGGCACGCTCCTGCTTTCCCTGATTTTACACGCTGTGCTCTTCGTAGTCCTGGTGACTTACACCATGCTCGGTTTCCATTTGGGTGGCCGTGGCCAGGGGTGGGGCGCGGGAGGGGCAACTCGTATGGGTGCGGTGTCGAGTCTGCCGGGAATTCCCCTGCCGGCTCCTATGCTGACCACCCCCAGCCAGGTCGCGACGCAGAATACGGGGCTTTATAAAACCGAGCCCCCACCGAAGGAAGAGCCGCCTCCGAACGCACAGACGATTCCCAAATTCAAAGATGCGGTGAAACCGGAAAAACTGGAAAGGGTCAACAAGCACATCCATAAGACCGAGGAAGTTCCTCCGGACAACGCCATTCCCGCCGGCCTCGGCGGCGCGCCCACGATGAATTACACGCAAGTGGTGACTTCCGGGGGAGCGGGCGGCCTGGCCATGGGTGAGGGAAACAGTTTCGGCCAGCGCTACGCCTGGTATGTGGCCTCGATGCGCGCGCGCATCAGCGCCAACTGGCTGCTGGCGACGGTCAGCCCCAACATTGCGTCCGCCCCGCGCGCCTATCTGACGTTTGAAATTTTGCGCGATGGCAGCGTGACCAACGTGCAGATCACGCAAAGCAGCGGCATTCCGGAAGTGGATCGGTCCGCCTTGCGGGCTATTCTCGCCTCCAACCCGCTGCCCGCCCTGCCGGCTGACTATGCCGGGAGAAGTGTCAATGTGGAGTTTTATTTTGACTTTCATCGCCAGTAGGGACAAAAATGTAGAGCCTTAGGGCCGGAAAACATATCACACTGTGAGACATCTGTTTTTAATCTTGCACGCATCTTAAGATACTTGGAGCCCGTCACTGATATGAACCTGCATCGAATCGCAGCTTCCTTCCTGCTGGCCTGGGCGGCAGCAGTGGTCCTTACCCTTTCGTCACGGATGGCCATGAGCCAGCAGGACTGGATCAGCTCGGGAATCAACTTGGGCGCGCCGAAAATCAAGCTGGCAGTTCCGGATTTCCCGCCCCAATCCGTCGACCAGCAGTTGGTCAGCCTGACGCAGGAGTTCAACCAGGTTCTCTGGAACGATCTCGACAACGCGGGCATCTTCGAGATGATCAGTAAAAGCAATTACCCTTTGAAAGTTCCTGTGGAGCCGCTGGACGTCGACTTCAACGCTTGGACCGCCCCTCCCGCTTCCGCCCAGATGTTAGTTTTCGGCAAAACCGAAAGCATCAATTCCAACTTGGTGATCACGGGCCGGCTCTTTGACCTGGGAAACCAGGCCAATCCGGGCGTGCTGGCCAAACGCTACGTTGCGACCCTGAACGAAGTGTCCACGCGCGAAGCCGCTCACCGCTTCGCCGATGAAATCATCTACTCGCTGGGCGGCGGGCTGAAGGGAATTAACCAAACTCGTTTGGCCTTTGTCAGCAACCGCACGGGTCATGGTGAGATTTGGGTCATGGACTACGACGGATTCAATCAACATCCCATCACCAGTTATCGCTCGATTTCCACGACCCCGCGCTGGTCTCCTGACAACACCAAACTGGCCTTCACCAGCTACGCGTCCGGTAATCCTGAACTTTACCTCTTCTCGTTTGAAACCAACCGGCGCATCCCTTTTCCAACCTATAAAGGACTCAACACCACCCCGGCCTGGTCGCCCGACGGAAAAAAGATCGCCTTCTGTTCGAGCATGGGAGGCGATCCGGAAATTTATTATTCCGACGTTAATGGCAACAATTTGCAGCGCCTCACCTTTTCCCCAGGAGTGGATATTTCTCCGGCCTGGAATCCCAAGACCGGCAATGAAATCGCTTTCGTCTCCGACCGCAGCGGCTCACCCCAGATTTATATTATGTCCGCGGACGGCGCCAATCTCCGCCGCATGACGACGGTGGCACAAGGCGGCGACGCCAGCGCCCCCTCCTGGTCACCCAACGGGCTTTTCATGGCCTTTCACTGGCGCGTTTCGGAAACCGGAACCTATGACATTTACATTATGGAGATTGCCACCGGCCGGATTATCCAGTTGACGCACGATGCCGGCCGGAACGAGCATCCCACGTGGTCGCCGGACGGCCGCCACCTGGCGTTTGAATCCACGCGCTCGGGGTCGCGCCAGGTTTGGAGCATGCTCGCCAACGGCCTGGATCCCCAACAACTGACCAAGGATGGGCAAAACTGGAATGCCAATTGGTCGAATTGATTTTCTGACGATGCCTTGGGTTAAGGATCCAACAATCGGCTGGCTACCGAACCGCGATGCCGCCGTGGGTCGCGGGTCATTTTTCACGATTTTCGCGAATTCGCATAGGGACCGTGACCATTTGACTTACGCGTCTATGTGTTTTCAAGGGCTTATACACGGACTTCGAATTGCTAGATAGCCAGATGTGTTTTCAAAACAGTGGCATAGGAATGGAGACAAGACGCGCAATCACAACCGCACGGGCTCCGTTGAAAATGGCGAGCCAGGCAAACCACAGCAGGCTGACGTGCCCAAGCAATCATCGCGAGGTGAGATAATTTATAAGATGCGTTGCGTTTCCTTTTGTTTTGATGTTAGTATTTCGGGTTTCATTGTGTCTTTATCCCGCCTGGTGTAGGAGGGACATAACGTAGCACGCCGGTCACCAAGAGAGGGGTAACTTCCGGTAGTCTTATACATCCATGGGATTAGGAAACTATCTATCAAGGAGGATTTAAGCATGCGAACGAAGAAACGCAGTCTTGCGGTTCTCGTTGGAATTCTGGGAGTTATTTTACTGGCGAGCGCTTGCCACAAGAAGACCGTTGCGCCACCGCCGCCACCACCGCCGCCACCACCGCCACCGGCTCCGACTGTGACGTTGACCGCTGAACCCAGCACCATCGAAAAAGGCCAATCGGTCACGTTGAGTTGGTCTTCTCAAAATGCCACCGATCTGGACTTGCAGCCGGATGTCGGCAAGGTCCAGGCCTCAGGTTCATCATCGGTCACGCCGCAAGACTCGACCACCTATACCATAACCGCCACCGGTCCGGGCGGCACACAGAGTGCCACCGCCCGCGTCACCGTGACGATGCCACCGCCACCGCCACCACCGCCACCCCCGGTCAAGGAAGTTACCGATGACGAGTTGTTTGCCCAAAATGTCAAGGATGCTTACTTTGACTATGACAAAGCCAACATCCGGGCCGACGCTGAGACCGCCCTTACCGGCGATGCGAGCTTCTTGAAAGAGCATCAGAGCATCAAGTTCACCATCGAAGGTAAGTGCGACGAGCGGGGAAGCGAGGAATACAACCTTGGGTTGGGTGACAAGCGCGCCACTGCCGCCAAGAACTATCTGGTGAATGCCGGAGTGAGCGCAGACCGGATCTCCACCATTTCTTACGGCAAGGACCGTCCGGTTACCACCTGCAATCAGTCGGACAAAACGGAAGATTGCTGGCAGCAGAATCGCGTGGATCATTTCCACTACGGGGCCGAAACGCAATAGGCAGCCTTAGCCGGGAGTCTTAACGGCTCCCGGCTTCTCCCCTCCTCTGTCCTACGGTAGCGCCGCGACGAAGAAATCGACGTGCTGACCTGAGGGGATTGGTGTCGAAAACCAACCTTGGGTGCTATCCCGATTTGAACGTAGCGCCGGCTCCCAGCCGCATTAAACCGCCAAGGCGGCGGTGGTACGTTCAAATGAAGACAGCACCCTAACCTTCATGCCGGTTGACCCCGGTTACGCCAAAAGGTTACACTGGCATATGTGATATCTTTTCAAGTGAGGACCCAGCAACTTTGAAAAAACAAACTCTATTGGCGGTGATGGTTTTTGCCTTCCTGGGCGCGCAAGTGCAGCCTGCCTGGGGTGTAAGTAAAGAAACCCTCCAGATGATGCAGCAACTTGACGCCATACAGCAAGCCGTTCAGAACCTCCAGAAGACAGTCGATACCCAAACCGCGGTGTTGAAGACCCTGGTCGAGCAGGCCAACGACAACGTCAACACCATGAAAGCCACCATCACCGAGTTGCGCGGATCAATGCAGCAGAACCTGGCATCCACGAACGCGCGCTTTGATTCAATGACCAGCCAGATTCAAGAGTTAAGCGAGAGCTTGGAGGAGGCCAAGGCGCGCCTCTCCAAACTCAGCGAACAGATGGCCCAGACGCAAAATATCCTTCAGACCATACCGGCGCAAGCCAATCCCACGCCGGGAACCACCCCTGGAGCCCCTCCCACTCCGGGCGCTCCCCCGGTGCCCGACGCGGATTCGCTTTATTCCCAAGGCTTGAGCAATTACAGCGGCGGTCAGTGGGATTTGGCCATCCAGGCCTTCCAGGATTATCTGAAGTACTACAAGGACACCGATCGAGCCTCGAACGCCCAGTTCTATATCGGCGAATGCTATTACGGCCAAAAGGATTACCATCGCGCCATCGAAGCCTACGACTTGTGCAGCGAGAGATATCCCACGGGAAACAAAGCGGCGGCGGCGCAATTGAAAAAGGGCATTTCCCTCCTGGCCTTGAATGAGAAGGCGGCGGGACTGCGCGAACTAAAATCGGTCATTCAACGCTTTCCGGATTCACAGGAAGCCGAATTGGCGCGCCAGCGGCTGAAAAAAATGGGCATCACGGTGCCCGCTACAGCCAGAAAGAGATCTTAAATCAGTGGCCGATAGAAAGTCGACAGAACGCACCATTCGCGCCCTTGCACCTACGCACCTCCCGGGAGGAAATCATGGCGGGAACCGTCAACAAAGTCATCCTGATCGGTCGTTTGGGTAGAGACCCGGAGTTGAAGTACACCCCGAGCGGCGCTCCCGTGGCCAAGTTCAGTCTGGCCACCGACGAGAGCTATAAGGACCACACGGGCGAACAACAAGATCGTACGGAATGGCACAACATCGTGGCATGGAATAAGCTGGCGGAAATCTGCGGCGAGTACCTGAACAAGGGGAAGCTGGTTTACATTGAAGGTTCGATCCGCAGCCGGCAGTGGCAAGATCAGGCGGGCAACAAACGCACGGCCTATGACATCATCGCTTACCGGATGCAGATGCTGGGGTCGAAAGCAGACTCTGAGCGCATGGCCGCCACCGGCATGGAACGCCCCGCACCGGAGCGCCAAGCCCCGGCGCCGCCACCGCCTGCGGCGGAACCGGTCTCACCCCCCGAACCCGAAATTAGTGATGAGGATATTCCGTTTTAGGTCGAAGAGTTGCGGCAAGCCTGAAAACCCAGACCACGCACACGCGTGGGTGCCCATGCCCCCGAGGACTCTCTGTTATCGTGGAGGGGGAGGTGGGGAGCCCTGCCGCTTGTGCCTTGCGTCGATCGCCTTTATAAACTCATCAAACTTTTTCGCTTGATCGGGGTTCAGGATTTGCCGGATGCGCACGCGAGTTTCCTGGTGAATGGCTTGGAACTGCGGATCGATCTGCTTCTGCAAATCTCTCATTTTCTGCGAGGACTCATCGAAAATCTGGCCCACCTGCTGGGTCTGGGCGTCGGAGAGATTCAGCGCCTTTTTGAGGTGTGCAACACGCTCTTTGTTGAGAGTCATGGGGCGCTGCAAGCGGCCGGTGTCCCACAAGAAATAATAGGCGCCCACCCCGCCAAGAATGGCTCCGAGAATAATGGTCCCCACGAAATAGAGATATACCTGGCGGGTCATTTCACCTCATTCTTAACGACGGGCGCGGGAGTTTCCACAGGCGCCAAGCCTAGAGATTCTTGCAGGCCGGTCTCTCCCAGAGGATCAGAGTAGGCCAGCGAAGCCTCCTGAGGGGGGACATCGGCGGCGCTTAGACCGCGGACCGGCCCCGTCGATGGCAAGGCGAGGGCGAGGAGCGCAAAGAAGGTCAGCACCAGGGTTGCGTAGACAAAGCGCCTTCCCACCTGCTCGAAGAAATCCGCCAGGCTGGGCACCTTGCTCATCTCCCCGAGTTGGCGCACCAACCGCTCGGCAAATCCCAGCGAAGGCTCGATTCCTTCGTCACGCTTCCACAGGCGGAATCCCGCGCGTACTAACCGCAGGTCGCGATAATACCTCGCACACGCCGGACACTGAGTGAGGTGCTGGCGAACCTCCGCCGTTTCCTCGCCTTCCCAAAGATTGTCTAACCGCTCGTGAATATCGTCACAACGCATGGCCTTGGTTTTCCTCCCGCCACTGACGCAAGTCCTCTAACATGCGCTTCCGGGCGCGATGCAGCCGAACCTTTACCGTTGTCGGCTTCAGGTTCAGCGTCTCCGCAATTTCTTCCACAGAATAATCCTGCAATTCCTTCAATGCCAGAATTTTTCTGTCATTCTCGGGAGCACGGTCCAGGAGCTTGTCAACCAGATCCTTCAGGACAATCTGCTCTTCGTGATCAAGGACCTGCTCCGGCTGACTTTCGGCGTTGGCCTCCAACTCCTGCTGACTATTTTCTCCCATCTGCCAGTAAAAACTCACGCGTGACGCGCGCTCGTGCCGCAAATAATCGTAACAATGGTTGGTGGCAATGCGGCTGAGCCAAGTGGCAAAGGAGGATTGGAAGTTGTAGCTCCGAATGGCCCGAAACGCCTTGATAAAAATCTCCTGGGCAAGGTCTTCCACTTCATCGCGTCTGCGCACCAAATGGTAAACCAGCGAGAAAACACGCTGCTGGTATTTCTGCACCAAGGGTCCGAAAGCCTCCGATTCCCCCTGCTGTGCACGTTTAATCCACTGAATCTCTTGGGCAACCTGTGCGCCGGAGTTATCCATCGGACTTCCATCTTAAGCCGACCCTCATTCTTTCCGACGAGGGAGCAGCCTGTGGGGTTACAGTAACCAGCGAGGCAAATTTCTAATCAAAATCTAATCAAGAATTTAGTTGACGATTTAATTACTTTGTGCAACAATCGACTCATGATTATCGGAACAAGACTAAAGAAGCTTAGAGAAGAACGAAACCTTTCGCAAGGTGATATTGAAAAGCGTACAGGCTTACTACGCTGCTATATCTCGCGGGTTGAAAACGGACACACGGTTCCGTCCCTTGAAACCCTCGAGAGGTTGGGCGCGGCGCTGGAGCTTCCCCTCTATCAATTGTTCTATGAAGGGGACGAGCCACCTCCGCTGCCGAACCTTAGCAAACGCCAGACCACCGAAGAGTTGGTTCTCGACGCAGAGCAGGAAAAGGAACTGCGTTTTTACGAGAAAGTGAAACGGCTTCTCGCCCGCATCGACGAGAAAGACCGCCAACTCCTTCTATACATGGCCCAGAAACTGGCGAGCCGCTAAGCTATTTGATTTCACAGCGCTGGGGAGTGGTGTCTCTGGTTGAAAACAGAAGCTAAGGGTGTACTATTCCCACTCGATCGTACCGGGAGGCTTCGAGGTTATATCGAAAACGACCCGGTTCACACCCTTTACCTCGTTGACAATCCGAGTCGCCATGCGCTGTAGTAGTGTCGGTGGTAGTTGGGCCCAATCAGCGGTCATACCATCTTCCGACTCTACTGCCCGGATGCCGATTGTTGACGCATAAGTGCGCGCATCACCCATCACTCCTACGCTTGAAACGGGCAAAAGGACCGCAAACGACTGCCATAGCCGGTGGTAAAGTCCCTCCTCTTTCACTTCCTTTCGGACGATGGCATCGGCTTCTCGTACCATCCGCAGGCGATCGGGAGTTACTTCTCCGACAATGCGCACTGCCAATCCAGGCCCGGGAAACGGTTGCCGGCTCACCAGGGACTCGTCCAAACCGAGTTCACGCCCTACGGTCCGAACTTCGTCCTTAAACAATTCGCGCAAAGGCTCAATCAGCTTAAACTTCAAGTCGGAGGGCAGTCCGCCCACGTTGTGGTGGCTCTTGATGGTGGCGGCTGGACCCTTGACCGACACCGATTCGATGACATCCGGGTAGAGCGTTCCCTGCACCAGAAACTCCACGTCCCCCAGCGCCCGAGCCTCGGCCTCAAACACCCGGATGAACTCCTCCCCAATAATCTTGCGTTTGCGCTCCGGGTCAGTAACGCCCGCCAAGCGGGCCAGAAAACGCTCGGAGGCGTCGACGGCCTTCACCTGCAAGTGAGCTTGCTCCCGCAGTTTACTGCTGACTTCGGCGAACTCATCTTTGCGTAATAAGCCGTTATCCACAAAGACGCAGGTCAGCCGGTTGCCCAGAGCCCGCCCTACCAGTGTCGCGGCGACGGCTGAATCCACGCCCCCCGAAAGCGCGCAGAGAGCGTGCTTGTCCCCCACCTGCTCGCGGACTTGTTGCACCGTTTGCTCGATAAACGATCCTGGAAACCAGTTCGGCTTGATGCCGGCAACGTCATAAACGAAGCGCTGGAGGATTTCCCCGCCCTGGGTGGTGTGGCGAACCTCCGGGTGAAATTCCAACGCATACATTTTCGTCTGGGGATTTTCAATGACGGAAATGGCGTTCAGCGTTCGACCCGTAATGGCGAATCCTGGTGGAACCTCCACCACATGGTCGCCATGGCTGTTCCAAACCTTCAGGGGTGAGGGAAAACCCGCCAGCAGCCGGGAAGATGGCAGGATTTCCAGTTCGGCGAAGCCGTACTCACGCCGTCCCGCCGGCTCGACCTTGCCCCCCAGCTTATAAGCCATCCACTGCAAGCCATAGCAGATGCCCAGTACGGGCAGATTGAGCTTCAGCACGCGCTCATCGCAAACCGGCGACGCGGGGTCGTAGACCGACGACGGCCCACCGGAAAGAATCAACGCCTGCGGGCGCATGCGCAGTAGATCGTCAAAAGGAATGTTGCACGGCACGATTACCGCGTATACATGAAGCTCGCGTATGCGGCGCGCAATCAGTTGCGTGTATTGCGAACCAAAATCGAGAACGACAACGGGTTGGGGGATTAGCATCGTGAGATCCGGAAATCGAAGTCAGGTGCTGGAAGCTAGGAGTTGGCAGCTCGAAGCGAGGAGTTAGATGGTCAGGATCGGTGCCCCTTGGACTGGTACATTCTAACTTCTAGCTTCTAGCTCCTAACTTCTCATTTCGCAACAATACTCACCAGCTTCTGCGGCACAACTATGACTTTTAACACCCGCAGTCCGGCCAGGTGCTGGATGACTTTCTCTTCCGCCAGCGCCTTGGTGCGGATTTCCTCCTCGCCGGCGGTCACGGCTACATGGATGCGCGCGCGCAGTTTGCCGTTGACTTGCACGGGATACTCCAGCTCATCTTCGGCCGCCAGTTCCGCGTCGAATGAGGGCCAGGGAACCTTGAGCTGCGGCTCCGCGTGGCCGAGCCCTTCCCAGAGCTCGTCAGCCACGTGCGGGGTAAAGAGCGAGAGGATGGCTAGCAGGAATTCCAGCGCGGTTTTGTGGACGGTGGCACGGATCTTCCCGGCCTCGACTGCCGCGTCGAGCTCGGTCAGTTCATTGACCAGCTTCATGGTCTCAGAGATATCGGTATTGAAGTGCCAACGCTCTTCCATGTCTTCGGTCACGTGCCGGAGCGTCTGGTGTGCCCCCCGCATCAGGCGGCGTTCCTCGGGCGTCAGAGTTGCCTTTTCTTCGGGAGTCAAGTTCCCTGCCCTCACGCCCTGAAGTTTGTCGGCGTGTTTCGCCACCAGCCGATAGACCCGGCCCAAGAAGCGCGATGCCCCCTCGATGCCCGCGTCGCTCCATTCGAAATCTTTTTCCGGCGGCGCGGCAAAAAGCATGTAAAGGCGCGTAGCGTCGGCGCCGTACTGGGCGAACATCTGGACAGGGTCCACGACGTTCCCTTTGGATTTCGACATCTTTGCGCCGTCCTTAATCACCATGCCCTGGGTGAACAGCCGCGCCACGGGTTCGGAAAAATCCACCAGACCGATGTCGCGCATGACCTTGGTGAAGAAACGCATGTAGATCAAGTGCAGAATGGCGTGCTCGATGCCACCGATGTATTGATCAACCGGAAACCAATATTTCACCACCTCCTTGTTGATCGGCGCGGTCGCGATCTTGGGATCGGTGTACCGGTAAAAGTACCAGGAGGAGTCCACGAAGGTGTCCATGGTATCGGTCTCGCGCCGCGCCGGCCCGCCGCATTTGGGGCAAGGCGTGTTCACAAATTCCGGCACGTCCGCCAGCGGCGAGTGCCCCCGTCCGGTCAGCTTGACGTTGGATGGCAGCAGCACGGGCAGGTCGTTTTCCGGGACCGGCACAATTCCGCACGCCCCGCAATAAATCATGGGAATGGGTGTGCCCCAGTACCGCTGGCGCGAAATTCCCCAATCCTTGATGCGGTATTGAACCGTCCCTTGGCCGAATCCCTTCGCCTCGGCGTCGCGGGTCATGCGCTCAATGGCTTTTTCCGACGTGAGCCCGGTATAGGGCCCTGAGGCCACCAGGCGTCCGTACTCAACCATCGCATGGAGAGGCGTCGTGACTTCCGCTTCCGGCGGAGTTCCCTCCGGCACGATCACGGTGCGAATCGGTAACCTATAACTCGAGCAAAATTCAAAGTCGCGCTCGTCGTGCGCCGGCACCGCCATGACCGCGCCCGTGCCGTATTCCATCAGCACGAAGTTGGCAAGCCAGATGGGAACCTCTTCCCCATTGTAGGGATTGCGCGCCATAAAGCCGGTGTCCGCTCCGAGCTTGGCCGTGTCCACTTCCACGCGCGCGCGAACCGAGGAAGACTTAATCCGCTCCACCTCCTCACGCAGGCGTGTGGGCTCCTTGGAATTCGCCACGAGGTCCTCCACCAGCGGATGCTCGGGAGCCACGAACACGGCGCTGCACCCGAAAATCGTGTCCACGCGGGTGGTGAAGATGCGCAGCGGCACCCGGAGGTCGCTGACCGTGAAATCCACAAAAGTGCCCAGGGATTTCCCGATCCAGTTCTGCTGCATGGTCAGCACGCGCTCCGGCCAGCGCACCAGTTCTTTCATGTCGTCGAGCAACTGCTCGGCATAGGCGGTGATCTTCAGGAACCACTGCTCGAGTTCACGCTCGATGACGGGCGTCTCCTCATGCCGCCAGCAGCAGCCGTCCACCACCTGCTCGTTGGCGAGCACGGTTTCGCACTGCGGGCACCAGTTCACGCGGCTCTGCTTGCGATAGGCGAGCCCACGCTCGTACATCTTCAAAAAGAACCATTGGTTCCAGCGGTAGTATTCCGGCACGCAGGAGGCGATCTCCCGCCGCCAGTCGTAGCTCACACCCAGGCGCTGGAGCTGCCCCCGCATGCGGTCGATGTAGCTGAATGTGAATTCGGAAGGGTGCCGTCCGTGCTTGATGGCGGCGTTTTCCGCGGGTAATCCGAAGGCGTCCCAACCGATGGGATGCAGGATGTTGTAACCCCGCATCCCCATGTAGCGGGCCAGCGCGTCACCGATGGAATAGTTGCGCACGTGCCCCATGTGGATGTCGCCCGAGGGATAAGGCAGCATTTCGAGCACGTAGTATTTCTTGCGCCCGGGCTGGGCTTCGGTTTCAAACAGCTTCTCGTCAGCCCAGCGCTTTTGCCATTTGGCTTCGATTTGTTGAGGGTCGTAGTTAGGGTCCATGGGTTCAATTATCAATTACGAATTACGAATTATGAATTACGAATTGCTGACAGTTCGCTCAGGAAGCCGGAAACTGCCTTACCGCCTCCATCCCTCGCCGCGTAGGATAAAACCAGAGGCCGCGCGCTTCGCCCGCGTGAAAATCCACAACGCGGGCCTCGGCGCCATCAAACACGCAGGCCTGCGCGAATCCTTCCCGGGTCAACTCCCACAAGGCCCTGATCACCTCGGGGCGGGTAACCGGGACCGCGCTCCTGGCCGCCCAGGATTCCGGCCGGCTGCCGGCATCCCATTCGTTGATCGTCTTGAGGATAATCTCCACCGTCACGTAGTCATCCGACATGGCCTCAAGAACCAGCTCCAGCACCGCCTGAAACCGGTCGCGCACCAGGCCATCCCACCAGCTATCGGCGTTTACCACGGGCTTGCACCCCCGCCAACTTGCGCATCATCCGAATGTTCCGAACATCATCGCCCGGTTTATCGACCGGCGTTTCGCAGATGAACGGAAGGTTTTTCAATTTCGGGTGCCGTACGATGCGGCCAAAGGCCTCGGCGCCGATTTGCCCTTTGCCGATGTGTTCGTGGCGGTCAGCGTGGGAGCCGAAAGCGGTCTTGGAATCATTGGCATGAATCACCCGCACTTTCTCGACGCCCATGGTCGCGTCCAGTTGCTTCACGGCCGCGCGCAACCCTTCGACGGTGTGGATGGCGTACCCCGCTTCAAAACTGTGCGCGGTGTCGATGCAGGCGCCCACCGGCAAGTCCTTTTCCGCGCCTGCGATGATCTCCGCTACTTCTTCGAAGGTTCGGCCGATGGCCGTTCCCTGCCCGGCGGTGTTTTCAATCAGGATGACCAAGCCGTCGAGCTTCAACCCTGCCGCCGCCTGGCGCAGGGATTCCACGCAAGTCGCAATAGCCGCGGCGGGAGCGGCTCCCTTGGCGCTGCCCGGGTGAGTAACCAGGTAATCGGCGCCCAAAGCCAACGCCCGCTCGAGTTCGCGTCGAAAGGCGGCAACGGAGCACTCACGAAGGAAGGCGTCGGACGATGCCAGGTTAATCAAATAGTTATCGTGAATAACGACCGGTGATAAACCATGGGCATGGCGCGCCGCCTGAAAAGCCTCACAATCCGCCGGCGTGGGGTCAAGCGTCCGCCATCCCCTCGGGTTCGCGGAAAACATCTGGAAGGTGTCACAGCCAATCTTCTTGGCATGATGCGCCGCGTTCTCCAATGCGCCCGCGATCGAAGTGTGTACACCGACCCTCATCAGAATTTCTCCGCCACGTTTGATTGTTCATGGTAACAGACCCGTTCGAAAGGCGTCAACGGCGGGGGCGCCGGTTGCATAGCATGACGGCTAGGTGTATGTTGTCAGAATTGAAGGTAGCCCATAATGGGAATGTGGACAGGAATCGGCGACATCGAACCATCTCCGCCAAAGAAAGGCGGCAGGCGGCCCTCATGGTGGCTCATCCTTCTGTTCATTTTGTTTCCAATCCCATTTGGCCCATGGTGGCTGACGATCATCTGTTTGGCACTCTTCTGCTTATTAGTGGCGCTGTTTGTCGCTGCGGATAAAAGGCCACCCAAAGAACCTCCGGGCCGACCCTCCGCTTGAGAAATCCCGCGATGCACTCCCGCAGCCGCAGACAGCGGTTTTCATCATAAGTTTTTCAAGTTACAACACGCCACTGCCCGAACTTCTAAGTGTTGGGTGACCCAAGGTCTGGTGAATTACTTGTGGCCCGTCCGTTGGGACGCGGGGGATGGTCAGGCAGTATAATGGCGGATGTGCGCCGCAGGGCTTCAGTTATTGTGGAATAGTTGCTCCGGGGTAAAGGATCGCTGCGGATTGGAAGCCGCATTTTCCACTGGGTTTTATTCCTCCGGGGTAAGGGAACAATCGGAAAGTTAGTGTAGGGACACCGTGAATCCAGGGAACATGGACGAATTCAGCAGATCTGCGGCGGAGAGTTTAACGACCAGACAAAGAACTATTATAATAGCCTAATTACGACCGTGAAGCAGCCACCGCGCCGGGCATTTTGTCATGCTATTTTCGGGATCCTACAGTTTTTGATAACTGCCTTTCCTTTCAATATGTTCCCAGGTTCGTTTTTGGAAAAAGGCTTCTTCCGGTCCTTTGTTTTCAATATGTTCCCAGGTTCGTATCATTAGGCCGCAAGTGGACATCGCGTCGCCATGAAATTCGGGTAATTTGTTTCGTGGCATCACCCATTCATTCACGCCCCATCCTCTGCGCGCCGTACAACCGGTCCGGTTCAAGTGCTCACGGCCTGGCTCACCGGAGGCGAGCCCGTAAGCCGATCAGACTCCTCAATCTCGCATTGTAGCCTAATGAGGAAAGCTTGTCAAGAAAAAAGTGAAGAATGATTACTCGGTGAGCCTGCGAAGGGGCAAACTGAAGCCCGGGAACAAGGGCGAACTCAGCGCATCGGTGGCGGAAAGATTGTCGACCAACTCCAGTCCTTCTTCCCCACGCCGGTAGATCTCCGCGGCAGGACCCTCAGGATCGATGATCCAATATTCCGGGACGCCGAATTTTTCGTAGAGCTTCAACTTGAACGAGCGGTCCACGCGCGCCGTGCTTTCCGACAAAACCTCGACCACGAGATCGGGAGCCCCTTGCACGTTCCTATCTGTCAGGACGTTAGCCCGAGCGTTCGAGATATAAATGAGATCCGGCTCAACAACATCGAACTCAGAAAACACCACGTCGAAGAGACCAACAAAGACTTCCCCGAGCTTTTGGCTCTCCACGAATTGTCCCAGGCGGCCGGTCAGACGGACAACTACTCTCTGATGGATCGTTTCTGGTGAGGGAGCTACAAAAAGCTCTCCGTTAATAATCTCACGCCGCTTGCCATCTTCAGGGTACAGGCAGAAGTCGTCATAGGTGAGGCGAGTATCAACCGGCATAGGGTGAGTATATCACCTGCCCCCTTCCGTACCCAAACGGCGGGGTAGCATGTCGGCCAAGGGCAAATATCGGAATCTGATTGAGGGATTACTCGATAAGTTTGCGAAGGGGCACGCTGAATCCGGGGAACATTGGTGACGTTAGCGCATCGGTGGCGGAAAGTCTGGCGACCAGGTCCAATCCCTCGGGACCTCGCCGGTAAATCTCCGCGGAAGGTCCCTCGGGATCGATGATCCAATATTCCTGGACACCAAATTTTCCATACAGCTTCAGCTTGATCGTGCGATCGGTTCTCTCTGTGGTCGTGGAGAGGACTTCGACCACCAAGTCAGGCGCGCCTTGCACGTTCTTCTCCGTAAGGACTGACCCGCGCTCCCTTGAAATGTAAATGATGTCAGGCTCGACCACATCGTATTGTGAGAACACAACATCCAACGGAGCAACGAAAACCCGCCCTAACTTCCTCCTCTTCACGAACCTCAAAAGGGAAGCTCCCAGTTCGATAACGACTTGTTGATGAGGGGTGCGTGGGGATGGCGTCACAAACAGCTCTCCTTCAACAATCTCATACCGCTTGCCGTTGTCCGGCAGCAGGCAGAAGTCTTCGTAGGTGAGGCGAGTATCAACCGGCATGAAGCAATTATATCACCCGACCCCTCGCCACCCAAACGGCGGTATACTGCACCATTGATTGAAGGCGGGAATGTTTGAGTAGCGCGGACCCGTTCTGTAGGTCCGCGGCTTTTACTCGTCCATGGGGAAGAGCCGCGGACCTATGGAGCAGGTCCGCGCTACACCGGCTCGATCTGATTCCAAAACCTGCGAGGTCATCATGGAACCTTTTCATTATCACGTTTTCATTTGCGATCAAAGCAAGCCGGAGGGAGTTCCCTGCTGCGCGGCGCGGGGGTCGGCGGCGACCCTCGACGCGTTGCGCAAGGAGGTGGCGGCGCGCGGCTTGTTGGACGAAGTTCAGATTACGACATGTGGCTCGCTGGGGGTTTGCGAGCGCGGTCCCAACCTGGTGGTTTACCCCGAGGGCGTGTGGTACTCGGGGGTGCAGCCGGAAGACGTTCCCGACCTCGTCCATTCACATTTTGTCGAGGGCCGCGTGGTGGAGCGCCTGGCGAATCACGACCAGGCTGGACTGCGGGCGGAAATCCAATCCAATCGCGCCAAATTCATGGCGGCGCAGCGGGCCAAGGAGGCGGCCGGAGTCCTGCCCGATGACCTGAACCAAACCCTGCGCGCCTACATGGAGAGCCGCGCGCTGCTGACGGCGCTCGAACTCGATATCTTCACAGCCGTGGGCAACGGGGCCACGGCGGCGGAAGTGGCGCAGAAAATATCCACCCACCCTCGCGCTACCGAAATGCTGCTGAACGCCCTCGTCGCCATGGGTCTGCTGGTGAAGCAGCAGGGAGTCTTTCGCGACACGGCGGTCACGGCTCGGTTCTTTGCGGAAGGCTCCAAGGACAATGCCCGCCCCGGACTGATCCACATTGCGAATATCTGGCATCGCTGGTCCAACCTGACGGACTCGGTCCGCGCCGGCACGGCGGTGGGCCACCAGGAAATGGCGGAGCGTGGCGATGACTGGACTACGCCGTTCATCGCCGCCATGCATCGCAATGCCGCCGAGCGCGCGCCGCTGATCGTGCAGGCCGTCGGCGCCGCGGCGGGCGAGCGCTTGCTGGATGTAGGCGGAGGTTCAGGCGCGTACTCCATCGCCTTCGCCCAAGCCCATGAAAAGCTGCACGCAACGGTGCTCGACTTGCCGGCCGTGCTCGCCATCGCGCAGGGGCACATCCATGCGGCGGGTATGGCCGGGCGCGTGGAGACCCGCGCCGGGGACCTGCGGCGCGACCCTCTGGGCAAAGGCTTCACTCTGATCCTGGTCTCCGCCATTTGCCACATGCTGAGCCCCGAAGAGAATCAGGATTTGCTCCGGCGCTGTTTTGCCGCGCTCGAACCCCATGGGCGGGTGGTGATCCAGGACTTCATCCTGGAACCCGATAAGACCGCGCCCAAGCAGGCGGCGCTCTTCGCCCTCAATATGCTGGTGGGGACGCCGGCGGGCAGCACCTACAGTTTCGAGGAGTATAGCAACTGGTTGCGTGAAGCGGGATTCGTGGATGTCTGGCAAATCCGGCTGCCGGGACCTTCGAATTTGGTGATGGGGGTGAGGGAGTAAAGCCGAAACTCGAAATTCGAAACTCGAAACTCGTCCTGCTGGCGCTGTGGCAATGCATTTCAGAGGAAGAAATGGTGAACCCCGACCAGGGGTCTCCACATCGGCTACACGCGTTGCTCTTCTTCGGCGAGCGGCCCAGGACTGAAGAACCGCGCTCTCCGTAGACGGCGAGTTTCGAGTTTCGCTTTTCGAATTTCGATTCTTGAGTCTACAATGGCGTAAATCGGGTTAGCAGGTGGGCAGAGGAAGCAACCATGCTGATTGTGATGAAGCCGCAGGCGAGCGAGGAAGACGTTCGCCGGGTGTGCGACAAAATCGTGTCCATGGGCTACCGCGCCCACCCCATGCCCGGCGCGCAGCGGACGGCGGTTGGCATCACCGGCAATCCCGGACCCCTGGAGCCGGAGGATTTTGAGAGCCTGCCGGGCGTCGCCGAGGCCATCCGGGTTTCCAAGCCCTACAAGCTGGTAAGCCGCGAAGTCAAGGCTGAGGACTCGCTGATTCACATTGGCCCGCCCGGGGACGGAGTGACGGTCGGGGGCACGGAACTCGCCATCATCGCCGGGCCGTGCGCCATTGAGAACCGCGAGCAAGCGCGGGCCGCGGCCGCCCGGGTGCGCCAAGCCGGCGCGCGCCTGTTCCGGGGTGGCGCGTTCAAGCCGCGAACCTCGCCCTACAGTTTTCAAGGGCTGGGAGAAGAAGGCTTGGAAATCCTTGCGGAAATCCGGCACGAGTACGGTCTGCTGATCGTCACGGAAACCATCGACCCGGAGAATTGCGACCTGGTGGAAAAGTACGCCGACGTGCTGCAAGTAGGGACGCGCAACATGCAGAACTTTTCCCTGCTCAAACGCGTGGGCCGCTCGAAGCTGCCCGTGCTGCTCAAGCGCGGCATGTCGGCAACGCTGGACGAATTCCTGATGGCGGCGGAATACATCCTGGCCGAGGGAAATTACAATGTCATTCTGTGCGAGCGCGGCGTGCGCACCTTCGCGGACCACACGCGCAATACCCTGGATCTGAGCGTGATTCCCGCCGTGAAACGGCTCTCCCACCTGCCAATCATCGTCGATCCCAGTCACGGAACAGGTAAGCGCGACAAGGTGATTCCATTGGCCCGCGCCGCCGTGGCGGTGGGGGCCGATGGCCTGATTGTAGAAGTCCATGCCGATCCCGACCACGCCCTTTCCGACGGCTGCCAGTCGCTTTTCCCCGACCAGTTTGAAACGCTGGTCGAGCAAGTCAAGGCAATTGCCGGTGTGCTGGGAAGGACCATCACAAAGTGATAAGTGATGAGTGATGAGTGACGAGCAAGCGAAAGGCGAAAATCGAAACTCGAAATTCGAAACTCGCCGCACTTTTCGAGCTTCGATGCTCGAGTTTCGCTCTTTGCTGAGTCATCACTCGTCACTCATCACTCGTCACTCGTCACTGCTCGCTGCCCTGTGCCTTTTGACTTGTTTTTCGGTTTCTTGCCGGCGCCCTCCTCCGCTCACGCCCTACACCGCTTATGTCGTGAACCAGCAAAGCGCCACGCTGGTGGCGGTGAATCTTGCCGACTTCCACGTCACCGCTTCCCTGCCGGTTTCGACGCAGCCGGAGCGGGTGCTGGTGTGCCCGGGCGCCCGGCAACTGTACGTGGTGTCCGCCACCGGCAAGATCAGCATCGCGGCCTTTCCCCACCTCCGCCGCGTTGCCACGATCGAGGTGGGGAGGAGCGCCAAAGATCTGGCGTTCTCCCCCGATGGCCGCGCCGCGTACGTCTTGGACGCGGCGGATCACGAGGTGGTTTTTCTGGATTGCGACGGTGCGGCGGCCAATCCCGTGGAAGGAGCCATCCCCAAAGTAGCCTTCCGGCTCCGCCTGGGGGGAACGCTGTCAGGCCTCGCCCTCTCCCCCGACGGCAAAACTCTGGTGGCCGCCTCTCAGAGCCCCAACCTGATCACTTTCATCAGCGTCGCGGCACGCCAACCTCAGGGGACGGTCGAGGTTGGGCAGTCGCCCGGTCCGATGGTGATCCTTCCGGACGATTCGAAAGTTTTCGTAGCGGACACCGGTGAGGAGAAGATTTCCGTCGTGGACGTAGCCTCGCGGAAACTGTTTGCGCACATCGAGATGGGCGCCCGGCCCACCGCCCTCTTGCTGAAGCCCGATGGGGGCGAAATTTTTGTTCTCGCCGCGCCGTCCTCCACGCTGGCCATCCTGGACGCGTTCCATGACAACCTGGAGCAGACCTTTCCCCTGGGACACAACCCGGTGACGGGGATTTTCCGGCAGGATATGAGCGTGCTTTACATCGCCAATGCGGGGGATGGCTCGGTGTTAGCCCTGGATGTTGAAACCCGGGCGGTGCTGGCCTCAACCCGCGTGGGCATCGAGCCCCGCGCCCTGGCCCTGACGCCGGACGAGCGGCTGCTGGTGGCCGCGGATCGCGCCGCCTCCAGCCTCGCCATCCTGCACGCGGACCCCTCCCGCTTGAGCAGCCATCGCACCGTTCTCATTACCACCGTGCCCGTCGGCGCCTCGCCGGTCGATGTGGTCGTTCCGGACATTGTCAATCCGGAACGCTGACCCCGGGTGAACTGCCCACCAGACAAGATAGCGCGGACCGGTTTTTCTCAGGTCCGCAGTCTTTGCGCACGGTCGGTGAGAAGAGACCTTGAAAAACCGGCCTACGCCGGCCCACCCGTTATTATCCAGCCGCCGGAGGAGCGGCCGCGGCGGGCCTTTGTGGAATGTTGCTGATGGCCTTCCCGAGCTGTTGCCGGGCAAGGTCGAGCTCATAGGTTTTCTGGAGATTCATCCAGAGATCCGGTGTGGTCCCAAAGTAGCGAGCGAGGCGCAACGCCGTGTCGGCAGAAATGGCCCGCTTCCCTGCGATGATCTGCGAAATGCGGTTGGCTGGCACCGCAAGTGTACGCGCCAACTCGGCCGCGGAAATACCGATTTCCTCGAGTTCGTCAGCGAGAATCTCACCGGGGTGAATGGGAGTGCGCGCCATAATTCAAAACTCCTTAATGGTAATCGACGATCTCGACGTTTTCCGGCCCGTCAGCTCCTGGCGACCACTCGAAGCAGATCCGCCACTGCTGATTAATTCGAATGCTGTACTGGCCTTGCCGGTCACCGGATAGGGCCTCCAGCCGGTTGCCGGGCAACCGGGCCAAGTCCCGCAGGTTGACTGCCGCTTCCAAAATCCTCAGCCGCTTTTCGGCCTGATGACGAAACCCCTCAAAGCGAGGAACTCTTTCCCCCTCGGAAAAGCGCTGGGTCTTCCTGTCCCGGTAGCTTCGAATCACATATCAGATTGGCAGATTAGACGCAGTACGTCAAGCATACGGCGGGTACGGCGGGCAGGGTGATAGAAATCCCCTGCCTAATATGCTATCTTGGCGGGCTTCAGTGCGTGCCCAATCCGTAGCAAGAGTTCCTTGACCTCCGGAGGGTCGCTATGATGAGCATTGACAACAACTCATATTTCCTCCTGATTACCGTCAGCTTCGCTCTGGTCGCCATCGCCGGCTTTTGGTTCTTTCAAAGGCGCGGCAAGGTAAAGGTGCAAGGCCTCCTCGGGACGAGGTTTGACTTGGATGCTTCCAACCAGCCCTCGGTGCGCCCGCTGGCCGTAAACGGGAGCGACGCGAGGGGCCGCAATGCCCGCCCGGCCGCCAAGGACGAGACCGGACGCGGAGTCGGGCTCAGCAGGGTGAAAGTCGAGGGTACCATCACGGCCAGCAGCATTCCCGGAAAGCCCTACCCAAAAGCTTGACCCCCGGTGGGACGGGGGGCGAGGCCAATCCGGCCAACACGACGATTCATGGCAGCCGCGCCGGTCGCGACACCCATGCGGTTGGTGGGGACCACGTGGTCCAGGCAGCTAAGCCTACTGTCGCCGCGATCCGCCAACTTCCTCCGCCGCCGCGCGACTTCTTAGGGCGGGAGACGGAAGTCGAGGAACTCCTTCGCGCCGCCGAGAAGGGCGGGGTCAACATTTCCGGATTGCAGGGAATGGATGGCGTCGGCAAGACCTCGCTGGCGCTGGTGGTTGCCGAACGGCTCTCCGGGAAATTTCCCGACGCCCAAATCTACCTCGACCTGAGGGCAACAAGCCCTGAACCTCTCGATGCCGCGGATGCCATGCGGCACGTCATCGTTGCTTACCGGCCGGAGGCGAAGCCTCCCGAGAACGAGTCGGAACTCAGAGGATTGTATCAGTCTCTCTTGCTCGGCCAGCGGGCCATCCTGCTGATGGACAATGCCCGAGATGCGGCCCAGGTGGAGCCGCTCATCCCGCCGGCTTCCTGCATTCTGCTGGTCACGTCCCCCTGGCCCATCGCGCTGCCGGGCCTATACGCGAAGCATTTGGAAGCGCTGCCGCCCGCCGGCGCCCGGGATCTGCTGCTCGCCATCGCTTGTGGCCGAGATGCGGAATCGGCAGTGCCCCCGGAGTGGACTCTCCCGCCAGACTTGCCGGGGACTGCCCGAGTGCGCGACCTCACCGCTAATGCCGACGAAATCGGGGTACTCTGCGGGTATCTCCCGCTGGCACTGCGCGTCGCCGCCAGCGCGCTCGCGGAAAACCCCGGCCTCGCTCCCATGGACTATGTTCAGCGGCTGGCGGACACCCGAACTCGCCTGGAACTTCGTGGCCCCGGAAAAGACCCCACCGTTGAAGCCTCTCTGGCTTCGAGCTACGACTTGCTCAACTCGGAGCTCCAGCGTCAATTCCGTTTCCTCGCCGTGTTTCCCGGGACGTTTGATGCGGCGGGCGCGCAAGCGGTGTGGGACATGGAACGTGACCCAGCGCAGGATGCCCTCACCACCCTCACAAGGTACAGCCTTGTGCAGTCGAACCCCACGCGCGCACGTTACCACTTGCACGACATGGTGCGAATATTTGCGGACTCGCGTTTGGCCGCTGATGAGCGCGACCAGGCGCATCGACGACATGCTGAGCACTATGTGAACGTCGCGGCGGATGCCGATCAGCTTTTTCTCCAGGGAGGGGAGAGAGTGCTGCGGGGGCTTGGCTTGTTCGACCAGGAGTGGAGCAATATCCAAACCGGTCAAGCCTGGGCCGCCGCGCGTGCCGCGCAGGATGACACTGCGGACCGCCTGGCGAGCAGTTACCCCGACGCCGGGGTTTATTGTCTCGACCTTCGCCAGCACCCCCGCGAGCGCATGGTTTGGCTGGAAGCTGCCCTTGCCGCCGCGCGCCGGTTGAAGGACCGTGCCGCCGAGGCCGTGCATCTGGGCAACCTCGGCTTGACGAACGCGGATTTGGGCGAAACCCGCCGGGCCATCGGGTTCTATGAGCAGCGCCTCGCCATCGCCCGCGAAATAGGCGACCGGCGGGGATATGGAAATGTCATGGGCAACCTGGGCTTGGCCTATGCGGATTTGGGCGAGACCCACCGCGCCATCAAGTTCTACGAGGAGAGCCTCGCCATCGCCCGCGAGATTGGCGACCAGCGGGGAGCAGGAAATGTCCTGCGTAACCTGGGCGTTGCCTATCGGCAGTTGGGCGAGCCCCGGCGCGCCATCGATTTCTATAAGCAGCATCTCGCCATCGCCCGCGAGATGGGCGGCCGGCAGGCAGAAGGAACCGCCTTGAGCAACCTGGGTATTGCCCATCAGCAGTTGGGCGAGACCCGCAGCGCCCTTGAGTTCTACGAGCAGCATCTCGTCATCGCCCGCGAGATTGGCGACCGGCGGGGAGAAGGAAGCGCGCTTTGGAACCTGAGCCTGGTGCTTGACAAACTCCGCAAGCGCCCCCAAGCCATTGCCCACGCCGAGGCCGCGCTCAAGCTCTTTGAGGCCATCGAGGACCCCAATGCCGCCATGGTGCGCGGGCAACTCACCAAATGGAATAAAGCCAAGCTGTAGTCACCGGGTTTCATCTGCGAGACACTACGTAGAAACCTGAAGCCGGATTCCCAACGCATGACTCCCGATTTCACACACGGGAAGGGCTTTACCAACTCGTCAAATCTTCCGTCAACTCGAGGGTCAGCCACCCTTCCTGGGGGAGGACCTGAAGAGGCAGTCCATTCATCCAAATGGAACCCTGAACACTGATCCGTTCGTGCGGCATAACACCCAGGATACTGTAGTCGAGCCGAACTTCGAAAACCTGTTGAAAGGCCACTTCGACCTGGTCGCCGGTCCCCAGGGGCACCAGCAGGGGTTCGTCGCCCTTCCAAAACTCCACAGCCTTGACGCTCTTTCCACTGATTGCCGCGTGCAAACGGGCGCGGCACTCGCCGTTAATGTTGACACGGATTTCGAAATCGGGATGATCATGGAGAAAGGTTTCGCCCAAGTCCAAGCGCAAATAGACCGCCTTCTCGCTGAACCCGTAATACAGCGCTTCCACAATCTGGGCCACGCCGTGCATCGAGCCGGAGTGGTAATCCGGCTGGCAAAGCCCCGCCCCCATCCATTCGAAATAGGTGGTGACCCGGCCATCAATCTCGGGATGAATCTGCGTCGAGGGCGCCACGGTTCGGGCATGCACGCGCGGACGCTTGATGGGCACGGCCAGCTCGTCCGCAGGCGATCCCCCCAGCAGTTGGTAGATGTTGCTCAGGTGCTTGCGGAAGAGCAGATCGAAATCTTCGTCATTGGCGGTGGAGTGCTCCGGCCCGTACCACCAACACCAATCGCTCCCCTCCGCCACCCATAGCTCCTGCTGCGCCAGGCGGCGGTTTTCCGGCGTCACCTTGGGGCTGCCCATGTGCTGCGCATAGAAATCGCGCGCCTCGCTGAGCACATCCCAGGCGCGATTGTCCTCCTCCGCGCCGATCCAGACATCAAAGTTGGCGTTGATCCACGAGCCCGGGACGACATGCGTCAGGGCACCTTGTTCAGTAACCTTCAGCGCCTCGCTGGCCGTCACGGCGCGAAGTTCCGGGTCCGCCGCGATGCGCCCGTAGAAGGCTTTCAGGAATTCCCGCCCGTTGCCGGGATAATATTCCCAGGCGTTTTCGCCGTCCAGAATCACGGAAACTACCGCCGGCAACTGGCCGGTGCTTCGCCCCGCCGCCTTGATGCGCTGATAAAGGTCTGCCGCAGCCGCCTGGGGGTCCATGCGGGAGTAAACAAAGCCAATCAAATCGGAGAGCTGGTGGTCGCGGAAGAAAAGGGAGATGGACTTCCCCCCCGTGGAAAGGGCTTGCGGTCGATAGAGTTCTTCCCCACCTTGCAAGGTGCCATCACCGCGGCGATAAAAGCCCATTTGCTTGGTCCGCGCCAGCACCCCTTCGTCCGTCGCGGCCCAAGTAAACCCCTCATCCGCGGCCAAGCGCAGAACCTTGTCGGAAACGCTGCCTTCGCTCGGCCAAAGCCCTTGGGGCCGGCGGCCAAAGACCCGCTCGTGCAGGGCCACTGCCCCTCGTAACTGGTCACGCGCGTCCTCCGCATGGTGGAAACGGTGGTGCGGCAGCTTTAACCCAGGGTGCGACTCTTGCGCAATGGCCGTGTCGCAAAGTAGCGGCAGGATGGGATGATAAAAGGGAGAGGTGGAAAGCTCGACTTGGCCGCGCTCCGCAGCCTTACGATACTCTTCCAGTGTTAGGTTAAATATCTCGATTTCCTTCTTGCGCACAATGGCCTTGTCGCTCTCGTTGTAGCCCCTGCCCTTCTTCACCAAACGGATTACCTCGGGGTCTCCCGCCAGGAAAATCTCGTCGAACCACGCCACCTGCGAGAGCACTTGAAGGTCGAGTATTTCTTGAGGTGTGAATACCTTTGCCGCCGTCGTCAAACCAGATTTTCTCGACTTTTCCCCCAACTCACGGAAGCGCGGGTAACGATTGAGGAGATTGTCATAATTGATTTGAAACGCAGAAGCGAGGAGAGCCTCACGCTCGGCCGACGTCAGTTCAGCCACAGGCTTGAAGGCCAAATCGTATGTGGATTCGCGCGCCGTATCACGCGCATAATCCTCAATCTGCAACACGAGGGACGGCACAAGGTTAAAAGTGGCATGAACGGAGGGAAAATCCCGCATGACCGCGACCATGCCGTAGTAATCTTTCAAGGAATGCAAGCGCACCCAGGGCATCGTGTAAACGCCCTCCGCCAAGTCCTTGTAGTAAGGCTGGTGCATGTGCCAAAGGAGCATGAGGTAGGTTGGGGGCATGAGGCTAGAAGTCAAGTCCTTTACGCAGTCGAAATCGATGTGCTAGCATCAGAAGGGGCGCCGCGAAGGTAACCGGTCGAATGCTGCTACGAGCCGCGTCCCCCGATTGAACTTATGCGGATCCTGACCCGCTACATCCTGAAAGAGATCTTCTCTTACTCCTTGCTGGGGTTGCTGGTCTTCACTTTTGTGATCTTCATCCGCCAACTGGGCCACCTGTTGGAACTGGTGGTTCGGCACAATGTTCCCCTGCGCGACATGGCGACACTGTTCCTTCTGCCAGTGCCCGCCATCCTGATGCTGACCATCCCCATGGCGGTATTGCTGGGAACGCTCATTGGGCTGAGCCGCATGGCTGCCGACGGTGAGGTGATCGCGGCACGCGCTTCCGGGATCGGCCTTTCCTGCTTCGTGCGGCCCGTCATGATGCTGGCGATAACCGGCTGGGCGGTGACCCTTTGGATGGCCCTGTTCCTCGCCCCGCAGGCCCTGCGCAAGATGAACCGCATGGAAACCGGGTTGACGGCCAGCCAGGTACCCTACGAGATTCAGCCGCGCGTGTTCATCGAGCAATTCCCCAATCTGCTGCTTTACTTGGAGGATGTGACCGGTTCCCGGTCAAGCTGGCGCGGCGTCTTCATCGCTGACCTGGCACAACGCGATTCCGTCAAGATTACGTTAGCGGAAAGCGGGGTGCTTGTCAACGAAGCCTCCCGCAACCGCTTTGTTCTGCACCTTGAGCAAGGTACGACGCACGAATACGATCCGCAGCGCCCGGAAGAATACTCCATTGCTTCCTTCACGGATACGGAAATTCCCATCCTCGTTGATCAGGGAGGCAGGGAGGCGGCAGAGCGCAACTTGCCACCCTATTTAAGCCTCACCCAGCTTTGGCAGCGCATTCACCAGTCCCGCGACCGCCAGCCCGCCTTGGTGGAACTGCACTACCGTTTGGCCTTACCCGTGGCGGCCATCGTCCTGGCGCTGGTGGGTATTCCGCTGGGAATTTCCACGCGCAAGGGCGGCAAGTCCGTGGGTTTGATGCTCAGCATCATGTTGGTGTTTGTGTACTACATCCTGATGGTCTTCGGCCTGAGCTATGCCAAACAGGGCCGCGTCTCACCGCTTATCGGGCTCTGGGCGGCGAACGTCTTGTTTGCCTTGGTTGGGATCTTGATGCTTTCGAACTTGCGCCACGTGCGGACTCGCATGATGTTTCTCCAGGATGCTTTTGAGGACATGCTGAAGCGCTACGAGCAATGGCGCGCTCGCCGGAGTCACAGACAACCGTCTGCCGGCCTTCCCGCGCCGGCCAAAGTCGGCGGGCGATTCCTACAAATCCTGGATATCTACGTCATCGAGGGCTGGTTATTCTACTTCGTCATGCTCCTCATTGCCTTTACCGGAGTATACGTCATCTTCGACTTCTTCCAGGTTTTGGGGGACATCGTTCGCAACCAGGTTCCCACCCGCGTGGTAGTGGATTATTACCGCTATCTCCTTCCCCAGGTTGTTTATCTCATGCTGCCGCTCAGCATTTTGGTGGCAACCCTGGTGAACTTCGGACTGCTCACCAAAACCAACCAGGTCATCGCCATCAAATCCGCCGGCGTCAGCCTTTACCGGTTGTCGGTTCCCGTGCTGAGCCTGGCCGTGCTGCTGAGTGTGGGCATGTTTGTGTTTGCCGACCGAGTGCTGCCGGAAACGAATCAGCGCCAGAACGGCTTGCGCAATCAAATCAAAGGCAAACCCGCCCAGACCTTCTATCGGCCCGATCACCAGTGGATCTTCGGGACCTCCAACCGCATCATTTACAACTACACATTCTTTGACCCTGACCAGAATGTTTTCGCCAACCTCTCGGTGTTCGAATTCGACCCCTCCACCTTTCGCATGACCCGCCGATTGCACGCCGCACGGGCGTTCTGGGAAGCATCGATTCATGCATGGATCCTGGAAAACGGATGGTCGCGGGACCTGAGTGGCGAGCGGGTCTCCCACTATATGCCGTTCTCGGTCGCGACTTTCAAAGAGTTGACGGAAGAGCCCAGTTACTTCAAAAAGGAAGTGAAACCCTCGGAACAAATGAGCGCGCTCGAACTGCGCAGCTACATCGCCGACCTTAGCCAAAGCGGCTTCGACGTGGTCAGGCTTTCCGTGCAGTTTTATCGCAAGTTTTCCTTCCCCCTGATCGCCTTCGTGGTTACCCTGATCGGTATCCCCTTTTCCTTTACGATGGGCAGCAAAGGCGCTTTGACTGGGATCGCCCTGAGCATCGGCATCGCCATCGTTTACTGGTCAACCTCCAGCCTCTTTGAGGCCATGGGCAACTTGAGCCAACTGCCCCCCGCCATGGCCGCCTGGTCCCCTGACATCCTCTTCGGACTGGCAGGAGCCTACCTGCTACTCCGCATCAAGACCTGAAGGCAGTGACGACCGGTGATTGGCAGGTGGGCAGAAAGTGTAAGAAGGTTCCAGGGGCGAACCTGAACTGGTATTGTGGACAAACCATGAATGCCTATTACTGAACACGAATACCCGATTTGCCATTGCAGCCTATTTTAAATACATATATTTTGTTTTCATTATTTTATAAATATCTTTTAAAGTGCTACATTATGTTTATCGGGCGGCCTTTGGGAATGCTGCCAGACTCGTGGTAGCGGAAACATTATGCGGCGCAATTTCGCGCGCGATAGTTCGGGGTGAGATCGTCTGACCAAAAAAGGCACTGGCGCGAGGTCGCGATCCCCATCACACCGCAAACCCCCCGTGTGCCATGGCCATCCCAGGCATGGCTTCGCGCGGGAAAGGGGCCCGTGCCACCTTCCGCCTTTGGTTGGTTCCCGCATGGGGCAACAGGCAGAAAAGCGCTTCCCCTTTCCTCCTTTGGTTGGTTTCCGAATTGGGCAGGAGCCAAAAGCAGAAAAGCGGTAGCTGCTGCGACCGCACTCCGAAAGCGCTGCGCGCGGGCTCCAGGAGCGGCTTTCGCATCGCCATCAAACGCCGGTGCTCTGATCGGTGGCGTCCCCGGCGCCACCTGCCGCCCATGATAGGCCTTGGCTTTCGTAACGGTGGGTTTACCCCGCCATGCCGAAACGTAGCGGCGGGTTTACCCCGCCATTTTCGCGGCGGCTATGCGCCGCCCATGGCGAGGTAAACTCGCCGCTACGTTTCGGTGGCGAGGCGCTCTCCCACAACATTCGCGAAGTACTGGAGGATGGCCGTCAACTCCGAGGCGGCCGGCGTTTCCCGAAACCCAGCCAATGACGCGCGACAGCGGAAGTGAAAACCAATCTCAAGTAGAGGAGCAAGAGGCGCTCTTTGAAGGTGTAGCGTTGGTTAACATTGGCAGCCTTTATGACGAGATCAGTGAGAGGCCGGTATTCCATGGGAACGCCGAGCTCCTCTAGGGCCTTACGAACCGAGGGGGATTCCAACAGGTTGGTGCCGGCGATCGCCTGCCAAAATGCTTGCGCAGACTGCCGCCGCAAGATCTCCTGGCAGTGCTTCTCGAGAAAGAAGAAAAATAGGCCCGTTGATAAGATCAGAATCAGAGTGGCAATGAACATGTTGCACCTCGCTGCCGCTTACCAAGCAGCAACGGCCTCAGGCAACTCCGCACTCCGCCCCATCAGCAACTTCCGGACGCACCTTCGGAATTCCGGACGCATTCTACGAGCCTTCTAGAGTTTTAGCAATGGTACTGGCGGTTTCGCCGCGTTTCACGAAAACTCGCTGCACGGGTCAACTCGCGTTGCTGACCGAGCTGGCCTTCGTAGGGGCGGGTTTACCCCGCCATTTCCGCGGCGGCTATACGCCGCCGCATGGCGAGGTAAACTCGCCGCTGCGTTTCGGTGGCGCGGTCCAAATGTCGACGCGCCGACATGGGGGGAAGCCGTCCCTTCAATAAACCGCGCGCTTCTGCTCCGTGCCTTTAGTGGCGAGTGAGAATCGCGGATCGACCGCGCCGCCCTCGAGGATTCTGGAAGCCACGTATTCCCCCAGCGCCGGGCTGTGCTTGAAACCGTGTCCGGAGCCTCCGCCCAAAAGCCAGACATTGGTAAAGTCCGGGTGGCGATCGACCAAAAAATCCCCGTTCGAGGTGTTCTCGTACTGGCAGACACGAGTTTCGAGCAACGGCGCATCCTGCAAAGCGGGAAAGAGTTGGCCGACCGTCTTGCGCATGGCCTCGACCGATTCGGGGGGCACCCAGCGCTCGCCGCGATCGGGGTCGAAGGCGGGGCCGTGGCTATCCAGCGCCACCTTGAGGCCGCGGTTCTCCAGGTCCGGGAAGCCGTAGATCAGGTTGCCCACGTCGATCCAAGTGGGCAGCGCGGGCGGGCAGAAACGGAAATCGCCGGCCGGCGTGCCGAAAAAGAACACTTCCTGGCGCGTCGGAAAAATGCGGTGGCCCAACCGGCCGGGGAAGATTTTGGGAAGCCAGGGCCCACACGCAAAAACGAACTCATCGGCGCGATACGTTTCGCCGCTCGTGGTACGCACGTAATCGAGTCGCCCTCGGCCGGTGGGAGCGGTGACCGCGCCTCGCGAGTACTCGACCCCTTGCTTGAGCATTTCCGCGACCAGCGTCTGGATGGCGCGCCGGGCCATGAGCGCTCCGCTCTCCGGCTCGAAGATCGCCCAGGCGGCGGCCCCCAGGGAAAACTGAGGATACGCCCGGTCCAATTCGGCGCGGGTCATTTGGGTGTGGTTCACGCCCAGCTTCTTGAGGGTGGCCAGGGTCGCCCGGGCGTTGGGATCATTCTCGTGCGCCACCCACAAGACTCCCGTGGGATGAAACAACGACTCATCGACTCTCGCGGAAAACTCTTTCCAGAGCGTCAGCGACCGCATCGCCAGGCGGGTGTAAATCTCGTCGGCGCCATAGCCCATACGGATGATGCGCGATTCCCCGCCCGAACTCGAGCGATCGTTGGACGGCCCATAGGCATCCAGCAAGGTCACCTTCTGGCGCGCCTGGTGCAAATGGTAAGCTGTCCAGGAGCCGAAAGCGCCGGCCCCGATCACGACGATGTTGCGCTTTGGGTTGGTCTCCATAACAGGCCCTCCCTTACCCCAAGCCTGGCTCGCCAAATGGGAACCGAGGCCCGCCCCGGCAGCCAGAATTTGGACGAATTCGCGGCGTGGGATTTTCATGACGGCCATTCGACGTTAAATGGCCACTAACCAACATACAATCAAATATATTCTTATATTAATTAAAGAAACGCTTAAAGATTAAAAATCGCACCCCTATCCGGTGAGATTTTTGCCGAATAGAGAGGGCTTGCCGCCAGCGGGTGTAGCGCGAACCTGCACTGTAGGTCCGCGGCTCGTCCCCATGGTCAAGGAAAAGCCTGTTCAGGATAATGTGCGAAGCACTTTGGAGTGCGGTCGCGAAGCTGCCGCTTTGCCCCTTGCCCATGGATCGCATGAATCAAGGGCGGAAAGCGGCAGCTTCGCGACCGCACTCCAAAGTGCCTTCGGCACATTCAAAGCAGAGACACAGCAGGTGTAGCGCGCTACGTCCATTCAGCTAAAAGAGAGAGACTGGGGGCCGCACCCAGCCCCCAGTCCCCAGCAGCCAGAACCCAGCTACGCCGTCGTGTAGCCTTTCCCCATCTCCTTCTTCACCGCTGCCTGGGCCGCCGCCAGCCGCGCGATGGGCACACGGTAGGGCGAGCAGCTCACGTAATCCAACCCCGCCTCGGCGAAGAACTCGATCGACGATGGATCGCCGCCGTGTTCGCCACAGATTCCCACCTTCAACTTGGGATTGGCCGCGCGGCCTTCCGTAGTGGCGATCTTCACCAAACGTCCCACTCGCTTGGGATCGAGCTGGGCGAATGGGTCGGACGGCCAGATCTTCAAGTTGACGTAAGCCTTGATGATCTTGGCGCAGTCATCGCGCGAAATTCCGAACGTGGTCTGCGTAAGATCGTTGGTGCCAAAGCTGAAGAACTGGGCTTCCTGCGCGATCTCGGCTGCGGACAGGGCTCCGGCCGGCAATTCGATCATGGTGCCCACCAAATATTCGACCTCGATGCCCTTCTTCTTGAAGACTTCCGCCGCGACCCGATTCACGATATCTTTCTCTGTCTGTAACTCCTTTACATCTCCGACAAGAGGAATCATTACCTCGGGTTTTGCTTCAATTTTATTCTTCTTGCAGTCGCAGGCCGCTTCAAAAATCGCCCGTGCCTGCATCTCCGTGATTTCAGGATACATGATGCCCAGGCGGCACCCGCGCAAGGCCAGCATGGGATTGAATTCATGTAATTCATTAACTACTTCCAGTATCTTTCTGAGCTGTCCAAGCTTAGGGCTCCGCTTGTTGGTGCATTCCAGCTTCGCGATCTCCACCATCAACTCTTCCCGCTTGGGCAGGAACTCGTGCAGGGGAGGATCGAGGGTACGGATGGTGACCGGCAGCCCGTTCATGGCCTTGAACAGTCCATAGAAGTCCCTGCGCTGCATGGGCAGGAGCTTGGCAAGGGCGGCGCGCCGTTCCTTTTGGTAGATGGCCGCTTGCTTGGGGTCCTGAGTGTCCCGGCAGGCCATAATCATGCGCTGCATGTGCGGCAGCCGGTCCTGGGCAAAGAACATGTGCTCGGTGCGGCAGAGGCCAATGCCCTCGGCGCCATATTCCACCGCCTTCAAGGCATCACGCGGAATATCGGCGTTGGCGTGCACGCCCAATGTCCGCGCCTCGTCGGCCCATTTCATAAACTCCGCGAACACGCCGCTGCGTGGGTCGGGCTCGATCAAGTTGGTCTTGCCCAGAATGACGCGGCCCGTCGAACCATCCAGCGTGACCCAATCCCCATCTTTGATGAGAGTTGAACCGATCTTGATGGTTTTGGATTTTTCATCCACTTCCACATCGCTGGCTCCGGCGACACAGGGTTTGCCCATGCCCCGCGTCACCACCGCGGCATGCGAGGTCATGCCTCCACGTGAGGTGAGAATGCCTGCGGCCACTTCCATGCCGTGAATATCGTCGGGCACGGTTTCCGCACGCACCAGGATCAGGGGATCACCGCCATGCGCCGATACTGCGGGAGATCCTTTCCTTCTCTTGACCGCCTCGTCGGCGGTGAAGACAACGCGCCCGACCGCGGCGCCGGGCGATGCCGGCAGACCTCTGGCAATGACTTTCAGCGGCTTGCTCTCATCCAGAACGGGATGGAGCAACTGGTTCAACTGGTCGGGCTCGACGCGCAGCAACGCTTCCTTCTCGGCCAGGATGCCCTCATGCACCATGTCCACAGCGATGCGCACCGCGGCCGGCCCGGTGCGCTTGCCGTTGCGGGTCTGGAGCATGTACAGCTTGCCATCCTGAATCGTGAACTCGAAATCCTGCACGTCCTTGTAATGCTGCTCGAGGCGCGTGGTGATCTCGTGAAGCTGGTTGTAAACCTCGGGCATGGTCTTTTCCAGCTCGTTAATCGGGATGGGAGTGCGCACGCCCGAGACCACGTCTTCTCCCTGGGCGTTCATCAGGTACTCGCCATAAAACACCTTTTCGCCGGTGGCGGGGTTGCGGGTAAAGCCCACGCCGGTGCCGGAGGTTTCGCCCATGTTGCCGAAAACCATCGTCTGGACGTTTACGGCGGTCCCCAGGTCGTCGGAAATCTTGTTCATGCGGCGGTAGGTGGCGGCGCGAGGGTTGTACCAGGAACGGAACACCGCCTCAATCGACATGTTGAGCTGCACTTGCGGGTCCTGGGGAAAGTCCTTGCCGGCTTCCTTGCGTACCACCTTCTTGTATTCGGCGATGACCGATTGCAGGTCCTCAGCCGTCAAGTCGGTGTCCAGCTTGACGCGCTTCTTCTTTTTCTGCCCGTCGAATACGTGCTCGAACTTTTCCTTGGGAATCTCCATGACCACGTTGCCGAACATCTGGATAAAGCGCCGGTAGCTGTCGTAGGCAAAACGCGGATTGCCGGATTTCTCCGCAATGACCTCCACCACCGTGTCGTTCATGCCCAGGTTCAGAACGGTGTCCATCATTCCCGGCATGGAAAACTTGGCGCCGGAGCGGACCGATACGAGGAGAGGATTCTTCGCGTCGCCCAGTTTCTGGCCTTGCAAGGCCTCGAGTTTGGCCAGCGCCTTGTCCTTTTGGGCGAGGATCTCAGCAGGCGTTTTATTGTCATTATGGAAATAAAGCCGACAGGCGGAAGTAACAATGGTAAAGCCGGGGGGGACGGGCAGGCCCGCGTTGGTCATTTCCGCCAAGCCGGCGCCTTTGCCTCCCAGGACGTCTTTCATCGTGCCATTGCCGTCCGCTTTGCCGCCTCCAAAAAAATAAACGTACTTCTCCATGATTGCTCCTTTCGAATTGTCAGACCTCAGTTGTGGGGTTTGAGTTCAAAGTCAGAAGTTGATAGTTGATCGTTGATAGTTGATAGTTCGAAGCCGTGAGTCCGAATTTCAAAGTCACGAGTTGAAAGTTCAAAGTCGGAAGTTCGGAGTTAATAGTCAGTCGTTGATGGTTCAAAATCGGTGTCCGTAATCCCTTGCAAATGACCCGCGATTATGGCGCAGTTCGTGGGGTTTTGCAAGGGTCAAAAGGCCTTGGAAGGAGTGATTCTACCGGAAGTCCTCAATCTCGAGGCCACTGCCTTCGATGATGCTCTTGAGGGTTCCCGTGGGGATCGGCTTGTTCCCGTGTATGGCGACAATCACTTGCCGGCCATTGGCATGACGCCATTTTTGATGACTGCCTTTTTGACCGGCAAGGACAAATCCATGTCGATTCAATACGCGGATAACATCCTTGGCATCGAGAGCGGGTAAGCGAGGACTCACGGGAAGGACACTTCCAGCAGTTTCGCGCCCTCGGCAGGTTTGATATCGGAAGGCTCAAACCATAGTTCCAGGGCTTCCCGAGCATTGCGCACGGCTTCTTCTTCTGAATCGCCTGCGGAGGCGCAACCGGGCAGTTCAGGATACACTGCCGACCACCGATTAATCTCGGGGTCGAATTCGACGAGCAATCGCAGCTTCATAGCTTATCCTTCATTTCACTCCATACCTTGCCACAAATCGCCTCCCGCGCACAAGCGAATCGTTCGCGGGGGTCAGGGCGTTTCTTCCATGTCGACGCGTCGACATTCAAGCCAGGACTGGATTCTAGGAACTAAGGGCGGCCACCGAAAGCCCTACCAAATCGCTCCCTTCTCGCAATTCCGACAGCACTTTTTCTGCCCACGACAACTCGCCGCACCGCACCTCCATCGGGCCCCACAAAGCAGGCAGCTATGGTAATGCAGGTTTTCCATGCAGCCGGGGCAACGGCTCCATTCCATCTCGCCGCATGTCTTGCCGACGCATGACCAAGTCTCTCCACACAAATTACAAATATGCTCGTGAATAGTATGGGTTCGATTGCAGGCGCAGCGACAACTTGCTGCCTCACAGTGGCCGTGCTCCCCCTCTTCGCAAGCATCGCAACGAGAGTCAAACCAGGGGTAATCTGACAGGTGACACGCACACTTACAGTCTAATCCGTTGCACCGCCAGTGCAATCCGCAGCCACATTCAGTCGAGAATGGCCACCAATACACATCTCTATGGAGCTGCGCCGTCCTCGCCATATCTCCTCGATCCAGTGTTGCTGCCCACCCCGGATTCATCGAGGGAGTCATCCTCGGGCATCTGCCGCTCCGACTATAATCTCTGACAAATCCGCGATGCCGGAAAAAAGTTCATCCAACTTCTTCAGCAGCCGCAGCCGGTTCTGCCGCACTTCGCGATCCTCGACCATCACCAGGACTCTGTCAAAAAACCGGTCCACTGCCGGGCGCAGCGTGGAAATTGCTTCCAGCGCTGACCGATATTCCCCGCTAGCCCGCCTGCGCTCGACCTCCGCGGAAACTCGCACGTAGGCCTTGTAGAGATCCTTTTCCTGATCCTCCCGCAAAAGTCCTAGCGTGACTTCTCCCGGTTGCCAGTCCAAAGTGCTCGCTGATTTCGCCAGAATATTACGGATGCGCTTGGCGGCTGCCGAGAGCGCTTTAAAATCCTCGCCGCCGCGCAACGCTTCTACGGCTTCAGCGGCCCCTGTTGCCCCTGTCGCCCCTGCCGGGAGGTTTGTCCATGCGGGCCCCGTCGGCCCTGTCGCCCCTGCCGGGAGGCTTGTCCATGCGGGCCCCGTCGGCCCTGCCGGGAGGCTTGTCCATGCGGGCCCCGCCGGCCCTGTCGCCCCTGCCGGGAGGTTTGTCCATGCGGGGCCCGTCGGCCCTGTCGCCCCTGCCGGGAGGCTTGTCCATGCGGCCCTCATCGGCCCTGTCGCCCATGCCGGGAGGCTCGTACCTGCGGCCCCCGTCGGCCCTGTCGGTTGGTCTGCCCATGCCGGTCCCACCACGGCTCGAACCGTGTCGTAACGGAAACCGCGAATCCGTTCAAGGTGATCGCGCAGACGTTCATCCAGGAACTCGAGCACCCGAGCCTGCACCTCTTCGGGAGGCTTGCGCCACTGAACATCGAGCAAAGAAATAGCCTTGCTAATTGTTTCTTTTAAGGTTAATGGAAGCGAATTATCAAGAATAACTTTAATTATCCCATTAGCCTGCCGCCGCAACGCAAAGGGGTCGCTCGAGCCGGTGGGCTCGTTTCCAACTGCGAATCCCGCGACCACACTATCCACCTTGTCAGCAAGGGACACCATCGCGCCTACCAAGGTGCGTGGCGAGGCCCCCTCGGCACCCATTGGGAGGTAATGATCATATATCGCTACGGAAATTTCTTCAGGTTCCCCTTGAGCTTTTGCATAGAGGCCACCCACCACACCTTGCAACTCGGTAAACTCCTGCACCATTTGGGTCGTGAGGTCGCATTTCGAAAGTTCCACCGCCCGCAGGACCTCCCGGGTTTGGGCCGGCGTCATCATTCCGCTGTCTTCAAGTGAAACGCAAGTACTTCCAGCGATCGATTTCATGCGTCGAATCTTATCGCCGTAGCTCCCGAGCTTAGCCTGGTAGGTGACCTTGTCGAGCAATGGCACGCGGTCCCGCAATGGAATCTTCTGGTCAGCGTTCCAGAAAAACTCGGCGTCTCGGAAGCGGGCGGTGAGCACCCGCTGGTGCCCCTGGCGAATCAACCCCTTCTCGTCCGAGTCCATATTGAGGACAGCCACGAAATGGGGCGCCAATTTAGCCGGCCCATCTGGCCGAGGGCCGCTCGGCCCTACGTCCTCCACGGCAAAATATCGCTGGTGGTCGCGCATGACGGTGATCAGGATTTCGCGCGGCAGGTGGAGGAAGCGCTCGTCGAAACTCCCCAGCATGGGGCGCGGCCACTCGGTGGAATTGGCGATCCAGTCAACCAGCCACTCATCTTGGACGATTCTGCCGGCAGCCTCCGCCACCACCGTCTGCGCTTCCTCGACAATGCGCTCGCTACGCCAGTTATAATCAATTTCTACAAGACGTTGACTGAGTTTCTTTGTGTAATCCTTGAAGTCACTAACCGCTATGGCTGCGGCGGACTTCGCGCGATGTCCGAAGGTGAAATTGCCGGTTCTTACCCCCAGGAGTTTGAAATCAACCGTGGCTGACTGCTCCCCTTCTCCCAGAAGCGCCACGATCCAGCGAATGGGCCTTACGAAGCGTGGAGCTAACTTCGCCGTCCAATACATGCTCTTGGGGAATGTCAAACCCAGGATGGCGCCGGGCAGCACTTCCGGCAGAATCTCGATGGCCGGCCGTCCCGGGGTGGTCTTCCTCAAGGACAGGTATTCCCCCTTGGGTGTCGTCGTGCGAGTCAAATCCTGAAGGCGGGCAGAGTTCTTTTGCGCAAAACTCTCCGCCGCCCGCGTGTAATTCCCTTCTCTGTCGATGGCGACTTTGACGGGAGGACCCAGGATCTCCTCGACCTTATCCGGCTGTTGCGCCAACACGGCGGGAATGTGGACCACCAGGCGGCGGGGAGTGGAAAATGTTTGCAACGATTGCAGGGGCACTTCGCGAAGCGCCCCTACGAAATCCGCGTCCAAGCCCTTCGGGGGGGGCGCTTGGCCAACCACCACCAGGGGTTCCGAGCGCGCATCCTCCGCAAGGATCGATTCCTTGACCGATTCTGTGGGGGGCAACAAGCGAGCTTGGCGCACGGCGGCAAGAACCCGCTCACCCAGCCCCTTCTCGGCGTCGCGCAGGAATCGCGCGGGGATTTCCTCGCAGCCGACTTCCAGCAGCAGAGGCAGAATAACTGAGGATGGCGGATTGACGATTGACGGTTGCTCCTGTGCGGCAATTGCCGATTGGGGATTGCCGATTAACGCCCGGAGCTTTTCCTCAAGTGACGACGGGCGATCGTCGATTGCCGGCTCTTCCTCGACGGTAATTACCGATTGCCGATTGCCGATTTTCGATTGGTCCTCGATGAGCAGCGAGCTTCCAATTTCGAGTTTCGAGTTTCGATTTTCGCGTTTCGAGCCGCCAGTTTCGGGTTTCGGATTTCCAGTCTCGTTCGTCACGCTGCCACCTCCGCGGCCGGTTGCCGGTCGAGATAAATGGCGGCGACTTCGCAGGCCAGTTTGCGTACCCGGGCGATCAAGGCCACGCGCTCCGTCACGCTGATGGCGCCGCGCGCGTCGAGGATGTTGAACAGGTGTGAGCACTTCAAAGTGAGGTCATAAACCTTGCGCAGAGGGAAGCGATTCTTGCTTGATGTAACGCTTTTAATTTCATCTGTATCTATTTGTTTTAGCTTGCCTTCTACCGATGAATTCTTGCGCGGATACTCTCCCAGCAGGCGCGTTGCCTCGCTTTCGTAGAGGTCCAGGAGTTGGCGACAGATTTCGGGGTCCGCAGCCTCGAAATCGTACACGGAGAACTCCAGTTCCTCGGTGCGGCGCATATCGCCGTAGGTCACACTATCGTTCCAGCGCACCTGATAGACGTCCTCAACATTCTGGAGGAAGGCGGCGATGCGCTCCAAGCCATAGGTCAGCTCGACGCTGATGGGCTCAAGGTCCACTCCGCCCGACTGCTGGAAGTAAGTGAACTGGGTGATCTCCAGCCCGTCGAGCATGACCTGCCAGCCGATCCCCCATGCCCCCAGGGTGGGAGCTTCCCAGTTGTCTTCCTCGAAGCGAATGTCGTGGTGGCGAATGTCGATGCCGATGGCTCCCAGGCTCTCAAGGTAAATGTCCTGGATATTCTCGGGCGGGGGCTTCAGGATTACCTGCATCTGGGTGTGCTTGAGCAGCCGATTGGGATTCTCGCCGTAGCGGCCGTCGGCTGGGCGGCGGGAAGGCTGCGGGTACGCCACGCGCCAGGGTTGCGGCCCCAGGACGCGCAGGAAGGTTTCCGGACACATCGTCCCCGCCCCCACTTCCACGTCGTAGGGCAAGGCAATCACGCACCCCTGCTCTGCCCAGAATTCGCTCAGGCGGAAAAGCATATCTTGGAAAGATAAGGGCACTGGTGGCATCTTTTTAGATTTGGTCAAGATCAAGGTATTTGTCCTTAGTCCTTAGTCCTTAGTCCTTAGTCATTAGTCCTTTGTCATTTGTCACTTGTCCTTGGTATGTTCCCACTCCCCGTATTTGCCAGCGCAGGTGCGGCAGACCAAGGACAACGGACCAAGGACGAAGGACGAAGGACAGCTATTACACTTCTTCTTCCATCATCTGCCTTGTCACCAGCCTCTTTTCCGTATGGCTTTCGATAATCTCCTCGAAAAAGTGGCGCGCTTCGCGGCAGCCGGCAGGAGCCTTTTCCTGCGCCAGCCATTTGTCCAGGGGGACGTGGCAGGAAGCACGAACCATCGCCAGGGTGGCAGCGGAAACCCGCTGGCTGCCCGGCTGCTTGCAATCCCGGCAGAGCAGCGCTTCTGAACCTCGGGCGTAGTAGCCACCCTCTTCCCCCAGGGCATGGCCACAGGAGGCGCAGGCTTCAAATTCCGGCAGAAAACCGCCCAGCCGCACCATCCAGTAATCGAAGTAGAGCAGCGGGCGGTTGACTTCCCCGGAGTGCTTGAGGGCACGCAGAACCGCCAGCAGCAGGCGGAAGGTGCGCTCGTTTACCTCGCGTTCCGGCAGCAGCCGCTCCCCCACCTCGGCAAGGTATTGCGCCGCAAGCTGCACGCGATAGTCCTTCTGCATGTCGAAGAACGACTCGATGATCTCGACGGAATTCAGGCGCAACAGGTCGCGGTTTTCCCGCTCGAAGATCCAGAGGCGCACGTAGCTCAAGGGTTCAAGCGTGCCGCCGTAGCGGCTTTTGGTGCGCAAGGCGCCTTGGGCCACGGCCCGCAAGCGGCCCAACTGCCGCGTGAAAAGCGAAGCAATCTTATCAGCTTCACCCAAGCGGTAGGTTCGAAGGACGATGGCTTCCGTTTCGCGCAGAGGCATTCGATGGCCAATGTCGACGCGCCGACAAAGCAAGAGATTAGCACAAAAGCCCTCAGTTGTCAGTTATCAGTTCGCAGTAACAGCCAAGCCCCCGTGGGCTCTTACTGAAAACTGACGACTTTCTTTGCTTGTGGAAATCTTTGAGGGTTTTGTGGAAATCAGATTATGTTAACCGCAGCGCGTGAGCAGAAAACATTATCAGACGTGCCTGTGCAAAACTCAAGGTCTTCGGCGCCGTCCCCTCGCGGATCGCCACGCCGCCGCCCCGCGTTCCGCATGGGCGGTCGGCCTTTTTGCAGGCGAGGTAGAGCCGGGTTGGGATGCCCAACCCACACCCTACTTACTGCAAAGCTCTCATGTATGTTTTTCAGGAAGGATTTTTGGTCGCAGGGCTTTCACCTTTGCCTTTTGACTTTTCCACTTTGACTTTCTTCTGCGCCCCGGCGCACCGCGCTCCGGACGTCAGAGGTTTGCTGTGCAGGTGGGCCGCCGCGGGAACGCCGCTTCCCTGCCCTGCTTGCCTGAACTCGTCAAGGGAGGAAGATGATCAGCCGGCGATAGCGATAGCAGGTGCCAGCCTGCGGCTAATTTGAGGCATCTTGAAGCCCGGTCTTGTTGCCCGGGTACGGATGGAAGTCGGCGCCCCCGCCAACGGCAAAAACTTCCAGATTGACCTGTTCCCCGTCCACGTGAAACACCACAAAGTGATAGGGGGTAAAGGCGCCCTCCGGGCCGGGCTTCACCAAGTGTTGGAGACGAACCTGCGCTCCCTGGTTGGCTTTCAGGTAATCGTCCAAATTCGGCTCGCCTTGGTAGGCGTAGGGTGGCGCCCCGCCCCCGCCCGAAACCAGGAAGTCCATCCGATGCGTACCGCTCGGGTCAGCGTAGTGTTCCACCCAATGTTCGAATAGGTGCTCATGACCGGAAAAAACGGCGCGGACGTGGTGGGTGTGGAAGAGCGGCAGGTAGCGCGACCGAAGCACGAGGGTCGGCTCCTCCGCGTGGACACCGTGGGGGCCGGAGGAGAACGGCGCGTGGTGGCAGAAGACAAAAACATTGACGTAACGCTGGCGGTCGAGGCCCTCAAGCTGGCCCTTCACCCAGGCAAACTGTTTATCATCGCTCGCGATGTCCGAGTCCAATCCCAGAATAAAGGAATTTCCATACCCAAACGAGTAGGTGGGATAACCGGCAAGGCGGCGGGGCGACCCATCGGGCGGGATCAGCGCCTGGACGGCGTCCAGGTAATTTCGCAATCCAGTCTGGCGCTGGGGGGCGTCGGCCGATGAGGCGGAGGAGACATCGTGATTCCCGGGAATCAGGAAGTAAGGCACCCCGCCTTGGGTGGTCAACCGGTTGATGATGGGGATGAAGCTGACATTCCACTGTGCAACTTCCTGTCCATGGGCCACGGCATCACCCGTTTGCAGGATGAATCGCACCGGCGAGTCCGTGGTCTGGAGTTTGGTGATTTGCGCGAGGATTCCATCAACCACCTGCGAATGCTCGGCTTGGAGGGAAACGCCATCGTGGCGCCCGCGAGTGTCACCATAGAGAATAAAGGAGAAGCGCCTTACCCCGCGCGACTGCGCTTCGGAGGGCAGCGGCGCGGCCGGCGGGGTAATGGCTTTGACCCGCTCTGTATCCTGGGAGAATCCCATTTTCAATCCGAATAAGCCACACATTACGAGCGATATAACTGGTAAAATCAGAACTTTCGCTTTAAATCTAGATGGCATTGTCGTCTCCCCCCATTAAGCGAGGATTCCCCCACAGGATTGTGCCCTGCTTATGATCTCTCAACTGAGGCAATCGCCCTTGGGTACACAAGCGAGAATAATAACCCGTAACTGGCAGAATTTGGGAAGATTTCTTCGTGCCACGGGCGTCCCGGCCGTGCCCGAGCACGACCGGGATGGTCGTGGCACATCTCACGCAAGGCAGAATGCATTTTCTAAGCTGCAAAGACTGCCCTCGGCCGGCTATTTTTGCCGCTGGAGTTCAAAGGTCTCCACTTTCTCCTGACCTTTCTCCCGCCAAGTCCACTCCTGCGTCACGTGATCGGCATCCTTCCAGATGATCGAGTGGGCGTACATGTGCCCGGCGTCAGGCCCGGAAAGGTTGGTGGCGTCGACATATGTGAACTTAATGGCGCTTGGGTTACTGCTGGAGCTATCCGCCCGCATACGGGGCTGATTGCCGGCCGTGCAGTAATGGGTCATCATCAGGTGGTCTCCGTCCAGGTAATACAGCGTGACCATTTGATTTCCGGGGCCCTCGGTGATTGATTCCATAACAGCCGTGCCCCCAGAAACCACCTTGTAATTGATGTGAGCCGGCCCGCCGCCCGGCGCCTTCCCCTCCCAGTTGCCGGCGAGCGACTTGATCTTGTCAAATTCCGGTTGAGCCTTGCTGCTCGCCCACCCCGCGGCAACAACTGAGATTAACGCCAAAACCAAAACCAGAAACTGTCGAACGTTCCGCATAGGATTCTCCTTTGCATGGATTTTCACAGCATTAGGTCTCGAAAGCCAGCGAATTTACTTCCAGAGGACCCCGGTTGGTAAGAAAGGCCCCAGCCGGGGATCGCCGTCCGGACTCGGAATCTGTATAGACCCGCGACATTCTCTATTGGTAATATGTCCGGGTTTCGTGAGTGCGTCGAGGCCGTGAAGAATCCACCTGTTATCATGACCCGAAGGTCGGTGTGAAGGAGCCATCCGAATGTCTGTAAATCCCCGAATGAACCGGTTATTTGCGCCGGACGGAAAGTGTTTGCAGGTGGCGCTGGACCACGGCATCGCGAACGAGCCCAGTACCCTTCCCGGCATGGAGAATATGAAACAGGTGGTCTCGACCGTTGCCGCGGCCAATCCTGACGCCATGATTTTGACCATCGGGCAAGCCCACTGGCTTCAGGATCTGGCGCAGAAACCCAAGCCGGCATTGGTGGTGCGGGCGGATGCCATGAACGTCTACACCCTTCCCACGCCAAAGGAACTCTTTTGCAAATTCATTGATGAGGTGGTGGAACAAGCGGTGGTTCTGGATGCGGCCGCCATTGTCGTTAATTTGCTCTGGGAACCCGACCAGCCCGACCTGCACCGGCAATGCACGGAAAATGTCCTGCGCCTCAAACCACAGTGCGAGCGCTACGGCATGCCGTTGATCGTGGAACCACTGGTTATGATCCCCGATGACCGGGGCGGGTACAAAATCAATTCCGACATCCGTAAAACCGTGGCCCTGGCGCGGCAAGCCGTGGAGTTTGGCGCGGACATCGTTAAAGCGGACATTGCCGAGAATCTTGACGAATACCACCTGGTGGTGGAGGCGGCCTCGCCTCGACCCCTGTTGCCTCGCGGTGGGTCGAGGGTTCCCGATCAAGAGATCCTCACTCGAACCTATACACTGCTTCAGCAAGGGGCTTCCGGGGTAGTCTACGGGCGGAACATTTACCAGCACCCCCATCCACAGCACATGGTCCGGGCCTGCCAGGCCATGGTCCATGAGGGAGCGACCGTCGCGCAGGCCATGACGATCCTTGGCTGAATCGGGTCATCGGGCCACGACAAAAACGAAACTCGAAACTGGAAACTCGAAATTCGATGTACAGCCTGCGAGTTTCGACTTTCGAATTTCGAGTTTCCAGTTTCATTCTTGTCTGATTCACGCTTTGGCTGCCAGCGCCCGCCGGATTTGTGCGGCGCGGTCGAAGATTTCCTCCCGGCTGATCCCTGCCTCGTGGTACATGGCGAAGATGTTTTCATCGGGGGTCTCCGGCGGGATGGTGTGCGAAGCGGCCAGAATGTAACCGCCACCATCGCGCGTCATGCCCTCGATCAAGCGGGCCGACGCCCGCCGCACCTCGTCCACGGTTCCCGTGGGAAGGACGCCCTGAGTGTCCACACCCCCCATGAAGGCCATCTGCGCTCCAAATTCCGCCTTGAGTTCGAGCGGGTCCATCCCCGGGCAGTTGCACTGCACGGGGTTCAGAACATCGACGCCAATTTCGATGAGGTCGGGAATGATGGGCCGCAGGGCGCCGCAGCAGTGGTAGGCCACCCACAATCCCCTCTCCTTCCCCACTGCCGTAACGCGCGCCAGATGCGGTTTAATGAGCGCGCGCCAGGTCGTGGGGCTCATCAGCATGGAAACCTGTGAGCTGACGTCGTCGCCGGTCCAAAGCCAGTCCAGTTCAAACCGCTCCAGGGCGGCCCGCGAGAGTTCCACGGAGAAGTTGGCGCAGCGCTTGAGCATTTCGTTCGCGAAGCCCGGATCTTCGACCATATCCAGCATCGCCATTTCGATCCCACGCAGCCGCCAATACATTTCGTAAACGCAGGGAGAAACGTCGCAGCCGATGAAGTAGTCCTGTTGAAGGGCGATGACCGGCAGCATCAGCCGCATCAATTCCTCCCGGTGGTCGAGGGGGAATTGATAGCGTAGCGCCTCCTCGCGGCTGGCGCGGGCGAGAGGGAATCCGGTAATTTGATTGAACCCGTACAGCTTGGTCCATTGCACCCCCCAAAAGTCCACGTGCGATTCGCCCTCGTTCTCGTGAACGATTCCTTCCATCGCACAGTTGTTGTTCACCCAGGTCTGCCGCACGTCGTCACCCATGCCCTCCGCCACGCGGGAGACGGGTATTTCCAGCAGCCGGGCAAGGCGCTGGGCAGTTTGCGGATGGAACCACATAAAGACGGGCAGGCGGTCAACCGGCTGCCGTTTTAGGGCGGCGTGGACTCGTTGCTTGGAGTTCATAGGCGCAACCGAACTAAAGGATAAAGTATAAAGGGTAAAGGCTGTTTAACCTTCACCATTCACTATTCACCCTTTACCCTTCAGCCTTTACACTTTACCCTTTTATCACTGTTCCAGCGCATTAACCTCGCGAATCTGACCTTCGGGGGCCAGGGGCACGCGGAGGGTCTTGATCTCCAGTGGGTGGAACTCCCCGGTCCAGTGGCGGTGCACCAAGCCCAAATCCAGTGAGGCCTTGGTGGCTCTTCCCGCCGTTTCGTAGCACCGGATGATGAGGTCATTTCCATCCTCGGCCTGCTTGACGGTTGACACCACAACGTTCGGCGCATCCACCGATAGGAAGGAAGCGGACGGCGCGCGTGTGCCCCCGTGGATCCCCTGGTAGAGGACCGGCACCGGCGCCATCATCTCCTCGGCCAGGCGGACGATTCCCGCATCCTGCCACGCCCCTGAGTGCGGGACCAGCACCATGCGGAACGTCTGGATGCCCTGGTCCTGCCAGATGTACTCGCCGTTCGGGTCGATCTTGCGGGGTTGGTGCTGCGCATACGCCGCGCCGCGCACGATGGAAACCCGCAGGTCGCTCGCTTGCACGCTGTAGCCGTACTTCGCGTCATTCAGGACGGTAAGGCCGTACGGTTTGCCGTTGCGCTCACCGGAAAGGTCGATCCACCTTTGCCCTGGGTCTTCGGCCCCATTGGCCGTGCGCACTTTGAAGCCGTAAGCGATCTCATAAGTGGGGACAGGATTCTCCACATCCACCGGGAAGGAGAATTTCAGGATCTTCTGGTGCTCGTGCCAATCCAGGGAGACGCGGGCTTCCAGGGTGTGCACGCCAGCGTATAGCATCCAGTCCGTGGTCATGAGTGAAGCGCCATAGCTCGTTCGCACGCGGAGGGTGGCGCGCACCGGGCCATTCTCGAGGACGCGGAAACTTGCGCCGCCGAACGCCCCAATTTCCTGGGTGTAGGCGCGAACGTCGTGGCTCCAGGTATCACTGTGATCGTCAATCACCACGCCGCGCGCCCCGCCGGCATTTCCGCGGAACACTTCCGCCCCGGCATCCTTGTCGTACAGGGAAATCGTCCCATCGTCGGCAAAGCTCACGCGCAGATGCTCATTCTCCAGGCCCTTTTCTGTGGCGTGCAGGGTGGAGGCAGCGGCAGCGACGGGCGCAACCTTGCGCAAACGAAACTGCCGGTAGCCGAAGGCCGGTACGTGTGCTTGGAATACCAAACCTTTCCGGTCGCCCACCACCGTTTGGCCCGCCGTCCACTGATGCGGAATGGCGTCGCCCCGCTCATCTTCCAGGCGCGAGTCGATTTGCGTCCCTTCCCCGTATTCAGTCCCCCAGCCCAAATCATATTGAATGTTCAGGAATCTCGCCGCCCAGGCGTGGGGATTGAAAACCACCAGGTACTCCGAGTCGGGGTCGGTGGCGGGAATCTGCCACGCAATCTTCTCCGCCGCCCGGTTAATGGCTTGATTGGCCACTTCCTTGGCGAATCCGTAAGCATCGTGTGAGACGATGTATTGCTCGGGAAGCGCCGTCCCCGCCATGCTATCGTGGAACTGCATCAAGAGCACTTTCTTCCACGAAGCAGCAAAATCGCCCTTGGGGTATGGGAACCCCGCCAGCACGTTCGCCAACTCGGCCATCTTTTCGCCGGTCACGAGCGCCGCTTCCGCCGTGCGATTATCCTTCTTGATTTGGGACACGGCGGTGTAGCAGCCCACCGAGTGGTGTTGCAAATCGTCGTCCACCACCGGAAAATCGGGGCCTTGTAGGGCCGAACGGCGTTCGGCCCCGGGGCGAGCGCTGCTCGCCCCTACGTTCATTTTGAGCAAATCGTCAAAGTAGCTGTCAGGAGTGCTGAACAGAATCTTGGGGGCGCCAGGCTGCTTCTGGGCATCCAGGATGGCGCGAATGGTTTCCTTGGCGGGTCCCCCGCCGTGATCCCCCGCCCCGTAAAAAAGCATCATGTCCTGGGTGGGTTCCTGAAGCTTGGTGACGAAATCGTGCATGCGGTCGTTTATATCGTCCTCGATTCCGTAGCTGTACGGAATTCGATAGGTCAACACGCGCGTCCCGTCCGCGCCCTGCCACCAGAACACATCGGCGGGCAACGGCTTTTCATGGGCGGCCGGGCGCATAAACACGTAGGCGTGCAACCCTTGCAGCTTCAGAATCTGGGGCAGCGTGCCGGGGTGGCCAAACGAGTCCGGATTGTAACCCACCCTTGCCGTGCGTCCCAGCAATTGCTGGAAGAGCCTCTGGCTGTAAAGCCCCTGACGAACCAGCGACTCGCCATTGGGGATGTTGACGTCGGGCTCAATCCACCACCCGCCGACCACGTCCCACCGCCCCTCCGCGACGCGCTCGCGAATCTCCGCCATCAGCTTAGGGTCGGCGGACGCTGCCCACTCGTACAACTGGGCGGAACTGGCGGTGAATTTGAAATCCGGAAACTCGTTCATGCGGTCAAGCGCCGCGCGAAACGTGCTGAGCCCCACCGCCATCGATTCCGACCATGGCCAGAGCCAGGGGATGTCTATGTGCGCGTTGCCGATCATGTACAATTTGTGTTGGGAAGCGTCCGGCGGCCAGGGTGTTGAGGACTGACCGACCGTCTTCCTGGCGACCAGCACAAGAGCGCAAACCAGACCCATAAGAACCAACCAGCGGACCGTACGCGAATGCATAGCTGCTCCTGGAAAGTAGGTGTCAGGTGTCACGTATCGGGTGTCATGGGTCCGAGATTTGCTCCGCCCTGGAACCTGACACCTGGCACCAGACACCTGGAACTTGGCACCTGATACCTCAGATTTAACCGTGTCTTGATTAGCACTTCTGAGGCAGCGGGTCAACAAACAATTCCACGGTGCGGAGCGTCGTGCCCCGGTTTTTGTGGTATAACTCCAGCGCAACACAGTTCTCCATCAGGAACCCAACATGGATCTTAGCGAGTTTATCTCCACTCCCTCAAGGACGCGACCCTCCGTTCCCACGAACATCTCACGCGGCCTTGCCCTGGGGCTAAAAATTCTGAATCACCTGCGCATCGAGGACCGGGCATTCTCGCTGGGCGAACTCGCTGCCTACACGCGACTGGGAAAGCCTTCCCTGTTGCGCCTGCTGCGGACGCTCGAGGGCATGGGCTACCTGTCGCGCGACGCCCATCAGAATTATCGCCTGGGGGTTGAAACTTCGGTGATGGGCGGGCGCGAGAGCCTGCGCGTGCTGCGCAAAGTCTCGGGGCGCTTCACTCAGGAGATCCAGAGCCGCTGCGAGGAGACGGTTTCGCTGGCTTACCTCTTTGACGATCATATCCGCGTGGTCGACACCCTGGAGAGCCAACAGCACATTCGCATGTCCAACTTCGTGGGCAGAATCCTTCAACCCTACGCTTCTTCGCTGGCGAAGTCGATTACCGCCTTCCAGAACGAAGCGCTGATCCAGACGCTGCTCGATGTGTATGGGATTTACCGCGCGACCAAAAACACCCTGGTGGATCAGCTCGCCATTCAGAATGAATTCGCGGCCGTGCGCTCGCGCGGCTTCGCCGAAGATAAGGAAGAAACCGTGGAAGGCGGGTACTGCATTGGCGCCCCTATTCACAATCCGGAGCGGAAAGTGATCGCCTCGGTCAGCGTCTCTTCCCCGAAGTTCCGGGTCACGGCGGAATTCACGAAGAAGTTTCCCTCCCGGCTGATGGCGGCGGCCGAGAACATCTCCCAGGCCCTGGCGGCAGAACTCCGCGGCAAAAGCTAGGCGCCGCCGACGGAGCGCGGGCATCTTGCCCGCTGTGGCGATACCATCCTGGCCACGACTGCGCACGGGCGAGACGCCCGTGCGACAGCGGGCAAGATGCCCGCGCTCCCTTGACTTTGAGAGGAGGCAAGTATTACTTTTGAAAACATGCAGGTGGCGGGTGAACAGGGCGAGGCGGCGCCGGGTAAGACTCTCCGCCGCTACTACGCAACACTTCTGGAAAGCTTCGGACCGCAAAAGTGGTGGCCGGCCCGAACACGCTGGGAAGTGATTTGGGGCGCTATCCTTACCCAGAATACCACCTGGCGGAATGCCACCTTGGCCCTGAAGAATCTGCGCAAGGCGGGCCTGCTCGCTTGGCGGCCCTTGAGCCAAGCCGCTTTGCGCGAACTCGAGCCGCTGGTTCGACCGGCGGGCTTTTACCGGCAAAAAGCCAGGACCCTTCACAATTTTGCCAACTGGATCGAGGAGGCTCATGGAGGCTCTTTAGACTCGCTTTTTGCCTTGGGCGCCGCTCGCGCCCGGGCACAGCTTCTGGCGCTCAAGGGGATTGGTCCGGAAACCGCCGACGCGATTTTGCTCTATTCCGGGCGGCAGCCCGTATTTGTTGCCGATGCTTACACGCGCCGCGTATTTTCGCGTCACCAACTACTTTCCCCCACGGCGGATTACGCATCGGCGCAGCAATTCCTTCACCAGCACTTGCCACCCGACGAAGCGCTGTTCAATGAGTTTCACGCCTTGCTGGTGGAGGCTGCGAAACGCTATTGCCACCGCAACGTGGCGCACTGTGAGGAATGCCCCTTGGGGCAATTCTTAGGACGAAACGCGCAGGTCGAAAATCGAAAAGCGAAATTCGAAAATCGAAATTCGGTGCACAACTTGAGTTTGGATTCCGGAGTTTCGGTTTAGGCGTGAGGGCGAAGCTTGATGGGCGTCGCAAGTTTCGATTTTCGAATTTCGAGTTTCGATTTTCCAGTTTCGAGTTTCGAATTTCCAGTTTCGAGTTTCAAACATGAATCCCGATCCTGCCCAACGGCGGAAAATCATCCTGACTTTCCTGCTGATCCTCGTTCCCATCCTGTTTTTCCTGGGATGGAGCCAGGCCTCCCTGAACCTGAAATTCATCCACCCCAGCAATTCGGAAGAAACCATCCTGCTGCTGGCTCTTTCCACCGTCATTTTCCTGGCCTTCGTCATCTTTGCCCTCATCCTGTTGCGGATTCTGGTGAAGCTCTACTTCGAGCGGCAGCAACAGCTACTGGGTTCGCGCTTCAAGACGAAAATGGTGGTGGCCTCTCTCGGCCTCTCGCTCGTCCCGGTTATCTTCCTTTTCATCCTTGCCTATGGTTTGTTGAATCGAACCATCGACAAATGGTTCAGCGTGCCCCTCGACTTGATCCAGGACTCCGAGGAGTTGGTCGTCCAGCTCGAGCAGCAAGCCGCGCAGCGCGCCGACCACATTTCCAGCTACTTGGCGCGAAGCGAAGACATGATCGACGCCATGGAAAAACACCAGATGCCTCTGGTGGCGCACCTGGTAACGCAGGAGGTGGCAGCCGACCCGGGAACCGTGGCCGCCATGTGTTTCGACTCCTCCGGGCAACTGCTGGCGCAGGCCGGCGACCCATGGCCGGACCCGTCGTTGGTTACCCGCTACTTCCCCCAGATCTTTGGTGCCAAGCTGCCCCCGAACGGCGCCATGGGGCACTGGTCGGCGGGCGAATATGTGGTTTTCATCTCGGTGGACCCGATTGTCGATCATTCTGGCGCACCCCTGGGGACGGTGGCCGGCATCATGCGCCTGCCTTCCAAGCTGACTCGAATCTCCAGCGAGATTCAGCAGGAGGCGCAGAAGTACAATGATCTGAGCAAAGAGCAAAAGACCCAAAAGCGCAACTACGTGGGGATCCTCTGGTTGCTGACACTGCTCATTCTTTTCATCTCCGCATGGTTGGCGCTTTACATTTCCAAGCAGGTCACGGTTCCCATACAGGCGCTGGCCAACGCTACCCACGAGGTGGCGCAAGGCAACTTGGATTTCCAAGTCTCGGCGCGAGGGGACGACGAACTCGGAGTGCTGGTTCATTCCTTCAATCAGATGACCCAGCAACTTCTCGAAAACCGGCGCGCCATCGAGCGGGCATCGGTGAAGCTCCAGGAAGCCAACCGGCAGTTGGAAGAGCGCGGCAACACCATTGAAGCCATCCTGGAAAATATTCCTACTGGAGTCGTTTCTTTCGATACGCAGGGTCAGATCACGCGCTTGAATTCCACCGCCATGCGGCTATTCGGACGACCGCGCACCCAGTCGGCGCGGGTCTTGACCGATCTTTTCTCCTCTGAAGACGCGCGGGAGATTGCCCGCATGTTCCGGCGGGCGGCGCGCCAGGGCGTGGTGACGCAACAGATGGAAGTTGACCTGGGAGGGCGCCGCGCCCTCATGTCGCTGACCGTCTCTTCCGTTCAGGCACGGCACGGCCGCGTGGGTTCCGTCCTGGTGCTGGAAGACTTGGCGGAGGTGGTGCGCTCCGAGCGCTCGGCGGCCTGGCAAGAGGTCGCCCGCCGCATCGCCCACGAAATCAAAAATCCGCTTACCCCCATCCAGCTTTCCACCGAGCGCATTCTGCGGCTGCTGGAGCGGAGGGACGTGAATTCCCCTCCCCACGATCTGCTGGCGGCCGTCGGCGATAGCGCCAAGCTGATTGGACGCGAGGTGGGCACTTTGAAGACTCTGGTGGATGAATTCACGGCCTTTGCGCGCTTCCCGGCCTCCAAGCCGGCGCCCGCGCAAATCAACGATATCCTGGAAGATGCCTTGAACGTATTTGCCGGGCGACTGAATGGAATCGCCTTGCAGCGCGATCTCTCTCCCGATTTGCCCATGGTGCAGGCTGACCCCGATCAGATGAAACGCGTGCTGGTGAATCTGATTGATAATGCCGCCGAAGCCTTGGAGCAATCCCTGCGCAAGGAAATCTGGGTGCGCAGTACGTTTGCTTCCGATCGCGATGTCGTGGAAATCACCATCGAGGATAGCGGGCCGGGAATCACTCCTGAGGCCAAGGAACGGCTCTTCCTCCCCTACTTCTCCACCAAGCGCTCCGGAACCGGCCTGGGTTTGGCGATTGTCAATCGCATCATTACGGAACATCACGGCTCGATTCGCGTGGAGGAAAATTTCCCCACAGGGAGCAAATTTGTGATCGAATTGCCCATTGACCGCGCCATGGCCGCCAGCGCCGAAGAGGCTTTTGGGACTTAGGAACCTCGTGAAACATTCCGTTCTCATTGTTGATGACGAACCCGGCATCCGCGAATCGCTCACCGATGTCCTTCAAGACGAAGGCTATCATGTGGAATCCGTGGGCAGCGGCGAAGCTTGCCTGGAGACTCTCCCGGCCCGCAAGTTTGACGTCGTCCTGCTCGATATCTGGCTGCCGGGCCTGGACGGGATTCAAGTGTTGGAAAAAATCCAAGCCTTGGAAGCGCCTCCCACGGTCATCATGATTTCGGGACACGGCACCATTGAAACGGCGGTCCGCTCCACCAAGCTTGGCGCGTTCGATTTCATCGAGAAGCCACTTTCCATTGATAAGACCCTGCTGACGCTGCGCCACGCGCTGGAACAGTCGAGCCTCGCTGCGCAAAACCGCGAGCTGCGCGAGGAACTGCGTGGCCGCGACCGCATCATCGGCGACAGCATCCCCATGAAGGCGCTTCGCCAGCAATTGCAGCTCGCCGCCCCCACCCATGGCCGCGTGCTCATTTTCGGGGAGAGCGGCACGGGAAAGGAACTGGTGGCCCACGCCCTGCACAATCACAGCCAGCGCGCCGACCAGCCTTTTGTGGAGGTCAACTGCGCCGCCATTCCGGAAGAGCTCATCGAGAGTGAGCTGTTCGGGCACATCAAAGGATCTTTTACCGGCGCGCTGGAAGACAAGACGGGCAAGTTCGAACAGGCCCACGGCGGCTCGTTGTTCCTCGACGAGGTGGGCGACATGAGCCTGCGCACGCAGTCCAAAGTGCTGCGCGTCATCGAGGAGCAGCGTTTCACCCCGGTGGGTTCCGGCAACAATCTGACCGTCGATGTGCGCATCATCGCCGCCACCAACAAGCACCTCGAGGACGAGATTCAGAAGGGCAATTTCCGCGAGGATCTCTTCTACCGCCTGAATGTGATTCCCTTCTACGTTCCCCCGCTGCGCGAGCACGCCGAGGACATCCCCACGCTGGCCAACTTCTTCCTGGCGGAATTCGCCCGCGCCTACGGGCGCCGCCCCAAGCACTTCGCGGATACCGCCATGGAAACGCTGATTGCCTATCGCTGGCCAGGAAATGTCCGAGAACTCAAGAATCTGGTCGAGCGCCTGGTCATCATGGTGTCGGGCGAACGCATCGAGCGGCGGCATCTTCCCCCTTCCCTGCACCAGGATGGGGCGCGCTCCGGCCCTGCCCCCAAATTCCCCACCGGGGGATTCTCCAGCCTCCAGGAAGCACGCACTGCTTACGAGCGCGACTACATTCTCCGCACCCTGGATGAACATCAGGGCAACGTCAGCCGCACGGCTGAAGCCCTGGGCCTCGAACGCAGCCACCTGTACCGCAAAATGAAATCCTTGGGAATTGCGGTGGGGAGTTAGGGTATATTGGCGGGTTTTCGGCTGTCGCCTCCTCTCAGCGCGTGTGTAAACTCGAATTAACATTTGCCGAAATATGCAACGCTGTATCCTCTCCGAGTTTTTCCGCTCGCGTGCCCGCCTGCGAGACAACCAGCTACCTGCTCGCGGAATCAAACCAGAAGCAATCGGTACGGGCATCCGATCAGGAAGGTGGGAGACGATGGCGAGAGTTTTCAGCTTCATGACCAAGGCAGCAGTTCCAATTGCCGCGTGTTTTCTAGCGGCATCGCTGGTGGCAGTGGCGCGCGCCGAAGACAAGACGCAACTGACCGGCCACTGGAATTTCAACCAGGACCAGAGCGACGATGCGGGGCAGAAGGTTCAAGATGCCCAGCAAAACAGCCGCGTCCAGGCCAGCAATGGCAATGACGGCACCTATCCCGGCGCCGGGGGCGGTACGTATCCTGGTGGTGGAGGCGGCTACCCCGGCGGCGGTGGCATGGGACGTGGTGGCATGGGCGGCATGGGTGGAATGGGTGGCATGGGCGGACCCGGGGGCGGCATGGGTCGCGGTGGCCGGCAGGCCAATCGTGGTCAGGCCATCAGCAGCGAGGAGTGGGATCGCCTCGCGGAGAATCCCAAGTATATGCGGATCGACCAGCGCTCTGACCAAGTGGTGGTCATCGACGACGCCGAGCGAACCAAAACCTTTTATCCCGACGGTAAGAAGCATGACGATAAAGACGTGGACGGAAGAAAGGTCTCGACCAAGGCCTCGTGGGAAGGCGGCGCTTTCGTTGCTGAAACCAAGCTGCCCCACTCGGAAAAACTCACGGAGACATACCGCGTTAGCGACGACGGCAAACAGCTCTACGTCACCACTCGATTCGAGGCTTCCTCGCTCGCCGGGCCGGTCAGCATCCGGCGCGTGTATGACCTGACCAAAGCGCCGGCGCAGTAAGGCTTGGCCCCAATATTGTTCACTGATGAAAAGCCCCTGCTACTCTGCCGAACCGCCACCGCCGCGATAGTCCAGTTCCGCAATGATCGCGCTGTTGTTGCGCCATTGCGGTTGGACTTTCACGTAGAGTTCAAGGTAGACGCGGGGAGGAAACAGTTTCTCCAGTTCCGCGCGAGCCTCCGTGCCGATTTCCTTCAAGCGGACTCCCCCCGCCCCAATCACAATCGGTTTCTGCGAGTCCTTCTCCACCACAATCGTGGCATGAATACGCGTGATGAGCGTCCCTTCTTCGAACCCGTCGATGAGCACCGCCGTCACGTAAGGCATTTCGTGCTTGGTGTGCCGGATCACCTTTTCGCGAATAATCTCACCGGCCAGAAACCGTTCCGGCTGGTCGGTGTACTCATCGGCAGGAAAGTACGCCGGACCCTCGGGCAGCCGCTGGACGATCGCGGCGAGCAATCCCTCCAGCCCCTCCCCGCGCAGCGCGGATATGGGAAAAATCTCCTCAAACCCGTAGAGTTTTGAGTAGCGATCCATCAGCGGTAACAGGTCGGGCTTGTGCACCCGATCAACCTTGTTCAAAGCCAATATCGCGCGCGGCGAGTATTCGTTCAGAAGATTGATGACGAACTCATCGCCCCTCCCGAATTTCTCGCTCGCATCGACGATCAGCACCGCCAGGTCCCGATCCGCCAGCGCCTGCCGCACATAGTTCATCATCTGCTCGTTCAACCGCGAGAGCGGCTTGTGGACGCCCGGGGTATCCATGAAAATCACCTGGGCGTCAGGGCGGTGCAGAATCCCCAGGATGCGATTGCGCGTGGTCTGGGGGACTGGAGTCACGATTGAGACCTTGGACTCCACGAGGGCGTTCACCAGCGTGCTTTTGCCGGCGTTGGGACGCCCGACGACAGCAACAAATCCCGATTTGAATGAGGGCGTTTCAGACATGGTTGGAATTTCCGGCAGGCGGGCTGGGCGGAATCACCATCCGCACCTTGAGAACCGTCCGCTGATTGGCCTCCAGAACTTCGAACGTCAAGCCCTGACTTTCCACTTTTTCACCGGCGGCGGGCACGTGTCCCAGTTGGTTCATCACCAAGCCCGCCACGGTCGAGTAATCGTCTCCCTCGAGCGGGACGTGCAACTCACCGGCAATCTGCGCCAACTCGGCGTGGCCGGAAAGGATGTAGCTCGAGGCGGATTCCTTGATGATGTCGCGCGCGTGGGGCTCCACTTCATCGCGAATTTCGCCCACGATTTGCTCTACCAAATCCTCGACCGTAATCAGCCCGGATACACTGCCGTATTCATCAATCACGATCGCCATTTGGGTGGTGGACTGCTGTAATTCTTTCAAGAGGTCGTGGATGGGCTTGGTTTCCGGGACGAAGGGTACGGGCCGCAAGAGGGCACGGAGGGTCGCGCGCTTCTGCTCTTCCGGGGTCAGTTCCATCAGGTCGCGCACGCTTATGAAACCCTCGATGTGATCCATTTGGCCAGAGTACACCGGGTAGCGGGTCATCCGCTTGGTACGAAATAAACCGCGCAAGTCTTCAATGGAAGAGTTGATTTCGATGGCGGCGATTTCCGGCCGTGGCGTCATGACCTCGCGTGCCACCTTTTCGCCGAATTTCACCACCGATTGCAACATCTCGCGCTCCCCACTTTCAATCAAGCCTTCCTGCTCGCCCGTCGCAATCAGTTCCTCAAGATTCTCCTGGGGGGAAGGCGGCTCGGGCTCCGGCTCAGTGGGTTCGAGCAGCCGCCGGATGGTAGTTGAGATCAGAATAGGAAAGGTAAGTGGCACCGCCCAATAAATCACCCGCTGTAACATGGGTTCCCATTGTTCCAGAATCACCTCCGGCTCATCGTGTCGAACCACCAGCAGGAAAGGAATCAATTGATCGGGAATAGCCACGGCGGCAAGAACAATGAGGAGCGCGGTGCCAATGTCACTCCACAGGTGCTCGGGCCGCCGCCAGATCAGCAGGCCGGTCAATCCCACCGCAAACAAGTGCATCGAAGCTCCGTGCAAGGCGGAAATCGACACTCCCACGCGTTCGCGATTGGGGCGGACGCGCCCGTCCTCGGTCGGCCCAAAAACCTTGCGTGCTCCCACCGGCGTCAACCGCCGCATCAAAAGCCGCAGGTAGGAGGCCACCGAGCCCAGCGCCAGCAGTACTGCCAGCAACAATATCCACGCAATGGTAATGAGCAAATCCACCGGCATAACAGAAATCCAGAACAAGTCAAAAGTCAAAACGCATAAGGCAAAAGTCAAAGCCGAGGTCGTCTGCACTTTTGACTTTTGCCTTTTACATTTCGACTCTTGCCTTTTGAATTTTGAATTTTGAATTGCCTTTTCCCCTGGGGTGGTACCGCCACGCCCAATTGCTCGCGCAACGCCAGTTCGAGCGCGACCATTTCTCCTCTATCACCCTCGTGGTCATAACCTAGCAAGTGCAGCACCCCGTGCAGGGCCAGCCAGCGAATCTCCTGGAGCGTCGAATGTCCTTCGGCGCGCGCATTGCGCCGGGCCGTCTCCACGGAAATCACCACGTCACCCAGGAAATTCGTGATTCGCCCCGGCAAACGTGGCGCTACGGGCAGCCTGCCCCGATCCATCGGGGTCCCGCCCCTCCGCACGCCCGGGACATCCGTGCCAGTTACCTGCCGCCGCTGCCCGCCCGCCGCTTCATTCCAGGGAAAGGATAAAACATCCGTGGCTTCATCCCGGCCGCGATAGGCGGAGTTTAGTTGGCGGATCGCTCGATCGTCCACAAAGCAGATATTCAACTCTCGATTCCCCAACCGCAACCGCTGCCTCAGTCTCTGCACAAATGCCGTCAGCGAGGCGGTGCGGACCCCGTAGCGTTTTTGAAGATTGACCAGCACGACGTCTCATTAGAACAGTGGTTAGTGGTTAGTGGCGATAAGTGTTAAGTTGTTCGTCATCAGCGCTAAGCGGCCCGTCGCTAACCACTAGCCACTATCCACTAGCCACTGCTTTTCTCCCCGTTGGCTTTAGCGGCCCGCACCTGGTCGTACTCTTCGTAGGCGCGGATGACGCGTTGCACCAGGCTGTGCCGAACCACATCGCGCTCGGTAAAATAAATGATGCTGATGCCGGTCACCTTGCCCACTACTTCCACCGCTTCCACCAACCCCGAACGCCGCCCGTTGGGGAGATCGATCTGCGTCACGTCGCCCGTCACCACGGCCTTGGAATTAAAGCCCAGGCGCGTCAGGAACATTTTCATCTGCTCGCTGGTGGTGTTCTGTGCTTCGTCCAGAATCACGAACGCGTCGTTCAGTGTCCGCCCGCGCATGAAGGCAATGGGCGCGATCTCGATGATGCTTTTTTCAATATAGCGATCCACGCGGTCGGGGTCCAACACGTCATAAAGGGCATCGTAGAGCGGGCGCAGGTAGGGATTTACTTTTTCCTGAAGCGTGCCGGGCAGGAATCCCAAACGCTCACCGGCCTCCACCGCCGGCCGCGCCAGGATGATGCGGCTGACCTCCTTGGTGAGCAACGCATCCACCGCCATCGCCACCGCCAGGTAGGTCTTGCCGGTGCCCGACGGCCCAATCCCAAAAACCATGTCGTGGCGTTCCATGGCATCGATGTAACTGCGCTGGTTCAAACCCTTGGGGGCGATCGACTTTTTCCCGAAGCTCCGCGGCCGGCCCGCTTCCGCTAAACCCCTCAAGCTGGCTTCCGGATCCTGGCTGATGATGCGCAGAAAGCCCTCGATTTCCGCACTCTCAAAGCGCGCCCCGCCCTCGACCAGCACCGCATATTCCTCCACCAGGCGCTGAGCTCGACGGACGTTGGCTTCCTCGCCCTCGATCTCGAGCGACTCCTCACCCAAATGCGCGGAAACCTGGAAACATCGCTCGAAGAGCTTCAGGTTTCCATCATAAGTACCGACAAGCGCGGGAACTCCTTTTCGGATCTTGACACTGGCATTCATATCGTTCGAAGTGTGAGACAGGCCTCCATTTCAAAGGTTACACGTGACGCGGGAATCGGCAGAATGCCGCCGGTTGACAATCGTGGTAGGTGGATGGCCGTTCATTAATTCCTAACGATGCTAAACGACGCGGCAGTGAAAGTCAAGGTTGAGCTAAATGAAGTTGAGCTAAATGAAGTTGCGCTAAATGAAGTAAGAACCGATTTTGTCGGAGTACCCCGCCCGCAAGGGAAGGGATATGATATCGGCGCCTACGAGTGCAAGCCCTGAGAGGTGATGTTGGCGCAAAGGAGAACGATGTGGTCCTGAATTCACACGCCCGTAAATTGGTATTGCCCGGTGCGATGCGTGGGGCGCTCTACGGCCTGCTGGGCATTTTCCCGGCGAGCCTGGGTTGGGAGTCAGCGCTCGGGCAGGAAGTAAAGGTAGTGGTCTCGTCGAATGCGGGAGACCGCTTGACTGTGAAGCCCTTGGCTCATTTCCAACCCCAAGGGACAAGCAGAGCTCCGGCTTATAACATCGAAACGGGGGTGATGCTCCAGAGGATGGAGGGATTCGGGGCGTCGTTCCTGGAAGCCGGCATGATTTGCCTTGGGGATCTTCCGCCCGTCGGTCAGGAGGACGTCCTTCGGTCGCTATTCGATCCGGTCGAGGGAGCAGGCTTTTCCGCCATGAAGACTCCGATTGCGGGAACGGATTTCATGTCGGCGGGACCTTATTACACATACGACGACACTCCGGGCGACATGGAGATGAACCACTTTTCAATTCAGCGGGACCTCGGACCGAACGGGGTCATCACCTACATCAAGCGCGCCCGCAAGTATGGGAAATTCGTGTTGCAATCGCCGATGGATTACCCTCCCGACTGGATGCTGATCGATGTGGAGAAGCACCAGGACGTCGACCCGAAGTATTATGGCGCCCTCGCACACTATTACCTGCGCTACCTCCAGGAGTATCAAAAGCAGGGCGTGTTCATTGACTACCTGAGCTTGTTTAACGAGCCGCGAATCGGTGAAGGTGGATACACCACGATTTCTTACCCCGAGATACGTGATCTCCTCAAAAACCATGTTGGCCCTCTTCTCATGAAAGCCGGAGTGAAGACCCAGATCATGCTGAGTGAAGCTCCCTTCCGTTGGCAAGCCGGGCAGTACTATCCGACCGTTCTTGACGACCCGGAGGCTCGACAATATGTGAAGGCGCTTCCGTATCATGGCTATGATTATTTACAGCAGCAAAACAATTTCGATAAAATCGCGCGCCTCCACGAAGCCTATCCTGACCTGCCCCTCTGGATGACGGAAGTGTGTTTCGTCGGCGATGCCAGGATCCCGAAGACTTCGCCGTTACCGCAGTACGACTTCGCAGATGGCGCCTTTTGGGGCGGCATGATTTTCTCGGATGTCCAGGCGGGGGCCTCCGCTTGGGTCTACTGGAATATGATTCTGGACCAACATGGCGGGCCCTGGATGGTGTCACGTGTCCACCGCGATCCCGACCCCAACGTGCAACAGCCGGTTGTGGTCGTCAACCGGGAGACCAAGAAAGTGTATTACACTGGGCTCTATTACTATCTTGCACATTTCAGCAAGTTTGTGCGGCCCGGTGCGGTGCGGGCCCAGATGGATGGTGACTACCCGGGGCTTCGGGCGCTGGCTTTTCTGTCTCCGGAACCAGAGGGAGGATGGTATTGGGTGGTGCAATTGTTGAATGCCCGAGCGAGCAACGCCGCGGTGCGTGTGGACTTTGGCGGCCGATCCCTTCCGCTGAACTTACCGGGCGCCTCAATTACTACGTGCCTTTGGAAGCCGTCCCCCGGCTCGATCGGTAATATGCCTCCCCCTTAAGGAGCCGCCCTCCACTTGCCCTCTGGGGGTGTCGGGGGTAAGATACGTGCGAGAAGAGACGGTAGTCCTCACGCCCTTCTTCAAGAGGGTAGTGATATGAAAACCCGCCTGCTAAGAATTCATTTCTTTCTGTTGGTGTGTCTTTGGCCTTTGTCCGGGATGCCCCAGGCCGTCGGCCCTATCAGCACCGCGGACAATAATCTTTATCGGATGGCACAAACAGTCTGGCTTGTGACAGGGAAGATAAGAACCGTTCATGGCGAGCCCGTGCGGGGCGCCATGGTGACGGTGGAACCCCTTAATGGAACGGGTTCCAGGAACCTCGCCACCGATCCGCGGGGAGAGTTCAACACTCAGTACGAGTTGCTAGGCGCGCAGGACACCGAGTTCAGCGTGATCTTTACGGTGAAGAAGAAAGGGTTTCAGACGGCGCATGGGTATATTAATTTTGGCCGCTCTGGCAAAGCCTGGGCGATCTCTTTGACTTTGCGGGAACAGCAGGATGAAGACCCCGGCCTGCTCTCCTCGGCGGATTTGATCGCGGAGTTAGCACCCAAGCTAAGGCAACTCGGGCCTGGGGACGGGCTGGGGGCGAAGAGCGAGAAAGATTACACGCGAGGCGTGGCAGAATTTCTCGACCGGCGCAGCCCCGAACGCGCTGTGCCGCTCCTCGCGAAAGTCCTGGGAAATAACCCCTCGTGTCTTGGGTGCCAGACCATGTTGGGCCTCGCTGAGCTGAGCTGGTCCGACTGGGACGATGCCAAGAATTCTTTCCGCGAGAGTGTGAACGCAATACTGGCCAATGGAAAAATGGGACGCCCCGAGCCACTTGTGGCTTACGGGACCTGGATAAGTTGGGAGCATGATCCGGAAAAGGCGGAACCCTATTTCGGGGAAGCGCTCAAGTTCGCCCCCCAGGACGCCATGGCTCTTCAGGAGCTTGGTCGCAGCCTGCTGCCCCAGCAGAAGTTCGAACTCGCCACCGATACGCTAAAAAGGGCCATTGCCGCGGGCGCGGGACGGGAGGCGCGCCTTCTTTATGTCGAAGCTTTGCTGGGCGCGGGCCGTTCCGATGAAGCCGCCGCCGAAATGAACCGCTACCTTAACGGACAGGACGTGAAGAAAATGTCTCTGCGGGTTCGCCAAGTCTGGGCGAATGTTCAGAATCAGGAAAAGGTCCAGGCCCTTTACGCCAAGACCAAGCCGCCTAAAGGCCAGGAGCAAGTCGATTTCCTTGGGCACCCTCCCGCAGACCTAATCCGCGGACTCGAACCCGCCAAGGACCAGGAACAATTAAGTTCCATCCTCGACGGGGTGGGTGCGAGAATCTTGGAAATGATCAATAATTTCCCGAACACGAGCTCGCGCGAAGCCATTCATCAGGAGAAACTGGGCCGCAAGGGAGGAGTCAGCGGCACCCAGAATCAGGAGTTCCGGTATTTGTGTTTGGTGCCGCGCGAGACTTGGGGGCCCGGCTTCATCGAATATCGTGCTGACTTTGATGGTAATCCAGCTCTCCCCAAGGGACTGTCCGAAGGGTTCATGCTCACATCGGGGTTTGCCTCGGCGGGGCTCATTTTTCATCCGGCGTATCGCTCCGAGAGCACTTTCCATTACCTCGGGCGACAGAAGATTAATGGCCAGAATACATTTGCGGTCGCCTTTGCGCAGATTCCCGGGAAATCTCACCTGTTTGGGAGCTTCCAGAAGGGGCTGACCTCGGAGACAACGTTCTCCCAAGGCCTGGCTTGGATCAACCCCGACACCTACCAGATTATTCGCCTCCATACGGACCTCTTGGCCCCCTTACCCGAATTTCGGCTGGCAAAGGAAACGTTGAATATCGACTTCAAGGAAGTACACTTCAGCCACCTGAAAGAAGCATTTTGGCTGCCGGAGAAAGTCACTTTGACCCTCGATTGGGATGGCAAACTACTCCGCAATCAGCACGAGTATTCCGACTTCAAAATTTTCAACGTGGCCACTTCCGAAAAGATTGGGAAACCTAAGGAATCCGCGGAGTCTTCCCAGGAAGCCCCGGAGCCCGCAGTTACGCCGTGAGAGGCATGTCTATTCCGTAACCTCAATCCAGTAAATGTCATAGGGACGAAGGGTTACACGAAGCGGGTGACGTTCAAGGTCGGAGATCTCTCCATTGCGAATCTGCTCGAGGGTGTTCATGGGACTTTCGGGATTAAGCTGAACTACCCGTACACCGCCCTTTCTCTCCGAAGGAAACTGCACCGTCACTTCGTACGACTCTCCCGCGCCCTCAAAGGGAAAATTCCACAGGATCACGTTCACCCAAGGTCCGGAGCGCGCGGCAAGGGCATTGAGGTTGAGACTTGTTCCGGCAACAGGCAATTGCTCTCCCTTGATAAGACTCAGAAGCTTGAAGGCGTAGTAAGCCGGCCGCACCCGATCCTGATTGTCGTAGAGGCCGTCATATTGGGGCATTTCGTTCCACCAGTGTGCCATGAAGGCCGTGCCCGATTCTGACATGAATCCGGAGAATTTCGCTGGATCAACGAAGTAGTCACGAATATGGTAATAGGCGGATCGGCTGAGTCCGTGTTGCTGGAAGCCCAGAGTGGTTTCGAGGATAAAAGCCGGCTGGAAGTAGGGGTTCAGGACCGGGTTGCCGAGTGACATGTTCCATTCGTCAAGAATCGTCTCCACCTGGTTCAAATGCGGGTACTTCGCGAGCTTAGCCCGCATGTAATCGATGGTCTTCCAGAATTCCCTGGGGTCATTGTGATAAAGATGCCAGGAGAGAAAATCCAGAGGCGCCTGACCCTGGGCGGAAGAAGCTATCAGGGCGTCGGCAAGAGGGCTTTGGTAGCCGGCGAGCGCGGGTCCGCCGACTTTGGCGCGCGGGTCAGCGCGGCGAATCGCGCGAACCGTATGCCCGTAGTAGGAAACATAATTTTGCGGCGTGAATTTGTAGGGGCATCCGCCCGATTCACCAATATCACCCTCGTTGCCCACCTCCCAGTATTCAATTCCAAACTTCCGGTCTTGATTGCAGTGCTTGACCAACTGATAGATCAACTCCTCCCATTCCGCGTAATCGGTGGGGGCAACAATTTCTTGGTTAATCTGCGGATAGAGGACACGGGGTTTGAAGCAGAGATTCATGATGGGTTTGGCGCCCGTGGCCAGGATCGCTTCGATCGCCGGGTCGAGTGTTACCCAATGGTACTGGCGGTGCGCGGGATAAAGGTCAAAGTACTCCTGCACAAAGAGGCGGATGGTTCGAGGGTGAAGCTGGCCAATCTGATCGACACGACCACCAATCATGGGCTGCTCGCTTAAGCCGCCCTGACCCAGCGCATATCGGGTAAGATCGATCGGCCCCGAGGTTTGAGAAGTGCTCACGATGAGATTAATACTTGGCGGGCTTGCCGTTGCAAGAGGGCTGCTCACCGCGCCGGACACGCTGGCGCCCTTCGAATCGCTCGATAGGGGGGTGACCTGGGCGGTCTGGCACCTTAGAGCCGATTCTCCCGCTAACAGCAGGAGAATCGCCGCAAACAGGTTCCGCGGCAACTCAGGTTTGACGAGAAGCTTTAAACGGCCCACTAGACTTCTTCCGGAACGACATACGGCGCCCGATAGGTACCGCGCAACAGTTTATTGGCTTCGTCGTCGCCGATAACCTGCTCGGTGGCAGGATCGAAGCGAATACTCCGCCCCAGCCGGTATGATGCGTTGGCCAAGTGGACGAGGGTGCAGGAAACATGCCCTTCATCGATCGGCGATAGCAGTTCTTCCCTCTTGCGGTTCCGCACACAGTCGATGAAATTGGCCCAACAGTTTCCTCCTTCATGCGTGGCGGTGGGGCCGTCTTCCTGCCCTTCGCCGAGCCAGGTGCGGTAGATTTGCATGGGCCCGGAGTCTGTCGTCGCCATGTAGCCTTTCGAGCCGTAGAAGATATCGCCCACCATCCCCTTTTCAAACAGACGTCCACGGGGCCCCGGCCGGGGTGGGCCGAGGAAACCTGGGAGCTCAATCCCGAAGCCCGGCGTGCGGATGCCGGCTTCATGATTGGTGAGCCAATGGCGGACTTCAAATTCCATGAGTTTGGGTTTGCCGCCCGCCTGGTCGAACTCCCAAATGCAGGTGAGCGTGTTGGGGGTCTCCTGGTCGTCGTCGAACATGAAGTGGCCGCCCACGGCCGAAGCCCGGCTCGGAAAACCCACCCCCAGTCCCCAGCGCGCCACGTCGAGTTCGTGGATGCCTTGGTTGCCAATGTCGCCATTGCCGTAATCCCACTGCCAATGCCAGTTGTAGTGGAAGCGATTGCGGGTGAAAGGCTTGACCGGCGCCGGCCCCATCCACAGATCGTAGTCCACGCCGGCGGGAACCGGCTCAACGGGAGTGTGCCCGATCGTGTCGCGCCAGTTGTAACAGAGGCCACGCGACATGTAGACATCGCCGATGACGCCGTTGCGAAGCTGCTGTACGGCTTCGCGGATGCAATCGCTCGCCCGCATGTTGACCCCGTGCTGAACCATCCGATCATATTTGTGAGCGGCGCGCACCAGTTGGTGGCCATCCCACCAATTGTGTGAACCGGGTTTTTCGACGTAAACATCTTTTCCGGCCTGACATGCCCATATACCGATCAGAGAATGCCAGTGATTGGGCGTGGCGATGGAGACGCAATCGATGGATTTGTCTTCGAGTAACTTGCGGACGTCGCTGTAAGTCTTGGGCTGCGGCAGCGCCATCAGAGCAAGATCGGCCAAGCGTCCGCTCAGAATGTTGGCATCGGGGTCACAGAAGGCGGCAATTTCCACGTTGGGGAGCATGGCGTATTGTTCCGCGTGAAAGAAGCCTTGCCCGCGCAAGCCACAGATGCCCACCCGCACGCGGTCATTGGCGCCGAAGACCTTTTCGGGATGGGTAATGAAAGTTATTCCCGCGAGGGCCGCGGCACTTGCACTTTTCTCAAGGACTTCTTTGGTCGTGTGTTTCGCGTCAACCGGTTTTTCCTCTGGCATCGATAACACTCCTCTTACTGAAACTCTTAGACTTCTTCCGGAACGACATACGGCGCCCGATAAGTTCCGCGCAGCAGTTTATTCGCTTCATCGTCGCCGATGACCTGCTCAGTTTCCGGATCAAAGTTGAGGGTCCGCCCCAGGCGGTACGCGGTATTCGCCAAGTGGATCAAGGCGCAGGAGATGTAGCCCTCCTCGATGGGCGCATTCTGCTCTTCCTGCTTGCGGCTGCGAACGCAACTGATAAAGTTCTGCCAGTTATTTCCTTCGCGGGAGCCGCTGGGACCGCGCTCCTGCTCCTCGCCCAGCCAAGTCCGGTAGGAAGGGAATTCCTCGTTCGACATCGCCATGTAACCTTTCGACCCGTAGAAGACATTCCCAACCGATCCGGCAACTCTCCCTCGTCGCTGACGAGAAGCATTCCGTCGCGGAGGACCGAGGAACCCCGGAACAGCGATTCCGAATCCGAGAGAACCAATATCTGCCTCCTGGTTGGTAATCCAATGGCGCACTTCAAATTCCAGGATCTTAGGCTTGCCCTCCGGTTGACGGAATTCGAACGCCGCGTTGAGAGTATTGGGCGTCTCCTGGTCATCATCGAACATGAAGTGGCCGCCTACGGCCGACACCTTGTTGGGGAATCTTACTCCCAGCCCCCAACGGGCCACGTCAATCTGGTGCGCTCCCTGGTTGCCAATATCACCATTGCCGGTGTCCCAGAACCAGTGCCAGTTGTAGTGAAAGCGGTTGTGCGTGAATGGGTGGAGCGGAGCGGGTCCTGTCCAGAGATCATAGTTTACGCTCGCCGGGACCGGTTCCGCCGGAGCCCGCCCGATCGTATCCCGATCGTTGAAGCAGAGACCGCGGGCCAGGTAGACGTCGCCGATCAGGCCCTCCCGCATCTTCTGGATGCCCTCCATAACCGCCCCCGCGGAGCGGTTGTTGGTTCCATGCTGAACGATGCGGTTGTATTTCTTCGTGGCCCGAACCAGTTGCCGCCCTTCCCACAAGTAATGGCAGCAAGGCTTTTCGATGTAGACATCCTTGCCGGCTTGCACAGCCCAGATTCCTATCAGGCTGTGCGAGTGGTTGGGTGTTGCGACGGAAATGGCGTCGATGGAGGAATCTTCCAGGAGTTTGCGAACGTCGGTGTAGGTTTTGGGTATCGGCAGAGCCATGCGGTCCATATCCGCCAGCCGCCCGTTCATGATGTTTTCATCCACATCGCACACGGCCGCGGTTTCCACGTTAGGCATTCGGGCGTATTCCTCGATGTGCGTAAAGCCCTGTCCCCGAATCCCGCAGACCCCAATACGCACACGGTCGTTCGCGCCAAAAACCCTTTGCGGGTCGGTAATGAAACTTATTCCCGCAAGGGCGGCTGCACTTGCGCTCTTATCAAGAATTTTTCTGGTGACGTTTTCCGCGTCGTGCTTTTTTTCTCCAGGCATGGTGTGCGTCCTTTTGATTGACAATCCATGAATGCCCATTACAATCTATTACAAATGAAGAGCCCTACAAATTATGAACAAAGGCAGGGGATGTCAAGCGGACAAAAAATCACTCGGGGCCACAATGCAAGCGCGCCTGTTGTGATTTAACGTTGCGTCAGCTTCTCAGCTTCGAGAGTCATGGCTTTCCTTGCAGTCTCTACACCACCGGGTCCAGGGCACGGCTTCTAAGCGCGCCTTGCTAATTGACTGCCCGCATTCTTCGCAGATGCCGAATTTATCGTGCCGAATTCGCGTTAGCGCATCCTCAATGGCGCGCAGGAGCTTGCTGTCCGTCTGCTGCAACCGGATTTGCGTGGCGGCGTCAGTTTCCGTGGCGGCCATGTCGATCGGGTCCCCACGAAGTTCACCCGCGGTACTAATCGCGCGGACCGCACTCTTGCCGGTGGAGAGTTCTTGCCGCTTCGAGAGTAGAAGGTTCGCATAGCGAAGAGTGTCGCTCTTATTCATGGCAGCCACCCTATTCCCCGCGATTGCCGGAGTTGCATCATAGCAATTTCCAAATTATACCCCCAGAATGGAGACTGAAACCCCATAGAAAATCTTGGACGAATTTCCAATATTCCGGGGTATGATGGCGCAGCCTCTTTGAACCATCTCTGGGGGCGCAACCGTCGTGCGCTTTGAACCCGGAGACAGGATCTTCGAAGAGGGTGAACCGGTTCGCCATTTTTGTCTGATTCGGTCGCTTCAAATAACCCGCAGGCCCATCCTGTTCGGGTGTGTTACCCTGCAACAGGATCGAATCTGACCACATCAGTGGAGGAGGATCACCATGGAAACTCTGCAAGGCATTCTGAGCGCCCACCCGTTTTTCAATGATCTGCCCGCGCGCCACCTCGAGACCGTCACCGGCTGCGTTTCCAACGTACGCTTTAAGGCCGGAGACGTCATTTTCCGGGAAGGCGAAGAGGCCAATCATTTTTACTTGATCCGCGAAGGAAAAGTGGCGCTGCGGATACATTCCGATCGACGTGGCCCACTCACGATCCTAACCCTCGGCGAAGGCGATATCCTGGGGTGGTCGTGGCTTTTTCCTCCTTACCAATGGAAGTTCTCCGCCCGAGCCATCGAGGACACTCGGGCGTTTGCCGCGGACGGAAAGTGTCTGCGGGAAAAAGCCGAACGCGACCACGACCTGGGGTACGAGCTCCTCAAGCGGTTTGCGCGGGTGGTCGAGGAGCGCCTTGAGGCCACACGGCTACAGCTCTTGAATGTCTATCAGGATCAGTGAGCGATCAAAACTCTATAAGCCCGTCGATTCCGGCACGGTGCTGTTGGATGGGCTGATGAGGCTAGGCAGGTCAGGGAGACCACGCCGGAAAGACCAGGCTTGACTGTCGGGCGCGTTTGTTACAGAATTCAGGCAGCGCCAGGCCAAGGCCTAGAAATAGGCGCCCCGGCGCGCAAGGCCTCGACGGCGGATCGGCTGTCTGCCCGGATCGTCAAGGTTCGGTGGGTGGACGGGTGCTGCAAAGAAGGTTCCTCACTATGAAAGTGCGGTTGTGGGTTCTCATCACGGTTCTTCTCCTGGCGGGCACGAATGCGCTTAAGGGAGCGGATGATGATGATGGAGATGCCCGATGGCTGGGGGTCTTGTGGACCAAGGGGGCGGTGCGGGTCGGAGACGCCAAAGTCACCAGTGGGACGACGGTCCTACCTCGTGACGTGATAACGACCTCCGAGGGAGCCTCCGCATGGGTGCGTTACCGATCCCCTGCTTCGGCGATCCTGCTGGCCGACACGGAAGTGCTTTTGCTCGGCAGCGACTCAGCGCCGAGTCTGCTGCTGCGCCGGGGAACCGTGGTGGTTGACGAGGCGGTTGAAGATCCAGCCCAAGTCACAATCCCGGGTGGATTCGTGCTGGTGCAGGGAACCCCACAAGCCGAGGCCGAGTGTGAGATCGCCGCTGTCGACAATGCTACAACTGTATCGGTGAAACGTGGGCTGGCGGAAATCCATGGTCAGGGCGCGCCGGTGATTCTGCACCCGGGACAGTCGGCGCGCGTCGAAGCCGGACCGCAAGGTGGCCAACAACCGGCGGGAAATATCAACAGGGTAATTCCCAAAGGAACGGTCCAGCGAGAAGGGGAACTTAAGGAACTCCCCCTAGAGTTGCATCTCGTGGTCAACTGGAACGACTTGGTGCAAACGCTCGATACCGGCCGGGCACAGATCAAGCTGCTCGATGGTTCCACCTTGAACGTCGGCATTCGTTCGAAGATCAAAATCGTACAGCACGATCCCGAGAACCAAGTGACGGTAATTGACCTTGCCGAGGGAAATGTTCGGGCAGATGTGCAGAAGATTATCAAGCCAGGCGGGAAATTTGAAATGCACACCCAGAGTGCCGTCATTGGAACGATTGATACATCTTATGTGGCAGAGACCCATGGCAACACGACGCGGGTTTGCGGAGTGAAGGGCACCACGGTGGTCAAGAGTTCCGACCCGAAAATTACCACGACAGTTAAATTGCACAAGAAGGAGTGTACGGTGGTGGTCTTCGGCGCACCTCCCACCAGCCCGGTTTTCGCTCCTGCCCAGATGGCGAGCATGTTAAACCAGACGTTAGTCCAGACGGCGGGGGGAATTGGCGGCCTCAGCACGGGGGCCGTTGCGGGCATCGCCGCCGGCGGTGCGGCGGCCGCGGCCGTTACCGGGGTGGTGCTGGCCACCACTGGCACGACCTCTCCCACAACTCCTGCTACAACTCCCTGAGGCCCCCCAAGGGTGCTCAGTCCTTTGGGATTTCTGGAGTTCCGCTCTTCTGCGATGCGTCCTGAAAGCAGGTGACGGCGCATTTCCCTTCCCCGGCAGCGAACCTAATCCTATAGATGTTGGCAATGCTTGCACAATTCGTTTCCCGGCCGATTCAGTTTACCAAGCATCATGCGCCTTTTGTGATCAGCGCCTCCATTTGCATCGCCAACCTGGCGCTCTATTGGGCCGTCCACCTGCGGCCCCACCCCAATGCTCTCCTCCAGTTCCTGGACAACATCGAGCTGAAAACGCTCGACGTTCGCTTCCAACTGCGCGGGCCGCGCCCCCCGGGGCCCGCCGTGGTCATCGTGGCCATCGACCAAAAGAGCCAGGACGTTCTTGGCCGTTGGCCCTTCCCGCGCTCCTACTTCGCCCAAGCGATTAACTATCTCCGCGAAGCCCCTGCGCGGGTGATCGCCTTTGATATTAATTTCCCCCAAGCCGACGCGAACTCCGCTCTCCAGGCAGTTCGGTCAATTCGCGAGGATTACAACCATCTGGTGGAACGGCCCTTGCATACTCCGGCCTTCGAATCGACATTGAAGTCCAAGGAGGCCGCCGCCGACAATGACAAGCAGTTTGCCGACGCGCTTACCCACTTCGATAACATCATCCTGGGATATTTTGCTATTTCGCCGGAAGAGGCCAAGTCGCAAAACCAGGAACGCCTGAAGGATTTCCTGGATTTACTTACTTTTCAGGCCTATCCGCAGATTGTCCACCCCGAGTACGCGAAGAATTTCTATGGCCCGGAAGCCGAGGCGATATCTCCCAATCTGCCGCAGTTTGCTTCCAATGCCAAGAACTTTGGGTTCTTTGATATCGTCCCGGACCACGATGGCATCGTTCGCCGCGCGCCCGCCGTGTTGTCCTTCCAAGACGCCTTCTATCCCTCCCTGGACGTTGCCGCCACCTTGGCCTACACCAACAACTCGCTCGAACAGGTCAAGGTCATTTTCAACCCGAGCGGAGTGGAAAGGATCGCCGTGGGCCAGCTCACCATCCCCACGGACCCCCAGGGCTTCGTCCAACTTGACTATGACGGCGGGGCCGGCACTTTCCCCACTTACTCCCTTGCGGATGTTGTCCAGCGTAAGTTGTCACCGGAGATCTTTCGTGACCGCCTGGTGCTGATTGGCCCCACCGTGACCGGCATCAGCGGTATGGCGCTCACGCCTTTTCAACAAAGGGGATTTCCCCCCGTTGAGATACACGCCAACATGCTTGATGACATCCTCTACCAACATTTTATCCAAAGGGGTCCGCTCGAGCATCTGCTGGACATTGCCTTCATTATCCTGTTCAGCCTGGGAGCGGGAATTCTGATCAGCACCCTTAATCCCCTGCGCGCCACGCTGCTCCTGAGCGGTTCTCTGTTTCTGTTTTTCTGGCTGACCTATTATTTGTTCGCGCATTACCAGTGGTGGGTCGCGGATTTTCCGCCCATGACGACCCTCGCCGTCACCTATGCCGGAATCGTCAGCTACCGCTTCTTTTTTGAGGAGGGCGAAAAAAGGAAGGTCCGGTCGGCCTTTTCCCAGTACATGCACCCCGCGCTCATCGCTCAGATGCTCAATAACCCGGAGGGCCTCCGGTTGGGAGGCGAAGAAAAAGAGCTCACCGCCTTATTTGCAGACATCCGCGGTTTTACCGCCCTTTCCGAGATGCTTTCACCTGCCCAGTTGGTAGAGTTACTCAACGAATATCTGACGGAAATGACCGAGCTTATTTTCAAGAATTGGGGGACCCTGGACAAATACATTGGCGATGCCATCATGGCATTCTGGGGCGCCCCCTATCCGCAGACCGACTCGGCCATCCGTGCCTGCCGGACTGGCCTCGAAATGCTGCAAGCCTTACGCCGCTTGCAAGAGGGTTGGCAGTCACGCGGGGTCCCGCGCCTTGACATCGGTGTCGGCATCAATTCCGGGCCCATGCTGGTGGGAAATATGGGATCGAAGAGGCGAAAGAACTTCACCATCATGGGCGACAGCGTCAACCTGGCATCGCGCCTGGAAGGCATCAACCGGCAATTCGGGACCCACCTCATCATCAGCGAGGGCACATTCATCCAGGTGCGAGATCAGGTCGTAGCACGCGAGCTTGATCTCATAAGAGTGAAAGGGAAAATGCAACCCGTCAAGGTCTACGAACTGCTCGCCCTTGCCGATGACGCCCACCCGCACCGCGACTTGGTGAGCCGTTTTGAGAAGGGCCTGCAAGCCTACCGGATCGGCCAATGGCAAGCCGCCATCGAGATCTTCCAGGACCTCGTTCGCGACTACCCCGTAGACGGCCCCAGCCGCGCCTTCATCGGGCGATGCCATGACCTCCTCGCGCATCCCCCGGAAGGCATTTGGGACGGGGTCTTCGTGATGAAGAGCAAAGGCAAGGATGACGATTAAACGCATGGGACGGCGCTTACTGATCCTTGGGGTCATCCTGGCGCTCGTGGCTGGCGCGGCATTCTGGGCCCTCCGCAACGTAGGGCGATGGCTGGTGGCCCCGGATGCCCTCCAACACGCGCGCGCGATCGTGGTTCTCAGCGGCAGGTTACCCTTTCGAGCCATGGAAGCCGCAGACCTTTATCGGCAGGGTTGGGCGCCGGAAGTGTGGTTGTTCCGCGACGAAACCGACGAAGCCGACGCGGCCTTCGCCAGGCTCGGCATCCCCCATCCCTCCGAAGAGGAATACGACCAGCAGGTGCTCGCACGGATGGGTGTGCCCGCGGCGGCAATCCGCATCCTGGAACCTCCTACCACGAATACAGCGAGCGAAGCCCGGCTTATCGCCGAGGAGCTGCGGCGCCAAGGTGGAGACAAGGCCATTCTGATGACCTCGCCGGTACACACCCGGAGGGTGAAGACCATCTGGCGCTTCGTCGTGGGCGATCACCCCCAGGCCATTCTGCGCTATGATTCCACTGAACCCAGCGATCCTGACCACTGGTGGCGCGCCACCCAGGATGTGGAAGCGGTGGTCCACGAACTTCTCGGCTTGGTCAACGCCTATCTGGGTTTTGTGGCTGAGCCCCGGAAGCGATAAGTCTGTAGACGTGCCACGACCGTCCCGGCCGTGCTGGGGCACGGGCGGGACGCCCGTGGCCTGGAGTTTGTACATTTGTGGCGAGGAGAAGGATGAAAGAAGGAGACCGGTCGAATGCGAGTGTCTCCGCCCTCGCCCCCTTGGGGGAGAGGGTGGCCGGCCACCGGCGTTTTCATCAGCCGGGGCCGGACGGGTGAGGGGGTCAAACCCGTGAACACTCCATATACCTACCACAAGACGCGCTCCCTGGCACGCACGGCGGGACAGATTGACAA
>Ga0326727_10000948_pt1 | contig 112703 bp, 90 predicted proteins | sample MB2enrmetagenome_FD_207643 | JGI IMG/M metagenome (GOLD analysis project Ga0326727, IMG submission 207643) | Lab enriched peat soil microbial communities from McLean, Ithaca, NY, United States - MB29MY | ecosystem: Environmental > Terrestrial > Soil > Wetlands > Peat | place: USA: New York... | reverse complement strand
CTTTGTCTGGAGACGCAGCACTTTCCGGATTCGCCGAACCAGCCGGAGTTCCCGAGCACCGAGCTGAAGGCCGGGCAGACGTTCGAAAGCACCACCGTGTTCCGCTTCCTGACCGCGAAACAGTGAGGAGGATGCATTCATGATCACTCGCCGGCAGTTCTCCGCCGCCATCGCCGCCGCGCCAGCGCTTCTGCGTGGCCAGTCGCGCTCGCTGAGCGCGCGCATTCACGTCGACCCGGAGCGCGTCATCGGCGCCGTCGACCCGAAGCTCTACGGCAACTTCACCGAACATCTCGGACGCTGTATCGAAGGCGGCATTTTCGAGGAAGGCTCGCCGCTGTCGGACGCCAATGGATATCGCCGCGACGTTTTGCAGGCGGCGCGCGATCTGCATGTTACCCTGCTGCGCTGGCCGGGCGGCAATTTTTCGTCCAATTACCACTGGCGGGACGGTATCGGGCCGCGCGATCAGCGGCCGAAGCGCCTGGAAATGGCCTGGCACACGGTGGAAGATAACCGCTTCGGCACGCATGAATTCCTGAATTACACGGAATTACTGGGCGCCGAGCCGTATATCTGCGTGAATTTCGGCACCGGCTCCTGGGTGGAAGCGCAGCAGTGGGTGGAATACTGCAACCGGAACGAAGATACCGAAATGACCGAGCTGCGCAAAAAGAACGGTCGCGACAAGCCGTGGAAGGTCAAATACTGGGGCCTCGGCAACGAGATGGATGGCCCGTGGCAAATGGGGCATCGCTCCGCCGAAGACTACGCGAAGTTCGCGCTCGAAGGCGCCAAGCTGATGAAGTGGACCGACCCGGACATCAGTCTCATCGCCCCCGGGTCCTCCTTCTATCCCACCCGCCAGGCGTGGAACGACTGGAATCGCACCCTGCTCGAACACCTGAAGGATCACATCGAGTACATTTCGCTGCACAGCTATGTCGGCAACCGCGACGGCGACTACCTCGCTTTCGCCGCCTGCGCGCTCGATCTCGAGGACCGCATCCGGGCGACCGAAGGGGTGATCCGCACCGTCGTTGGGCCGGGCGGAAAACCCATCTACATCGCCTTCGATGAGTACAACGTCTGGTATCGCGCGCGCGGGCGGGAGAAGGAGGCCGGCCGCAACATTCTCGAGGAACGGTACAACCTGGAAGACGCGCTGGTGATCGGCACTATCCTGAACGCGTTCGTCAACCAGGCGCACATCGTGAAGATCGCCAACATGGCGCAACTGGTGAATGTCATTGCGCCGATCTTCACCAACGAACGGGGCATGTTCCTGCAAACCATCTACTATCCGCTGCAGTTGTTTGCCGCCAACGCACGCGGCAACGCGCTGGAGGTGTTCGTCGACTCACCGGCCTATTCGGCAAAGCAATACGACAAGGTGCCGTACCTGGATGTTTCGGCGACGCTGAATGGCCGCGCGCTGGTGGTGAACGTGGTGAACCGGCATCCCGACCAGGATATCGAGGCCGAAATCGAGACCCAGGATGCACAGCTTTCCGGTAATGTTGAGGCGGCCGTGGTCAACGGCCCGGACCTCAAGGCCGAGAACACTTTCGGATCGGAGAAAGTGAGAACGGAGACGGTCCGCCAGGCCGCGACCGGAGGCAAATTGCGCTACAAGTTTCCCGCGCACTCGTTTACGCAGGTCCGGGGGGCGCTGGCGTGAAGGCAACGCGATGAGCCTGGAAGAAGTCGCCAAACTGGCGCGGGTGTCAACCTCGACGGTTTCGCGCGTGCTCAACAACGTCGGTCCCGTAAAGAACACCACCCGCGCGCGCGTGATGAAGGCGGTGGCCGAGCTGAAGTACCATCCCAATCTTCACGCGCGGACGCTGGCCGGCGGAAGAAGCCGCACGCTCGGCGTCATCGTCTCCAATCTGGCAAATCCGTTCTTCTTCGACGTTTTCGAAAGTCTGGAATCCGCCGCTCTCGCCGATGGCTACGACGTGATGATGGCGAACACCGGTTATGAGCCCGAGCGGCTGGTGGCCAGTATCCGGCTCATGATCGGCCGGCGGGTGGCCGGACTGGCGGCGATCGTTTCCGAGATGGACCCCAGGCTCATCCAGTTGCTGACCGATGCCGCCATTCCCACGGTGTTCTACGATGTCGGGCCGGCCGTCGGGCGAATCACCAACATCGCAGTGAACTACCGCAAGGGCGTGGAGAAGGTACTCGACTATCTCCACACCCTTGGCCATAACCGGATGGCCTTCGTCGGCCATCACGCGGCGCTCGGTCCCACGGGCGAGCGGCAGAAGACGTTCGAAGAGGTCGTCAGCCGCTATGTTCCGCGCGTGGAGTTCCGAATCGCGGCAGGCTCCGACAGTATGGAAGGAGGACAGGCCGCCGCCCGGGAACTGTTCGAATCGGGCTTCCGGCCCACGGCGATCGTTTGCGTCAACGACTTCATGGCCGTCGGCGTGTTACGTGAAATCCGCGAGAGAGAACTCCGCGTGCCGCGGGACGTGTCGGTCACCGGGTTCGACAACATTCGCTTGTCGCAGTTCTGTTATCCGGCGCTCACCACGGTGCACATTCCCCGCGCCCGGATTGGCGAGATCGCCTTTGAGTATCTGCGCGCCGATCGCGACCAGCCCCGGCCGGCGGGACAGAACATCGTGATTGAAGCGGAGTTTATTGTGCGCGATTCCGTCGGTCCCGCTGCCGAAGGCGGCTGAGGACTGACCGGCGCGCCGGAATCGGTCTGAGGGTCAGACGCGCGTCACCACGGCGAGCCATCGGTGCTGCGAAACCGCCGCGACCCCCTGATAGAATGCCTCTTCAACGTGATCGCACGACGCCTTCGTGACAGCCTGGAGCGATACTTCGAGTTCGAGAGGCTGGGCACCTCCTGGCGCATCGAGATCCTCGCCGGCATCACCACCTTCATCACGATGGCGTACATCGTCTTCGTGAATCCATCCATCCTGCATGAAGCGGGAATGCCTGTCGCTGCGGTCACCGCGGCCACCTGCTTGTGCGCGGCGTTCGGCAGCATCATGATGGGCGCGCTGGCGCGCTATCCCATCGCTCTCGCGCCCGGCATGGGGTTGAATGCTTATTTCACCTACACGGTGGTCAAGGCTTTGGGCGTACCCTGGACGGCGGCGCTGGGCGCCGTGTTTGTCTCCGGCGTGGCGTTCCTTCTGCTGACCGCCGTCGGAGTGCGGCAGCTCATTGTCGCGGCGATTCCCGCGGAGCTCTACGCCTCGGTGGCCGTGGGCATCGGGCTGTTCATCGCCTTCGTCGGCCTGCGCAATTCCGGCATCGTGGTGGCCAGCCCGGCCACGCTGGTCACCATGGGCAATCTGCGCCACCCGGACACCGCGCTCTCGCTTTTCGGTCTGCTGCTGATCGCCGCGCTGCTGGCCTGGCGCGTGCGCGCGGCAATTCTGATCGGCATCCTCTCCACGGCCGCGCTGGGGATCGTCCTCGGCCTGGTCAAATGGCAGCCGCAGAGCTTCGATCCCATGGCCCTCTCGGCCACCGCTCTGCATCTGGACATTCGCGCCGCGCTGCGCATCGGTCTGCTCGAAATCGTCTTCGTGTTCCTGTTTGTGGACCTGTTCGACAATGTCGGCACGCTGGTGGCGGTGGGCAAGAAGGCAGGTCTGTTCGACAGCGCCGGGCGCATTCCTCGCGTGAACCGCATTCTCTTTGCCGACGCTTCGGCCACGGTCGTCGGGTCGCTGGCCGGGACTTCCACCGTCGTCAGCTACATTGAGAGCGCGGCGGGCGTGGTGGCCGGCGGCCGGACCGGCGTGACCTCCATCACCACGGGACTCCTCTTTGTCGCCGCGCTGTTTGTCGCACCGGTCGTCGGCGCGATCCCCGCCTCCGCCACCGCGCCCGCGTTGATCGTCGTGGGTTCGATGATGGCCATGCACGCCGTGGAGATTCCCTGGGGCGAGCCGCTGGTGGCGATTCCGTCGTTTCTCACCATCCTGGCGATTCCCCTCACCTTCAGCATCGCCAATGGCCTTGCCCTCGGCTTCACCGCGTGGACCATTCTGAAGATCGCTCGCGGCGAGTGGCGCTCGGTGAGCTGGGTGGTCTATGTGCTGACCGCGTTGTTTATCGTGCGCTTCCTGTATCTTTCGGCGTGAGCCTGGATGGAGACCGGTCCGGCGGCGCGCCGGGCGCGTTCTCGTGAAAAAGGCTGTAGCCGTTTGCTTTCAGGAATCGCACCCCGTTGCGTATGTGGTCGGTGTAGATGTACACGGGCGCAAGCGCCTCGTCGCTGGCGACGTCGGCATAGCGGACGGCCCACATGCCGCGCGCAATCGTGTCGAGCCGGCTCTGCACCCCGCCGTCTTCGCGCCAGCAGACGAAATTCGTCAGCGCGCCCGCCGTCAGAAAAGCGCCCAGCGCGCCGCATGCAATGAGATCCGCCGGCCGGCGCCGCGTCAGGGCGAATCCGGTCACCAGAACGTACAACGCCGCGAGGCCGAGCGCAGTCAGGCTGGTGTAACGGGATGAAAGCGCCTGCGGCACTCCGATGCCCAGCCTGTAATCGGCAGCCACCAATGCCGTAAGCAGGATGAACGCGAGCATCGCCAGCAACGGCGCGGCGGCCATCAGCTCGCTCGCCGAGCGGCAACATTTCCACACTACCCATGCGCCGAGCAACACAATCAGGAACCCCAGCGATTGCGCCATTGGCTGATACCAGGTGAGCGGGCTGCCGATCATGGTGGCCACGAATCTTCCCAACGCCATTGGATGAGCAATCAGGAACGACAGCCCCGTCGGCCAGGGCTGCTTCACTTCGCTGTAGTTCAGGAAGTAGAGGATGAACGTGAATACTCCGGCGCCCGTCCACATGGTGAGCGCGCCGGCGCGCGTTCTGTCCTCGCGCCCTCCGCAAGCCCGCTGAAGCAGCAACTGGGCCAGTCCAACCGGCCAAAGCAGGAGGCCCCCGCCGGAGGAGAAGCTCGCGATGAAAGCGGCGGCGGCGGCGCCCCAGAGGAACCTGTCAACTCTCCGCGCCCGATGCAACAGATAAAACGTGCACACCGCCCCCGTCGTTGCCAGCGCGAACACCGTGCCCATTCCCAGCAGCACGTTTTCCCACTGCCTCCAGCTCAACAGCGTCCAGGCCAACGGGATGAACAGGAGGGGCGCGCTCGCGTGCTTCCAGTGTCTCCGCGCCAAACGGAAAAAGATAAACGCCGAGAACGTCAGCAGGGCCGCTGCCGCGTACATCTCGAGCTTCCGATTCCAGTGGAATAAGCTCGCATTCGCCAGGGTAATCAGGCGCGGGAACACGATGCGGTGTTCGTTGTGGGGCGCAAAAAGGTTGTGGAAGTTGAGCTGACCCTGCCGGCGCTGGATCACGGTGTTCAGCAGTTCCCACTCGTCCCAGAAGGGCAGATCGACGCCAAAACGATGGACCAGCCAGAACAGAAGCGCCGCCGGCGTAAGATTGCCGGCGATGACCAGCGCAGTGGTCAGTCGTGTCGCGCGAGGCGCTGCTTTATGCTCGCCTGCTGTGCTCTCCGGATCGGCCGATTCCCGCGGCAAGGCTCATCGTAGCACCGTGCCGAATCGGCCGGAACCGCGTTTCGGCCACGCGGAGTTAGGACCCGTTCGGTTCACGGACCGAAGTCCGTGCCACCTTTCCAGGAAGCATCCCGAGACATGGTGGCACGGGCTTCAGCCTGTGTGGCTAGCGGAGCGGTTTATCCCCACTCCCCGCCGGCAATGGCGCGCCTTCCGCCCCCTTCTCCGCTGCTGGGCCGTCTGTCAGCATCTTCACTTCGGCGCCGAATTTCCGGTACTCGCGAAACAGCACTTCGTTCAAATATGTAACGGCCGCCAGCCCCCACTTGTCTTCCAATCCCGAGCGCCCAATCATCGGCTGCTCGCGCTCGCTGTGCGTCACTTCATACCATGCCGCGATGCTTCGAGACGGGCACATGTAAGGTCTGCCGCCAATCTCCACCAGCCGATAATCGACCGCCGTCCGGACCGCGGCCATCCCCGAATCGGCGGGAAGTCCGACCGCCTCCCGCGTCAGCCGCACCACCGCGCCCGAATCCGGGTTGATGAAAACCTGCCCCCGATATGCGACCAGCGCCTTGCCGCAACACCACGAAACCACGTAACGCGAATGCGCGGCGTCCACCGAATAATCGAAAACAGCCACGCGTTTCCCGTCCAGCGTCTCGACATGATTCCAGCGAAATCCCGCGCCGCTCTTCCCGAGCAGCAGCTCCGCCATCTGCGGCCCGAACTCGCCCCACGTCGTCAGACCGCCGATCGGCTTGTTGTCGCGCGGCGGATGTCCATTGACGGTTCGCACCGCGTACGATTCCCGCGCCGACTCGAACGTCAATTCGCTTACGATTGTGTCGCGCGGATGGAAGCGACCCCAGGGGGCAGTCTTGTCGCCGGGGCGCGGAGCGTCGTCGAAACGATGCGTCTCTATCGTGCAGAGGAAATCGGGAAGACTCCGCACATATCCGGTGGCGTATTCCACGGCACGGTCGATGATCGCCCGCTGTTCCGGAATGGCGGGACGTTCCTGAAGCGGCCACTCCGCCTCCGGCGCGCTCAGGAAGGCGCTCTCCGCCGCCAGCGACTGTAGCGCGCCGCTTGTCCTCGGTCCCGGCGATTCGCGGAGCAGCCGCGTGAGAGCTTCGTCGGTGAGCCTCTCGCTGAGCTGCGACCCGGCGAGGTAGCGAGCCGTCTCGTCGTCGGCGTGCCCCGCCGCCTGCACGATGCTCTCGAGTTCCCCAACGTCGATCGGCCTCAGAGCGCCGGCGCACCACACCGGCCACGCGAGCACAAGCAGCCGCGCACAGCGCATGGGAATTCCACCCGTATTCTATCGCCGTGGCCGGTTACGAAGGCGCAGCGCGGCTTTTGAACATCCGCGCAAAATACCGCACTGTAATTCTGCCCAAAGTGGTATATGATCGGTCGAGCGGAGGTGCTCAAATGCTGCCGGATTATGGCGTCGTTGTCGGCGATTTTGTGAGCTATACGACAAATCAAGGCCAATGGCTGCACGTCGACCTGAACATCAACGCCGGCGATATTCAATATCAGGCGGCGGTGGACGTGAACGAACCCAACGGTCTGTTTCAGTATCAGGTCTTCAACAATCTCGATATGAGCCTGTTCACGGCCGCGTCGCTCGCCGACGGCTGGCATCATCTGGATTCCAACCCGACCTCGGGCGCCATGGACTACGTGCGCAGCCCCATTCTGCAACGGCCGCTGGGCTGTCTCGCCGTCTTCTGGGGCGTTCTCAACGGAATCTTCGGAACCAGTTTCCAGACATGGACCAACGTGACCGGCAACGCGGCCGGCGAGGCGCTGATCGCCATGGTCACTGGATCGAAAAAAGTGTTCGCCTTCGGCGCCCCCTATACCAGCGGATACGGCGTACACGACGTGCACTGCAATCAGGGAGACCCGCCCGGCCCGTTTCAGGCTCTGGACGGCATCTGGCAGGACGGCTGCGTTTTCGCCATCAAAGGCGACGGGACGCTCTCGGCCTACCTGGGTAAGTTCTCCACCCAGACGCTGAACACCAACAATCAGGGCCTGCCGATCTAAGCTGGCCGCGTCTGACCCGGCGCCCCCGCCGTCCCCGGAACGCTATGATGGGAACCTCCCCACTGGGAGTCGATTCGCATGCCGAAGACAAGGGAGTTCACCGTCACCATTGAAGACAAGCCGGGCGCGCTGGGGAAGTGCTTTCTCGCGCTGGCCGAGCGCGGAGTCAACGTGCTCGCTTTTCAGTCGTACGTCGAGGAGGGCGAGAGCCTCACCCGGTTCGTCGTGGACAACCCGGACGCCGCGAAGGCCGTGCTGGGCGCTCTCGGCATGATCTTCGAAGAAACGCAGGCGGTGGTAATCAGCCTGCCTCATCGGCCCGGCGAACTCGGCCGCGCGGCCGCGCGCCTCGGCGAGAACGGCATCAACATCGACTACTCCTACTGCGGTCTGGAGCCCGCAGCCACGCGAGTGATGACCGTCTTCGGCGTGGACAGCGTGACCAAAGCCGCCGCGGTGCTCGACCAACTCGCCGCCGAATAAACAGCGCGCACCGCGTTCCACCTCCCGTGTTATCCTGCGCAACAGACTCAGGAGAAAATCACTCATGAAATCCGTAATCGTTGCTCTGATCGCCGCGGCTCTCACTGCAGCCGCCGGCGAAGTCCCGCAGGCTGGCCAGGCCGCGCCGCCCGTCAGCCTCCCCGCCCAGGACGGCAAAACCGTCCAGTTTTCCGACTTCCCCGGCAAGTGGATCGTCCTCTACTTCTATCCGCGGGACATGACGCCGGGCTGCACCATCGAAGCCCACAACTTCCAGCGCGACCTGGACAAGTACACCGCGGCCGACGCCGTCATCCTCGGCGTCAGCGTCGATTCCACCGAGAGCCACACGCAGTTCTGCGCGAAGGAGAGCCTCACGTTCCACCTGCTCTCCGATCCGGAACACAAGGTGGTGGACGAGTACGGCTCGTACAAAACGCCGCCGGGCTTCGCCCTGCGCAATACGTTTCTGATCGCTCCCGATGGCAAAATCGCCCGGGTCTGGACCGGCGTCAATCCCATGCATCACAGCGAGGAAGTCCTCGCCGCCCTGGCCGAGCTGCAGAAGGAGTAGGATGCGGCCCGTGGGGCAGGCTTGCAGCCTGCAGCCGGTTTTCAATCGGCTCTGACGGGTCGAAAACCCGCCGCCGGTTGCAAACCGGCCACACATTGTGACCCAGCCCACATTCCGGACACTGGTTTCCCGGCGGTCATCCGTGTTATAAACAAGCTGTTCCGGGAATGTTTCGGCCCCGGCCGGCGGCGGAAAAATCCTCCGTCACCCAGCCGGGCCGACATGCGTCACTCGTTTGCCGGTTCAATTGTCGGGACCGGCCAGTTGGTAACCAGCGTTTGCCGAGGGCTTCTGAAAGCCATAGTAAACACGAGAGAAAGATAGTCCGGGCGCAACTTCAATAAGGGGAAGCGGCCAGCGGCCATAGCGCTGATGTTAGTTCGGCAAGTCTGCAGGTTGATCCTGCGGGAGCCGATACAACATAATAGTGGGAAGCGTAATCGGAATTACATACGCTCCGACCAGGCTCCCGCTGTGCTGGAGATTCCTGTCACGGATAAGTCAGCATGCGCCATTTTTCTCTCAAAGTTTTCTTGACGCTGTTTCTCGCGTCGCTCCTCGTTCCCGTAACCGCCTCAGCCGCAAGCACCGCTTCAACGAGCAAGTTGCACAAGCGCCTGGCGCGCCGAGCCGGCCACTACCGCAACGTAAGGTATGTGGTACCTCGGTCGACAGCCTCCCGGCTGCACTCCCGCAGGCACATGTTCAGCAACCCGTACACCTCCCCCACCTTTGCCGATTCCACCCTCGGAGATTCGGTGGACGGCGAGGACCTGGTGGTGCGTCGCGCCGCGGTCCAGGCGCTGGGCCCCTACAATGGCTCCGTCGTGGTGGTGGACCCCGGCAGCGGGCGGCTGCTGAGCATCGTGAATCAGAAGCTGGCCTTCTCCAGCGGGTTCCAGCCCTGCTCCACCATTAAGCTGGTCACCGCGGTCGCCGGCCTGACCGAAGGCGCAATCACGCCCGAGAGCAGCATCCGCATCAGCCGGCGCGCCAGTTTCGATCTCGATCACGCCCTCGCCCGCTCCAACAACTACTACTTCGCCACCATCGGAGACCGGCTCGGCTTCGAGAAGATCGAACACTACGCGCGCCTGATGGGCCTCGGCGAAAAAGCCGGCCTGGATATCGCCGGCGAAGAACCCGGCACCCTGCCGCTGGAGGAGCCGAAGGAAGGAATGGGCATGATGACCAGCTTCGGCTCGGGCATCTATCTCACGCCCCTTCAGCTCGCCGCCATGGTATCGGTCTTCGCAAACGGGGGCACGCTTTACTACCTGCAGTATCCTAAGACGTCCGAGGAACTCGCCGCCTTCCAGCCGAAGATCAAACGCCAGATCGACCTGACCCAGTATCTGCCGGACATCCGGGCGGGTATGAACGACGCGGTCGAGTTCGGCACCGCGCGCCGGGCGAACCAAAATGCGCTGCAGCCGATCTACGGCAAGACGGGCACATGCTCCGATACCCGCACGCCCACCCATCTGGGCTGGTTCGGCTCGTACGGCGAAATCGGCGACCGCAAGCTGGTGGTCGTGGTGTTGCTGACCGGCGGGCACTCGGTGAACGGCCCCATCGCCTCCGGCATCGCCGGCCAGGTTTACCGCATTCTCGGCGGGCAGAACTACTCGGGCGGGCAGCAGACCGCCTCGGCCGGCGCGCCCCTGCTGGCCACCGCCTACTGAGCCGCCACTTGCCGCGCCGCGACGTTACTGAGCCGCGACCAAAGGGAGCGGTCCCCACATCCCGCCAACGGGTATATAGTTAGTCTCAGTTGAAGCCTGCACTCCTGACAGCGATTCTGGCGTGTCTCGCCGTTCCTCTGGCGGCTGATCCCCGCGTCGTCGCGGCGGACGTCGACGGTGTCGTGCACCCCATCACCGTCGAAATCATCGACCGGGCCATCGAGCAGGCCCGCAATGAGCACGCCGCCTGCGTGCTGATTCGGCTGAACACGCCCGGGGGCATGCTCGACCCGACCCGCGAAGCCATCGAAAAGATCATCGCCTCGCCGGTGCCGGTGGTCACTTACGTTACCCCCAGCGGCGGCCGGGCGGCTTCCGCCGGTTTCTTCCTCCTCGAGGCGGGCGATATCGCCGCCATGGCGCCAGGAACCAACACCGGCGCGGCCTCGCCGATTCTGATCGGCCAGCAGATGGACCCCGTGCTGCGCGCCAAGATCGAGGCCGATTCCGCCGCGCTGCTGCGCAACCTCACTTCCACCCGCGGCCGCAACTCCGGTCTTGCCGAAAAGACCATTCTCGAGGCGAAGGCGTTCACCGCCAAAGAGTCGCTCGACAATCATCTCATCGAACTCACCGCTAACAGCCAGCGCGAGCTGCTCAACCAGATCGACGGCCGCGAAGTGGTCCGCGTGAATGGCGCGCATCAGAAGCTGCACACGGCGAACGCACAAGTCACCGACGTGTCGCTCACCTGGCGCGAACATCTGGTGTCCGCCATCGCCGATCCGAACATCGGCTTCATTCTTCTGGTGGTGGGAGTGCTTGGACTGTACGTCGAGTTCACCCACCCCGGCCTCATCTTCCCCGGCGTCTGCGGCGCGGTGATGTTCATGCTGGGCCTTTCCTCGCTCGCGCTGCTGCCCATTAACTGGGTCGGCGTGGTGCTGCTCGTTCTGGCGGCGGTCATGTTCGTGCTGGAGGCCAAGTTCGCCTCGCACGGGATTCTCGGTTCCGGCGCCACCATAGCCATGGTGCTGGGAGCGATTCTGCTGGTGAACGGACCGCCCGAGGCGCGCATTCATCTGGCCACGGCCATCGCCGTGAGCGTTCCGTTCGGTCTCATCACCACGTTTCTGGTGGTGCTGGTCGTCCGCGCCCGCCGCAATAAAGCGATCACCGGCGTATCCGGTATGTTGAATGAGGTTGGCACTGCTTGTGGCGATCTTGCTCCGGCGGGCAAGGTCTTTGTGCATGGCGAGTACTGGAATGCCGTCAGTTCCGCGGCCGTTGCCGACGGCTCGCGCGTGCGCGTCGTCGCGGTGGATGGGCTCACCGTGCGCGTTGAGCCTTTTAACTGAGGAGGGTTTATGCTCGATCCGGTCATTCTGATTCCGATTGTCATCATCGTCATCTATCTGCTCTCGTCCATCAAGATCCTCGCCGAGTACGAGCGCGGCGTCGTCTTCACGCTGGGCCGCGTGGACCGCGAGCCCCGGGGCCCCGGCATCATCCTCGTCTTCGGCCCGGTGCAGCGCATGGTGCGCATCTCCTTGCGCATTGAAGCCATGGAAGTCCCCCCGCAGGACGTGGTGACGCGCGATAACGTCACCGTGAAAGTGAATGCGGTGGTCTATTTCCGCGTGATGGAACCGGTGAAGGCGGTGATTGAGGTGGCGAATTTCCTCTACGCGACGTCGCAGGTGGCGCAGACCACGCTGCGCAGCTCGCTCGGCGAAGTGGAACTGGATGAATTGCTCAGCCAGAGAGACAAGCTGAACATGCGCCTGCAGTCGGTGCTCGATCAGCACACCGGTCCGTGGGGCGTCAAGGTGACTCTGGTGGAAGTGAAGCAGGTGGATCTGCCCGACCAGATGATCCGCGCCATCGGCCGCCAGGCGGAAGCCGAGCGCGAGCGGCGCGCCAAGATCATCCACGCCGAAGGCGAGTACATGGCGGCCGAGAAACTGAGCATGGCCGCCGAGCTGATACAGAAACAGCCCGCCGCCATCCAGTTGCGGTATCTGCAGACGCTGGTGGAAATCGGCTCGGAGAAGAACACCACCGTGGTCTTCCCGCTGCCGCTCGATATAATTTCATCATTGGGCCGGGCGCTGGATCGTCTGGGCGACAAACCCTCCGAGTAAGCCGCCCTACGGCGCGGGGCGCGCCCAATGATGAGAGATGAAGCTCGCGCCACGCTGCGTTGTGCGCGAGTCTGAGTGACGAGAGGACCATAGCTTCCTTGCCACGAACCGACGACGGCGAATTCGAACTGGTGCTCGGCAACAAACAATTGCTGAGCGTTTTCTTTATCGTTGTAATTCTGCTCGGCGTGTTTTTCGCCATGGGCTACATTACCGGCCGCAGCGCCGCCAGCGGCAGCGCCGACACGGCGAAGAAGACGGACACCACCAGGTCGATCGTCGTGGACAGCGGCCAGCGCGCCTCACCCATGCCGGAGGCGAATGCACAACAGGCGCCGGCCGCCGCGGCTTCCTCGCCGGACACAACCACCGGCACCCAGCCTGTAACCACTGTTCCGCAACAACCGCAGGAGACCGCGCCGGCCGCGCCGGCAAGCGCCGAGCCTGCGGCCCCCGCCGTGAAACCTCCTCAGGAGGCGGAATCGTCGGACAAGCCCCCGCTCGCCGAGCCGCCCGCCGGCACTGTGTTCCTGCAGGTGGTCGCCACCGCGCGGCCGGAAGCGGAGGTCATCGGCGGCACGCTCGGCAAGCGCGGCTACAAAACCCGCCTGTCGCTCGCGCCCAACGGCGCTTTTCGTGTGCTGGTGGGTCCGCTGAAGGACGCTTCGGAAATCGCCAGCACGCGGGCCAGCCTCGAAAAAGCCGGCTTCAAGCCCATTGTGCGAAGGTTCTAGCCACGCCAGTGCCCGACCTGGTTCAGATCGATCGGCGCTTGACCGAGCCGCGACCGCGCAATACCGAGCCGCGACCAGAGGGAGCGGTCCCGCGCCTTCCCCCCTGGCTCCGCCGCGGCGCCACCCACTTCCCTTCCGTCCAGGCCCTGAAGAGCGATCTTCGCCGCCTCCATCTGCACACCGTCTGCGAATCGGCCCGCTGCCCCAACATCCACGAATGCTTCCACCGCGGCGCGGCGACCTTCATGATCCTGGGCAACCTGTGCACGCGGGGCTGCGGTTTCTGTTCCGTGCCCAAAGGATCGGCGGCCAGGCACGAGTTCACGCTCGATCCGGATGAGCCCGCCAACGTCGCCGCCATGGCCGCGCGCCTGCGCCTGCGCTACGTGGTGATCACCTCGGTGAATCGCGACGATCTTCCCGACGGCGGCTCCACGCACTTCGCCCAAACCGTTCGCGAAGTGCGCCGCGCTCTGCCCGACGCCCGCGTGGAAGTGCTCACGCCCGATTTCCGCGGCGATCTCGACGCCGTCGCCCGCGTGCTCGACGCCGCCCCGCAGGTCTTCAATCACAACATGGAAACCGTGCCGCATCTCTACCGGCGCGTGCGTCCGCAGGCCCGCTACGCGCAGTCCCTCGACGTCCTCGCTTTCGCGAAACGGCATCGTCCCGAATCGCTCACCAAGTCCGGTCTCATGGTCGGCCTCGGCGAGCGCCACGAACAGGTCGAGGAGCTGCTGCGCGATCTGCGCGCCGCCGATGTGGACGCCGTCACTATCGGCCAGTATCTGCAGCCCACGCGACGAAATCTCCCGGTCAGCGAGTACGTGCGGCCGGAGCAGTTCGAGGAGTATCGGCGGTACGGCCTTGCCCTCGGCTTTCGCGCCGTCTTCAGCGGACCCTTCGTGCGCAGTTCCTATATGGCGGATCAGGTGAATGAGCAGGCTTCCCGCGCTGTGGATTAAATACCCGCTGGCGTTGCTCACCGCCGCGCTGCTGGTCCTCTCGTTCCCGCCGTTCAATCTGGTGTTTCTTGCGCCGTTCGCGCTGACGCCGCTGCTGGTTGCGCTCATTTGGGAGCCGCGCCCCTGGCATCGCTTCCTGCTCGGCTTCGCCGCCGCCAACGTCTACTGGTTCGCCACCTGTTACTGGATTCAGTTCGTGCTCGAAGTGCACGCTCACATGGGGCGCTGGGGCGGATGGGGCACGTTCCTGCTTTTCTCGCTGATCAAGTCGCTGCACCTCGCGTTCTTCAGCATGCTGGCCGGCGTGCTCCTGCCGCGCTGGTACGCCGCCCCCGCCGTGGCCGCGCTCTGGACCGGCATCGAGCGAACGCACGGTCCGCTCGGATTTGCCTGGCTGGCGCTCGGTAACGCCGGCATCGGCATGGCCGTTCCGATGAGATTGGCCCCGCTGGTCGGTGTCTATGGTCTCTCGTTCGTTTTCGCGCTGATTGCCACCACCATCGCGCTGCTCATCCTTCGCCGCCCGCGCCGCGAACTGGCCTGGCTTGCGGTGCTCGTCGTGCTCCCGCTGCTTCCGCCGCTGCCCGAGCCGAGCATCGGAACCGAGACCGCCGTCCTGGTGCAGCCGAATCTGCCCGAAGAAGCCGACTGGATGCCCGTTACCACCGAAGCGATGGAGCGCCGGCTGGTGAATCTGACCGCCGCGGCGGCCGAGAGCGGCCCCACGAATCTCATCGTGTGGCCCGAATCGCCAGGCCCGCTCTCTTACTACTCCGATGCATCGTTCCGCGAGAAGGTCACTGACCTCGCGCAACAGGCGCATGCGCCGTTCGTGTTCGGCACGGTCGCCGAGACGCCCCAGGGACAGCCGCTCAATTCCGCCGTGATTCTCGCGCCCGACGGCCATCTGGTGGACCGCTACGACAAGGTCTATCTGGTCCCCTTCGGCGAGTTCATCCCGCCTTTGTTCGGCTGGGTGAACCACATCTCTCGCGCGGCCCAGGAAGAGGCGGGCGATTTCGTCGCGGGCCATCGCATTGTGGTAGCTCCCGCGGGCGAAGACAAGCTGGGCACGTTCATCTGCTATGAATCCGCGTTCCCGCATCTCGTCCGCCGCTTCGTGAAACAAGGCGCGAACGTGCTGGTCAACATCTCTAACGACGGATACTTTGGCCACAGCGCCGCCCGCCAGCAGCATCTGCTTCTGGTGCGCATGCGCGCGGCGGAGAATCGGCGCTGGATCCTGCGCGCCACCAACGACGGCATCACCGCCGTGGTGGACCCCGCCGGCCGCGTCACCGGCGGGCTCGCCATGTACGAGCTGGCCACCGGCCGTTTCCGCTACTCGCCCGAATCGAGCATGACGCCCTACAGCGAATTCGGCGACTGGTTCGCGTGGGGCTGCCTCATCGCCGCCGCCGTCCTGCTCGTCATCTCCCAGCGCCCCACGTACCTGAACAACGCCCCGGAGGTACGCCGCAAAGCCGGGAAGTGATTCAGGTTCCCACCGGCAAATCGACCTCCAGGCATCCCAGCGTGAATGCGAACGGGAACGGCCCCGGATCGCTGGTCCGATAGGACCCGTCAAAGAAGACGAACGCCCGGTCTCCATTCTGTTCGTCGAATTGAAACGACGGCTTCCATGGGCCGGAGTGCCAGCCGCAATCTTCCGCGGTCATGATCTGGATCGGCGCGCTCCATTCGGCCAGTGTGCCCGGCGGCCGTCCTGCTCTGCACCACCATAATCCGGTTTCGGGCGGCGGCGCGCCTTTTCCGACCCAGACGCGGGCGAAGATCGCGTCAAATCCATTCGCCCGCGGGCGAACGCAGAAATCAAACATCTTCATTTCCGGCGTAGCGAAGATAGCGTGTTTGCTCCACCGAGTGCGGCCATCCTCGCTTTCGGCATACCCGTGGATCAGGTAGTCTTCCTGATTCGACCCGGCGACGTACCACATCTTCCACTTGCCGTCGTGATAGACGAGGTTGGGCTCGTACACGCTCCCGCGCTCCCACTCCTCATTTGCGGAGAACACCGGTTCGGCTGCATCCAGCCACGCCTCCCCGTCCCACTGCAAAAAGCCGATGGTGTACGGCCCCCAGATATTGTCGGCCGCGCCGGCATAGTAGATGCGCTCCACCCACCTGCCTTCGCTGCCATCCCAGCCCTTCGCATACGCAGGACAGTGTCTTCCGCCGTTGCCGTCCCAGGCAAAGCTGCGCGTCCGCCCGGCCACCGGCACGAGTTCCCCCGCCGAGTTCCGAGTCGGCGTCCAGCCCTTCGGCGAAAGCGGCGCATGCGGCGGCAACGAAGCGCTGTAAAGCTCCGTGGGTCCATACCCGGCGGCCTGGCCGGCAAGGAACATCCACCATTGCTCCCCGCGCCGCGCAACACTTGCATCGACCAGTTCCGCTCCAGCCAGGCCCGTGGCCGCATCGCGAGGATCGAAGATCTTTGTCTGAGTTCTCATTGGACTACCCCACCAGCAACCCCGTGTGCAACAGATCCAGCAGATTCGCCCGCGTCTGCGCTTCCAGCTTGTCGACGGGAAACGCCGGGTACTCCCTCGCCATGCATTCCACCAGCTCGCTGTGCGTCCGCGTGCCGTCCAGCAGCAGGATGAACTTCTTCGACGAGGCGTCCTCCAGTTGCATGCTCTGATGCAGCATCGTCGTGATCACATCGCCCTCTTCGGCTTCCATGCGCGCCAGCGGGCTCGCCACCGGCCTCTCGCTCAGCCGCGCGGCAACCGGAATGCGGCGCGTGCGAAACTCGGCCAGCCCCATGGCGGCAATGCCGATCAGAATCTTTGCCAGGTCCTCGCGGGCTTCCTGCCGTCGCTCGGGCGCCACCGTGGACGCCGTTCCCGCGAACAGATCCTCGAAGTGCACTTCGCGCGGCCAGCTCTCCTCCAAACGTTCGGCCACGGCAATGGTCATCGGGTTTGCCGTGCTGATCCTGCCCCTCTTCCGGGACATCCGAAACTCCGTCTCCCCGTTCGATGTCTCGCCGAACTTTCGCAGCGGTGACGCCACATACATTCGCTCAACGGCCTTGATCGCGCCGCTTCGCTGAAGCTGGATCTCGGGATGGCACAACAGCGTTTCGCGAAAGCCGCGGAAGGTCAGAAAGTCGAGGTACTGGTGAAACGCAATCAGGTCGTCGCCGGAGAACTGCGTGATCAGCTCCAGCGCTTCCGGCTTGATCGGCGGCTTCAGCATATCGGCCAGGCGCGTTTCCGCCAGAAACTGCAAACCGTGCCCTTCCGCCGCTGTCATGAACTCGGCGAAATAGCACGGCGTGTAATCCGTGGCGAGCTCGTCGTGAAAAATCCCTTCGTCTTCGCGATTCCGCTGCCGTTCGAATTCGCTCTGATAGACGGCCTTGCCGATCTCCGCGAGCGTCGAATCCATCAGAAACTTCAGGAAGGCCTTGCCCTCCGAGACTCGCTTCTCGCCCGCGAGGCCCGCCGTCGCCGCGTGGAACCCCATCGCATCGCGTGAAACCGAGCGCAGGTGGCCGGCGGGGTAGGTGTTGTAACTGACGTAGGCCACCCCGTTCGGCTTCAGCCGGTCCTTGCACAGCGCCAGCAGTTTCTCGCGCACGGGCTCCGGCACCCACGCGTAGATGCCGTGGGCGATGATGTAGTCGAACTCGCCGAACTCCGGACCCACCTCCACCAGATCCATCGCCTGCACGCGAATGTTGGTCAGGCCGATGCGTTGGATCCGCGCCTGTGCGCGCGCGATGGTGCCGGGAGCGCGGTCGATCCCCACGAATTCGCTCCCCGGCAGCGAATACGCCATGGGGACGATGTTGCCGCCCTGGTTGCATCCCACTTCCAGAACGCGGCATTGTTCCACCGGCGCGGGTTCCATGCCGCACAGGATGGCCGCCACCGCCATGTGATCGGGATGCGCCCGTGGATAAGCCTGGCCCGGATAACGAACCAGATCGTACGCGTCTTCGCTCGCGGTGGCCATCGAAACAATATCGCACGGAGCAGCGAGCGGGCGGCGCGTCTTGCGGGACCGGCATGGGAGCGGCAGGGGATGGACGTCTTTGAGGATCAGGAGTCGAAGTACAAGCCGGTGCCTATCACTTCGGCGACGGCGGCCGGCAGATAGAACAACCCGATGGAAAACCCGCCGAGGATCACCAATCCGAACAGCAGGATCGACGCGCCAATCCTGACGCCGTGCCGCGGGATTCCCAGGGGCAGTACCGTGATCAGAACCGGCAGCGCCAGCAGAGCGACCACATGCGATCCGGACTTGTCGAGGAGAGTCGTTCGGTGATGCTGGCCGCCCCAGTCCCCTTCGCCGATCGGAAGTATGAGCAGAACCACCGAAGCCGCAAGCGCCAGAACGCAGGCCGCCACCATCAGACGGTTCTTCATGAGCCTTTCCTCACCCAGGGAACAATATCACAGGTTGCGCCCGTGAATAAGCGCGGGATGGGGCGGCGCGTTCAGGGCAGGCGATACAGATCCACAACGCCATCGCCGGCTTCGGCGACGAACCGACCGTCCAGGGAAAGCGCGCAACGATACGGGTGATTCGCAATCAGGGGGCTTCTCGAGTCTTGTATGTGCGGCTTCCATGCCGAGATCCGCTCACCAGCCCGAAGGTCGAGCACCGCCCGCTCGCGCGGGAAAGGCATAGAGCCCGGATAGTCCCCAATCAACGGGCCCAGCAAATATGTCCACCAGGGGTCACGATCGGATTGCCACTTTTCGGCGACCACTCGCGGTGAAGACGCCGCCGGGTGGAACACCTCGTAGGTGCTCCACTGTTTCGGAATCGGGATCTCCTTTCGTCCATCAACCTCCCAACAATGGAGTCCTGCTTCAGTTGAGCGGCCGAACCCGATGCCCAAACACACTACCGCGGACGCCACAACCGGCAACATCGTCGAGCACGGCAGCTTCGGTGTCGGCCATTCCGCAAGGACGCGCCGCGAAGACCGACCCAAAATCGAGTACTGGCAGGACGGGGCGGGGCCGGTTTCGTCCCTGCGCTCCATCACGAGCCAGTCTCGAGAGGGGGCGACCGCAGCTACAAACCACCCTGATTCGAGTGGCCAGGAGGCGACCTTCTCGCAATTCATATCGAGGATTTCTCCCGTATTCGAACGGATCACATGCTCGGCATCGAGCCAATAGAGACCGAAGGAGGAGAACTCTCGAAGGGGTGGGGGAACGGAACGTACGCTCGCGTCGCAAGCCCCGCCGTCAGCGAGTCGAAGCAGTGTCCCGCAGACGAGAAGGGTGTTTTGGGCTTCGTTCCAGCTCAGCCCTCTGCCGCATGTCTCAGAGAGGCCGAACTGACGCGCATTCGCTTCGGGCGAGTCCACATTAATGACGATCAGATGCGTATTCGCGTGCATGTGCCGGTCGGTCGCGACCCAGTCATGAGTAATCGTCAACGCGAGTTGTTTGCCGTCTGGGGAAAAAGCGAGGTCCCTCATTTCGTGGCGCGCGTTCCCGGTCCAGCCCGGCGGCTCCTTCAGCAGACTGGCAGTCTCCACGGCCCAGACCTGGGTCCGGCGGTCCGGCAGGCTCCTGGCGTCGAGACAGATGACCCCGAGGAACGCGAGCAGGCCGAACAGCAACCCTGTCTTCATCGCAGCCCCAGAATAAGACCCGCGGCAGAACCTGCCCCCGGCGATTGTGGCACTTTCGCGAGTGCCACAGTGCGGTTACGAGTGCCGGATCACCAGCACGTCGCCGTCGCGCACCACGTACTCCTTGCCCTCCAGCCGCAGCAGGCCCTTTTCCCGCGCGCCCGCGTAGCCGTTGTGATCCACCAGCGCCCGCCAGTTCACCACTTCCGCGCGGATGAACTTCTTCTCGAAATCGCTGTGGATGGCGCCGGCGGCCTTCACGGCGGGGCTGTGGATGGGGATGGTCCACGCGCGCACTTCGTCTTCGCCCGCGGTGAGAAACGACATCAGGCCCAGCAGTCGATACGTCGCCGAAATCAGGCGCTGCAGACCCGAATCGCTCAGGCCGTAGCTGGCCAGATATTCGGTCTGCTCTTCCGGCGGCAGCTCGGCCAGCTCCGCCTCGATCTTGCCGCAAATGGCCGTCACTTCGGTGTGGGCGCGGCCCGCCAGCGGACCGCTCCGAAACTCGCGCTCCACCTCGTGCAGCCGCGGCGCGTCTTCCTCGCCCACATTCAGCACCACGAGCATCGGCTTCTGCGAGAGAAACTGAAATCCGCGGATGCGCTTTTCGTCGTCGGCGCTGAACTCCAGCGTGCGCAGCGAGGTCCCCGCTTCCAGAGCCACGCGGCAGTGTTCCAGCAATTCGAACTCGCGGTCGAGCTCCGCGTTGCGAATCTTCTTTCGGTCCTTCTCCAGACGCTCCAGCCGTTTCTCCACCACCACCAGATCGCTGAGAATCAGCTCCGTGTCCACGTCGCCAAGGTCGCGCACGGCGTCCACCGTGCCTTTCTCGTGAGGAACGGTTTCGCTCTGAAATACGCGCAGAACGTGGGCCAGCGCGTCGGCCACGCGCAGGCTGGCCAGATAGCTCGGATCGCGCAGCGCTTCTTTCGAGATGGCCGGGAAGTCCAGATACTCGACGGTGGCGTGCGTGACCTTCTTCGGCTCGAAGACCGCCGCCAGCGCCGCGAGCCGCGCATCGGGCACGCGCGTCACGCCGACACGCGCCTCCAGCGACCCAACGCGCGCCGCCTCATGCACGCCCGTGAGGATGGTGAACAAGGAGGTCTTGCCCACCATCGGCAGACCGATAATGGCTGTTTTCAAATCTCAGTTTATCAGCGGGAGCACGAGTGCTCGCCTGCACGCCGGAACTCTCCCGGTCCACGCCCGACTCACAAATGCAGCGGTTGCGAAGACGGGTTGTTCACCCCGAAGAAAGGATGGCTCCCCTCCCCGCTGCCCAGCCCCAGGTAAGCTCGGAACCAGACCCTCTCTCCGCTCCAGAAGGTCAGTCCGAAACCGAAGCTGTGGCGCAGATCCGACAAACTCAGGTCGCTCGCCTGGTTTGCCACCTCCCCGGTATCGTAGAACGCCATAATCCCCAGAGCGCCCGCGACCTTCCGCACCGTGGAAACGTCCCCGCTCGCCGCCGGCGGCAGCAGGCGGCGCTCATACTGCACCTGAATCGAGAAAAGGTCCGGCGCCCGGAACCGATAGTCCTCGAAACCGCGCAGCGTTGGATCGTTGTCGATGTCCGATCCGCCGATCGTATCCTGCAGATAGAGCGGCACGACATTTCCGCCCGAGGTCCCCGACGCCGTGAACCGCCCGGCAATGTACAGGACGCTGTCGTGGTTGGGCTGCGTGCGCGTTCCTGTCCCGCCGCCGGTGGTTTCCTTCTGCCGCTCCGGATAAATCTTTTGAAGGTAGTCCGCCCGAAATCGGCGGAACGAGTAGTGCCCGGTGTCCAGGTCCTGATAGAAGCTGTAGTCCACCCGCGAGTTGATTTGCGTCCACCTCCATTCGCGCCGTGGTTGCGCGAAAACATCATAGTGCGCGAATCCCGGCTGGCTGGCCAACCCCGGCGCGGTTGTTTCGGTGTAGTAGGTATCGATCGACCGCACCGTGGGATCGCTGATGCCGTTGATTCGCGTCGAGCGGTATTCGCCCCCCGAGCCCACGGCGAGCCACGATTTCAGGGGAACGAAAACACTGGCCCCCGCCCACAAATCGCGTTCGCCGAAGTCGGTGATATTCGCGCGCTGCGTGTCCGGCCCAATCCCGTAAAACGGCATCAGCGGCAGCCCGCGCGCGTGAGCGTACGCCTGCACCTGAAACCTGTCCCGCGCCGTATTCCAGTCGCCCCCGAACACGCGATGGCTAAAGGTCACTGTCGCGTCCGTGAACCAAAACTCGCGCAGGGAACTGCCCGCGTCCACAGTGAGGTTGCTGTCTGCCCAGTTTTTTACGGGCAGCGGCTGCACCAGAGTCACGCCCAGCGCGGTTCCCCCGCCCGGCACGACACTCTGCGGCATGGTGAAGCGCAGCGGCGCTCCCGAATTAAACAGGAACGCGGCGCAACCACCTAAGCTGGCGAGATCCGTGAACGGGTTGTGCCGGCAACTTTCAGCGAAATTCTGTTCCTCCTCGCCCCACTCGCCGGCTTGCGCCCCCGGCAGCACCAGTGTCCCGAGGACCACAATGACGTAATGCAATCTCCTCATGGTGGTTTCTCCGGCGCTACTGCCCCGCTCTCCTGACCGCGGGATGGACCACGGATCTGACCATGGTGTGCAGGGCCGACGCCTGCGCCTGGGTCATGTTCGCCGCACCCGCTGAAAGCATGATCTGCGCCAGCGCCTGTTGGTGATCCGATAGCGGCATGGCCGCCTGTGCGGCCGCGCGCTCCGCGACGCTCATCGGCTGTCCGGCCACCACGGCGTCATGCTTGCCGCTCACGTCCACTTCGTTCGCCGGCCGTGGGTTGGCCAGGGTGAGCGCTCCATCGAACGTGTTGGCGGCCTGGTCCCGCCGCGTCAGATACTGGTCCTGCCATCCCGCCCCGATGAACAGTTTCCTCGCGGTTGCAATCAGCGACGAATGGTCGAACGTGTCCGTGATGATCGTTCCGGCCTGGATGTACGGCGACACCAGCACGGCCGGAACCCGCACCCCCAGACGGTTGAAGGCGAAGGGCGGGTTCGGAGGACTGGTGTCGATATTATCCGGGTTCGCTGCCGCTGGAGGCGCGATGTGATCGAACAGCCCTCCGTGTTCGTCGTAGACGATCGCCAGCAGCGTGCTTTCCCACGTGTCCGGATTGGATCGGATGGCGTTGTAGACATCCTTGATCAGAGCTTCGCCTTCCGAGACGTCGTTGTCGGGGTGCTCGTCGTTGGCGGCGATCGGGTCGTCGCCGTTGCTCGCGTTGTAGCGCGGTTCGAGAAAGCAATAGTCGGGCAGGTTATTCGACTTGCAGTCGTCGAAGAACTCGTCGAAATCGGGGATGAAAAAGAGGCTCTGGCGGGCGATCAATCCGCCGAACGTCAGCGCCATGGTCGCGTCGGTGTAGTAGATCTTGGCCGTGCGATTGTGCCCGTCGTGCAGCAGTTCGTAGATCGTTTTGCTTTCCTTCCACCAGTTGATGGTCATGTCCACGTGCCCTACCGACGTGGCCGCGTGAGCATAGGCGCGGTTGGGCAACGTCGGGCCCGGCACCGACGCAAACCATCGCGTGCACACGGCGTACTGCTGCGCCAGGGTGGCGATCACCGGGACCTTCTCCGGATCGAAACAGTTCATCACGCGATGCGACTTCCCCAAATCGTTTGTCTTGGCAAAATAGTTCGCGACGAATCCGGACATGGTCACGGGCGCGCCCGGCGCCGGATTCTCCGTCCCGAAAATCTGCTGGTTCACGCTGAGAAAATCGTGGTTGACGTCGCCGGTGTAGTCGCCCGAATAATCCGCGTCTTTGTTCACGAAGACCCTGGCGCCGGTTGAGTCGAGGTTGAACTGTGTTCCATCCACGCCGTCGATCTGATACGTGGGCGATTGCAGCCAGCCCAGCATCTGATCGAACGGTCGATTTTCCAGCATTAACACTACCAGATGCTTGATTTCGGCCATCGTCCCCTCCCGCAATTTCCGGCGATTCCGCCCTCCAGCGAACACCGGTATTCATAAGATCATAGCGGGAAAGGCCAAAAACAGCGAGACTTTTTTACAAGGGTTTTCCGGCGGCGGCTATCGCGCCTTGGCCAGCTCGCGGCTCAGTGCCTGGCCGGTGAGAAGCGACCGCCGCACCGTGAGCCACTGATTCGCCATCGCGATCCACAACTCCAGCGGCATCTCGAAGAAGGCGTGCCGCAACCGCCAGTGCAGGGGCTTACGCAACAGCCGCAGCAATGCCCGCATAATCCCCGAACCGCTCTTCCGCCGCTGGCGGTTGATCTGATTGTCCAGCAGGAAGAAGCGAATGCTCCGCTCGAGCCGCGCAAACGCTCGGCCCTGCAGCCACGGCAGCTTCGTTTGGCCCAGATCGACGTCGGCCCACTCCGCAAGCGTTGCCGGCTCCGGCACACCCAGCTCGCGAAGCTGCGGCCAGATCGGTATGCCCGGATACGGCGTGAAAACGTTCGGCGAAAAATCCACGTTGGGATTGCGCTCCGCGATCTCCCCCATCACGCGCAGCGTTTCGTTGCGCTCGCGCTCGCTTTCCCCGGGATATCCGAAAATCAGGTTGAACGTGGTGCGGATGCCCGCGCGCGCGCATTTCGCCGCCGCCTCGTACATGTCCGGAATGCTCTGGTGCGCCTTGTTCATGTGCTTCAGCACTTCGGGCGACGCCGATTCGGTCCCGAACCCGATGTGATGCAACCCCGCGGCGGCCATCAGCTTCACTTCGTCGTCGCTCATTCTGCAGAGCAGATCGGTGGAAGCCTGGAATGTCCAGCGAAAACGCGCGCCCGATTCGAGAATGCCCTGCGCGATGGCCACGGCGCGATGCACATCCACCAGGAAATTCGAGTCGAGCAGCGCAACATCGGTGAGACGATGCCGCCGGACCAGGTCGGCCAGTTCCTCCGCGACGTCGCCCGCGCCGTACGCGTTGAAGCGGCGATTGTAGAACACCATGTCCGTGCAGTAGTTGCACGCATAAGGGCAGCCGATGCTGGTGGCGTACGGCAGCTTGCGCTCGCCGCCGGCGCGCTCATACGCGTCGAAGTCGATGAGATCGTACGCCGGGCGCGGAAGATCCGCCAGCCGGATGGTCGGCCGGTCGGCATTCCCGACGATTCGACCGTCGCGCTTGAACCAGCAGCCGGCGACGAGATCGAGCGATCGGCCCGCGTCGAGCCGCCGCAGAATCTCCACGAGCGTCGCTTCGCCCTGATGCCGAACGACGATGTCCACGAAATCTTCGCGAAGCGTCTGCGCCGTCATCAGGCTCGGGTGCCACCCGCCGAAGACGATGGGCAGGTCCGGGCGCAGGGAACGCACCAGGCGGGCCACTTCGATGGAGTGCCGAATGATCGGCCCTGTCAGGCAGGAAATGCCGAACAGTCGGCAGTTCTGAACTTCCCGAGCCACCTGCTGCCGATATTTCGGCGCCAGTGCTCCGTCGATAATGACCGGTTCGTAACCCGCTTCCCGCAGCGATCCGGCAAGACTCAGCAACCCGAGCGGCGGCCCCAGGACCTTGCCGGCGTATGGGGGCAGGAAGAGAACCACCTTGCGAGGATCAGGCACCACCGCCAGTATGGCGGCGGGCGCAGTCCCGGTAATTCGCCGTCAGTAAAACTCGTGTGAAAGAAGCTCTTGACAAATCGATACTGTATGACACATAGTGTATGTAACACACTATATGGCACATGGTAGTAAGTTATGAGCGCTGAAGTCTTTGAGAATCTGCGACTTGAGCTTCGCCGAGGCTTTCTGATTCTGGCCGTGATGGCTCAGCTTCAGGTGGAGCATTACGGCTACACGCTGCGCAAAGCTCTCGCCGACTGCGGCCTGGCGGTGGACGAGGGAACGCTTTATCCGCTGCTGCGGCGGCTGGAAACTCAGGGTCTGCTCACCAGCGAATGGCGCGAGGAAAACAAGAGAAACAAGAGGTTTTATCGCCTCTCGCCGGAAGGCGAAACCATCCTCGGGCAGCTTCTCGAGGAGTGGCGCGGCATCGACGAATCGCTCAGCAGGATTCTGCGGAAGGAGAAAGACCATGGAACTGATTGACCGGTATCTGAATGCGGTCCGCTTCTGGCTGCCACGCGCCCAGGAAGATGACATCATCGCCGAGCTGGGCGAAGATCTTCGCTCGCAGATCGAAGACCGAGAGACCGCACTGGGCCGCGCGCTGAACGAGGACGAACTCGCCGAGATTCTGAAGAAGCGCGGCCATCCGATGAGCGTCGCCAGCGGGTATCTGCCGCAGCGTTACCTCATCGGGCCGGCGTTGTACCCGGCGTACATGGTGGTGGTGCGGCTGGTGATTCTGTGGATCGTGCTGCCGATTCTCATTCTGATTGCCGCGCCGATCGCGATCGCCACCGCGGCCGATCCGACAATGGCAAGCATCAAAGCGCTGTGGGACGCCGCGATGGGGTGCGTGTTCGCCCTCGGCGTGATCACGCTGGTGTTTGCGATCATAGAGCGGCACCCCATCAGGGAGCTGGAGAACTGGGACCCGCGCAAACTTCCGAAGATTCCGGCGCGACCGTTGAAATCTCTTTCGGATCCGAAGCCGGTGGACCGAGCGCAGGCCATCGTGGAGATGGCGTGCAGCGTCCTGTTCACCGCGTTTTTCCTGCACTTCATCTGGTTCCGGAATAGTTTCGATCTGGGCGACGCGCATATCGTGCTGGCGCCTGTGTGGCGCACCCTGCTCTGGCCGATTCTGCTCATCGGTCTTTCGGGACTCGCTATCGCCTGGGTCAGCGTGGCGTTTCGCTCCAACACGCGAGTGCGATCGGGCGTGCGCATGGCGGTCGACGTGGCGAGTCTCGGCGTGCTCGGCGTGATGGCCAAAGCGGGGACGCTGATCACCCTGACCGTGCGAAATCTCCCGGCAGATCAGATCGCGCAGGTGGCGAAATGGACGGAGCTCGGGACACGGCTGACGTTGGCTGCCGCCGGCTTCGGGATCATGGTGGACCTCGTCCAGGAAGCAGTGCGCTATGCCCGCACTCGCCGCGCGGCCTGAGAAGGGATCCGAGGGGCAGGTTGAGAGCCTGCCCCCATTGTCTGAAGAAACTACTTCGATTCTTCGATGCGCATACCGTAGAACGAGCGGTAGACGAAGATCACCGAGATCAGGAAGAAGATGCCGGCTAGAACGCGGGTGATGGTGGAACCTTGTGAAGCGGTCATGGACACGGCCAGCTCGACGGCCAGAAGCCCGAACAGCGTGGTGAACTTGATGATCGGGTTCAGGGCCACCGATGACGTGTCCTTGAAGGGATCGCCCACCGTGTCGCCGACGACCGTGGCGTCATGCAGCGGCGTGCCTTTCTGCTTCAGCTCGGTCTCGACGATCTTCTTGGCGTTGTCCCACGCGCCGCCGGCATCGGCCATGAAGATGGCCTGATAGAGACCGAACAGCGCGATGGAGATCAGGTAGCCGATGAAGAAAAACGGCTCGACGAAGGCGAAGGCAAGCGTGGCGAAGAACACGGTCAGGAAGATGTTGAACATGCCCTTCTGCGCGTATTTGGTGCAGATCTCGACCACGCGCTTCGAGTCGGTCACCGAAGCCCTGGTGGCGGTGCCTTCGAGCTTGATGTGCGCCTTGATGAACTCCACCGCGCGATAGGCGCCGGTGCTGACAGCCTGCGTGGAAGCGCCAGTGAACCAGTAGATCACCGCGCCGCCGGTGATCAATCCGAGCAGGAACGGAGCGTAGAGAATGGACAGGTGATCCACGTTGATGGTCATCTTGTTGGTGAGGGCCACGATGATGGAGAAGATCATGGTGGTTGCGCCCACCACGGCGGTGCCGATCAGAACGGGCTTAGCGGTGGCCTTGAAAGTGTTGCCCGCGCCGTCGTTCTCCTCAAGATTGTCCTTGGCCGTCGCGAAGTTCACGTCGATGTTGAAGTCCTTCTTCAGCTCGTCCTTGATGCCGGGGAGCTGCTCGATGGTGGAGAGCTCGAACACCGACTGCGCATTATCGGTGACCGGGCCGTAGGAATCGACGGCGATGGTGACCGGGCCCATGCCGAGGAACCCGAAGGCTACCAGGCCGAACGCGAATACGGCGGGAGCGGCCATCAGGACGCCGAGTCCCATGGTACTGACGATGTACGCGGTGGCCATCAGCAGCATCATGGTGAGGCCCATCCAGTAGGCGCTGAAGTTGCCGGCAACAAAACCGGCCAGAATGTTCAGGGACGCGCCGCCCTGCCTGGAAGCGGTGACTATTTCACGCACGTGCCGCGATTCAGTGGAGGTGAATACCTTCACCAGCTCGGGAATGACTGCGCCGGCCAGCGTGCCGCAGGTGATGACGGTGGAGAGCTTCCACCAGAGCGAGCCATCGCCCAGATCGGGAATCAGCAGGTACGACACCACGTAGGTGGCGATGATGGAGATGATTGACGTGAGCCAGACGAGCGAAGTGAGCGGCGCTTCGTAGTTGAATTTGTCTTTCTGGGCGAAGCGGGCGTGCGCGACCGCGCCGTTGATGAAGTAGGACAGGCCGGAGGAGATGATCATCATGACGCGCATGACGAAGATCCAGACCAGAAGCTGAACCTTGACGGCCGGGTCGTTGACGGCCAGAAGGATAAAGGTGATGAGCGCGACGCCGGTGACGCCGTAGGTCTCGAAGCCGTCGGCGCTGGGGCCGACCGAATCGCCCGCGTTGTCGCCGGTGCAATCGGCAATCACGCCGGGGTTGCGCGCGTCGTCTTCCTTGATCTTGAACACGATCTTCATCAGGTCGGAGCCGATGTCGGCGATCTTGGTGAAGATGCCCCCGGCCACGCGCAGCGCCGCCGCGCCCAGCGATTCGCCGATAGCGAAGCCGATGAAGCACGGGCCGGCGTAGTCGCCGGGGATGAACAGCAGAATGAAGAGCATGATGAACAGCTCAACGCTGATGAGCACCATGCCGACGCTCATGCCGGCCTGCAGCGGGATCTGATAACACGGATAGGGCTTGCCGCGCAGGCTGGCGAAGGCCGTTCGCGAATTGGCGAAGGTGTTCACGCGGATGCCGAACCACGCCACCCCGTAGCTGCCGCCCATGCCGACCAGGCTGAACAGCAGGATGATGGGCAGCGTCGTGCTGATGGGCTTGCCGGGCACGGGCGCCAGGAATCCGAAATACAGCACGATTACGACGGCGATGAAGATCCACAGGAGAAGCAGGAACTTGCCCTGGGTGATGAGGTAGGTCTTGCAGGTTTCGTAGATGAGCTCCGAGATCTCGCGCATGGAGCGGTGGACGGGAAGACCGCGCAGGCGCGTGTAAGTGACGAAGCCAAAGACGAGGCCGAGCAGCGAGATCCCCATGCCGATGAGAAGCAGGCCGCGGCCGGAGACGCCGTTGATGGACCGGTCGAGCGAGGGAAGCATGAGCGAGGCCTCGCCCCCGGCCGACTGTTCGGCGGCAAAAGCCTGCACCGGCGCGCCGATGAGGAACAGGGCGACCAGGACTACGGCAAGAAGGGTGAACAAATGCCGGCTCGTCACGCGGGGACGGCGGCGCTCAGGAGCGTTGGACAGCGCACAGCTCGACTGCATTCAAGGATATCCTCCATCTCGATTGAAGAGATTAATTCAACTAACTACTAGTAGGGGCGAACATTCCATTGTTTCACAGCAAGGTGGCCGGGTCCAGGCCTGGGGGCGGCGAGGGTAGTGGCTCAACCTGGATAGCACATTCGATTCAGATTCATGAGCACATCCTCTTCATGAGCACATCCTCGCGACCGATGCCTGGCTGGATGGAGCAGATCTACCTGACTCATTGATTAGCGCGCTGAATAGTTCGTGTTTTCGAGATCCGAGAGCAGGCTCGGGCCTGTGGGGTTCCACCCAAGTTTCTTACGAGTGATAGCGCTTGAGGCCGCAAGGCCGTGGGCGGCGGCCGTACCCATCCACCCAAAGTGGGCCGGGGCTTCTTCCGGGGCGATGGACACTACGGGAATGCCAAGCCCTCGACCGATGGCTTGCGCAATATCCTTCAGGCGAACGCCTTCTTCGGCCACAGCATGGTACCGGGCGCCAGTTTCGTGCTTCTCCAGCGCCAGCCGGTAAAGACGAGCGACATCGAGAACATGCGCCGCGGCCCAGCGGTTCTGCCCATCCCCCACATATGCGGATATGCCTTGCCGCCGCGCGACCGCGATCATGAACGTGACAAGCCCCTGTTTGACCGTGTCATGAATCTGAGACAGGCGCATCACGGCAGAGCTCACGCCCTTCGCCAACAGCGTCGTCGCCGTTTGCTGGGAGACTCGGGGGAATGGGAAATCCGGCCGCGGAACATCGTCTTCGGTCGCAACCCGGCCCGGCGGGGATAGGCCGCCGAGCCCGTCGGCGACGATCAAAGGCCGGTTCGTGCCGGCGAGCGCCTCGCCCAGAGTCTCGATCGCTCGCCTGTCGATCTCGCAATTCTCCGTGAACCTGGAGAAGTCGTGTATGAAGCCCAAATGGACCGCGCCATCGGCGGCAGACGCGCCGCTGCGAAGGCTTTCGAGGTCTTCAAGCGAGCCACGATGAACCTCAGCCCCGGCGGCGATCAACGAGCGAGCGCTCGCATCGCTACGAGCCAGGCCGAGCACCTGATGGCCGGCCCCAATGAGTTCACGGACGACGGCTGAGCCTATGAAGCCCGTGCCGCCGGTAATAAAGACCCGCATATCGAACTCCTTTGAAATGGAGGCTTTTTCCGTATCGTCATGAGATTGGCGGAGGCGGCCTCCGGTTGCACATTTCTTTCGATGGCCGCGAAGACTTCGAATCATTCGACAGACCGGCGGGTGGAAAGCCGCGATGCCGAGGGGCTGAGCGTTCGTGGAAAGCTCCCAATCCCGGCGTTCCAAAGGAGTGAAAAGGACCGTTCCTGAAATCGAGCCACCAGTGAGGCTACCCGCGCTCATAGAACTGCAGACAGACGCCGGACGGCACGATCATGTGAAATTCGCGGCGGCCCCAGGGTTTCACTTCCAGCGCCCCGACGCGTGCGGCCACGCCCCGATACCCCTCATACAGCGCGTCGAGATCGGACACGGCGATGCTGAAGCTGGCGTTGTCGGCCCATTCGCGGTTGTTGTTCTCGACCAGATTGAAGGAGACGCCGTCGCGGGCAATGCCGGCTCCGCGGCTACCTTGCCAGGTCACGGAGAAACCGAGCTGGCCGGTGAAGAAGGCGAGGGCTTCGGCGAGGCTGCCACCGGTGGGGATCATCGGGGTGACGGTGAGGAACTGAGGTTTTGAATCGGGCATAGCGCTATTCTCCGACACTTATCCGTGGCAGCCCGCTCCGTCAGACGCGCTTGATTCCAGGCGGCGCAGCGCCCCAATCCTCGAAGAAATCGGGAGGCAGATCGGGCAGGGCCGCTCTGATACCGGCCACCGGATCCCTCGCGAAGAGCGTGGCGTTGGCCGGATCTTTCTCGATCCAGTCGAAGAACTCGCTGTCGCGGGCGATCAGAACCTTAAGCCGCTCCTGAATCATAGCCGCCCGCTTCGGATCCACGGCATGGATCGCGCCCAGCACGCCGTGATTCTCCGGGGTTGGGGCCATGTTGGGCGCGGGTTCCACGAGAGTGATGGTGGAAGACTGGCCGGGAATACCCGGAGCTTTGAGTCGCATGAACCGCCGTTCAGGGTACTTGCTTTCCATATCGCGTGTGCCTCACACAAAACGCGGGTCGCCGCCGAGCTGGAGGGACATGTTCAGGCTCGCGTAGTTGAGCAGGAATTCCCGGCTTCCCGTCCACTGAATCGGATGGACGCTGTTGACGAGGAGCAGGCTGATGTCGGGCGAGTCGTCGTGGTTAATCTTCTCTATGGCCGCGGGGACGATCTGATTGGCCCCCATCACCAGGCCAACCACGAGGCCGCCAACCACCAGCGCCGCCCCGTCGGTGAGAATAATCAGGAGCAACAGCGCTATGGCCGCCACGATGGCGACGATCAATTGAGTGATCACGGAGCCTTCCGACTGGTGGATGTCGTGCACGATGGCGGCGGGCTGCGCCTCCGCGAACTGAAGCGTCTGCGATCCACCGGAGGACTTCAGCGCGACCTTGTACCAGTGAGTGGACTGACAGGTTGCCGTGATGCCCTCAGCCACATCGGTGGTGGTGTAGCTTTTCAGCGTGAGGATCTCGCCGTTGGACTGGATGCTCAACTGAGTCAGCTTCGGATGGTAAGTGGTACCGTCGTGCGGCACCGGCTTCAGCGCGATGGATGTCCCGTCCTTCAGATAAAGCTGGGTGGCGTCGTTGCTCATCAGGAAATTGCCGTCGTTGAGCCCCGGGTAGGCCAGCTTGATGGAGGGCCTCACGAGATCGTACAAGGTCCGCTCCTGAGAAATCAGAAAGCCACCGACGCTGCCGGACGGTATGGCGGAATTGCTGATCTGTTCCGACAGGCTGGCGCCAGAGCGCACACCGGTCATGCACAGAACGGCGAAGACACTGGTTTCCAGGGTGGGTCCGTCCAGATAGGCGTAACTAGTGTAGCTGGGAGTCACGAAACCCCACTGATCGCGGTCCACCATGCGGTTCAGATTCACGACCGAGAAGACGTGACTGAACTGAGCCAGGTTCGCGTTGCCCCAGTCGAGCAGAGCCTGCTGAACGAGAGCGCCGGACACCGTGCCCGGCGCCGGGTTCAGCTTCATGGCGATAACGCTGAATGCCGGGTCGGTCTCCGAGATTGCCTTTGGGTTGGCCACCAGCGCGAAGGGTTTCCCATCCGGCGCGCCAGCGGCCGGAGTGTCGTGCGGAACGAAATGCAGCTCGATCTCGACCACCGCGAAGCCGTCCGTGAAATCGAACGTTTTCGCCGTGCTCAGATACCTGAGCTGAACGTTGGAGAGGGGAAGCTTCAAACGAACGGCTTTGCCGTCCCCGCCCGGGCAGATCTGCCAGTCTCCAAAACCGCCGGAGACGGTGTAGGTGGATTCGGAAACGGAGAACTTCGTGGGCGACGATTTACGATCGACGATCGCTTTGTTGACGTCGAGCACGGGAATGGCGAAAGCCGTATCCCAGCCGTAGGTGTAAACGGCCGTGCCCGTGCCCGGAGCCTCGACTGCATTTCCTGGCAGCGCAGGCGCGACGGACGAGGCGGACGTCCGGTCCCTGTCTATCTCGATGGACGCCGCCGCGCCCGGTGTCCTTGTCGCCATAGCAACCGCTCCCAGGGGCCGCTTAGGCGGAAGCGGACTTCACCTTGAGTCCGACCTGCAACGACCCAGCCAGCCAGGCGCTGGCCAGACTGAAACTCTCCACGTCCGGGAACGTGTAGGGCGCAATGAGCTCATTGGCGAATTTGTCGAAGCCGGGAACCTCGTTCCACTTTTTGTTTGCCGCGGCCTCGATGATGGCGGCAATGGTGGTGTCGATGCCGACCACCGCGCCGGCGAGGGCGGAGATGGATGCCGCGAACTTCCACTTCGGGGTGTTGAACGCGTTCTTGATAGCGGTGAGTTTCCCGCCCGACTGCGCGGCCGCATTCTCCGCCGAATTGAGCTCGTTTTCGAGCTCGGCTTCGGGGTTCTGCTCGGCGATTTCCTCGAATGTCTCCGCGTCGATGATTGCCTCGCCCCCTTCCTCGGTGACCTCCCCGATCTCGGCGCCCGCCGACAGGCCTTCGATGATGGGGCCGGCAACCGCGATCAGGGCCAGCGCAGCGGTCACCGCGCCCTCCACGATCTGCCGGGTAATGGCGGACTGGGTTTTGGTGACGCTAACAACCATATTCTTCTGAACCTGGTCGTACCAGAAAATCTGCTTCCCGTCTTTGTTCTGCAGCGTGAGCTTTACCTGTTCGCTGTAGTTCACGTGCACATCGAAGTCCGCGCTGTACGAGTAATTCAGGTCGATGAATTCGATCTGAACGCTGCCGTGAATCAGCGTCAACTTGAACCGGCCTTTGGCGATGCGGATGGCCGTTGCCAGATAGACGTCGATGTTATTGCCATTTTTCGTGAGAATAAACTCGTTGTCGTCCGTCCTGCCGTCGGTCAACAGCCACTGAGAGCCTTTGGTCGTGACTTTGGCGGAGTAGGAGGACGGCGCGGTGACGTGAATGTGTTTGAGCGCCGTGCGCAGGTTGGCTGAAATGGTCCCTGCGTCCAGCTCGCCGGCGAAGCTGGCGGCCACCGAGCCCTTCTTCTTGTCGTCCATCATGAACTTGCCCCAGACCATGTCTTTGACGTTCTGGATGGTGAGGCCGTCGTTGACAATCTCGAAGGCGGACACCGGAGCGTCGTTGAAGACGACCTGGGCGGCCGGCAGCATCATGTACCGGACAAAGTTGGTGCCGCCGATCAGGAAGCCCGCATTGGCGCCGCCCGCGTCGGCGCCGGAGGGTATGGCAAACGGCGAGACCTGATGGTTGGCGGACGCGGGATTGTGCTGAGCCATGGTCAGGACGCCGAAAACGCTGCTCTCCAGAGTGCCCTGATCGGTCACGGCATAGGTGGTGGCGGTGGGCTTCATCCAGGCATACCTGTCGCTTTGCGAGATCTGCGGGCTGAGATCGAGGGAAGCGAACACGTGATTGAACTCGCCGATGTTGATGTTGAACCAGACACTCAGGAGCTCCGCCAGAACCGCTCCGGGGACGCCGCCGGAAGTGGGATTATTCGGGATGGTGATAATGGCGACCGCGGGTTGCTCGTCGCTTACGGCATTCTTCAGAACCTGCAGATTCTGCGCCCAGGAATCCTGAAACTGATAGACGTTCAGGAATTCGTTCTTCTCCTTGTCCTGCTGGGCGAACAGATAGTAATAGGTCTTGCCGTCGGTGATCAGCCACTCCTTGCCCTGGATTTGCACCAGCGCGGCCGCCGCGGGCGAAAGCGGTTTCTGGCGCTTCTTAAACTCGGCGGCCAGATCGCCCGGAATGGCGTTCTTGTCCAGTCCGGCCTTAATGGCATCGACCTCCGTGTTACCGCCGATCACGAACGCGAACTGGTCGGGATTGGGGACCCATTCCATTCCGACCTCGATGACAATCTGCATCTTTATCCCAGTGAGCTGGTAAACATGCTTGCCCGCGGTGTAAGTCCCGGAAACCACCGGACAAGCCATGCGGATATTCTTGCCATCGCCGCCCATGGTGAGCTGCCACGGGCCGAGGGTCGCCTCGATGTGGTAGGAATCGTCGTCGGTGGCGATCTGTCTCAGGTTCTTCGCTTTGTCGCTGACGGAAGCCCATCCGGCGGCGATAGCCCGATTGGCGTGGGTGAAGTTGATGGCGAAGGCGGTGTCCCACCCGTAGGTGTCGGCGTCGCGCCGCGATGGCTCGGCATCGGCAGCGCTTCTTACTGGAAGGGTCATTTGTAACTCCTGAACTTCTGGCTATATCGTCAAAATCAACTACTGAGGTTGCCGCGCACGTAAAGAGCGCCGCTGAGTCCGGCGGCCGTGATGGTCAGACTGCCGGCTCGCCAATCCATGAGATTTGCGAGGTTCACAATGGCTCCGCCGGTGGAGGACTGGACGTGGGCGTTGATGGAGTCCATTCCGGCGATCTGCACCTGGTCGGAGAAGTTAGTCACGAGAGCAAGGATGGCTGAAATCAGCCCCGGAAGGCTGGTTATGCCCACGACCACAAGAAGCACCCAGCCGTACCAGGGAATGGTCTGGTCGTGAGAGATCCGCGGACTCGGGTCCTTCTTAAAGACAACCTGGCGGCCGTCGAAAACGAGAGGGTTGGTGGATTGCAGCGACCAGCTATAACTGGCATTGGGCAGATCAGCGAGGCCGAAGAGGAACTTCAACGGACCGCCCCCGCCGGCCGAAACGGCCAGGCCATTGCCATCGCCGCTGGTGGTGACAGTCAGATTATTGGCGGTGACCTTGTCCACATTGAAGGGGCCGGCGTTCACCACGGAACACACGTCGTTCTGGCAGCTCACGTGGAACGAGCCGCCGGGGAAAGCGGAACGGACGGCGGGCGCGATGACGTTGTCGAAGAACCGCGGCTGAGAAACCAGAATCACGGAGTTTGTAGCGGAGCTGAGCGCGCCGGAGTCGAAAGCGGGCTGCGGAAAGGCGGCGTCCGAGAGCATGCAAAGAAAGCAGAGGGCCCGCAGGTTGCCCGTTTCAACGTAATAGTAGAGCCATTTTCTGGCCTTGAGCCACGATCCGACGCCCGCCGCGGCCGGGTTCACATTGCGAAGATGTACTTGAGCTTGTCCTTGTTGGAGACGAGCACGTCGGTCATATACTGGCGAAGCAGACCGCTGGCAATGGAATCGAGGCGCTTATTCGGGTCCAGTATCCGCAGGGTCGCCACGTAGCCCGGATTGTTTTTGTCTTTGGTGTTGTCGGGGCTGAAGACCAGGTTCGTGGAGGTTCCCGCGCCGGTGGCATCCTGGCCGGTTCCCGTGCCCATCCAGCCGAGACTGATCTGCATGATGGCGGCCACGCCGTCGAGTTTGTAATCGCCCTTGAGCGCTCCGCCGGTCAGTGTGAGCGAGCCGCTGGAGATGGGCAGATTCATATTCAGCAGGTTGTTCTGACCGCCGGCGACAACGCTCCAGGGCGCCAGTTGGGCATTCAGGCTGATGGTGGAGCCGGTGTCCTCGTCAACCGTTTTGTAAGCCACCGAGGTCAGATGCGAAAGGTTCCTGGCGAGGATCCCGTTAACCCAATCCACCGACACCGCGAACACGTAATCGAAGCCGTACGTCCGCATCGTTACACTCAGGCAGGAGCAAGTTCGGCCGGAAGAAAACCGCCGCTATTTCCGCTCGGGCATAGTAGCAGGCGTCCAGTGTGGGCGTCAATAGGGGAGAGCAGGAGAAATTTCAGGAAATTTCAGGAAATTTCAGGATAACGCAATTGCGGCGATTTCCCGCAGCACGGCTTCAACAGCGGCCGGAACGGCCCTCTCCGTCTCCGCGGTCATCGGCGCGCCGGGGGTGAAGTCGGCGGCTTCGATTCCCACCACTCTCACGATTTCCGGCAACAGGCCCAGAGCTTCGCCGAGGCCAAGGGCGTCGTGCACGCACATGCCGTGGGACGAGATGGTGCGCGCCCGCACGCCCGGCGGGATTTGCCGGCCATCGAAGCAATGTACGGCGCTGGGAGGCGAGCCGGAGCGCACCGCATCCACCAGAATCAGCGCGTCGAATTTCTGGAACTGCTCCAGAACGAACAGTGGCGCGCCGCTATCCTCCAGCAGCGCCACATCCTCGGGTACGCGCCCCCGCAGCGCGCGTATTACCAGAATCCCCACGATATCGTCGCCGCGATCGGGATTCCCCAGCCCGATAACGCCCCTGCGACGGGGCATGAGATCACTCCCTCTCCCTCTCTACGGTAACCTGCAGAAAATGCGTGGCGCAGGAAATGCACGGGTCGTAGTTGCGGATGGCCTGTTCACAGCGATGGGTCAGCTCCGGCGCAGGCAGCGCGGCCATTTTTCCCACCAGGAAGTACAGGTCTTCCTCCATGCGTTTCAGACTCTGGGCGGTGGGCGGAATAATGCGCGCAGCCCGGATGATCCCGTTCTCGTCCAGTTCGTAGCGGTGATAAAGCAGCCCGCGCGGGGCCTCGGTGCAACCCTGTCCGACCCCGGCGCGCGGATGCACTTCCACGCGCGGCGCCGGCGGCGGTTCGTACTCGTCGATCAGGCGCAGGCACTCCTCGCACGCAAAGACCGTTTCCAGCGCGCGAATGACAATGCCCTTGAAAGGATTCGAGCATTCCGGCGTCATGCCCAGTTCGTTGGACAGTCCGCGCACCGAATCGGGCAGGCGATCGAAATTCAGATGGAAGCGCGCCAGCGGACCCACCAGGTACGATCCGCGCCCGCGAATGGAGGAGTGCAGGGCGTGCGAGTGCGAAACCTGCCGCTCCACGAAGTGGTCGAGATACTGATCCACCGCGATGTCGAGACCTTTGCTCGATACGACGCGCCCGGCGTCGATGGCGTATTCGGCTTCGTGCCGCAGCGCGACGAACTCGTATGGCTGCTCGAAATCGGGGATTTCGAAACCGGCCACAAAGCGCGCCGTCTCGACCGCAAGATCGCGCGCTTCCTCCAGCGGGCCGCGCATTTTTCGCAGTTCGGCCGCCGCCGGGACCTTGTAGAATCCGCCGACGCAGGCCGATACCGGATGAATTTCGCGGCCGCCCAGCAACGCCATGAGATCGTTGCCAGTCTTCTTAAGTTTCAAGCCGGCCTCCACGCGCGGCTTGTGGTCGCGGGCCAACTGGATGACGTCCTCATAGCCCAGATAATCGGGAGCGTGCAGCAGATAGATATGCAGCGCGTGGCTTTCGATCCACTCGCCGCAGTAGAACAGGCGGCGCAGCGCGCGGATGGAAGGATGCACCGCGACGCCGAACGCCTGCTCCACGGCGTTGATCGCGCTCATCTGGTGGGCGATGGGACAAATGCCGCAGATGCGCGCCACAATATCCGGCAGCTCCTCATAGCTGCGGCCCTCGAGAATGCCCTCGAACAAACGGGGCGGTTCCGGAATCTTCAGCTTCACTTCCGAAACGTGGGAGCCGGAGAAGCGCACGTAAAGCGAGCCTTCGCCCTCCACGCGCGCCAGCGTGTCGATTTTGATGGTGCGAGCCTGACTCATGATCGCGTCTCTCCGGCGCTGCGTTCGGCCTTCTCGCTGATCTCGCGGAAGGGCCAAGTCCACGCGTTGAAGAGGCGGAACGTGCGGGCAATATCCGCGTCGCTTTGCCCCAGCTCCACCAGACGGTCGCGCAGCGACGCCGTGTTGGCGGATTCCATGGGCCCGAAACAGCCATAACAGCCGCGGCCCCACGCCGGACAGATCGCCCCGCAGCCGGCCTGCGTCACCGGACCGATGCACGGCGTCCCCCGCGCCACCAGCACGCAGCAATTGCCGCGCCGTTTGCAGTCCATGCACACCGCGCCGGTGGGGATGTTCGGCTTGCGCCCGGCGAGGAACGCGCCCAGCACCTCCAGCAACTGCGCCTTGCTGATGGGACAGCCGCGCAGCTCGAAATCCACCGGCACGTGATCGGCGATCGGCGTGGACATCTTCAGCGCACTGATGGAACCGGGCGTGGTGTACACTTTGCGCAGCGTGGCCCCCAGATCCTTGAAGTTGCGCAGCGCCTGGATGCCGCCCGCGGTGGCGCACGCGCCGAGAGCGATCAACACTCGGCACTGTTTGCGCACCTGATGGATGTACTCGGCGTCGTGATGCGTGGTGATGCTGCCCTCCACCAGACCGATGTCGTAGGGCGGCTTCAGCACGCGTGGCGTCGCCTCCGGGAACCAGGCGATCTCCACCGCGCCCAGCACGTCCAGCAGCGCCTCCTCGGAGTCGAGGAGCGTCAACTGGCAGCCGTCGCAGGAGGCCAGCTTGAAGATCGCGATCTTCGGCTTGTGGTTTGCGGATTCGTGTCCGTTTTCAGATTTCATGCCGGTTGATCCAGGGTTCAATCTGCGCGTATGGGAAAACCGGGCCGTCGCGGCAAACGAAGTACGGCCCGAACTGGCAGTGGCCGCAATGACCCACCGCGCATTTCATGTTGCGCTCCATGGAGACGTAGATCCGGTCCCGCGGGATGCCGCGCGTGGCCAGCTCCATCGCGGCGAAGCGCATCATGATCTCCGGTCCGCAGATCAGCGCGATGGTGTGCGGCGGGTCGAGCTTCACGCGGGTCAGCAGCGTGGTGACCACGCCGACGTTACCGTGCCAACGCAACCCGCCGTAGTCCACCGTGGAGAGCACCTGCGTCCGCGGTTCCTTCTTCCATTGCGCCAGCTCGCCGCGGTAGATCATGTCGCCCGGACTGCGCGCGCCGTAGGCGAGAATGATGCGGCCGAACTCCGGCCGGTAGCGGAACATGTGATAGAGGGCGGGCCGCAGCGGAGCGAGGCCGATGCCGCCGGCGATCAGCAGCACGTCGTTGCCCCGCGCTTTGTCCATCGGCCAGCCGGCGCCGAAGGGTCCGCGCACGCCGATCCAGTCGCCAATGGAGCTGGTCACCAGCTTGTTCGTGGCCTTCCCCACCGAGCGCACGGTATAGGTGAGCGAGAACCGCGCCTCCGGGTCCCCGCTCACCGAGATGGGCAACTCGCCGACGCCGTAGAGATACAGCATGTCGAACTGGCCCGGCTGGAACGATGGCAGTGTAGCGCCCGGCGCTGCCACGTGCAGGGTGAAGGTGTCTTGATTCTCCCGGTCGAGTGTCTGGACCTGGGCCGGGATGGGCGCCATGGGGTCGAGAGCGGTCACCGCGCCGGAACCCCGTACACATCGAGCAACTGCAGCCGCGCCGCCTCCAGGCGCTCCTCAATCAACGTGGAGAACCGTTTCAGCAGCTGGTAGCCCAGCTCGTGGTCCTGCTCGCACTTGGTGCGCAGGCAGCGCCCGTCCAGCGCGATGGCCCTTACCGGCTCCACCGCACGCGCGTCGAAATGCCAGCGATGCGGCGGCACCAACCACGACCAGCCCAGGATGTCCCCTTCCCCGAGGGTGTTCAAAGTAAGGCCCCCGCTCTCGGGACGGTGGATCTGCAGCGCTACCGTGCCGGAACGAATCAGATAAAAGGAATCGGCCTCCGTGTCCTCCCTGGCAACGTAGTGGCCCTTTTCGAACCGCTGGTTGCTGGCGCACGAGATGAGCGTCTGAACGTGTTCATGGCTCAGGTCGGCCAGAAAGGGATGGGTGCGGAGGACAGCTTCGAGCGATTGTGTGACCATTGGCTCACCTTCCTCACTGCAAACGCGCGCGAAGCTTCTCCACTTCGCGCGTAAAGTCGATACCCGCGGGACACCACGTCGTGCAGCGCCCGCAACCCACGCAGCCGGAGCTTCCGAACTGGTCGTGCCACCACACCAGCTTGTGCAGAATGCGCTGGCGGAATCGCGCGGCCAGCGAAGAGCGCACACTGCCGCCGTGGATGTAGGAGAAGCTCAGGCTGAAACAGGAATCCCACTTGCGCCGCCGCTCGGCGGTTCGGCCCGACAGATCGGCGGAATCCTCAAAAGTGCAGCAGAAGCAGGTGGGGCAAACCATGGTGCAGTTGCCACAGGCGAGACACGGCGCAGCGGCGGTTTGCCAGGCGCCGTTCTCCGTGCCGGCGCCGAGAATCTCGCGAAGCCCGTTGGTGTTGAGTTTCCGCTGCTGGGATGCCGCGGCGTTGTTCCAGACCTGTCGCGCGGCCTCCTCGTCGGCCGATTCCGCGGCGCGGTGTTTCACCTCAGCCAGGATGCTGCGTCCGTTCGGGGTCCCCACCTCGACGAAGAAGCGATGCTCGCCGCCGGCGATCTCCGTCAGGGCCAGGTCGAACCCCGTGCCCGCGCGAGGCCCTGCGTTCATCGAGGCACAGAAACAACTGGCGGCAGAACGGCTGCACTGAACAGCGACGACGAAAACCCGCGATCGTCGCGCGACGTAATCCGGATCGGCCAGGGCGTCCCCGGCGAGCACCTTGTCCACCATGGCCAGGGCGGAGAGATCGCACGAACGCACGCCGAGCAGAGCGTACCTGACTTCCGATGCGGCGCGCTCAGGAACCGCAAAGGACTTGCCGTCGGCGGCGATCTGATACAGTTGCGCGTCCGGAGGGTTCAGGAGCGGTTTCCAGGAGCCGGCGCCGATGGTGTGGGCGAAAACCGCGTTATCGCCGTTTCGGGTCAGACGGTAGCGGCCAGGCGCCTGTTCGTCAACCCAGCCTGCCGGCAACTCCGCTGCGTTTTCGATGGTGTCGATGGCGATTGTGCCATCGCGAACGACCGGGCCGGCGACCGTGAATCCCTTCGAGCGGAGAGCCTGAACCAGCTCATCGAGGTCCTCGCGCAGAATGACACTGTGCGATCCGGCAAGCTCGCGTTGCCGCTTCACAAAGAGGCTTCCAGCAACCCAACGCCCAGCCATTAACGCTAAGTAACTGAAGAGCTTACACGTGCAGTGAAGTGGAATCCTGGGTGATGCGACACATCAGATGGGGGAGGTGGCTCGGAATGCGTAAGTTAGCGGCCGAGGCCGGCGGTGAGAAGCTCCTCAGCCCGAAACCAGTCATCTTCGGGAGATCCGATCGGGCATCCGCGCTCCTCCCAGAGGTGGTAGGCGAGCCGGGCGATGTCGTCCGTAGTGGCCTCCAGGAGCTTGTCGGCGATGGTTTCGGCTTCAGGAGCGAGAGCAACCGCTTGTGCATCCTGCATGTCGGGTACTCCTTTCGCCCCCGATTGTAAGTCCGGTGCCGAGCGATTACCAGAGAAAAGTTGGTTCAAATCAGATTACCGACTATGACAGCCTGGCCCAGCGAGATCCCGCCGTCGTTGGCGGGCACCTGAGAGTGAAGGAACGCCTCAAAACCGTCTGCGCTCAGCAACCTCAGACATCGTTCGCTGAGTCTCCGGTTCTGGAAGGTTCCGCCACTCAGGCAGACGCGGTGCAGATGGTCGGCCGCGCGGAGACGCCGACAGACCTCCAGCACCGCTGCGGCCACGGCGTTGTGGAAACGTGCGGCGATCACGCCGGCGGTTAAGCCGTCTTTCACTTCCACGGCAATGCGCCGGATGGCTGGCCGCCAGTCAATCTCCATCGACTCGATCTGGAAAGGGTAACTCTCCTCCACCTCGGGAGCGGCGATACTCTCCAGCTCAATCGCCGCCTGACCTTCGAAGTTCGTTTCCAGCCGCAATCCAATCATTGCGGCGACGGCGTCGAACAACCTTCCGCACGATGAAGTCCGGATGGTCTGGACGCCGCGCGCGATCATCGTGTCAACCACCGTGCGGCTGCGCTCCGGTATCGCGGCCAGAAACGGCAACTCGGGCAGCGTCGCTCCGAAAGTCTCGCGCAGCCACGCGACCCCCATGCGCCACGGTTCGCGAATAGCCTGGTCGCCGCCGGCCATGGGCACATAACGGAAGTGCGCCCGCCGTTCGAACCCACGATAATCGCACACCAGGAACTCGCCGCCCCAGACCTGACCATCCGTGCCGTAGCCCGTGCCATCGAAGGCCACGCCAATCACCTTGTCGCGAAGATGATTCTCCGCCATGCAGGCCGCGATGTGCGCGTGGTGGTGCTGCACGCCGTGGCGCGGCAGGTCGGTCATTCGCTCGGCCATGCGAGTGCTTAGATAGCCGGGGTGCAGATCGTGGGCCACCGCCACCGGCTCGATGCGGAAGAAACGTTTCATGTGCGCCAGCGTTTCCTCGAAGAACTCCAGCGTTTCGTAGTTCTCCAAATCGCCGATGTGCTGGCTGAGGATGGCGTGGTGGTCCTTCGTCAGGCAGAGCGTGCTCTTCAGCTCGGCGCCCATGGCCAGCACCTGCGGAACGGGCATGCCCAGATCGATGGACTGCGGGGCGTAGCCGCGCGACCTCCGCACCACGCGTTGCCCGCCCGCGTAGATGCGCACCACTGAATCGTCCACGCGCGTGGCGATGGCTCGATTGTGCAGAAGCCAGGCGTCGGCCAGGCCGCCGAGGCGCGGCTTCACTTCTTCGTTGCGGCTGACGATGGGCTCCTCGCTGATGTTGCCGCTGGTCATCACCAGGATGTGCAGGCGGTCGTCGAACAGCAGATGATGCAGGGGTGTGTACGGCAGCATAACACCCACGGTGTTGTTGCCAGGCGCAATTGCGCCGGAGATGCCCGCCTCGGGTTGCCGGTCGAGAATGACGATGGGACGCCGCGGCCCGAGCAGCGCCGCGCGCTCGGCTGCGGACACGCGGCAGATCCGTTCCACCTGCGCGAGATCGGACGCCATCAGCGCGAAGGGCTTGTCGCTCCGCCGCTTGCGCTCGCGCAGCAGGCAGACGGCGGCATGATTCTCCGCATCGCATGCGAGATGAAAGCCGCCCAGCCCTTTGATGGCGACAATCCGGCCGTCCCGCAGCAGCTCGCGCGTTCGCCGCAAGGCCTCGCCGCGTTCGGCCACTGGCGAATCGTCAATCCATAACTCCAGCCACGGGCCGCACACCGGGCAGGCGTTGGGCTGCGCGTGAAACCGCCGGTCGAGGGGATTCTCGTACTCGGCGCGGCAGGCGTCACACATCTGAAACCGGGCCATTGTCGTGGCCGGCCGGTCGTACGGAATGTCTTCGATGATGGTGTAGCGCGGACCACAGTTGGTGCAGTTGGTGAAGGGGTACTGGTAGCGGCGATTTGCGGGATCGTTGAAGTCTCGCTCACAGTCGGCGCAGGTGGCGATGTCCGGCGGCGCCAGCACGAACTGAGCCGATTCTTCCTCGCTGTGGCGGATACGGAACTCGGCGTCCCCGGCCGGCGTCAAATCTGTCACCGACATTTCGTCGATTTGCGAAAGGACCGGCGCCTGCTCACGAAAATGCCCGAGAAACGTCTCAATCGCGGCGGCTGCGCCTTCCACTTCGACGGTCACGCCGGCCGAGGAATTGGCGACGTAGCCTGTCAACCCATGCGCATGCGCCAGCCGGTACACGAAAGGCCGGAACCCAACCCCCTGCACGATACCGCGCACCCGGATGAGTTTCCGCTCCATCGCTGCGCTATTATCCCACCCACCTCTCCCAGGCAAACCGGAATCGGCGGAGAATAATAAGGTGCGGCGCCAGCGAATTGTTGCGGTTTGGTTTCTGCTTCTCGCCATGCCTGCCTTGGCGGCGAGCGCCGCGTCCGTCTCCGGCGTGGTGCTGAACGACGCCACGAACAAGCCAATCTACACCGCCGTCGTGACCCTCTCCACCATCGGAACGAAACCTCTTCAGGCCGCCGTTTTCACCGACGCCAGCGGCGCTTTCCGTTTCGACAATGTGCCGCCGGGCCGCTACCATCTCTGGGCCGGCAACTATGGCTTCCAGCAGGCGTCTTTCGGCGCGCCGACTCCGGATCGCTATCCCGCCGTCCTTGTGCTGGGCGCGGGCGAGGTCCGCCAGGGCGTCGAATTGCGCCTTCGTCCTCTGGGCGCCATCTCCGGCGTCGTACTGGATCAGAACGGCGACCCGCTGCGAGGGGCCCAGATCCAGCTTCTGGTTTCCTCCTGGGTGCGCGGCAAAAAGACCATGGTGCGGCGCAACGGCGCCAGTTCCGATGAACGCGGGGAGTTCCGCATCAGCGGGGTCCTGCCGGGTCATTATTACCTCTCTGCAAACGCCCAGTTCTCGCCGGCGACGGAGATTCATCCCGAGGTCACTCTCGGCGAGGTGCAGCCGGAGCTGGTGGTTGGAAGAATGTGGTATCCCAACGCCGCGCGTATGGCCGACGCGCGGCCACTGGAGGTGAATCCCGGCGCGGAACTACGTGACATCACGCTGCAGATGACCACCATGACCGCCGCCAGCGTGCATGGCCATATCGAAGTGCCCGAGGGCGTCACCGGCGGCATTGAGGTTCACTTCGTTCCCGATGAGGAAGGCGGCGCGGGGCTGGCGGGAGTGCGAATGGCATTCAGTCCGAACGGCGATTTCTTCGCCGATCGGCTGGCGCCCGGCCATTACCAGGTTGTCACCGCGCTGCAGGGAAGCGACGAGTACCGTGGCGTCGATGAACTCGATCTCCAGCCTGGCCCTCAGGATATTGTGCTGCACATGAGCAAGGGCGTAGCGCTCGCCGGCCGCCTGCAGGTGCAGGGAGTGACGGCGGACGACCTGTCGCAATACACGGTGACCCTCGTGCCGGGCGAGGCGCAGTGGTTTGGCAGGCGCAGGCTCAGCGCCACCCCCAGGGGCGACGGCACATTCGTTTTCCCGGCGGTCACCCCGGGGGTCTGGGATATCGGAGTCCACCCCATCCCCAAAGGCGGCTACGTGAAATCGATGACGCTGGGGGACCAGGACGTACTCACCGCCGAGATGAACATCACCGGGTCCACCAGCGCGCCGCTCAACATTGTGGTCAGCAGGCGGGGCGCCGTGATCGCCGGCGTGGTGAAGATGCCCGAGGATCCGATCGCCGACCTTGCCGGACGCTCCAGCCCGGTGATTCTGCTGTCTCCCACTGGCAGGTTCGGCGACGTGGAGAGCTTCGTCGCGGTGAAACCGGCCGGGGAAGGCGGCAGGTATGAAATCCGCGGCATTACGCCGGGTTCCTACAGGATCTTTGCCTTCGACCGGTTGGAGCAGGGCGCCGCGCACGATCCCGATTTCCGCGCGCGCGTCGAGCCGCTAGGCAAGGCCGTGGAGATCCACGAAGGCGAACAAATCAGCCTCGATCTCGACGTGTTGCCGTTTGTCTCGGGAGAGCCGCAGCCATGATGCATGTGCTGGCACTTCCATTGCTCGCTGTCGCCCAGATCTCGCTCGGTGTTGAGCAGCCTCAGCAGCCACCGCAGCCGGTCACCGGCACGGCCACGATTGCCGGAACGGTGGTCAACGATGCCACCGGTGAGCCGATCCGCAAAGCTCAGGTGAGCATCTTTGGAGCCGTGGGCGGGAGGCCACCCGTGGCCGTGACCGACGCCTCCGGCGCTTTCGCGTTCCACAAGCTCCCCGCCGGGACTTTCACGGTTCAGTCCGCGAAAGACGGCTTCGACCAGGAACGCGAGATGATTCTTGGCGACAATCAGAAGCAGGTCACCGTGGTGGCGGACCAGAACGCCACCGGCATCGAGCTGCGTCTTGCTCCAATGGGCGCCATCAGCGGGCGTCTGATCGACGAGGTTGGCGACGCCGCGCCGTATTGCCAGGTAAGCGCGGTCAACGCCGACCCGCCGCAGCAGCAACGAAGTGTGTCCCAGACCGACGACCGCGGCGAATACAGGCTGAACAACCTGCCGGCCGGCCGCTACCTGGTTTACCAGCACTGCCATCAGACGCTGGCCGCGCCGCATCCATTCATGGAACGCGGCGATCCGCGCACTCCCGCGCTGGCCTGGATACCCGGCTTCTATGGCGGAGCGGACGCCGGCGCCGGCGCATCCGCCATCAACGTACATGAAGGGGAAGAGGTGCACGGCGTCGATTTTCATCTGAAGACTGCCAATGCCTTCACCGTGCAGATCGCGGTGGCCCCGGATGACCCAGCCATCGACCTGCGCCGCGTCAACGTGCGCCTTGTCCCGCGCGATTCGACGCTGCCGTCCATCACCCAGTATGGAGTGGGCCGCGCCGAAAACGGACCGTATCGCGCCGCGGGCGTCATCGCGGGATCCTATACGGCTATTGCGGATTTTCAGGTGGCGGAGCGGCGCTGGCACGGCGAAGCTGCCGTGGAAGTGGGCGACGCGCCTCCCGAACTGGTCCGCTTGCCCCTGCTGGCCGCGATGACCATCACCGGCGACGTGGATTCCGGGCACAGCGACGGGGCCGCTGCTGCAACCGAGCAGGTCAGGCCACCGGGAATGATCGCGCTGGCTCCACTCGATGAATCGATCGGCCTGCCCTGGGTCCAGGCGCAAGTCTCCAGCGACGGCAGCTTCTCGATTCCTGGCGTCGTACCCGGGCGCTATCGGCTGCAGGTGAATGGAGGCTCCAGTGGCGTGCAGTCGGTGACCTTTGGCGGGCGCGAAGTCTCGCCGCAGGGGTTCGACATCGTCCAGGGCGCGGGCGGTCCGCTGCACGTCGTCGTCAGCCAGAAACAGGTGCAGTTGCAGGTGTCGGTATCCGGCCTCGATCAGGGTCACACTGGCTGGGTCTTCCTGTTGCCAAAGGGTTCCACCGGAGGCGTCGCGGGAATGGGTCCCCCCATGGTCTCGATTCAGACCGGCACCGTTTCCGTTAACGTGCCCCCCGGTGAATACGTGGTTTATGCCGTGGAATGCCAGCAGCCCTGGCCGGTGATAAACAACGCAACTATCCTTCGTGCGATCTCCGACCTGGGAAAGCCGGTGGAAGTGAAGGATGGCGCAAGCGCCAGCGTCTCCGTCGATCTCATCAGCCGCGACACCCTGAAGCAGGCGCTGGACAAAGAAACGCGGTAGTGGCGCGAGGTGGGGCAGGATTTCATCCTGCGGCCGATTTTCAATCGGCCAGCCGGATTGAAAACCCGCTGCAGGTTACAAACCTGCCCCACGCAACATTACCCCCCCGCTTGCTCCCGCCCGTGAGCCGCGACACAATCAGGGTGGGGCCCACAATTCATGTGTCTGGCCATTCCGGGCAAAATCGTCGATAGCGAGGACGTCGCCGGCAGCCGCGTCGCCAACGTGCAGTTTGGCGGAATCACGCGCAAGGTGTATCTGGATTTCGTGCCCGAGGCCGAACCCGGCGACTACGTCATCGTGCACGTGGGCTTCGCCATCAGCCGCCTCGATGCCGAAGAGGCCGAGCGGACCCTCGCGCTGCTGGAAGAGATGGGCGAGCTGCCCGCGGAATGAAGTACCTCGACGAATACCGCGATCCGAAAATCGCCATCGCTCTCGCGGAGCAGATTCGCGCCCGGGCGACCCAGCCCTGGGTGGTGATGGAGATCTGCGGCGGCCAGACCCACACGCTCATGCGCTACGGCATCGACGAGCTGGTGGCGCCGGCCGTGGAACTGGTGCACGGCCCGGGTTGCCCCGTCTGCGTCACCGCGCTCGAAACCGTGGACAAGGCCGTCGAGATCGCCTCGCGCCCCGATGTGACGTTTGTCTCCTACGGCGACATGCTGCGCGTGCCCGGCTCTCGATCCGACCTGTTTCGCGTGAAGGCGGCGGGCGGGGATGTGCGGATTGTCTACTCGCCCATGGACGCGGTGAAACTGGCGCACGCGCTGCCCGATCGTAAGGTCGTCTTCTTCGCGGTCGGTTTCGAGACCACCGCTCCGGCGAACGCCGCTGCGGTTTGGCAGGCGCATCGCGAAGGGCTCGAGAACTTCTCCGTGCTGGTTTCGCATGTGCTGGTTCCGCCGGCCATCCGGTTGCTGTTGCAGTCGCCGTCCCGTCGCGTTCAGGGGTTCATTGCGCCCGGACACGTGTGCACGGTGATGGGTTACACCGAATACGAGGAACTGGCGCGGGAGTTTCACGTTCCCATCGTCGTCGGCGGATTCGAGCCGCTCGATCTGCTGGAAGCGATTCGCATGCTGGTGAACCAGCTCGAGGATGGGCGCGCGGACGTGGAGAATCAGTACGCGCGATCGGTGACGCGCGAGGGTAACGCCGCGGCTCGCGCGATCATGGAGCGCGTCTTCGAAGCGACCGACCGTAAGTGGCGCGGCATCGGGGAGATTGCGCAAAGCGGTTATCGCCTGCGCGCGGAGTTCGCCGAGCACGACGCGGAGAAGGTCTTCGGCCTGGCGCCGATCACCGCCGACGAGCCGGCCGAGTGCATCAGCGCCCTCGTCCTGCAAGGGTTGAAAAAGCCGCCGGACTGCTCCGCGTTTGGTGGGCGCTGCACGCCAGACACGCCGCTCGGCGCGCCGATGGTCTCCGGCGAAGGCGCCTGCGCGGCATACTATGCGTACCGTCGGCACCAGAGGGAGAGCGATCTTGTCGGCCTCCATTGAAAACCTCTCCTGCCCCGCCCCGCTGGCGTCGCGCGATACCGTGCTGCTCGGCCATGGCAGCGGCGGGCGGCTGAGCGCGGAACTGGTTCGCGATGTTTTCCTGCCAGCCCTCGGCAACCCGGTCCTCGGCGCGCTGGAGGATCAGGCCACGTTCGAAATCGACGCGGCGCGCCTCGCCTTCACCACGGATTCGTTCGTGGTGAAGCCGCTGTTTTTCCGGGGGGGCGACATCGGTTCGCTGGCGGTTCATGGCACCATCAACGACCTTGCCGTGGGCGGCGCGGAGCCGCTGTTCCTCAGCGCGGCATTCATTCTGGAAGAAGGCCTGCCCATGGAGACGCTGCGGCGCGTGGCGAGGTCCATGGGCGAGGCTGCGGCGGCCGCGGGTATCCGCATCGTCACCGCCGACACCAAAGTAGTGGAAAAAGGCAGCGGCGACGGACTGTTTATCAACACGACGGGCATCGGCCGCCTGCGCGCCGGCGTGGCGCTGTCCGCCGCGAACGCGCGCCCCGGCGACAAGGTGATTCTCAGTGGCTACATCGGCGATCACGGCATCGCCATCCTGGCCGAGCGCGAGGGGCTGCAATTCGACACGCCCATCGGCAGCGATTCGGCGCCTCTGCACACGCTCACTCGAGCCATGCTCGATACGGCGGGTGAACACATTCGGGCGATGCGCGATCCCACGCGCGGCGGCCTGGCCAGCACGCTGAACGAAATCGCCGCGCGCTCCGGGGTCACCATCGAGATTACGGAGACCGCGATTCCCGTGCGCGAGGAGGTGAAGGGCGCCTGCGAGATGCTCGGACTCGATCCGCTGCATGTGGCCAACGAGGGGAAGCTGGTGGCCATCGTGGCGCCGGAGGCCGCCGGCGCGATCGTCGAAGCCATGCGCCGCAACCCGCTCGGCGCGGACGCGCGCGTCATCGGCGCGGTCACCGGCACTGGCCGGGAGCTGGTGCTGATGCGAACCAGTTTCGGCACCACGCGCATTGTGGACATGTTGGCCGGCGAGCAGTTGCCCCGGATCTGCTGAGATGCACGAGCTGAGCATCGCCAACTCGGTCCTCGAAGCGGTACAAAAGGAGATGACGCGCCGGCCGCGGGCGCGTCTGACAAAAATCGGCCTGCGCATTGGGGAATTCTCCGGCGTCGAGGAATCTTCGTTGCGCTTCTGTTTCGAAGTGCTGGTGCGCGACACCGAAATGCGGGCCGCCGTGCTGGACATCGAGCGCGGTCCGCGGGATGAGCTGGACCTGAGCTACCTTGAGGTGGAAGAGGATGAGTCAGATTCCCATTGAACGCAAGGTGCTGAATGCCAACGACGCCATCGCCGCCACCCTGCGCGAGCGGTTTCTCGAACATGGCATCCTGTGCCTGAATCTCATCAGCGCTCCAGGCTCGGGCAAGACCCTGCTGCTGGAGCGAACGCTGGAGCGGCTGGCCAGGGATACGCGCGTGGCCGTGCTCACCGGCGATATTCAGACCGACAACGACGCGCGGCGGCTGGCCCGCTCGGGCTTCCCGGTGAAGCAGATCTGCACGGCAGGCGCCTGCCATCTGGACGCGCGCATGGTGGAGACCGCGCTGGCCGATTGGAAGCTGGCCGATTTCGAGCTGCTGCTGATTGAGAACGTGGGCAACCTGGTATGCCCGACCAGTTACGATCTGGGCGAGAACAGCAAGGTGGTCCTGATGAGCGTCACCGAGGGCGAGGACAAGCCCCTGAAATACCCGGGCATTTTCTATAAAGCCGACGTGATGCTGCTGACCAAGATCGACCTGCTCCCGCACGTCGAATTCGACGACGCGGCGGCCTGCGAGAACGCGCGGCAGATTCATCCGGGACTGGAGATCATCCGGACATCCGCGACGACCGGCGCGGGTCTTGACCGCTGGGTCGCGTGGATCGAAACGCGACTGCACCGGCCGGCGGCGGCGTAACTCCGAGACATTTTGGTAGGATCTTGTTTTGGGGAGCTTTGGTTTGCCTTCCCTTCAGGACATCATCGGACCTTGGACCGAAGTCAAGCTGGACATTGTCCGGAAATATGCAGCGGCCTACTCGAAGATTGTCAGGGCAAAGGGTTTCTATCACCTCTATATTGATGCATACGCTGCCGGCGGTTCGCACATCTCGCGCACAACTGGCGAAATCGTGCCGGGGAGCCCGCTGATCGCACTGGCGACGCAGCCGCCCTTTCGTGAGTACCACTTCATCGATGCCGATCCCGCGCGAGTGAGTCAACTCCGGCGCTACACCGCCGGACGCCCGGACGTCGAGGTACATCCTGGGGACTGCAATCAGATTCTCGTCACCGACGTTTTTCCGCGTTGCCGCTACGAAGATCGCAGGAGAGCCTTATGCCTCCTTGACCCCTACAACATAGATCTTCGATGGGAGGTAATCGCGATGGCGGGGCACATGAGGTCGGTTGAAGTCTTCGTCAACTTCATGGTTATGGACATGAACATGAACGTCCTGTTGCGAGACCCGGACAAAGCCGATCCGGCGCAGGTGGCCCGGATGAACCGCTTCTGGGGCGATGACTCCTGGCGAAGCATAGCTTACGAACAAAGCCCACAACAGCATCTCTTCGGCGAATCGGAAGAAGTGAAAGTCGAGGATGCAAACGAGAAGATCTCGAAGGCGTACCGCAGGCGCTTGGTCGACGTCGCAGGGTTGGCATACGCTCCCCAGCCCCTGCGCTTCGTGAACAGCATTGGCCGCACGATTTACTACCTTTTTTTCGCGTCGCCAAATGCTACGGGGAGCAAGATTATTGAGGAAGTGTTTGCGAAGCATCGTAGAAAGCAGGGGCTCTGAATGTATGGCGAACAGCTCACATATTGAATGGACTGACGCGACGTGGAACCCGGTCACCGGCTGTTCGAAGATTAGCCCAGGATGCAAATTCTGTTACGCCGAGCGCTTGGCGCGCCGACTGCAGGCTATGGGGCAGGCGAACTATAAGAACGGTTTCGATGTGACTTTGCAGCCTCACATGCTCGAACATCCGCTGCGATGGCGACGGCCGCGGCGCGTGTTTGTGAACAGCATGAGCGATCTGTTCCACGTCGATGTGCCCGCCGCATATGTCCGGCAGGTATTCGACGTAATGCGCCGCGCTTCATGGCATCAGTTTCAGGTGCTGACAAAGAGATCGGAGCGCCTCCTTGAACTTGACCCGGTATTGGAATGGCGACCACAGATCTGGATGGGAGTGAGTATCGAGAACGAAGACTATCTGTTTCGCGCCGACGATTTGAGAAGGACGCGTGCGCGAATTAAGTTCCTCAGTATCGAGCCGTTGCTGGGACGCCTGCAGAAACTGCGGCTGCGAGGCATTGATTGGGTTATTGTCGGGGGCGAATCCGGGCCTGGAGCACGACCAGTCGATTCCGAGTGGGTCCGAGAGATTCGGGACCGCTGCCGGTCTGCGCGAGTGCCGTTCTTCTTCAAACAATGGGGTGGAGTCCTAAAGTGGAGGTCTGGCCGAAACCTCGACGGTCGGTATTGGGACGAAATGCCTGCTTCGACCACATCGTTGATCGAGCGCTCACGCGAGAGGGAACTCGTTGTGCTGCAATGAGGCCGGTACGAGGCTTGTTTAGTATTCCGGCCAGGCTGCTGCCTCCTCCCAGACGCCATATTCCTCCACCCGCTGCGGTTGAGCCCCGTATCTGCGCCGATCCCGTTCCTCAAGATCCAGGGTATGCAGCCGCTTCATGTATTCCTGCAGAACCTGGCGGATAAGCGCGGAGCGGTTCACCTTGTGCCGCTTCGCGGCGCGATCAACTCTCTTCAGGAGCTCCTTGTCGAGAACGACCCGCACAAACACCATTGGCTCTCACCGGTCCTCCTCCAGAAACCTCCCGCTGTCCGTAATCACCGCCGGAAGCCGCCGCCAGACTGCGTGGAGGGCAGGCAGTCGTGGTCGGGCCCGGCCCGACGCCATTGCGGATGCTTCGACCCCCGCACGACCCGTCCCACGCGCCAGCCCCGGCCTGCGGAGCCGTGATTCACGAGTGCCGGACTTCCTCATGTCTCCAGCCTAGCCCGTTCCATTTCGGCATGGCCCGCCAATTGCCTGAAACAACGTGCTGTATCGCTGTTTCGGCCTTTTCAGGTCCGGGTTTCCGCCGAAAGGAGGCAAACGGGGTGTCGAAGCGTCGTGGATTTGCCCATTGCCGTCATTTTCCCGACGCCGGGTGCCTTTGACCCGCTTCCGCTCCGCTGCATCATGATCTCAGCGCTTATCTTCAGCAACAACACGTCCCTCTCGAACTATGTGCGGGGCGTCTGTGCCGCTTCGGCGGAGATTTCCATTCCGGGATCGCTCGAAGATGTCCGAACCGGGTATGCCGTTGCTCGCCAGCTTTCCGCCTACGCTCCCGAACTGGTGCTGCTCGATGTCGGAGAGGAAGACATCCCGCACCTGACCGGCGCGGTAGTGATGCAGATCCAGACCGACGCGCCGTCCACCGCGATCGTGCCCATCTGTTCGCGGAAGACGCCCGCGGTGAAGCAACTGGTGGAGACGCTGGGGCTCATCGCGCCGCTGTCGCCGCCGTTCTCGGCCGCCGATCTGGAAGCGGCGGCGATTGAGGCCCTCGGATCGACCATGGATTCGCGCCGCGGATTCCTCGCCATATTCGCGCCATCCCGCCCCGGCTCGGGCGCTACCACCATTGCTCTCAACGCCGCCTGGCAACTGGCGCGGAATCCCAGCTTCAGGACCCTGTTCATCGAAATGGACGATGAAATGGGCGCCGCTTCCATTCTTCTGGACAACGGCGAGACCCACATCACCCCCAGCGAGGATCTGCCGTTCCTGACCGAAGCGGGCTTCCAGCAGTACGTCCGCCATCTCGGGCCGCTGCACGTGCTCACCGGGGTCCGGCTGCGCGCGCTCACCGGGATGAAACGCTGGTCGGTGCTCCGTCTGGTGACCTGCGGCAGGTCGTATTACGATTTCGTGTTCGTCCGCGTGCCCTCGGTCACACATGAGAGCGTGAAGCCTCTGCTGAGCGTCGCACGGAGAATCTGCATCACCGCCACGCCCGACCTGCCCGCGCTTTCAATGGCCCGCCGGCGATGCGCGGAGTTGCGCGAAACCGCCGGGGCCTCCCGCGTTGTGCTGGTGGTAAATCGGTGCAATGGGGATATGTCGGAGAGGCACTTCCGTCACCTGCTCGACCATGAGAACGTCGCGCTGGTGCCCGATGCCCCGCGTCAGGTGCAGCAGTCCTACATTGAATCGGGCGTCGTCCAGAGCGGCGGCGCGTTCGCGCGAGCCATCCATTCCGTGGCTGCGGCAGTGCTGGGCGGCGGCGACGCCTGTCCACCTCCGCCGCCCCGCGTCAGCCTGGCGGCCCTTTCGCGATTGTTTGCGCACGAGGGAACCTGATCGCCTTCCGACGACGGTCCCCCAGGACAGGCATCTGTCCCTAACTGCCCTGGTTGGCTGCCGCGCTCAGTACCGAGCCAATCAGCGAAAAAATGGTGCTGATGCTGGTGGCCACGTTGGGCATAATGGCCCCCGCGGCAACGGCAACGAAGCCGGCCATGAGAGCGTATTCGATCAGGTCCTGGCCGCGAGTGTCTTTCCAGGTCCGAAGCATAAGCGGGAGGCGGGTCAAGTGCTTCATGCCCCCTTTATCGGCATTCTCCGAGGCGGCATTCCAGGGGGGATACCGCATAAAAGAGCGGGAATTAGCACTGACCTTCCCGTACGCATGATTACCGTAAGTGAGCGTACCCTGCGATTGTAACGGCGGCTCGCAGGCCGCGATACCATGGCATGCGGAGTATCCCGCATGCTGAGCGAGAAAGACACGGAACGGGGCCACCGCGCCCTCGACCGATTTTCCATCGAGCTGCCGTCGTGGGGGTTCGCCAACACCGGCACTCGCTTCGGAAAGTTCATGCAGCTTTCGGCGGCCACCACCACCGAAGAGAAGCTCGCCGACGCCGGCGTCGTCCACCGCTTCACGGGCTGCTGTCCCAGCGTGGCCGTGCACGTCCTGTGGGACTTCCCCAATGGCCTCGCCGACGTACCCGCTGTCCTGCAAGCCGCCGGGACTCACGGCGTGCGCATCGGCGCCATCAATCCAAATGTCTTTCAGGACCAGTGCTACAAGCTTGGTTCGCTCGGCAATCCCGACCCGGACATCCGCCGCCGGGCGCTCGCGCATATCCTCGATTCCATCGCCATCCAGCGCGCCACCGGCTCGCGCGATCTCTCGCTTTGGTTCGCCGACGGGCTGAGCTACCCCGGCACCGGCTCCATTCGCGCACGTAAAGCCTGGTTCGCCGAGGGACTGAAGACAGTCCACGATGCGCTTACCGGCGATCAGCGCATGCTCGTTGAATACAAACCGTTCGAGCCGGCCTTCTACGCCACCGACATCGCCGACTGGGGGATGGCGTACATCCACGCCAAACAAGCCGGCCCGCGAGCGAAGGTGCTGGTGGACACCGGGCATCATTATCAGGCCCAGAACATCGAGCAGATTGTCGCGTGGCTGCTCTCCGAAGACATGCTCGGCGGCTTCCATTTCAACGACCGCCGTTACGCCGACGACGACCTCACGCTCGGCTGCATCGACCCGTATCAGGTTTTCCGCATCTTCCATGAAATCCGTTTCTTCGCGTGGGAAACGGGAACCGAACCGGACGTCCCATACATGGTGGATCAGAGCCACAACCTGAAGAACAAGATCGAGGAAACGCTGCAGACCGCCGCCACTGCACAGGAGCTGTTCGTCAAGGCGGCGCTGGTGGATCACGAGAAGCTCGCCCTCCATCAGGCGCGCGGCGAGCTGGTGGACGCGGAAGAATGCCTGCGCGCGGCGTTTTTCACCGACGTGCGGCCGCTGTTGCGGGAATGGCGGCGGAGCCGCGGCCTGGCCGAAGACCCCATCGCCGCCTTCCGGGAGAGCGGCTACCTGCAGGCCGCGGAGAAAGAGCGAGCGGAAAAGAACCGAGGAGCGGTTTCCAGTTATGCATAAAACATTTGCGTTGTTGCTTGTACTGGGCGGGACGTTGCTGGCCGACCCGGTCCGTCTGCGCTGCGAGTATCTCGAAAATCCCCTGGGGATTGACGCGCCGGAGCCCGGTCTCTCCTGGCAAAGCGACAACAGGGAGCGCAACTGGGTTCAGAGCGCTTACGAGATTCGCGTCGCCACGAGCGCGGATAGGCTGGGCACGCCCGACGTCTGGGACAGCGGCAAACAGGCCTCCGCCGAATCGGTCGGCATCGTCTACGGGGGTCCGAAACTGCAGCCGCGCGAGCGTTACTACTGGACCGTCCGCGTCTGGGACGCGCAGGATCATCCCTCGGCGTGGGCGCCTGCGGCGTGGTGGGAAATGGGCCTGCTCGACAAAACCGACTGGACCGCGCAATGGGTTTACTGGCGGAATCCCGAGGACGAGGAGGACCGTGCGGGCATCCGCTGGATCTGGCATCCGACCCAGGACCCCATGGCCGTGCCGCCCAATACAGTCTGTGTGTTTCGGACAAACGTGGCGCTCTCTGAAGCCCCGCGCGAGGCGGCTTTGTTCGTGCAGGCCAGGGGCGATTTCCACGTCACCGTGAACGGGCGCGACGCCGGCGGAAAGACCAGAAACTGGCAGACCTTCGACCGGCGGGAGATTCGCGACCTGCTGGTGACGGGCAGGAACACCGTGGAAATCGCGGTGACTGTGAAGGCGGGGCCGGCGGCGCTCGCGGCTTTGCTGAAGATCGCCCATGCCGACGGGACCATCGAGCGCGTTCCCACGGGCAGCAGTTGGGAGGCTCAGCTCCCCGCCGAAGCGGCGCCGCAAACGGCCCGCGAGATTGGGGACTCCGGCGACATGGGCCCGCTGCGGCAACCCGCCGCGCTCCTTCGCCACGAGTTCTCCGTCGAGCATGAGGTACGCCGCGCGCGCGTCTACGCCACTGCGCTCGGAAGCTATCGCCTCTTCCTCAACGGCCTGCGCGTCAGCCAGGACGACCTGACCCCCGATTTCACCGACTATCGCAAGCGCGTGCTGTATCAGACGTACGACGTCACTCCCCTGCTGGCGCGCGGCGCGAATGTCCTCGGCGCGATCCTCGGCGACGGCTGGTACGGCAGCCCGCTGACCTGGACCGGCCGGCGGTTCTTCCCGCCTACCCACGGTCTTCGCGTGCAACTGGAGATCGAATACACCGACGGGAGCCGCCAGACGCTCGTTACCGACCCAACGTGGAGGACTGCGCCGTCGGCCATCGTCGATTCCTCCATCTACGGCGGCGAAGTCTACGACGCGCGCCTCGAGCAGGCCGGATGGGACCGGCCCGGGTTCGACGATTCCGGCTGGGCGCCCGCGGCCATCACCGCCCCGCCGCCAATTCAGGTGACCAGCCAGATGTCCGCGCCCGTCCACGTGAATCAGATCCTCGCGCCCAAAGCCCTCACCAGAGATGCGCACGGCGCCTGGATCTACGACATGGGCCAGAACATGGTCGGCTGGGCCTCCCTCAAAGTGAAAGGGCCGGCCGGGACCATGGTCCGTCTGCGCTTTGCCGAGATTCTCAATCCTGACGGCGGCATCTACCGCGACAATCTGCGCAACGCCGATGCCACCGATATCTATACGCTGCGCGGCGGCGGCGAAGAGACGTTCGAACCGCATTTCACCTTTCACGGCTTTCGCTACGTGGAGGTCAGCGGCTATCCCGGAACGCCCACGCTGGCCGACCTCACCGGCGAAGTCGCCAACAGCCTGATCGGCGAGCCAACGGGGCGCATCGAGACCTCCAGCGATCTGGTCAATCGCATGTGGCTGATCGGAACGTGGGGCCAGCGCGGCAATTTCCTCAGCGTCCCCACCGATTGCCCGCAGCGCGATGAGCGCCTCGGCTGGATGGGCGACGCCGGTGTTTTCTGGCGCACGGGCACGTACAATTTCGAAGTCGCGGCATTCTCGCGCAAGTGGATGCGCGACGTCTCCGACGCCCAGACTCCGGCCGGCGCGTTCACCAACGTCTCTCCCAACGTGCTGCCGGAGGCCTCCGAGGGCGCACCCGGGTGGGGCGATGCGGGGGTCATTGTGCCGTGGACGGCGTGGCTGCAGTATGGCGATAAAGGGCTTGTCGAAGAGAACTGGGACGCCATGCAGCGCTGGATGAAATACATCCAGGATGGCAATCCGAAGTTCCTGCGGCAGAAACGTCTCGGACCCAATTTCGCCGACTGGCTCGCGCCCGACACCCACAGCCGCGGCGATCTGATCGCCACCGCCTACTGGGCGATGCTGGCGCGCATGATGTCCCAGATGGCGCACGCGCTCGGCAGGGAAGACGAGGCCAGCCGTTACGCCGGCCTGTACGACCATATCCGCGCGGCGTTCCAGAAAGAGTGGATCAAAGACGATGGCACGGTGGGGACGGGCACGCAGACATCTTATGTGCTGGCTCTGCAGATGAAGCTGGTTCCGGAATCGCTCGTCCCGGCCGCGGCCGGCAAACTCGTCAGGGATATCGAGGCGCACCAGTGGCATCTGACCACGGGGTTCCTCGGAACTCCGCACCTGCTGTTCGCACTCGCCGACAACGGCCACGCCGACGTCGCGTATCGCCTGCTGCTGAACGAGACCTATCCGTCCTGGGGCTACATGCTTTCCAAAGGAGCCACCACCTGGTGGGAGCGATGGAACGGCGATACCGGCGATCCGGCCATGAACTCGTTCAACCATTACGCATTCGGTTCCGTGATGGCGTGGGTGTACCGCTACGTCGCGGGCATCGACACCACAGCCGCGGCGCCCGGTTTCCACGAGATCCTGATTCACCCGCGCCTCGATTCGCGCATGGACCATGCACGCGCCGAATATGACTCGGTCTACGGCCGAATCGTCTCCGACTGGAGCAGCAAGCCCACAGGGACGTTCCAGCTGCGGATCGAGATTCCGGGTAATACCACGGCGCGCGTGGTACTGCCCGAGGTCCCGGACGCCCGCGTCACCGAAGGAGGTAAGCCGCTGCAGGTAAGCCGCGAACCCGATGGAAATGTGGTGCGAATTGGTTCCGGGAGCTGGCTTATCTCTGTCGTTCCGGGAGGTAATAACCGATAAGTTAAGTGGATGCCCAGCTTTGGCAATTGCCGAAGGAGCACACGCCGGACTATTGTGTCCGTATTGCTGGCGATCCTCCCGACGGCCCCGCTTCCGGCGCAAAGGCAGTCCTTCCGGCACTATGGCCAGGAGGTGGGACTCAGTAATCTGGCTGTGAACTGTCTGGGTCAGGACCGGGACGGCTTCCTGTGGGTCGGCACCGAAGACGGACTTTTTCGCGACGAAGGAGGCTGGTTCCGTCGCTACGGCACAGAACAAGGGCTCCCCGACAGCTACATCGACGCGATCCAGGTAACTGGCGACGGCACTCTCTGGGTGGGTGGGTTCACCGGATTATCCACCCTGGAGAATGGCCATTTTGAGGCCGTCCCGGGGATTCCCCACGTGCGCATCGCCCGGAACGGGCAGCTTGCCGCAGATCCTCACGGCGTGGTCTACGCGGGCACCGAGCAGGGGCTGCTCAGCGTTCGCCGCCTCGGTTACCGGCGCTTCTCGTTTCAATGGCTCACCCACACACCCGCCGCGGGAGCAACCGTGGACTCCCAGGACGTCCTGTGGTTCGGCTGCGAGGACGATCTTTGCCGCGTCGCCCCGGGCGGCCAGACGACACGCGTCGGCCGGGCCTGGGGCCTGCCGCCGCTGGTCTGGGAAAGCATGGCCAGCGACCGGGACGGGAATCTCTGGGTTCGCAATCTCCATGCGCTCTACGTGAATCGAAGGGGCCAGCAGAAGTTCGTCCGCGTGGACGTGCCCAACTCGGCGGAACCCGCCGGGGCCATCTCCGCCGATCCGCGCGGCGGGGTGCTCGTTCCGACCAACGAGGGGCTTGTTTTCGCGACGCCGGAACGGGTTCGGATGGTGGGAGGAGACGGGAATTTCGAGGACGACGCGATCAGCTTCGCATTGCGCGACCGGTCGGGCCTGTTGTGGATTGCCCAGGAAGGCTCCGGCGTTTCCGTCTGGACGGGCGAGGGGGTCTGGGAGAACTGGACCCGCTCGGAGGGCCTGGCGAACGAAGAGATCTGGGGCATCGCGCGCGATGCCGGCGGGAATCTGTGGGCCGGCACGAATCATGGTATATGCATCCTGCGTGCAGGGGCATCCGTCTGGCAAAGGTTGCCCCAGGCCGGTGACGAGCAGATCCGCGTGGTGGTTGCGGGACGGGGTCGCCACGTACTGGTCGGTGGGCGGCCAGGCGGCCTGACCCTGTTCGACGGGTTCAGAAAACTCAGGCACTACGGTCCGGCCGATGGCCTGGAGATCGACCGCATCGACGGGGTTTTCCGGGAGTCCGACGGCACGTTGTGGATCGCCGGGACCGGAGGCCTTTTCCGAAGTTTCATGGTGGACGATCCGCGCAAGCGCAGGTTCGAGCGCATGACGCCTCCCGGAACCGATGCGTCCGAGAGATTCTATCAGCCTGTTCAGGACAAGGCGGGCCGGCTGTGGATTCCCGGGCTGCGCGGCCTCGTGCGCTACGACCATGGCTCGTGGCGCCGATTCCTGCAGCGCGACGGCCTGCTGAGCGACGCCGTTTACGCCGTGGCGATGCGACCGGACGACAGCGCGTGCGTTGCCTATCAGGATGTCGAGGGGCTCACGTGCATTCGGCCCGACGGGAGCGTTCGGCATTACCGCGGCCGGCAGGAGCTGATCTCCGGACGCGTGTATATGCTGGGCGCCGCGCCGAACGGCGCGCTATGGGTGGGAACGGATTCGGGCATCGACGTTCTCGATGGCGATCATTGGCGCTCGTTCACCCGCTCGGACGGTCTGGTGGCCAACGACACGGACATGAACGGCTTCTTCGTGGACCGCGACGGCAGTATCTGGATCGGCACCAGCCGCGGGCTTTCGCACTACCGGCCGCATCGGGAGGCGGAAGCGCCGCCGCTGCCGCCGGTGATTCTGCCGGTCTATGCCGGGAGCGCGGAGCCGGCCGAGACGCCTGAACTGCCGTGGTCCGACCGCTCCATCGCCTTCGATCTGGCCAATCTCAACTATGCTCACGAAGAGGGAGTGACCTGGCGATACCGGATGCACAACCCGGACGAGACCTGGTCGAGCGTGAAGTGGGCCGATACCACGCAGCACTCCATTCACTTCAGTCTGCTGCCGCCGGGTTACTACACCTTTGAAGTCTCGCTGCTGACGCGCGACAACGAGGAGTCGCCTCCCGTTCGCTTTAGCTTCACCGTCGCCGCGCCGTGGTGGGAGCATCCGCTGTTGCGCCTGCTCGGAGCCGCGATCGCACTGCTGGCTGTACGGCTTCTGTGGATGTGGCGGATGAAGCGGGTGCTGCAGCAGCGGCGCGAGCTGGAGGCCGCGGTGGAGGCGCGAACGCGCGAACTCGCGCTCGAGAAGGAGCGCGCCGAAGCCGAAAAAAGCCGCGCCGAAGAAGCCAGCCGCCTGAAGACCGAGTTCCTCGCCAACATGAGTCACGAGATCCGAACCCCGATGAACGCCGTGATCGGCATGACCGGGCTGCTGCTTTCCACTCCGCTCGACTCGGAACAGCGCGAGTACGCCGAGACCGTCCGCAACTCCGGTCATCATCTGCTGTCCGTCATTAACGACATTCTGGATTTTTCGAAGATCGAGGAAGGCCGAATCGAAATCGAGGCGGCCGCCTTCAATCTTCGCGAAGCGCTCATGGCGGTGATGGACCTGCTCAGCCCGCAGGCGCAAAGCAAGGGGCTGGATCTGACGCTGACCCACGACGAGGCCATCCCGGAGATCCTGGTCGGCGACCCCGGACGCATCCGCCAGATTGTAACGAACTTTCTTGCCAATGCCGTCAAATTCACCGACAAGGGTTTCGTGCGTGTCTCCAGCAGCATGGCCGGCCGGCAGGGCGACGTGGTGACGGTCCATATCGAAGTGGAAGACAGCGGACCCGGCATCCCGGAAAACAAAATCCCCGTCCTGTTCACTAAGTTCACGCAGGCGGATTCATCCACCACACGGCGATTCGGGGGCACCGGGCTCGGTCTGGCCATTTCCCGGAAGCTCGCCGAAATAATGGATGGCAGCGTCGGCGTTCGCACCGCTCTGGGACAGGGTTCCGTCTTCTGGGTCGAGCTTCCGCTCACCGTGGTGGCGATGAAAGAGGTGGAGGAAACGCCGGCCGAGCTGATTCCCAGCCGTCTCGCGGAGCCGTGCCGCGTGCTGGTGGCCGAAGACAATCCGGTCAATCAGCGGCTTGCCATTCGCATGCTGGAGAAGTTCGGATGCCTGGTGGAAACCGCCGGCGATGGCAACGAAGCGCTGGATATGTTTTCCCGGCTGCCGTTCGACCTGATCTTCATGGACTGCCAGATGCCGGTGATGGACGGCTATGATGCCGCGGCCGCGATTCGCCGCCTCGAGCGAGAGCGCGGCTGGTCACGCCACCCGATCATCGCACTCACCGCTCACGCCGCCGCCTCCGATCGCGAACGCTGTTTTAACGCCGGCATGGATGATTATCTGAGCAAGCCGGTGCCGCCGGAGCGCCTGCGCGCGGTGGTGTACAAATGGATAAACGGGGCGAGCGAAGACAGCACACCCGCAATCACGGAGTCACCGGTCTGAGGGACCGTGCGGCCCGGACCGCCAGCTCTTACCAGGAGATCAGGAAAGTGCAGGAATCGCCGTTCTTCGCGCGGCACGGCTTCGAGGCGTCGTGCGTGACCGTGGGCGCTGAGCCCTTCGGCGCAAAGAGCTTCGCCATCGCCTCCACAATCCCGCGATCGAAATCGCAGGGATAAGGATTGCGGCATTCCAGCACGCCTTTCCTCTCGCCGGTCTTCTGGAACTTGTAGTGGCCGATCTCGCCGCCGCGATGATTCATGTGATAGGCCGCGTCGATGGAGGCGAGGGCCTTGTCGATGGTGTCGATTCCCGGCGGGAACTTCGCACTGTTGGGAATGCTCATCCCGATCCGGCTCAGCGTGCGCGGGCCGATGGACTGCGCAATCTCTTTGAAGGCCTCGAGCCACGCCTGCTGGGAATACCATCCCTGCGCCTGGGGCGACGTAATGCCGTGCCGCTCCAGAATCTGCGCGGCCGTCGGCGCGAATGCGCCCATGCCCTTCATCACGGAAAGTACCGTCTGACCATTAACCTGGACGCTCGGTGAGTATGCCTGGAATTGTGCCATATGTCCGCATATCGAACGGCCCACCGGGAGTATTAGAAAATCCCGATCAAGCGGCCGGCTACGATCCGATGTGCAGCGTGCCGGCGAGGACAAGATCGGACGGCGCTGACGAACTTCCCACCCAAACCGGGTAGTCGCCCGCGGCAATCTGCCAGCTGTTCGACGTGATATCCCAGTACGAGAGGGGATGGGAGGAATCGTTCTCGTTCACCTGAATCGAGAAGGTCTGCTTCTGCCCGGGTTGCAACAGCGTCTTCTGCCATCCCACCAGGCGTTTGGGAGACTCGTTCGTGCTGGCCGGGAGACCCACATAAACCTGCGCCACTTCCGCGCCGGCTACGTTGCCGGTATTGGTTACGTCCACGTTCACCTGAAAAACGCCCGCCGCGGCAAGGCTGTCCACCACATTGGCGTTCGCAAACGAGAACGTCGTGTACGAAAGCCCGAAACCGAACGGAAACAGCGGAGTCAGATTTTTCGCGTCGTACCATTTGTACCCGACGTCGAAATCCTCAATCGTGTAGTCCACCGGGAAAACCGAGTTCGCATTGGCGCCGGGAATTACGGGCCGGGGCAGGTCGTTCACGCTGGCCGGAAACGTGATCGGCAGCTTGCCGGATGGATTCACCGCGCCGAAGAGAATGTTGGCGATCGCCGTGGCGCCCATCTGGCCCGGAAACCAGGCTTCCAGCACCGCGTTCACATTGGCAAGCCACGGCATGACCTGCGCGCTGGCGTTTTCCATCACCACGATGGTGTGTGGATTCGCCGCGGCCACCGCGGCCACCAGCGCGTCCTGATCCATGGGGCTGCTGGAGTGGATCACGTCCGTGAAATTGAGGCTGGGCATGTCCATGCCTTCGCTGGTCCACTGCTCGACGAACACGATGGCCACGTCCGACGACCCGGCCAAAGTTGCGGCCGCGCTCGCGTTGGTGCCATCGGCGAAATTCACCGTCGCGTTCGGCGCCATCGCCTGGATCGCGCTCAGCGGGGGATCGGGATCCCAGATGACCGGAGCCCAGCCGGGCACCGTGGGATAACCTTCCATGGTCCACGATCCGGTGGGATAGACCTGCGCGGAGCCGCCGCCCGAAAGAGTCCCCGTGGCCGCGTTCCATCCGATCACCGCGATGGAATGCAGCGCCGCCGCGTTCAGCGGGAGCTGATTGTTGGCGTTCCTCAGCAGCACGGCGCCCTGCTCTTCCACTTCCTGAGCGATGGCCTGATCGGCGGCCGAATCGATGGGCGTGATCGCGTTCGGATAATCGAACAAACCGACCGCGTACATGGCGCGCAGAATGCGGTGCACCATGTCGTCGAGGCGCGACTGCGGAACCTGTCCGCTGGAAACCGCGTCGCCGAGAGTGGAAAAAAACTGGTTATCCGGCTGCTCCTGGTCGAGCCCGGCCAGCGCCGCCGTCACCGTCGTCGAGGACGGCCCGGACGCGGGCAGCGCCCACCAATCCGACATCACGAAGCCCGGGAAGCCCCAGCCGGTCTTCAGAATGTCCGTTAGCAGATGAGAATTCTCGCAGGCGTAGGCGCCGTTCACCTGGTTGTAGGAGCACATCACCGACTGCACGTTGGAATCTTTCACGGCAATCTCGAAGGCCAGCAGATCGCTCTCGCGCATGCCCCGCTCGTCGATCTCCGCGTTGGCGAGCGTGCGCCCGGTCTCCTGATCGTTCAGCGCGTAATGCTTCACGCAGCCGATGACGTGCTGGTCCTGGACGCCCTCGACGTGAGCGGCGGTGATCTTGCCGGCAAGAATCGGGTCTTCGCCCTTCGTCTCGAACGTGCGGCCGTCGCGCGGCTCGCGCCCGATCAGATTGATGTTGCCCCCCAGATTGACGTTCAGTCCGTATGCCGCCACCTCCGCGCCGATTACCGAGCCGAACTGGTACGCCAGGCGGGTGTCGAACGTCGCGGCGCTGGCCAGCGCGGAAGGCAGCGCCGTCGCCGGGGCCTGGCTGTCGGCCAGCCCCAGGCTGCCGTCGACGAAGTAAAGATTGGGAATGCCCAGCCCGGGGCTCTGAATGTAGCCACCCGCTCCTCTCGGCAGGGCCGGGATGTTGGTGACGGGTCCGCCATCGCCGTTCACCAGCGCCAGCTTCTGGGCCTGCGTCATTTGCGCTAAGAGTGCGTCGGCGCGTTCATCGGGGGAGGGTTGCGAGGGCGCGGGCACGCGGAAGTGGATGCTGGCGCCGTTATAGGTGAACACGGCGGTGACGAATGGCGAGCCGGTGGACACGCCCGCGGGATAAATGAAGTTGACCTGGTCGATGATCTCCTCGGGCGCCGCCCCGCAATACACCACCGTCGCGGGTTGTCCGTCAATGGTGAGCTGGCACGCGCCGGGCCCGCCGGGGACCTGCAGTTCCGAGTCGGGAGCCGGAGTACCGTCCTGCAGCGCCGACGTCTTCGGACCGAGGCCGGTGCCCCAGAGCTGATAAGTGGAGCCTGCCTGAACCGCGCACTCGGTGGTCGGCGTGGGGCAGCCATCGGCGGGGTTGCCGGTGACCCACGCCACGCCGTTGGTGATGTATTCGGTCAGAAAGAAGGACGGCGCGGTCGTGGACGCAATCGTTACGTTTTCCACGTTGCTGAGCTGGGCGGGACCGCCGTTCACCGACCTTGACGCCTGCACCGGCACAAGCAGACCATTCGCTCCCGACGGCGTCTCCCACGGAATCTGGAATTCGATCTCGGCCGGCGAAACGTAGGTGAGCGGCGCGGCGACACCGTTGACGGTTACCGAAACTCCGGCCACGTTAGTCGGAAAGGTTTGGCCTGGCTGGGCCATGGGAACGATGTGCTCCGCGTCCGCCAGATTGTTGCCATACAGCGTCGCGATGCTGCCGGGCGCAAGATCCCCCATGAGCGATGCCGCGCTCACCACGCGACCCGGGGTGATCACCGGTGTGGTATCCGTGATCGCCAGGGGCTGATAGACGCGAACGTAATCCACCAGCATGCTCTGCGGAAACGTTACGCTCGAATCCGGCGTTCCGAGGAACGTGCTCGGCCCGCCGATGGCCACGTTCAGGAGGATGAAGAACGACGCATTGAACTCCCATTGGGATGTGGCGTTCAGGTTCGACGGCGTGAGCGACTGATACATGTTCCCGTCGACGAAGAAATTGATCGTATTCGGTGACCACTCGATGGCGTAAAGGTGGTAGTCGTCGTAGACAGTCTCGCCGAATGGCAATTGCACGGAGGTGCCAATTCCGGATGGCGGATAGTCGTGGGGGGGTGGACTGTTGCTGTCGTAGCCGTGAATCGTGCCGTTGTTGAGGGTGGCGTTGTTGTTGAAGGTCCCGAAGTTCTCCATGATGTCGACTTCGCCGCATTTCGGCCAGCCGACGTCGTTGAAGTTTTCGCCCAGCATCCAGAAAGCAGGCCACACGCCCTTGCCGAAGGGCAGCTTGATTCTCGCCTCAATCCGTCCGTACTGCCAGTTGCCGTCGGCGCCATGGGTGCTCGCGCCGGGAGCGCCGGTCTGCAAACGCCCTGACAAGTAGCCGTTCTGCGGATCGTACGTCACGCGGATCACCAGGTTCCCGTTGCCGTCCTGAAATACGTTGTTGGTGGACGTGGTGTACGACTCGATTTCGCCGTTACCCCAGCCGCCGTTGTTCCCGATGTCGTAGTTCCAGTTCGCGGAGGACGGCGCCGTGCCCGCCGCGCCGTTGAAGTCGTCGCTCCACACAAGCTGCCAGCCGCTGGTGGTCTGCGCCGCCGCAATCGCGCCGGCAAGCAGGAAAAGAAGTGAAAGCCGGGTGCTGCCCATAACAGTGCCATCATGTCGCATTCGCGGGGCCGATTCAATCGCCTGTAACTTAGGCCGGAAATGCCCATTTGCTTTCGCGCCGCGAATGCGAGAAGCTGTAAGGTTTCCTCCTATTACGGCGGCTGTTTCATGCGCGCGAGAATCCTCTATCACGATCACTGTTTCGACGGCGCCGCTTCGGCGGCCTTCTTCAGCCGGTTTCTGGAAGCGCGGCTCGGCGAGAATGTCACCTTCGCGTACACCGGTCTGGCCCATAAAGCCACGCAGTTGTTCGACGACGGCATGTTCGACGGAGACGTGAATGCCATTGTCGATTTCAAGTACTCCACCAATCCCCGCCTGACCTGGTGGTTCGACCACCACCAGAGCGCCTTTCTCAGCCCCGAAGACGCCGAGCACTGGAAGCGCGACACCAGCGGGCAGAAGCTCTACGATCCGGCGTTTCAATCCTGCACCAAGTTCATCGCCACTGTAACGCGGGAGCGGTTTGGCTTCGATGGCGCGGACCTCGACGAGTTAGTGACGTGGGCGGATATCGTCGACGGCGCGCAGTACCCCAGCGCGCAGGAGGCGGTGGAACTGCGCAGCGCCGCGGCGAAGCTCACGCTGGTAATCGAAGGCGTCAACGGATCCGACATCGTCCAGCACGTCATCCGACTGATGCGCCGGCAGAAGCTCGATGCCATCGTCGAAGATCCGGCGATTCAGGCCCAGTACGCGCCGCTATACGAGCGTCATGTTGGTTCCATCGATGTCATTCGCGAGCGCGCGCATTACGCGCATCGAGTGGTCTCCTTCGACCTGACCGATCTGGGCATGGAAGGCTACAACAAGTTCATTCCGTACTATCTGTATCCGGACTCCATCTACACCGTCTCGGTGAGCACCTCCAGCTTTCGCACCAAGGTTTCCGTCGGATCGAATCCGTGGGCTCCGCGCGAACCCCGGCACAACCTCGCGTCCATTTGCGAGCGCTATGGCGGCGGGGGCCATCCGCGCGTGGGCGCCATCAGCTTTCCGATCGGCGCCGTGGACGACGCGCGACGCGCCGCCGCCGAGATCCGCGAGATCCTCGGGTCGGAGGATCCCTGATGCGGTGGGCCGGTCCGCATTGTTGAGTGACCAGTCAGGACTAATCCAATGTTTACGGGAATTGTCGAAGAGGTCGGCCAGGTTCGCCGGCTGCTTCCGCGCCAGGCCGGTGCGCGTTTCGAAGTGGAATGCAACCTCGTGCTGTCCGACGCCGCGCCCGGCGTCAGCATCGCGGTGAACGGCGTTTGCCTGACCGCGGTGGAGGTGGGCCCTTCGCACTTCGCCATGGACCTCGCGCCGGAAACCCTGAACCGCAGCAACCTGGGCGACCTGGTGACGGGCTCGCTGGTGAATCTCGAACGGCCCGTGTTGCCCTCGGGCCGGTTGAGCGGACATATCGTCCAGGGCCATGTCGATGGCACCGGCGAATTGCGTTCGCTGGAGACGCTCGGCGACGGCAACTGGTGGCTTCGCGTGAAAGTCCCCGCGGAGCTGGATCGCTACATGATCCACAAAGGGTCGATCAGCCTCGACGGCATCAGCCTGACCATCGCCGCGCTGTCCGAAAACATCGTTTCGGTGGCCATCATCCCGCATACCTACGATGTGACCAACCTGCGCACCCGCCGGCCCGGCGACCGGATCAACATCGAAGTGGATCTGATCGCCAAATACGTGGAGAAGCTGCTGCACCCCGAGTAAGCGCGGCGGCCGACGGACCCGGTTACAGGTTGATCAGCCGCGGAATCGAGGACTTGTTGCTCGTCCTGGCGACAATCACAATGTTCCTCTCGCCCGCCCCGCCCTTGGTGGTTTGAATCGACGCTGCCGGATCGTCGTTGGAGTTGTGCTTGACGTGGTTGGTGAACGTCTCGTTATCGATGGTCACCGAGAAATCTTCATCGCAGCCACCTGCATCCACGTTGATATTGAACGTGATGAGGCCGCTCCCGGCCACGGATTGCGCAGTCACAATACTCTGGACCATGGTTATTTCGTCTCCGTGCCGTTCTGCGCGCCCTGGGAACGGGTAGTCCCGGACGGATTGGAGGTTGAACCCGAGCCCTTGGAGGAGGTGGAGCTGCCCGACGAACTGGAGAAAATCTGTTTGAGCCCCGGCAAGGCCGTGACGTCGATTGACGGCCCGATGAACCCCTCGTTCAGCAGGCGGTTACTGGCGGCATCGCGGTAGACCATACCGCCCACCGCTACTCGGAAGTATTTGTTGATCCGGATGCCGAGACCGTAGACGAACGCGTTCTCCCCCTTGATTCGCGAGCTGGCGTTGCCGCTGAAATCGCCGATGGAAACGCCCGCCGCGAGCGAGTACGTTGCCTTCCAGTCCTTCGTGAACAAACCTCCCGCGCCCAGCTCCACGGGTCCGAACGGATAGACATGAACCATGTCGAACTGCCGAAGCTCGTTGATCCGCGGTACGTAGTTCACTCCGACATCGAAACCGGCGTACTTGTTGAGGTCGGCGGTGCTGGAGGGATTATCGAGGATCACCCCCACGCTCGATTCTGAAACCACCGTCAGGCCGAGATTGTTCATCACGGTTTCGTAATCCGCGGTGTACTTCCCGGCGGCGCCCCTTGCGACCGTGATATGCGAAGACCCGCTGACTCCCGCCGCCTGGTAGTCGGCATCCGTCTTCAGACCCTTGAGAAGGGAGTAGACCTCCGAGGGAGGCGTTTGCGGCGTCACCCCCCTGATGGCGCTCCCTTCCGCCATCAGGTCCTGCTGGTCCGCGTGATTGAGATTCGCGAATGAATCGAGGTTCTTCCTGAACGCCGTGGTAGCTGCCGTCGTAACATCGACCGCGGCGACGCAGGGAAGCTCGCTCTGGACGATTTTGGTCAGCGTTCCGCTGGCGCCTCCCAGACTCTGCATGAGCCGCTCGGTCTCCAGCTCTACTCCCGAGGTTCCTTCGTTCCGGGTCATTTGGAAGAATACCTCGATGTCCCTGGCGAAATCGCCGCTGGCCGCGAGCTTGTCCAATATGACGCCTCTCAGCGCCGGCGCGATGGTCCCGGTGATCTTGACTTGCAGGTTGATGGCTGTGTCGGCGGGCAACTGGCCGAGGGAAGCAGTCCAGTTCTGGCCGTCGACTGTTCCGGTCGGCGGAGTCCCGCTTTCCCCCAGGTAGGACGCTGTAATTCCGGTCACATTCAGCTTCTTCGAAACAGCCTCGCTGCCACATTTCAGGTCGTCGAGAGTTCCTGTTATGGTGACGCTCTTGCCGTAAGGGAGCTTACCCCCGCTGACGAGAGCTGAGTACTTTACGGTTTGCCCCGCCGAACCAGCAGCCTGGCTGGCGAGACCAGGGTCAGCGACAACTGCGACTAGCACACAAATTGCCGCACAACGCGCGCTGAGGAGCACACATCGGTTCATAAGATTCTTGTCCTGAGACGGCCCATTATACACTCAAAGTAACCGTTGTCGTTTCTCTCGCTAAAGCATTCGAAAATCTCCGCCAAACGAAACTCTAACTGTTAGGCAAATCACTAACCACCACTTCGAGGTGTATACGTTATTCATACCAGGGTGCCTTAGGCAGGATGAACAGGCATTAATACAAGATCAACCGAATTCAGGTAAAAACCCGCCGCTTCCATACTTGGGCAGTAATCATGCACACCCTTTCTACATTTCATGCCAGTCCTGCGCGATGCCGCGAACTGGTTTGCCGCATTCAGAAACGGAATCCCGCCGCGCTCGAAGAACTCTACGGCATGGTGAAGAACTTCACCTGGTTTCTCATGCGCCAGCTTGGCCCGGAGGACTTGCAGGATAACGTCCACGACGTCTACGTCACCGTCGCCGAAGCGATTACCGCGGGCAAGCTTCGCGACCCCGAGCGTCTGAGCGCGTTCCTCACCACCGTGACGCGCTTCTACACCTACTCGCAGATCGAGCGGCGGGTGCAGGGCCGCAACCGGTTCCTCGCGCTGGACGGATCGGCTTTCGATTTTTCCGACGGTACGAACCTGGAAAAGCGCGTGGGGCAGCGCCAGAGGATCACTTTCGTGCGCGAAATCCTCAGCCAGATGCCCGCGGTCGACCGCGAGATCCTTCGCCGCTTCTATCTCGAGGAACAGAGCAAGGAACGGATCTGCCGCGAGATGCGGCTGACGCCCACGCAGTTCCGCAACATCAAGTCGCAGGCGAAGCTGGCGCTGACCCGCATCGGATTGCGCAAGTTGCAGCGGCGCGGGCCACGGCCCATCCGCGAAGTCTTCCAGCCTGCATTCGCGCACCTCTCCGAAGCGTCGCGGGCGGCGTAAGCATGCCGAAAAAGGCCTTCACAGGCTGAAGCCTGTGCCACCACGTGCGGCCGGGTCACGGATAACCGGTGGCACAGACTTCAGTCTGTGGTCCGAATGGGAGCGCTCACGGCGCCGGCCGGAAAGTCAACTCAAAACGCGTACCGGACCCGTCAGCGCAGTCCAGCGTCGCGTCCAATTGCTGGGCGAGCGTGCGGACCAGGCGTAACCCCAAAGATCGCGCGTTGGCCCAATCGAAACCGGCGGGCAATCCGACACCATCGTCCGCCACCGTCAGCTTTACGCGATCGTCGACACCGCGCACGCCGACGTAGATCTCGCCGCTGCCCCCGTTCGGGAAAGCATACTTGAGCGAGTTTGAAATCAGCTCGTTGATCAGCAACCCGCAGGGCACGGCGTTATCCATGTGGAGAAAGACCGGATCCAGCTCCGTGCGCAGGTGAATCCTCTCCGCCACCACGCCGTACGAGCGGAACAGGTGGTCGGCGAGTTGCTGTATGTACTCCGGGAAATCAATCCGCGCCAAATTGTCCGACTTGTACAGGCTCTCGTGGAGAAGAGCCATGGAGTGGATGCGGTCGCGGCTCTCGTGAAACATCTTCTTCGTGGAGTCGTCGGCAACCGCGCGGGCCTGCAGCGCCAGCAGGCTGGAGATGACCTGCAGGTTGTTTTTCACGCGGTGGTGGATCTCCCGCAGCAGCGCTTCCTTTTCCTGCAGCGATGTCTTGATCTGTTGCTCGATCCGCGCCCGCCGGGTCACGTCGCGCATGATGACCGTGAGCATCATCTGGCCGTCCACTTCCACTTTCGAGATGGACGCTTCCGCGGGGAACTCGCTGCCGTCTTTGCGGCGCCCCAGAATGGTGCTGCGCTCACCCATCCGCCGCGCCACGACGTCGGATTCCTGGAAGTCCCTGATATGCTGGCGGTGAACCTCGGCCAGCGCGGGCGGCAAAAGGACATCCAGCGGCTGGTCCGTCATCTCCTCCGCCGAATAGCCGAACATCCGCTCCGCGCCATGATTGAAGAAGACCATTCGCTGCCGTGGGTCGATGGAAATAATGGCGTCGTCGGCGAGATCGAGGATCCGGGCCAGCGCATCGGGCCGGTTGACGAGCATTTTTTCATGGTAGCGAATCGCCTGCGCATCGCCCTGTTAACATAGTTGTTTTCCTGGTAATGCTGCGATTCGAAACCGCTGGCGAATCCCACGGAGAGTGTCTGGTGGCGACGTTGACGGGGCTTCCCGCCGGCGTACCCGTGTCTCTGGACGCCATTAATCGCCAATTGTGGCGCCGTCAGCAGGGTTATGGCCGCGGCGGGCGTATGAAGATCGAAACCGACACGGCCGAGATTGTCGCCGGGGTGCGTCACTCGAAGACCATCGGCTCGCCGGTGGCCATTATCATCCGCAATCTCGACTGGAAGAACTGGACCGAAGCGTTGCCCGTGGAGGACGCCGACGGCGCGGAAGACAAACGCAAGCGCGTGACGCGTCCGCGGCCGGGCCATGCCGACCTCGCCGGGGTGCTCAAGTACAACTTCGACGACGCCCGCTATATTCTCGAACGGGCCAGCGCGCGTGAGACGGCGGCGCGCGTGGCAGTTGGGGCGATAGCGAAGCTGTTCCTCGGCGAGTTCGGAATCGAGGTCCTGAGCCACGTCATCCAGGTGGGCAGCGCGAAGCTGGAACGCGCCGCGTCGTGGGATGAACTGGCCGCGCTGAGCCGAAAAGATGAGGTTCTGCTCGGCTGCGTGGATGCGGAAACCGAAGCCCGCATGAAGGCCGTGGTGGATGAAGCCTATCGCACCGGCGACACGGTCGGTGGCGTCTTCGAAGTTGTTGCGCACAACGTGCCGCCGGGGCTGGGCTCGCATATCGCCTGGGACACGCGGCTGGACGGGCGGCTGGCGCAGGCCATCGTGTCCATGCAGGCGGTAAAGGGCGTGGAGATCGGTCTGGCGGAAGAAGGATCGGCTTCGTTTGGATCGAAGGTGCAGGACACCATTCACTACAATCGCGGCGAGAGCCGGTTCACCCGCGGAGCGAATCGCGCGGGTGGGCTGGAGGGCGGCATCACCAACGGACAGGATGTCGTGGTGCGCGGTTTTCTGAAGCCGATTTCCACGTTGCGGCGGCCTCTCGAATCGGTGGATCTGACCACACGCGAGCCGGCGCTGGCTGCTTATGAACGGAGCGACGTGGCGGTGGTGCCGGCGGCCGGCGTGATTGGCGAAGCCATGGTCGCACTGGTGCTCGCGCACGCGATGCTCGAGAAGTTCGGAGGCGATTCCATCGCCGAGACGAAACGCAATTTCGAAGGCTATGCGGAGCAGGTGAAGAGTTACTGATGGTCTACCCGATTGTGAAACTGGGCGATCCCGTTCTGGAGTCCGAAGCCGCGGAGATAAAGGAGTTCGACACGCCCGAGCTGCACCAGTTCATCGCCGACATGTTCGAATCGATGTATGCGGCGCGCGGCGTAGGCCTCGCCGCCCCGCAGATCGGCATCGGCAAACGCATCGCCGTCATCGACACCGCCATTGGCCAGGATGAAGGCGAGAAAATTGTGCTCATCAACCCGCAGATCCTGCACCGCGAAGGCGTGCAGACGGGCGAAGAGGGTTGCCTGAGTATTCCCGGTTTCCGCGAGCAGGTGGCCTGCCCGCAAAAGGTGACGATTCGCGCCCAGGACGCCAAAGGCGAGTGGTTCGAGAAAACCGGCGAGGGTCTGCTGGCCCGCGCCTTTCTGCATGAAACCGATCACCTTCGCGGTAAGCTCTACATTCATCGCGTCAGCGCCCTGAAGCGCGATCTCATCCGCCGCAAGGTGAAAAAGCTGCAGAAGGCCGGCGAGTGGTGAGCGCGCCATGCGCATCGTGTTCATGGGCACTCCGGAGTTCGCGGTCCCCACACTGGAAGACGTGGTGCTGGCAGGCTACGAAGTCCCGCTGGTGTTGACCCAGCCGGATCGGCCGAAGGGACGCGGCGGCAACCTGGCGTCATCGCCGGTGAAGGAAGCGGCGCTGCGCCTGGGAATCGCGGTCCTGCAGCCCGAGCGCGTGCGCAATCCAGAAGTTGTGGAGCTTCTGCGCGCGCTGGCGACCGACGCGATGGTAGTCGTCGGCTACGGGCAGATCATTCCGCAATCGATCATCGATCTCCCACGCCACGGCATCATCAACGTGCACGCGTCGCTGCTGCCGAAATACCGGGGAGCGGCGCCCATTCAGTGGGCCGTAGCCAATGGCGAGGCGGTCACAGGGGTCACAACGATGCGCATCAACGCCGGGCTGGACACCGGCGACATGCTCCTGAAGTACGAAACGCCCATTGGACCCGACGAAGATGCGCTGCAACTTGGCGCGAGGCTGGCTGTGGCCGGGGCCGATCTTCTCGTGAAGACTCTCGACGCGCTCGAATCTGGCACAGTGGCGCCGATTCCGCAGAATGACGCCCAGGCCACTTATGCGCCGATACTCAGAAAGGAAGACGGCCTCATCGACTGGACCTTGCCTGCACCCGCAATTGTCAATCGCGTCCGCGGCTTTCTCCCGTGGCCCGGCGCGTGGACGCGGTTCCGCGACCAGGTCTTTCACATCTGGAAAGCGCGCGTCGCTGTCTCCGGCGAGGGCGTCTGCGGCACTCCCATCGCCGAGCGCCGGCGTCTGCTGGTGCAGTGCGGCGCGAACACGCGTCTGGAACTGATGGAAGTGCAGCAGGAAGGCCGAAAGCGCATGAGCGCCGAGGCGTTTCTGAACGGAGTGCAGCCCGGAGAAAATGACATCCTGGGGAGGACATCTTGAATCTGCCAGCGGGCTACCGCTATGCCGCCACTTATGCCGGCATCCGCAAAGATCCTCGCTACGATCTGGCTCTGATCGTCTCCGACGCGCGGGCGTCGATCGCCGCGGTGTTCACGCAGAATCGTGTCCAGGCGGCGCCGGTGAAGGTGGCGAAAGCTCATCTGGCGAAATCGCAGGGAACGGTGCGCGCGTTGCTGCTGAATGCGGGCAACGCCAACTGCGCGACGCGAACCGGCGACGCCGTGGCGGTATCCACGTGCGAGGCCCTGGCCGCGCAACTGGGTGTGCCGGTGGATCAGATCTTCCCGGCGTCCACCGGGGTCATCGGGGTGGAGCTGGACGGCTCTTTGATCGCCGCCAAACTGCCTGGGTTGGTCGCCGCTCTCTCGCCGCACGCCTTCGAGGACGTCGCCCGCGCCATCATGACCACGGACACGCGCATGAAGACCGCGAGTCAGGCGGTGGAGATCGACGGCAGGATCGTGTCCATTGCGGGCATGACCAAGGGCTCGGGCATGATTCATCCGAACATGGCCACCACGCTGGGGTTCATCCTCACCGACGCCCTCATCGCGCCCATGCAGCTCAAGGCCATCCTGGGCGAGGCGGTGGCGCGCAGTTACAACCGCGTTTCCGTCGATGGCGACACCTCCACCAACGACACGCTGGCGTTCATTGCCAACGGCGCGTCGGGAGTTCTGCCGGCCGGCGGCCATCGCCAGCGCTTCCAGCAGGCGCTCGATTCCGTGGCCGAGAGCCTGGCCGAGCAGATTGTCCGCGACGGCGAGGGCGCGCGCAAACTGATTCGCATTGAAGTGGCCGGCGCGGCCGACGAGCACGCCGCTGTGCGTATCGCCCGGGCTATCGCCAATTCGCCCTTGTTCAAGACGGCGATCGCCGGCTCCGATCCAAACTGGGGACGAATCCTCTCCGCCGCCGGGAATGCGGGCGTCGCCTTCGACCCGGCCCACGTGGATATCTGGATGCAGGATACGGCAGTGTGCCGCGACGGCCTTGCCGCGGATTTCTCCGAAGACGAGCTGAAGGGGAAACTGGACGCGGAGGAATGCACCGTGCGTTTCGTGATTCAGGGGCCGGGCCGCGGCCAGGCGCGCTTCCTCACCTGCGATCTGACGGAGAAGTACATTGAGATCAATGCGAGCTATCGGACTTAGCGAGTTTGTGGGGCGGCCTCTCAGGCCGCGGCGGGCTCCCAGCCCGCCTGGTCCAGCGCGCAGGAACGGGCGGTCTAAGAGGCTGCCCCACCTCGCCTGGGTGCTTCTGCTGCTCCTCGCCCCTCTCGCGCGCGCCGACTCGCACACGGAAGCTCTCGACCTGATCGCCTCCATGACCGCCGCGCTCAGCGACGACGACGCTCCCGCGTTCCTGAAAGAAATCGACAAATCCATGCCCGGTTACGATCGGCTCGAGCACGCCATCCCCGAGCTGCTCGAGCAGGGCGCTATCGCCTGTTCGGTGCAACCGCTGACCGACGAAGGCGACGATGCGAAGCGCGCCCTCGAACTCGACTGGTACATGGAGATTCGCAACGTCGATGAGACCGCGCCAATAATTCGCCGTCGCGAAGTGATCCACCTCCGCATGGAGAAGCGCGGCAAGCACTGGCGGGTCACATCGCTCGACCCGATCTCTTTTTTCGATCCGCACGACTTCACCCATAAATGAAATTACACACCGCCGTGATCGCCCTCGCGACAATCGCGCCCGCCATGGCCGCCCAACTCAATCTGATGCCCTGGCCGGAGCACATCGCGCAGGGCAACGGCATACTGGCTCTGAATCGTTCTCTGTCGACCAGCGTGCACGGCGGCGACGACCGCGTGGTCCACGCTGTCGAACGGTTTGTCGTTCAATTGCGCCGGAAAACCGGAGTCTTTTTCGATCAGCAGCCCGCTGCGGACGCAACGCGGATTGTGACTACCTGCGCCGGCCCGGGCGCGGATGTACAGCAGCTCGGTGAAGATGAAAGCTACCACCTGGTTGTTGACGATCACCAGGCGCAACTCAACGCGCCGAACCCGCTGGGCGTCCTCCGCGGCCTCGAGACGCTGCTGCAACTTATCCAAACCGGCGAGCACGGCTGGATCATTCCCGCTGTCGCCATCGACGACCGCCCCCGCTTCCCCTGGCGCGGCCTCATGATCGACGTCTCCCGCCACTTCATGCCCATGGACGCCATCCTGCGCAACGTGGACGGCATGGAGGCGGCGAAGCTCAACGTGCTCCACCTGCACCTCTCCGACGACCAGGGATTTCGCGTCGAAAGCCTGCGCTATCCGAAGCTGCAGGAGATGGGTTCGGACGGCCTGTTCTACACCCAGCAGCAGATTCGCGATCTTGTTGCTTACGCGCGCGACCGCGGCATTCGCGTCGTCCCCGAATTCGACATGCCCGGGCACGCGGCGAGCTGGTTCGTCGGCTATCCCGAGCTGGCCAGCGCGCCCGGCCCGTATCAGATCATTCGCGCCTGGAGCATACACGATCCCTGCATGAACCCCGCGCTCGACTCGACCTACGTTTTCCTCGATGCGTTCATCGGCGAAATGGCCGCGCTGTTTCCCGACGCGTATTTCCACATCGGCGGCGATGAGGTGAACGGCGAGCAGTGGAAGGCGAATGCTCAGATTCAGACGTGGATGAAGGAGCACGGCATAAAAGACAACCAGGCGCTGCAGGCGTACTTCAATCAGCGCATTCAGACCATCGTGGCGAAGCACGGCAAACGCATGGAGGGCTGGGACGAGATTCTGGATCCGACGCTGCCGAAGGACATCCTGATTCAATCGTGGCGTGGCCAGAAGTCGCTGGCCGAGGCCGCGCGCATGGGCTACGACGGTCTGCTGTCCTCGGGCTGGTACCTCGACCTGATGGAGCCTGCTTCTCAGCACTACCTTGTCGATCCGATGGATAAGGAAAGTGCGACCCTGAGCGAAGCGGACGCGAAGCACATCCTTGGCGGCGAAGCGTGCGAATGGTCGGAATACGCCGTTCCGGAGAACCTCGACAACCGCATCTGGCCGCGCATGGGCGCCGTCGCCGAACGGCTGTGGTCGCCGCGAAACGTCCGCGATGTCGATTCCATGTATCGCCGCCTGGGCGTGTTCAGTCGCGATCTGGAATGGCGGGGGCTGCAGCATCGTCAGAACCCGCGTCTTATGCTGCAACGTCTGGCCGGCGACGGAGACGTGACGCGCCTCGAGACGCTGGCGTCGGTGGTCGAGCCGGTGAAGGGCTACAAACGCGAAGAAACCAACAAGTATCTGCAACCGACGCCGCTGAATCGCATGGTGGATGCGGTGCCGCCGGAAAGCGACGTTGCGCGCGAATTCAACGCTCTCGCCGGCCGGGCGAAACGCGACAAGGCTGCGCGAGCGCAACTCCGCGAGTGGCTGGAGAAATGGCGCGACAACGACGCGCAGCTTCGACCCATGCTTGGCCAGTCGTTCCTGCTGCGCGAACTCATCCCGGTTTCTCAGAACCTGACGGCGATGGCCAACGCCGGCCTTCGCGCTCTGCGTGCGATGGAATCGGGGCGTCCGTTGGCCAGCGGCGCGCGAGCGCGCCAGCTCGCGGCTATTGACGAAGCCGCAAAGCCGCAGGCGGAACTGCTGGTCATGATCGCACCGGGAGTCCGCGCCCTGATCGCTCAGGCGGGCCGGAAGTAATGGTCAGCTACACTGGGAGCGTGCCCGACCGCTGCACGTGTGGAGCGACGCTGCCCGACGACGCGCGCTTTTGCCACAAGTGCGGCAAACCCCAGTACGACTATCCCGCGACAGAGCCCGAGCCCGAGCCGGAAGCGCCGCCTCCTTTGCCCGTCGCCGCGGGACGAGTCGAAGAAGCCGAAGTCGGCTTTCGCAATAAAGCCGCGGTACGCATCAGCCTGTTCACTACGCTGGGCGCATGCGTTCTCATCGCCTTTCCGATGCCCCCGGTGGTCGAGCTTTTGTGGATTGCCTTCGTGTTCTTTTCCGCCGGCTTCGTCTCCGCGTTCGTTTATTCGCGGCGGACACGGCGGGCCATCACTCCGCGCAGCGGGCTGCGGCTAGGCTGGATGACCGGTCTTTTTTCGTTCACCATCGTTGCGGCGCTGACCATCGCGTCCCTGCTGAATCTCTCCGAACTGCGGGAGCAGATGAGCCGCGATCCGAATTATCGCGCTGCCGCTCCGCTTCTGAGCGACCCGGGGTTCATGGTGGCGGCGCTGGTTCTGGGTCTGCTGCTCCTTTTTATCCTTTTCACTTTGTTGTCGGTTGCAGGCGGGGCTCTTTGCGCAAAATTCCTCGAGAAGGACTGACGAGGATCGCGGCCTTCGCCGCCCTCGCTTTCGCCGCCCACGCCGAGTCATTCACCGCAAAGTGGGCGCAACCCCAGGAACCCTTTCGCATCGCCGGCAATATCTGCTACGTCGGCTCGAACGAGCTGGCCTGCTTTCTCATCGCCACGCCGCAGGGCCACATCCTCATCAACACCGGTTATGAACGCATGGCGCAACAACTGCGCGCGAACGTGGAGAAGCTGGGCTTTCGCTTCACCGATATTCGATATCTGCTGACCGGACAGGCGCATGACGACCATGTGGCCGGATTCGCCGCCGCGCGCGAAGCCAGCGGCGCGAAAGTGCTCATCATGCAGGGCGACGACGACATCGTGGAGCACGGCGGACGCGGCGATTTCCGCTTCGACGGTGAAATCAGTTGGCGTCCGTGCCATGTCGATCGCGTGCTGCACGATGGCGACACCATATCGCTCGGCGGCACAACCCTGGTGGCGCACCTCACGCCCGGTCACACCAAGGGCTGCACCACCTGGACCACCACCATCACCGACAAAGGGCGCTTATTGAATGTCGTCATTGTCGGCGGGGTCAGTGTCAATCCCGGAGTGAAGCTGACGAACAATCCGCGCTATCCCGGAATCGCCGCCGATTACGAACGCACCTTCCGCACGCTGCGTGCGCTTTCCTGCGATCTGTTTCTCGGCTCCCATGCAAGTTACTTCGACATGGCCGGCAAGCTGGAGCGCATGAAAACGGGCGCGCCGGAGAACCCGTTCATCGACCCCGCCGGCTACCGGCAGTTCATAGACGCGAGCGAAGCGGGATTCCGGAAGCGCCTGGCGCAAGAGAAAACGAGATGACCCGATGGCTGGCGCTGGTGGTCTCCGTCGCCGCATTCGCCCCTACCGCATGGGCCCAGACTGACGACCTGCGCCACGTCAATCTCGAAAGCTTCGACTACGTCTGGAAGACGATTCGCGACAAATACTGGGACCCCAACATGGGCGGGCTCGACTGGGACGCCGTTCGCGATCGCCTTCGGCCGCGGATGGAAAAGGCCCGTACGCCCGAAGAGGCTCGCGCGGTGCTCGAGCAAATGCTGGCCACTCTGAAGCAGACCCACTTTGCCATTTTGCCGACGGAAACCGCGCTCAACGTCAGCGGCGACGGCGGTCCCGGCACGCTCGGAATCGACGTTCGCGTGATCGGAAAACAGGCCCTGGTGACAACGGTCGCTCCCGATTCTCCCGCGGCGCAGGCCGGCGTCCAGACCGGCTGGGAAGTCTCACGCGTCGATTCCACCGCCGTTGCGCCCATCATCGCCACGCTCGACAGGACCTACGCCGCGTCCACGCTGCGCGAGCTGACGCTTTCCCGAGCGGTGGAACAGCATCTGGAGGGCGGCATCGGCCAGACTGCCACCGTATCGTTCATCGACGGCGCCGATCGCCCGGAAGAACGACGCCTGAAATTCGCGCCGCCGCCCGGGATGCCGACCAAATTCGGCTACCTGCCGGAGATGTACGTGTCCTTCGAATCCAGGCGGCTCGCCGGCGAATCGAAGCGCGTCGCCGGCGAAATCGGCTATTTCCGGCTGAACGTTTTTCTGGAGCCCGCCAAGGTGATGGACGCCTTCGGGAAGGCTGTCACCTCCTGCGCGGACTGCCCCGGCTTCATCCTCGACATCCGCGGCAACCCGGGAGGTGTCGGCGCGATGGCCATGGGGCTGGCGGGGTGGTTCGTCAGCAAAGCCGGAGAGCGCCTGGGCACGCTTTATCTCCGCAACAGCACGCTGAACTTCGTGATCTATCCGCGCGCCGAGACGTTCAACGGACCGCTGGCGATTCTGGTGGACGGAGCCTCGGCGTCTACTTCGGAGATTCTTGCTGGCGGTCTCCAGGATCTCGGCCGCGCCCACATCGTCGGCTCGCGAACCGCCGGCGCGGCGCTACCCTCGGTCATCGAAATGCTGCCCAATGGCGACGGGTTCCAATACGCCGTCGCCAACTATGTCTCTGAAGGCGGCAAAGTGCTGGAAGGGCGCGGAGTGATTCCGGATACTCTCGCGTCGCCGACGCGTGAGGCGCTCCTGCGCCACGAGGATACCGCGCTGAACGCTGCGATAGATTGGATTGATCGACAGGGAAAGAAATGAACCGATTCGTACTCGTTGTGCTTGCCGGCTGCGCCGTGCTGCCGGCCCAGGAAAGCCTCCCGCCGGCGGCGGCCGTGCTCGATCGTTTTGTGGAAGTGACCGGCGGAAAAGCCGCCTACGAGAAGCACCACAGCCAGGTCGCGAAAGGCATCTTCGCGCTTCCCGCGCAGGGCATCACGGGGGACATGACGCAGACCTCCGCCGAACCAACGAAGATGCGGATGCGCGTGGATATCGGCGCCATCGGCGCGCTGGAGAGCGGCACCGACGGCGCTGTTGTGTGGGAGCTGTCGCCCCTGCAGGGTCCACGCATCGTGGAGGGCGAAGAGCGCGCCGACGAACTACGCGAAGCCCGCTTCAATGCTCCGCTGTACTGGCGTGAGCAGTACTCGAAGGAGGAAACGATCGGAACCGAGAAAGTCGGCGACGACGATTGCGTAAAGGTGCAGATGAGCCCCAAAGACAGCAGCCATCCCGAGACGCGCTACTTCAGCCGTAAATCCGGGCTGCTGGTGAAGCAGACCGGGACGCGGGCCACCTCGATGGGCGACATTTCCTACGAGAACACCTTCGCCGATTACCGCAACGTCGATGGCGTGCTGGAGCCATTCAAAACCACGGAAAAAGCGGCCGGGCAGGACATCGAGCTCACCATCTCGGAAATGAAGTTCAACGCCGACGTGCCCGATTCGGCGTTCACTCCGCCGGCGGAGATTCAGGTGCTGCTGAAGAAGCAGCAGCCGGCCATGGCATCCGCATCCGCTTCCGCCAGGGCGGAGGCCCCCGAAGCGACTGCGAACGGCGGCAAATTCACCATCTACATGGGCGGCAATCCCGTCGCCACCGAAACGTACTCGCTCGTGCACAGCGATGGGAAGTACGAGCTCTCCGGTTCCGCGAAGGCCGACCTGGGCGCGATGAAGATCGAGATCGAGGAATACCGCGTCGTAACCGACGATTCGTTTCACCCGTCCGAAGCGAACGTGAAAGCGAAGATGGGCGAGGTGGCCATGTCCGTCAGCACCACGTTCTCCGGAGGCGTGGCTCACAGCGAAATCGACAGAGGTCAGGGACCCGAGAAAAAGGACGATCCGGCCGATCCCGGCGACGTGGTGATTTCGCCGAACCTGCCAGTGTTCCCGTTCACATTGCTCGCGAAACGCGTCAGCACGTCTACGCGGGAGCCGCAGCATTTCATAGCCTACGTGCTCGGCCAGGGCGAAGCGCCGCTGACGGTGGAGTACAAGGGCAAAGAGAAGGTGGCGTTTGCGGAGCGCAGCGAAGAATTGAACCATTTCAGCGCCACGTTTGCCCCGCCACGGGGGCAGTCCATCGCGGCGGACGTCTGGACGGAACCCGACGGCCGAATCATCAGGATGTCCGTGCCCGACCACGGCGTGGACGTTTATCAGGAAGGCTACGAGCCGGCCGGCCGCAATGGGACTTCGCCGGGCGCGCCGGAGCAGTCCGGCACGGCGAATCCGAAATAATAGCTCAGCCCGTACCGGAATTCCCAGCTTCCGGACGCAATGCACGGTCGGCTGCGATCTTCCACGACACCGCGCACAACGGGCGCGGCCGGCGTCCGGTTTCGTGTTTTCATGGAGGACGCCGCCGCGTCCTGTGCCCTCCTCTCGAAGCTGCGCCACACCTCGCGCGTCGATACGCGCTGATCCAGTACCGGATAGGCGTCAACAACGAAGTGCACCACGCCGATGGTCACCCCCGCGCTCACCAACAGAACCGCGGCCATGCGGGCTCCTCGAAGCTCAAGCGCGGCCACGGCAATCGCGACCAGTCCGACGGCGATCAGGGATGCGCGCGGAAAAGCGCCGGCAAAGGCGACGGTTGCGTGACGAATTCCCGACGTCAGAGCGCTGGGCAGCACACGTTCGGCAAGCGGAAACACATAAAGCAAAGCCGCCGAGGCTCCCAGCGTCAGCGCAGCCCAGGCTCGCGGGGCCGCGTCCAGCGCCAGCGCCAGCAGCACCGCCGCGGCTGGCAACAGGGGCAGAACGTATCCCGGCAATTTGTTTCGCGAGGCCGAAAAGAAAACCAGCCCCCACAGAAACCAAACCAGCAGGAAACGCGCACGCCCGTCGTCGAACAGGCGCCGCCGCACGAGTGCAATCAGCGGGGTCCATGGGGCCAGCCCGGCCAGCAGCACGGGCGCGTAGTACCACCACGGTTGCACGTGCTGGGAAATGTCGCTGACGAATCGCGCGAAGTGCTGCTTCCAGATGAACTCGTCGAAAAATGCGCGACCTGCGCGGAGGGTGACCGCCGCATACCACGGCGCGGCCACCGCCAGCGCAACCCCGATCACCAGCAGCAGCGCCCGAATCTCGCGCCGCCGAAACCAGATCGCCGGCAGGAGCAGCACGAAGGGTACCAGACCCTTGGCGAGCGTGGCCAGTCCGATCAGAACTCCGCTCACCAGCGCGCGCCGGAAGGACATCGCCGGCCGCATCAAAAGCAACATGCCCGCTGCGAAAGTCGCCGAGAGCGGCACATCGGTTACCGCGATGCGACTATAAGCGAGCCAGCCCGCCGAAGTTCCGAGGATCGCCGCGGCGAACAGCGCGACTCGCGACCCAAACTCCCGCGCCAGTATCGCGAAATACACCGCCACGAAAACTGCGCCAAGCGACGCCACCGGCAGACGCGGCGCAAGATCTCCGGGAACGCCCATGCGCGCTGCCGCCGCCGTCATCCAGTAAAGGAGGGGGGGCTTTTCAAACCATGGCTGGCCCCACAGCACGGGCATCACGAAGTCGCCGGAATGCGCCATTTCGAGCCCGATCGCCGCGTACCGCGGCTCGTCCTTGCTGAGCAAACCGCAGCCATCCAGCTCGAAAAAGTAAAGCGAATAGAGCGCCGCGGCACATCCGGCGATCACCAGAAGGCGAAAAAGGGGGCTGTGCGTCAATCTCCAGTGTCGTACATTAGTAATCACATGGATATCACCAAGATTCTCGACGAACTCAAAGGCGAACGCGACCAGATCGAAATGGCCATCCTGAGCTTGGAGCGATTACTCGCCGGCCGCGGTAAGCGCCGTGGCCGCCCCCCGGCATGGCTGAGCCAGATCAAGGTGGCCGGACCGCGGCGGCGCGGACGGCCTCCGGGCAGCGGCGTAAAAAAAACGAAATAAGCGAGGCTCAGTAAGAAATACCGGTCTCGGCCGCACCGTCCCGGCAACGGACGGTCAGGGGAAGCAGATCTGTCGAAAAATCGGGCATTTCGTCTGGGTATTGGAGTGCCCAGACAAGCACGGATCATGTCTGAAGCTCAGGCGCGGCCTGCGATGTGGCTTCCGCCTGCTGGGCCGGAGCCCGGGAATGCCTGTGCGTACGAGGCGACCACGTCCTTTGTCTTGTCGCCAAAGCCGGCTCTCACCTTGAGTTTTTCGACAACCTGATCCATGGCGACCGACTCGAGCGAAGAATCGAACCAACTGGGCGACATCTCGTCCTGAACGGAACTGACGATCACCGGCACGTCAGCCGCAGTCGGCGCCGCTTCGGGATCGTAGGGATGTTGCGGCAGGATGGCGCCATCGACGACGGGGCTGAAACCTCGCAGCAGGCCGCCTCCGGGTCCTGCTTCCTGGGCGGCGGCCTGCTGCGCCTTCGTGGCAATGCATAAAAGTCCTCCAGGGCATGGCCTGAAGCTTGTCCAGTTCGTTGCGGCCCGGGAGCAGCGACACCGACAATGGTGTACAACTCGCCACTCATACGCGGCTTCCTGCCGATCGCGTCAGGGTCGCCACCAAACTTCTGCTGCCAGGAAGGGTAGTTCAGAACGACCACCCGATCGTTACCCACCTTGCCGTCGTCGGGAACAAAGTGTCTCCCCGGATGCACGCTCTGCCCGATCAGAAGATCGAAGAATCCCGTGGAGCAGCGGGTGGCCGGAACCTCCTTAGTCCATCTCGGCGTCGAAAGGGTGAACCCCTCGCCGGTCCAGGCGCCGAGAGTCTGGAAGACGGTTTTCCGGCGCCGCCAATCGTGATAGTGCTCGGTGCTGGTCTCGTCCGTTCGCCTTTGTGGCGGGTCCAGACCATCGCCAGAAGATCCGCGTCAGGGTACGGGAGCGGAGCCGCGGCACCGAGTACAGCAGGCTGAAAATGGCGCTGGTTGCGCCGATGCCAGGCGCCTGGGCCGGCAGGGACACCGCGGCAAACCCGGGAGTCCTCCACGGCAGCCGCTCACCGAAGTGAAAGTCGCTCATTGGCCCGCAATCCTCCGCACAGCTTGATTACGTATGATCCAGCCGTCAGTTACGAACGGCCGGAGGATGAGCGACCCGTTCAGGCCTCCCTGACAAGGTAATGACGCTCAGGACGATCTCCGAGTTCCTGAAGCGGCGTGTTGGAAAGCGGGATACGTTTCACTACCGGCGTCTTCAGGTGAGCCGCTAAGTGCGCGAACTCATTTGCGGCGGACCATCCCATGCGCTGTTTTCCCGTAGCCGCTGTTCGTCATCCGCGCACATCAGCATTTCCTGCATGCTCTCGATCTTCAGGCGCCCGCCAGCTCTGTTCACCCTTCGTGACGCACCGGTGACGAAAGCAAGCACCTCCTGATCGACCCCGAGCAGTTCGATATCCGCGCACAGCTCTTCGGCAATGTCGAATGGCGCGCATGATTCGCACATGACCTGAACGATTACCGGTCCGCCGTTGCCGACGATATCGGGGACAAACGTCGCCCACCTGCCACAAAGCGGACAGCGCCGGCGGTCTTTCCACAATGAAGACATCGATAATCCCTGGCACGGCTGCAGTGCGCTCGGAAGCCGCTCACTACCTTCCCGGCGACATCAGACGAATGTCCGGTTCAATGGCGGCTATGTGGCCGCGGCCGCTGGCAGAACAGTATCACGCCACCACTGCCGCGTCAACGTCCTCTTCCACGCCCTCGTCCGCGGAAGAGAGCCTGCGCAGGGCGTGCCCAGTGTAGATCTGCCGAGGCCGCGCGATCTTCGTTTCCGGATCGAGCAACATTTCCTGCCATTGCGCCAGCCAGCCGGCGGTGCGGGGGATGGCGAACAGAACTGTGAACATCTCCGGCTTGAACCCCATGGCCTCATAGATGATGCCGGAATAGAAGTCCACGTTTGGATACAGCTTGCGCCTGATGAAGTAGTCGTCTTCGAGCGCGATCCTTTCCAGCTCCAGCGCGGTCTCCAGCTTCGGGCTCCGCCCGGTGACTTCGAACACCTGATCGGCGATGCGTTTGATGATTCTGGCCCTTGGGTCGTAATTCTTATAAACTCGATGGCCGAACCCCATCAGCCTGCACTCGCCGTCCTTGACCTTTCGGACGTATGCGGGCACGTTGGCTCGGGAGCCGATTTCATCCAGCATCCTCAGCACTTCCTCATTCGCGCCGCCATGCAGCGGTCCTGACAGTGCGGCGATTCCGGCGGCCACCGCGGCGAACGGGTCCGCATGAGAACTCCCCACGCTCCTCATGACGTTCGTGCTGCAGTTCTGTTCGTGGTCGGCATGGAGGATAAACAGCACGTCGATTGCCCGGGCCAGCGTCGGGTTGGCGACGTACTTTGGCTCCACCATGCGCCAGAGCATGTTCATGAAGTTCTCGGCGTAGGTCAGGTCGTTGTCCGGATACACATACGGGAAGCCGCGGCTGTGACGGTATGCGTAGGCTGCGATCGTCGGTATCTTGGCAATCAGACGAACGATGTTGCGGCGACGCGTCTCGGGGTCGAAGACGTTCCGCGCGTCCTTGTACACCGTCGCCAGCGCCGCAACCGTGCTCATCAGCATGGCCATCGGATGGGCGTCGTAGCGAAATCCTTCGAGGAATTTTCTGGTGGTCTCATGCAGCATCGTATGGTGCGTGATCTCGTCCACCCATGCATCCAACTGCGGTCTGGTGGGAAGCTCGCCATTGAGGAGAAGCCAGGCGACTTCCGGAAACGTGCATCGTTCGGCGAGGTCCTCGATCGGATAGCCGCGGTATCGAAGAATACCGCGTTCGCCGTCCAGGAGCGTGAGTTGACTGCGGCAGGACGCCGTGTTCATAAACGCGGGATCGTATCCCATGACGCCGAAATCGTCGGAGTCCGTTTTAATCTGGCGAAGGTCGGCCGTGCGCAGGTTGCCGTCTATCAGAGGGAACTCGTATTCCCTGCCGGTGCGATTGTCGATGATGGTAAGTGTTTCCTTGCTCATTGCAGGTTCTCCTGTCTGTGAGGCGGGCCGTGGCGCCGGGCAAACCAGCCGTGCTGGCCCACCTACGCTCCTCACAACATAGGAACGCTCCAGTGCAAGAGCCTTACCAGTCTCGGCTGGTGAAATGACCTCAGCGATGTGGTAAGACGCCACAGTTCTTGCTCGACAAGCGTGCCGTGATCTGTGGCCGAGAGCAAATGCCGTGTGTACTATGGGGCAATCTGCGCAACCCGGCGCTCACTTTGCCCCAGGTGTGTGGTGACTATCAACATCGCACTGCGGCTTTGGTGTGGTGCCGCGCCAACCCGAAAGCCACGTCGGCACGGTTGGAGGCAACAAGCGTCACGCCGACGTAAACACCCTCCTGTCTGGCGGCAATAGCGAGCGTGCGCGCTGCCCTGCAGTTGCGTCTGGCAATAGGCATGCTCGCTCGTGCGCTGACAGAGGAGGCATGGCGGCCTGATGTCCGGAATCAGAGTTAGATGGCTGCTCGTTGTGTTGCTGGGCGTCCTGGTGTTTGGCGGTCTGTATTTCTTCATCCAGTCGCTTGCTTACTGACCAACCCCCGCTCGCCCTGCCCGATGGCGCAACGAACATGCCAGCCTGGTAGCCAGTGCCGTTCCAACTTTTTCTGGCTGGCGATTGACGCGCTCCGCCCAGATTCGCCGTGGAAGACGTGTCTCTGTCGCATTGGTGAATCAAGTTGGAACGGCGCCAGGCTCAGCGGTAGGCGAAAATCATGGCGTAGAGGATCAGGACGATCAGCGCGAGTCCGATTCCCAGCGCCGCGAACCCCAACCGGCGCCACATCCTGACGGCGAGCGGGTTCGGCGCTTCCATGAGCTGTTCGTTCAGTTTGCCGCTGGCCACCAGTTCCTCATACTCGCGCGGGCGATCGCGTTTGAATTCCTCAAGCGGCATCCCGCCGGTGAAAATAACCGTGTCGATGGGAAATTTCTCGGGCCGAAAATGGGTATTGAAGAAATGGATGCTGAAAATGAAGCTGACCGCCAGCAGCGCCTCATCGCTGTGAATCGTGGTGGCCACGTTGACCGCCCATCCGGGCAGGAAGTGGGTGAAGAACATGGGGAACCACAGGATCAGGCCGCTGGCTCCGATGACCGCAACTCCCCAGAAGACCGCGAAGTAATCGAATTTCTCCCAGTACGTCCAGCGGCCGTAGTCGGGCCGTCTGCCTCTGCCCATGAACCACTTCATCGAGGCGATGAACTCGCGCCAGTCGCGCCTGTTCAGCATCATGCTTTCCCGACCGAAAATGAACTGGCGCCAGGTCTTGCCGCCGGCTCGCTGGCGGCGGAACAGATCGAATAAATGCAGCCCGAAATAAGTGAAGGTCATGAGAGCACAGAAGCGATGGATCAGGCCGGCGGCTTCGAACCCGCCCAGCAACCGCGCCACCACCTTCGCCCACGGAGCGTAGGAAAACTTAAGAATCATTCCCGTCGAGGCGAGACCGAGAAAACTCGCGATCACGGTCAGGTGAAGGTTGCGCTGAAAAGGAACAAAGCGCCGCACGTAGGCCGGTCGAGCGACGGTGGCGAGGCCGGCGAGCTCCCTCCGGTATTCAAGCGAACGGCGCAGCCAGAGGGCAGTGTGGGCTCCGGACACGGTCAGGGTACCAACCAGCAGCGTGGTCATGCCCCAGAACGTATAGAACAGGAGCGGATAGCGCGTCGGGTCGTGGTGGGTGGCGTGGGTGAGATAGCCGGCGAACTGACGGTGGGAACCGGTATGGCACTTGCCGCAGGTTTTGACGATATTGGCGCGGCTCAGGTGCGAACGCGGATCGGTGACCGGCAGGATATCGTGCGCGCCGTGGCAATCGTAACACCTGGCGGTATTCAGCGCGCCCAGTTTGAAGGCCTTCCCGTGGAAGGTCTCGAAATAGCTCTCGGCGATTGCTTTGTGACAACGCCCGCACTGATCCATGATATGGAGCCGGAAATCGGAAAGATCGGTGCGCTCGATGCTGTGAGCGGAATGGCAATCGCTGCAGACGGGCAATGGCTTGTCGGTGTGAGTGACCAGCGGGGAATGGACGCTGGCGGTGAACTGGTCGTAGATGCCGCGATGGCATTTGCCGCAGGTGCGGGCGACGTTGGCCCGGTTGACGCTCGATTGGGGATCGCTGGCGGGCAGTTCACCGTGCGCACTGTGGCAGTCGGCGCAGTTGGCGGTTACCGTGAGGCCGCCCTCCAGCAGGCCTTTGCCATGAACGCTGTCGAGATAGTTCTCGACGATATTCGTCTGGCTCCCGCGGTAGCGCACGGCCGCCTTCTGGCCGGCGCGATGGCACCCCCCGCACAGATTCGGCACGTTGCGCGGAAACGTGGGTGAATCCACGTCATTCCTGCTTTTGGTGGCGTGCGGATCGTGACAGTCCTTGCAGGCGGGCGCGTCGGGACTGCCCGCCGCGGCCAGCTTCCCGTGAACGCTGCCGTTGTACTGGGTGACCACTTCGGCGTGACAAATGGAACAGTCCACTTTATCGGGCATGGTTTCGCAGGGGCGCACGTGGGAAGGTGTGCCGCCCGTGTGACACTGCGCGCAGGCGATGCGGGAATGGCGCGAATGCTCCATGGCGTCCTCATTCACGTAGAGCGATACTGCACGGCCGTCGCGGAAAGTCTTTAGTTCGGGGTTGCCGTGGCAGTGGAGGCAGTCGCGGTTGGCCATGCCCTCGGGGTAATACACTTCGCGGATCTCATGCGGCCTGTGGCAGTCCACGCAGGCGGGAATCACGTTCGCCTGCTTCTCCCAGAGCTCGCCCCGAATTACCTTGCGATGCACGGTCTCGATCTGGGCGTGGCACTTCGTGCAGGTGGCGGCGATGTTCTGGCGGGCGATGGATGAACGGGGGTCGGTGTGCGGGAGGACGAAATGGGCCGTGTGGCAACTGGTGCACACAGCAGTCACCGTCAGCCCCTGCTCGAACAGACCCTTGCCGTGGATGCTGTCCATGTAGTTGTTGAGGATGTTGCTCTGCGGAATATTCCGCGTAAGCGAAACCGGCGTCCCTTCCTTGTGGCATCCGCCGCACAGCGTGGGGATGTTCATGGTGGAAGTGGGGGATCCGGGCGTGGAGGGCTTCAGGATATTGTGGCGCCCATGGCAGGTCTTGCAGGTGGGCGCCAGCGGGTCCCCGCGTTTGATGGCGCGGCCGTGCAGGCTTTCGGCGTACTGGCCGCCTTCGTCGCCATGGCAGGAGCCGCAATCGACGGGGGCGAGCTTTTCGGCGTGGGGCAGCGATTTGGGGTCCACATCGGAGTGACAATCGGTGCATCCCAGCGCGGCGTGCGGGGAAGCGCGGAGCGCGGCGGCGTCGATGGCCGGAGGGGTGCCTTCTTTGGGCTTGCCTACCTGCCGGCCCTCGTCGTGGCAGACGGTGCACTGGTCCGACCCCGGCAGTGGCTTTGGGTTCTCAGCGGAAAGGACCGCGGCGACCAGGGTTGCCAGGATCAGAGCGCACAGGAGGCGGCGGCATCCACCCTGAGAGCCCGAGACCGGACGTCGGCCGCTGCCGTTGTGCGCGGTCTCATGGAAAGTGTGTCGGATCTGCATGGCCTGCAGGTTCGGAATCTTCAGGCCTCCGGCCAGGGAAACCACCGCAGGCGCTGTCTCGAGGAAGCCATCCCTGATGTTGTCTCCCTCTGCGAGATCCACGAGTGCACACTGAAGTCCGTTCGCGGGGCCAGGTCCAGGTTGTTGAGTCTCGTAGCACCGATGTGGAAAACTCCCTCAGTCTGGTGCCAATTCACGCAGGTCTTGTTGGGGCAAATAACACTTATAGTTGAGGCCGGTCGGTGAAAAAGGGGCCATGGCAGCGCCTATGCACCCATGCTGGCGGAAAATATGTGGCATCTTACGACGTTTCCTGAGGTTCCCTGCAGTATCCCTATTGGCATGGGTGTTGCATCAGTACAACCCCATTGCATGAAGAGAATTCTCGGGGAAGCGGAACACCTCGTCCGCCTGGCGCTGGTGGCGGCCGTCCTCGTGGTCATCTTCTTCGCCATCCGGCGGGCCGTCGTGCCCGTCGGCTTCGGCAAATACGGCCACTATCGCGCGCCTTCGCTGGACGACATCCGCGCGAGGCCGATCTCCTTTGCCGGTCACGAAGCCTGCGAGGCCTGCCACGACGAGGTGGTTAAGACGAAGGTGGCCGGCAAGCATGCACACGTCAACTGCGAAGCCTGCCACGGCCCCGCGGCGAAGCACGCCGACGACCCCTTCAACAACCAGGCGGTGAAGCCGGACCCGGCCACGCTTTGCGTGCGCTGTCATGAAGCCGACGCGGCCAAACCGAAGAGCTTCCCGCAGGTAGTTTCCCGCGAGCACTACGGAGGGAGCGGCTGCGGCGATTGCCACAACCCCCACCATCCGAACGGAGTCTGAACCCATGGAGCTGAACCGGCGTGAGTTGCTGAGCGGGGTAGGGAAGTTCATCATCCTGTCGGGAGCGGCGCGCGCGGCGCTGGAAAATGCGAGCGGCGCTCCCGGCGTGGATTCGCAGTACCGGATGGCCGAGCACTGGTGGGGCATGACCATCGACGTCGGCAAGTGCATTGGCTGTGGCAACTGCGTTCGCGCATGCGCCGCCGAGAACGGCGTCCCCAAGGGGTACTTTCGCACCTGGGTGGAGCGGTATCACGTATCGGGAGCGGACCTCGAGCATCCGCAGGTCGACTCTCCGGACGGCGGCTTCAACGGTTTTCCGCCGCGCCAGGTGGGCGGCAAGAACTTCTTTGTGCCGAAGCTGTGCAACCACTGCGTGGATTCGCCCTGCGTGCAATCGTGCCCGGTGGGAGCTACCTACGATTCACCCGACGGTGTAGTGCTGGTGGACGAGAAGTATTGTGTTGGCTGCCGTTACTGCATACAGGCCTGTCCCTACGGCTGCCGGTATCTGCATCCCACGAAGCACACAGCGGACAAATGTACGCTTTGCTACCACCGCATCACGAAAGGACTCACCACGGCGTGCTGCGAGGCTTGTCCCACCGGCGCGCGGCAACTGGCCGATTTGAAGAACCCCAACGACCCCGTGCACGAGTTCCTGCGGTCGAACAACGTGCAGATTCTCAAACCATACATGGCAACCCGCGCCAAGGTCTATTACAAGGACCTGGACGGAGCGGTGAGGTAGACAAACGATGATGGCCATTACGCCCGACGTTCAGGGCTTCATGTATCCGAATGAAGTGGAGCTGCAATGGAGCGTTCTTATTGTGCTCTATCCGTACATCACCGGGCTGGTGGCCGGCGCATTCATCCTGGCGTCGTTGTCGCGCATCTTCAATATCGCCGCGGTCAAGCCGATCTACCGTCTGTCGCTGCTGACGGCCCTGGCTTTTCTGCTGGTGGCCCCGCTGCCGCTGCAACTGCATCTGGGGCATCCCGAGCGATCGTTCGAAATGTACCTGACGCCGCACAAAACTTCGGCGATGGCCATGTTCGGGTTCGTCTATCTGTGGTACCTGCTGGCCGTCCTGCTGGTGGAGATCTGGCTGGATTACCGCAAGGACATCGTGGAGTCCGCGCAGTCGCGCCGCGGTCCTCTGAGGTGGATCTACGCGGCGCTGACACTGGGCTCGTACAACGTCAGCCCGGCTTCCCGGCGGATCGACGACCGGGTGGGCTGGATCGTGACGCTGATCGGCATCCCGTCGGCGTTTCTGCTGCACGGTTATGTGGGTTTCATCTTCGGATCGGTGAAGGCGAATCCGTGGTGGTCGACGCCGCTGATGCCGGTTGTTTTCCTGTTCTCGGCGATGGTCTCGGGTATTGCCGCCGTGCTGGTGATCTACCAGGCGAGCATGCGACTGCGCGGGTGGCGCGCGGACATGGCGTGCCTCGACACTGTCGCGAAGTACCTCCTCTATGTCTTCGTGATCGACTTCTCGCTGGAGATGCTCGATCTCGTCCACCGTATGTATGAGGCGAGCGAATCGTTCCGGGCGCTCGACTTCATGGTGCACACCAGGTTGTTCACCTCGCAGATTGTCGTGCAGATCTACCTGGGCACGCTGCTGCCCATCGGACTGCTGGCGCTGACGCAGGTGTGGAAGATGCGCGAAGCGGCGCGGCGCGCTATCTACGCGGTTGCGGGCAGCCTCACGCTGGTCGGAATTCTGGCCATGCGCTGGAATGTGGTGATCGGCGGGCAGCTGTTTTCCAAGAGCTTCCTGGGGTACACGACATACAAGATGGCGCTGACTACCCGCGAAGGCCTGTTGCCGGCCATTGCGCTGATGATTCTCCCATTTCCCATCCTGTGGGTACTGGTGAAGCTGTTCCCGCCGTGGGAGGAGCACAGAGCCACATGACCGAGGCGGACATCGGCGAACTGGTCAGAGAGGTTCACGACCTGCAACGCCGGGTCCGCAATCTTGAACAACGCCTCGGGGAGGGCGCCGAGCCGGTTGCTCCGCTCAGGACGCGTGAGGAAACCAGCCCGCGGCTGCCTCCGAATCTGCTGCCCGTGCTTGGCCGCGCGCTGGTGGCCATTGCCGGAGCGTATGTATTGCGCGCTCTCACGGAGCTGGGCGTGCTGGCTCCGTTGGTTGGCGTGGCCGCCGGAATTGTCTATGCGCTGGTCTGGTTGTTCGTGGCCGCGCGACAGACGGCGACGAGCTTTCCGGCGACGCTGTCGACCGTCACTTCCGCGGTCATCATGGCTCCGCTCCTCTGGGAGGCTTCCACTCGCCTGAAGGTTGTCTCCTCCCCGGCCTGCGCCGCGGTGCTGACCGGCTACGCTTTTCTCGCCCTGGCGCTGGGCTGGCGACGCCGTATTGTGGCGGCCATCGGGTCGGCGGCCGCCACGCTGACCGCCGCGGCCCTGCTGCTTCAAACACACGATCTCTATCCCTTCACTATGGCTTTGTTGGCCATTGGCGCCGCTCAGGAGTTCGAAGCCTGCCGGGGCCGTTCGTCAGGCTCGCGCTGGCTCACGGCGGTGGCGGCCGATCTGGCCGCGATCCTCGTCGCATGGATCGTCTGGCGCGAAGGGGGCCTGCCGGAAGGCTACGCTGCTGTTTCAGCGCACGCCGCCCTGTCGGTGCAGTTTCTGCTGCTGGGAGTTTATACCAGCAGCGCGGTGATCCGTACACTCGTGCAGCGCCATTGCTTCACGGCACTGGAAACGGCACAGACGACGGTGGCGCTGGCGATCGGGATCGGCGAGTCCGCCGCGCTGCTGGCGGGCAGCGCCCGTGGGACCGTTGCGCTGGGCGTGATTGCACTGGCTGGCGGCGTGACCTGTTACGTGGTCTCGTTCGTGGTGGCCGGCCTCCAGGTCAAATGGAACTTCCGCGCGTGGGCGAGTTTCGGCATGCTGCTTGTGCTGGCCGGGACGTTCCTCATGCTCCCCAGCTCGGGCTACTGGGTTCTGTGGTGCGGATGCGCGGTGGTCTGTTGCTGGACCGCCATGGCCGCCAAGCGTCCGACGCTTGGCCTGCATGGAGCCGGATACCTGCTGCTGGCAGCTCTCGCCTGCGGAGCCGCCGTGCAGCCGTTTTCGCAGTGGTTCGGCGCTGGCGATGCGACCTCGTGGAAGGCCGCCGTTGTGTTTTCGTCCGCTCTGCTGGCGTGGGTGACTGTTGCGCGAAGTTCACCGGGCGACACGGCACGATGGCGAAATCAGGCATCGTCGCTTCTGCTTGCGGCCGCCGTCGTGTGGATACTGGCAGGCGCGGCCACTCGTGCTCTGGTTCTGGCATGGCCCGTTGGCGGCGTGCCTGCCGACACTCTCGGCACCGTGGTTCTCACCCTGGTTTCGGTGGCGCTGGCCTGGTCCGGCAGGCGCTGGGAGCGGAGGGAGCTGGTCTGGCTGGTCTATGGCTTCATGGGTCTCGGGGCGTGGAAGCTGGTGGCTCGCGACGTTCCGAATGAGCATAATCTGACGCTCGTCGTATCGCTGTCGTTCTATGGCGGCACGCTGATCCTGCTGCCGCGGATGCTGCAGCGCAGGAGTGGAGCGTAGACGCGCGGGCCGGCGCCCTCCGACGACGCTCGCCGCTAACTGAGGGCTGCGGCCACCGGCGGACAAAAGGAAGCAGCGCGCTGCCAGGCTCGGCGGCGAAACAGATATAGGATAAGCAGTGGAGGAATGGCCGAAATCGCCAAACCGCCGACGTGTCACTGAGCTGGTGGCGCGCATAAGGACATCGTGCTGGTTGATCTCTATCGCCTGTTGCCGCCCGAGGGCGCCAAGATTCTGCTGGTCCTTTTCCTGTCTTTCCTCACTGGTCTCGAGCGAGAAGAGCACAAGGGTGGAAACGGGAACTACTCGTTCGGCGGCGTCCGCACATTTCCATTGATCGGGCTTATCGCCTACGCGCTGTCGTTTCTGGCGGGCGGGCAGATCCTGCCGGTGACTCTGGGTTTCGCGGTGGTGGCCGCTTTCCTGATGGTGACATACCGGCACAAGGTGCAGACTTCCGCGTCGGCCGGCATCACCTCCGAGATGTCCGCCCTGACCACATATGTCGCCGCGGCGCTGGTCTATCGCGAGCAGTTCTGGATCGCCACAACGCTCACGGTCGCCAGCATGCTGTTGCTGGAACTGAAGACCACTTTGGAGGGTCTGACCAAACGGATCGCACCCGAGGAGATTCTCACCTTCACGAAGTTCCTGTTGCTGACGGTGGTGATTCTGCCGGTTGTTCCCAACCAGGAGTTCGGCCCCTTCCGGATTAACCCCGCCAAAGCCTGGCTGGTAGTGGTCGCCGTGAGCGCGGTGTCCTATGGCAGCTACGTCATCCAGAAGGCGACCAGGGGACAAGGCGGTGTCGTGCTGGCGGCTCTTCTTGGAGGTGCGTATTCATCCACGGTCACCACGGTGGTTCTGGCTAAACGCGCGGCGAGAGAGGAACGGCCGCACCTGTTTGCGGGAAGCACTCTGCTTGCCTCGGGCATGATGTACGTTCGGCTGGCCGGCCTGGTGACGCTCTTCAATCGGAATCTCATGGTGGCGCTGGGTCCGTCATTCGCGGCTCTGGCGTTGGCCGCTCTGGTGACTGGCTGGCTGTGGACGCGCTGGCCGGATGCGAAAACGGGACCGGTGGCGCGCGAATTCGAGCCGAAAAATCCGCTCGAGATGCGCGCCGCTCTGCTCTTCGCCACGCTTTTTCTGGCGATGATGGTGATTACAAACCTGGCGGTGACCTGGCTTGGACGGGGCGGCGTTTATGCCCTGGCCGCTTTGATGGGCGTCGCCGACGTGGACCCATTCATCATGGGTATGACGCAGGCGGGGGGAAGTACGACGTCGGTTACGGTGGCTGCCGCGGCGATCCTGATCGCGGCAGCCAGCAACAATCTCATGAAGGGGCTCTACGCCTACTCCATGTCCGATCGCCGGACCGGAGTTCAGAGTCTGGGCTTGCTGGGCGGTCTAGCCATTGCCGGTCTGCTGCCTCTGGCATGGCTCCTGCGGTGATCTGGCAATGACTGATCACTGCGCTTCGTTCCGGGAACGACCAACGAGACTTCCCCGCCGCGCACACATTCCTGATGCCGACTGCCGCAACCACTCGGGACACGAGGCGCCGATGAGTTCGCGGACCGGGATACTGGAGAATTGGTGGGAGCAGGCCTGATGTCAACAGGCAGCTTTTCATCAGCCATCAGAACTGTACTCAACAATAACGTCAGCACAATTGCCTCGTCAGAGGAATCTGTGGGTCACTGATACGGTCGAATGGTGCCGGGAAGGTCGGCTGAACTCCGCCCTGACCCTTCTGGTGTGCGCCGCTTTGAGCAGGGCTTTGACCCCCCACAGGTCTCCGTTTTCAGCCGCTTTCAGCAGGTCGGCCGTTTCCGAGTCGCCCCCCCGCCACGCTGCGCGGCCGTTCTCCCTTCCCCGAGCCGCCGCCTCCCACCACGTCAGGAATGCGAACACCTGGCGCAACAGGCTGTTTCGGAGTCGCACTTCCGGGAGTCACTTGCGAACGGCCTCCAAACAGCTTCTTCCAAAAGCTCATCTCGGTCACTCCTTGCAGAACTTCCGAATCTGCCATCCACGTCGACGCATCATTTCTGTTTAGTTTTCGTCAGCTGGTCGAGTATTGCAGTCGCCTGATCCCTCATGGCCCAAATTTCGCATTTGATATCAGCCGGACCAGAGTCGAAACCACGAAACCCCTTGTATTCTTTGTATGTCTTTTTCTCCTCTATTACCTTCACCCGAATCTTGCCAAACGATTTTGTCGTGACAAAAAAGAAATCGCCGTCTGTTCGAAAACTGGCAAATCGCCGAGGACCGAGTGCGGTTTCCTTTGTGTACATTTCAGGATTTACGGCCACACCGTTAATGCTAAATCCCCAGATATCCGATGGGAAGGACACGTCCGTGCCATCCAGTCGGCACACGGGAATCGACGGCGGCATCAGGTGAATCACCGCTATCAAACCGGTCGGTTCTTCCCAAGATTTTGTCCTTCGCTCAGAATATGAATACCAATGCTGGCGCAAAAACCGTCGGGTAACCCGCCATGCCGGAAGCCGCGTCCGCGGAGGTAGCCCAGAAATCTCAGCGAGGCCTGCCGCTCACTTGAGCAAATCGAGGAATGGCGCCTCGAGGCCGGCTGCGCCCGGGCTGCCAGGCGCTCCCTTCAGTACTGAAGGGCCTTGCGTGCCCGTGTTCTCCCAGTGATTACCCTCGCCGTTGCGGTTCCTGAAGAACGCGTTGCGCTCCGTCAGGTTGTCCTTGACAAGGAACCCTGCCGAGCCTTCATCAAGGTATATCATCACGCTCGGGTCGCCAGTTGGTGAACGGCGCAGATCGTACACATAGTTGCCGCGGATTTCCGAGGGCGTCTGATTGGAAAGCGTGTAGATCCCTCCACCGTCCCCCATTCGCTCCATGTACTGATGAATTCGGTTGTAGAGGATCTTGTTGTCGCGCATGGCATTCGCCTGGGTGGTCCAGCCCCAGCCAACGCTGATGCCGGAATACGGCATCTCGACGATCTCGTTATGGTCTATGGTCAATCCGCGTACATAACCGGCTGCGATGGCTGTGCTGCCCCAGTCCTCGTTGCCGCAGTCGCGGAAATAGCTGTTGGAGACGCGGTCGTCGAGCGAGAGCTCGCGCTCGTCGGAGACGACATAGGGCAGGTGGGCCTCAAGGCCCTGCTCGGAAAATCTGCCGATCTGCACCCCGTTTCCGCCAACTCCGCGGAACACGCAACCAACGAGTCGGTTGTTGTGAGACTCATAGTGAAAGTCAAGGGCAGCGGAGGCTGTATTAGTGAAACGGCAGCGCTCGAAACGAATGCCGCTGGCGCCCGCCAGATACACTGCCGCCGGCGGACGCGCCGTCCAGCCCAGATTATCCAGCGTCGGCTCCGCTGGAATGCCGCCTTCGATGCGGTATGCGATGCGATCGAAGTACTGACCCGCCTGTAGAGGCACGTTGCCAGCATGCGTAGGCCGCATCCAGGTGGAATCTTCGAACACGAATCCTCTGAACTGGATGTCGTGTACCGGCCGATCCACGGAACCAACGAGCCGGACCAGCGCCTCCAGGCGCGGCGCCACAGCTTCGGCCTTCGTCATATCCTCATCTGCGCGCGGCCAGTAGTACACCAGGCCTGTTTTGTTGTCGAGATACCATTCCCCCGGCTCGTCCAGAAATTCCAACGCGTTCACGAAATAGTAGGGGTCCGTGTTACGCGGCCACGGATAGGGGTGAGAGAAAACCAGATCACGCTCCGGCTCCTGAAAAGTGATCCGTGCCTTGTCTCCCTCGACCTTCACCGATTCGATGCGCAGCCATGAGACCACCCAGGACTGCAGCAGGAACATCTCCACCCGCTGAAGGTTGGTCCACGCCCCGACGTCTCTTGCGTCGACCACAGCCTCGCGATTGGCGACGTCCCATAGAACCAAACGGTGGAACACGTCGCCGTTGGGTGTACGCGCGCGGATTGCCTTCACGCCGTTGACATACAACTGGCGAAAGTCGAGAGTCTCTGCGCCAAACTGCGGAGCCCGGGCCACCCATACATGCCCGGTTGCAGCCGAAGGCAGTCCTGGCACGGCCGTCTTCAGCTTGCTCCAGCCAGTGACGAGTACGCCGCCACTGATGACTGGCTTTTCGCCAGGCGCCGCCATGTAGACCACAGGCTTCTCCGGCGTGCCTGAGTCTTCCGGGCTGAACTCAAGCGTCTGGTCGAGCCGGTATGTACCACCGTGCACGACGACACGAATTCCGCCTTCTGGCATTCCCTTTCTCCGCAAGAGCTCGCGAACGGCCAGTTGGGCCTGGAACAGCGTCGCAAACGGCTTCTCCGCGCTGCCGCTTCCCGAAAGCCAATATTCCGGTTCTATGCCCCCCGTGGCCCATTGCGGTCTTCCCGGTTTTCCGAGCTGAGGCCGAAAGGAAGGATCGGATGAGGTAAGCGGATGCACGCCGCCTGACGCAACATGGAACTCGACCGGGCTGGCAGCGTCTTGCGCCACGATCGTGAAGCCGCTCACGACCAAAGTGGCCAGAATGACGAATCCACGCATCGATATCTCCCGAAACAGCAGTTGCATTCCTAGAATTCTCCTGGCAACACGTCTACCGGTCGCACTCGAACTTCCTCCCCGGTGTAAATGAGGCTGCACGACTTGCGCCCGCTTCTTGAAATAAAGACGATGCGGAACTCGCGGCGCATTTGCATGCCGTCGAAGGCGCCCACCCGCGCCGAAATGTCCAGCTCGCCGTGGCCTTCACTCCATCGCAGCGTTACGATTGAGTACCCCCCCTCCTCGTAGTTGTAGTTGTCGCCTTCATCCTCGTACATTGGGAAAACTCCGTCCGAGCCGCAATACACCCGGATTTCACAGGGAGCGTCACGGATCTCACTCACATACTGCATTGAGGGTCCCATCGGAACAATAGAGCCAGCCCGCACAAAGACCGGGATCACGTCGAGCGGCGCCAGCGCCTCCACTGGGTTGCCGCCGGGAAACCATGCCTCCGTGCGGAAGTCGTACCACTCCGCTCCCGCGGGCAGGTACACGATCCTGCTTCTCGCGACGTCGTTGATCGGCCGCGAGTCGCGAGCATAGTACATCGGCACGGTCACCGGGCACACCATCATGGCGGGCCCAAACATGTACTGATCGACCAGATCATGCGTCCGCAGGTCCTCCGGGAAATCGAGCGCGACAGGTCGCATCATGGTCCAACTGTTCAACGTCACCTGCGCCGCTACCGAGTAGATGTATGGCAGCAGCCGGTAGCGCAGTCGAATGTAGTCGACAATTACGTCATAGAACGCCGAGCCGGGCTCGCCAAATCGCCATGGTTCGCGCGGCGCGTCGGTTCCATGGGAACGGAGCATCGGCAGAAAGACCGCGTACTGAAGCCAGCGAGTATACAGCTCCCAGTAGCCGAGGTCGGTGCAGCCGTTATCTTCAGGATCGGGTACCCGCGCCGAGCCATCCGTCAATCCGCGGCAGCCGGCGTCGTAATCGCCGCGCCAGAACCATAACGAAGGATCGTTTCTGATGAAGAATCCGCCGATATCCACTGTCCAGTACGGTTCGCCTGCAGCGCAGAAGTTGAGTCCCTCGGGAATGGAACGCCGCAGTGTCTCCCAGGTAGCGCAGATGTCGCCGGACCAGGTGGTGGTTCCATAGCGGTGCTGGCCGGCGTAGGACGACCGAGTCAGATTGACCACGCGCTTGTCCTCGCTGACGCCGCGCTGGCCCTGATAAACCCCACCAGCATGCAGTAAAGAGTATGCGCTGATGTACCCCGGATCGAGGTAACGCTTCGCTTCTTCGGTGTTGACCCGTATTCGCTCGTGCGGTTCGGGCTTGACCGCACCGCGCCAGTCCGATTCGAATGGCTCGGTGCAATCGCACCACCACGCGTCGATTCCGTTGGAGAACAGACCGCGGTTGGCCTGCTCCCAGTAGCGCTGGCGCGCTTCGTCCTGAAAGGCGTCGTAGGTCGATTGGTTGCCCAGCATCAATCCGTTTTCGAGCATTTCCCGCCGGTCCGCGCCGTCGCCCGTCATGCTCGGCCAGACCGACACCATCAGCCGGGCGCCCATGGCGTGCAGTTCGGCGGTCAGCTCTTTGGGCGCCGGAAATCGCACCGGGTCCAGGGATTTCTGCCCCCAGCCGCCACCGTCGGGCCAGGATTTCCAGTCCAGGACGATCAGATCCAGGGGAATGCCGCGCCGGCGGTACTCGCCAACCGTATCCACAAGCTCTTTGGCGTTGACGTAACGCTCCTTGGATTGAGCGTAGCCGAAGAACCACTTCGGCGGCATCGGAACCCGGCCGGTGAGGGCGTGATAGCCTCTGGTGAGATCGTCAAACTGCTCGCCCTGGATGAAGTAGTAGTCGAGTTCGTCAACGACGTCGGCCCAGATGTAGGACCCGAGCGCGTCGTCGTGAAAGCTCATGAGGGAGTAGCAATCGATCAGGACCCCGTATCCCCTGGTGGAGACAAAACAGGGAACCACCGCTTTCAGGTTGTGCTGGTATAGTTCTCTCGACCTGCCGCGCAGGTTGCCATAGCCCTCCTCGTGGGATCCCAATCCAAACAGCGCTTCGTCTTCGGCGAAAACTAATTCCAGCTTCGCCTGGAAAGCATGCCGGTCGAGAACGCGCTCGGAGTCCGCGGCCGAAACGCGGACTCCGTCAATCCCATCGGCGGTCGCTGCGGCTTCGCTGTTGCTGAAACGGTTCCTGTATACCTCCACTGGCGTCAGCCATTTGCCTCCGCGGTCCGGCTCGCGCGCCAGCAGGCGGCCCTCGCCGTCGAAATAGCGGATCGCGCCCGTCTTCCGGTCGACGGTTATGGCAAGCGACGCAGTGGCGACGCGGAATCCGGCCGCGTCTTCCTCTACGCGGTAATTCCGATACCACGCGTTCGCCACAACCGAGAGGCTGGCGCGTTGCAGGAACGGCTGCTTTCCCGTTATCGTCACCCGGGCGATCAACTCGGTGACAAAGCCGATGCGCAGTCGCGATGTTTCGGAAGCCAGGACAAGCGATTCACCATTGCTTTCGATCCGATACATTTCATGCCTTGTGGAGCGTAGGGACGACGCGGCGGTCGTCCAACTCCTTGTGGATGCGCTGCTCCATTGCCTCGTACTTCGAGTAAAAGAGGACGGGCAGGAGGGCGAGCGCGAAGAAAGCCGCGGGCAGCCATATGAACCCGATCTCAATGCCCGCCAGCGACGATACAGTCTGTCGCGCGTTCGGGATGTAGCCGCAGGCGCCCATGGTCCAGGCAGGCAGCGCCCCGCCGAGGCCCGTGCCCGCCTTGAAGCAGAACGACGCGCCCACCGCGGTCAGCAGCCCCGCCGCGCGAATGCCGGTTTTCCATTCGCCGTAGTCGACGCTGTCGGACAGCAGCGAGAACGGCATGGTCATGGCGATTGCACTGGCGATTACGCCGAAAATCCAGCCCGCCAGCACGGCTGGCACCGACGGGGCCGCGAAATAGATCAGGAACTGGCCGGCGACGGAGCCCATCAGTCCCCCCAACCACAGGTTGCGCTTCGAGGCGAACCGGCACAGCCAAGGCAGAAGGACGATTCCGATCACCGAAACAATATCGAGGCTGTTCATCAGCGGAACCAGGTCTTTGCGGCCGAGATTGTAGGTGAAGTAGTACACCAGCGTTGACACGCGGGAGGTGTACGCGGTCCAGAACAGGAAACTGCTCGACGCGATGATGATCCACGGCCAGTTGCCCCGGAGGGCGCCGAACGTTCCGAGGACGGGCGCTGGTTCCGCCGGCGACGCGACCACCTCCCTGAGGTTCCGGAAGGCCACCAGGAACAGCAACGCCGCCCCCGCCGCGAACAGCGGCATGGTCAGCATGAAGCCGCGCTTGTCGTTCCCGTGGCCCAGCAGCGCGACCAGCGGAAGCGCCAGCGCGCTCACGAGCAGCACGCCCACCTTCCCTCCGATCATCCGGTAGGTCGTAAGCAACACCCGCTGGGCCGGATCCGGAGTCAACACCGACAGAATCGCGGTCACCGGCGTATTCACACCGGTGTAGAGGATGCCGCAGACGATGTACGTTACGGCGGCATACATGGCCTTGCCAGTATCACTAAGGTTGGGCGTCAGGAAGGTCAGGACCCCGAACACGGCGTATGGCGCCGCCAGCCAAAGAAACCACGGGCGGTACTTGCCCCACCGGCTGCGGGTCCTGTCCAGGATCATCCCCCAGACGGGCGCATCCACCCCGTCGATGCAGCGGGCAACCAGCAGAATCGTGCCGGCGATTCCCACGGAGATGCCGTAGACGTCGGTATAGAAGTACAGCAGGTAATTCGAGATCACCGCAAACACGAGTTGTCCCGCAGTGTCCGTCGCGGCGTAACTCAGGCGTTTGCTTTGCGAGATAGTGTTCATGTGATTGTGGGTGAGGACAAAGCTCAGTTAATAGGCGCCAGGGCCTTCTGAGCCAGCTCGTCGTGACTGGCCTTGATCTGTTTCGATTTTTCAAACGCCGCAGCGGCTGCTTTCATGTCGCCGGTTTCCTTATAGAGACGGGCAAGCTGGTAGTACAGGCTGCCATCCTCATCGCTGGCGAGACCTTGCGTCAGTTCCTTGATCGCCTCCTTCGGCCGGCCGGTGTTGGCAAACACTCGGCCCAGCAGCGCGTGAACGCGCGGCAACAGGTCCGGACGCACCTGCAGGCTGTGTTGCAGATACGGCTCGGCGTCCGCGTATTCGTGCTGCGCCACCAGAATCTCCGCCATCAGGAGATTGATGTCGCCATCCGCCGGGCCTCGAGCGAGCGCCTTTTGAGCGGCGCTCCGAGCCTCTTCCAGCCTGCCGTCGGCATAATTGGCTTTGGCCAACCCCGCCAGGCCGGCCACGCTATCCGGCGAGACCGCCAGCACCTTTGAATACTCTTCCCGTGCTTCGTCGAACATCCTCCGGCGCTGATAGGCGTCGCCGAGCAAGGCATGAACTCGGGGAGAATCCGGCTCCACCTCACCGGCGCGAACGAGCGCGGCCACGCCCAGTTTCTGGTTTGCTCGCACCGCCCAATACCAGCCCGCCGGATCGTTCGGGTACTTCTGCCGCAAGTGATCGCTCGCCAGAGCGGCGGTCTGGAAGTGCCCGGAGAAAAAAGCGTCGCTGGCAAACCTTTGCAGGTCTTTCGCGTTGCCGAACTCCGGGATGGGGCGTTCCGGCTCGGGCTGGGGCGCGGAACGGACGCCCTGGCCCAAACGCGCCGCCACGGCGCCGGCCATGCCGCCGGTGGACTGCCGGAGTTGCGCCAGTCGCGTCTCAAGTTGTTGCGCATCGAGGCCTTCCCAGAACCAGGGCAATGATGAATCGAACTCCTCCCGGTCCAAACTCGCGAGATCGGCGAGCATCGCCAGCCCTTTCTCCCGCTCGCCGCTTTCGAACAGAAGGCGAGCCATTCCCACGCGCGCGGCGGGACACGATGCAACATCGCGCTGGAATTCCCGTTCCGCTTCCGCCGGGTCGCCGTGCCTGATCAGGACAAAACCGTAGGAGGTATGCGAACATCGGGGCGGAGCCGCTTTCAATGCCAGCAGGGCGCGGTAGGCATGGATCGCTTCGGTCAGACTGCCCTCCTCCGCACGCGCGCTGGCCGTAAGCTCGGCAACGTACACGGACTCGCGAAAGGAACCTGTCAGCTTCTCTCCGGCCGCTTCCGCCAAACCAAAATACGCGAGCCCCAGGCCGTACCACGCCTCGCCATTGCGGGGGGACAGCACGAGCGCCCGCCGATACCATCTCGCGGACTCTTCCGGTCTCCACAGCGTGTGGTAGGCGCGCCCCAAAGCCAATGCTGGCTGTGGATCGCGAGGATTCAGTTTCTCGGCTGCGAGCAAGTACGAAGTCGCTTCCCGCGGGCGGTTCAGTTGCAAGAGATCGAGGCCGAGAAACAGATTGGGGACGAACAGCGCCTGGTTCAAACGCAACGCCGTCCGGAACGCTTCCGCCGCCTGGGAGTAGTCGCCCGACTGGTGCTGCATCAGTCCGAGATTGCTCCAGAGTTCGGCGATTTCCGGACGGATCGCCACCGCCTGGCGATAGCTGGCCGCGGCGCCGCTAAAGTCGCTCCTGGCCTGGGCCTCCCGAGCTTCGGCCAGGAGCGATTCAAACCTGGCGTCCCGATCCGGCTGGGCGACAGCCAGAGTCGAAACCGTCAGGACAATTGTGAATAAGACGCGCAATTACCAGTACAACTTCAGACCCATCTGGATATCGCGAGGTGGAAGCGTAGCTGAGATTACGCCAAACGTCGAATCCGTGAGGTTGCCGTCGGGCGCGTAGAAGTTGACGTGGTTGAACGCGTTGAACAGTTCGCACCGGAGTTCCATTTTCAGGGCTTCGCGGTAGTAGAACCACTTGTGAAGTCCGATGTCCCAGTCCGCCAGACCCGGCGCTCGGACGTTTCCCATGTACCGAGGCGCATTTCCGAAAGTGAATGGCGCGGGTTGCACGAATGCGGCGGTGTTGAACCACTCCTGAATGGTCGGGTCGCTGAGGGTTGGGTTGCCGACCAGGTTCGGCCTCTGGTTACCGCCAAACGAGTTGGTGTTGTTGTCGCCGTCTGTTATGGCGATCGGGAAGCCGCTCTTGAAGGTGGTGACTCCCGCAACCTGCCAGCCGCCAACAATCGCATTGGCCACGGGGTTGAGGTTCGACCCAACCTTCTTGCCCTTTCCGATCGGGAGTTCGTACATGTAGGTTATAACCAGGCTGTTCGGGGTGTCCGCGGCGTCCAGCGATTTCTCGGTAGCCAGGTTGTAGGCGTCCCGGATGGGCGACTGGCCCAACCAGCTGGTTGTTGCAGCGGTGTTGTCGATGAACCTGGAGTATGTGTACGAGGCCAGCACATTCAGCCCCGAGCTCCAGCGATGAGTGAAGGTCAAATCGAGAGCGTTGTAATGCGAAAAGCTGTCCAGCGGCTGCGTTATGCTGACGCTGCAGAATTCCGGATAGGGAAGCAGCAACTGCCCATACGCGACCGTCGGACTGGAGAGGCCGCAACCGCTGCCGGCGATCTTGCCGTAATACGGGTTGGGGACCTGCTGCAACAGTTGGTTGCCGAGCGAAAGGTCCGCTGTCGGTAACTGATCGAAGTCCAAACTGCCCTGAGGCAGTTTGACGCCATGATTCCCGACGTAGCTGACATCGATCAGGTCGTTCTTCGTCAGGGCATACTGAATTCCGACCATCCACTGCTCCATGTATGGGTCGGGCCGGTTGAGCTGGGAACCGGCCGTGGCGTAGCCGACGTTGGTCATAGCGCCCGTGCTGCTGCCGGTTTGCGGAAGCGGGCCGGTGGGAAACGGATTGTCGAGGTTGTCGAGCGGCGTGTACCCGTCGGACGCAACGGCATTCCAGGGCGTGCTCTGCCCGTAACCCTGGCCATTTCCCTGACCCATAAAGGAAGGCACGTAGTAGAGGCCGAATCCGGCCCTGACGACCAGCTTGTCCATCGCCTGATAGGCGAGACCGAGCCGCGGAGCGAAGTCTTTCCAGGTCGGGTCGTAAAGTCCGCGCCCGGCGCCGTTGACGCCATTGTAAACGACGGTGCCCAGAACCGTATAGCCGAGCGCCGTGCTGATCGGATTGGTGGCGTTGAAGTCGAAATAGTTCTGCTGATTGAAGCGTTCCACGGGCGCAGTTTGGTATTCCCAGCGCATACCCAGATTCAGCGTGAGCTTGCGAGTGACTTTCCAGTCGTCCTGGAAGTGGGTGCCGTAGAATTGCTTGGAGGTGAACGGCTTAAAGGAGACGCCGGTGGAGCCGCCGGTCCCGACTCCGAGCAGGAGCGAGGCGATGGCGTTGCCGCTGGCGCTGGGGTCCGCAGTCTCGGGGTTCGGCCCCGCGGTGGAGACGGAACCGAAGTCGAACGTCGTGGGATAAATACGCCCGCCGCCGGTCTGGCTCGTTACTTCCATGAAGCCCATCGTGAAGGAGTGGGAACCGTGGGTTTTGCTGACGTCGGCCGACCAGGTCAGATCGTTGCGGGGGAAGCCGCCCTGGCCCGCTCCGTTTTCCGGACCCAGCGGGGCATAGCCGCCCACCGAAACAACCGGGAACTGGTTCGACGTTGTATTGATCCAGGAGGGCAGGCCGAGCTGGGTAAAATCAAACGGGTAGCCCTCCATTACATTGCCTTCAAACCAGTGATTGTAGCCCGCGTTGAGGCTGAAAACCGTCGTCGGATTGAGCACCCATGTTAAGCCGCCGGCGCCATCCAGTCGGTTGTTGGGGTTCATCGATCCCGGCCCGCCCGGATCGTTGCCGTAATAATCCGCCTCTTCCACCTTGGACTCGTCCTTATTCGACCAGCGCAGGAAGATGCGCAGGTTGTCGGTGAAGTTGTGGTCGAACCGGAGGCCATATTCGTCGGAGGTCGCCGCGGCACTGGCGGAGGCCGAGAAGTTGTTTATCAGCGCGCTGTTCGTCGGGGAGGGATAGTACGCGAGTAGCTTGGCCCCAACCGAGCTGATCAATTCTGTCGGGATCATATTCCCCGGGAACGGCTCGCGCGAGAATCCGCTGGAGGTCGCCACCGTGCTGAAGGGGTTGTATATTATCTGGGCGATGCCGGAGAAATCTCCACCTTTCTCGGCCGCTGTCGGCATGGTGAGGGTGACGGGACCGGGAGTGCCCTGGCGCAGTCCTTCGTAATACGCGAAGAAGAAGGTCTTGTTGCGCTGCTTGTAGATGCCGGGGATGTAAACCGGTCCGCCGCCGGCGATACCAAACTGGTTGCGCCGGAACGGCGTCCTGGGGATGCCGTCGGCGTTGTTGAAGAAGAAGTTGGAATCGAGGTCGGAATTGCGAAGGAACTCGAACGCGTCCCCGTGAAGGCTGCTGGAGCCGGACTTGGTGATTACGTTGTACATGTTGCCGGTGCTCCAGCCGTATTCCGCGGTGAAGCTGTTCGTCTGGATCTTCGCTTCCTGAACCGCTTCCATGGAAGGCACATAGATGACCCCGCCCCAATCGGCAGCGGTGTCCCAGTGGCCGTCGAGCAGGTAGGCGCTGGTTCCAAAGTAGCCGCCCCCGAAGTTCATGAAGGAGATATCCTGATCCGCGGTCCCCGACTGTCCTCCGCCATTGACCACCTGGAACTGCGAAGAGTTGTTGACTGAGGAGTTCATCATCACGAGACCAAAAGCGCTGCGGAAATCGACCGGAAGCTGGTCGATCTGCTGCTGGTTCAGGTCCGAGGAGACGTTAGCATTGTCGGCCGCGAGGATGGCCCCCTCAGCAGTGACCGTCACCTCGCTCTGTACCGCTCCGACCTGCATGGCGACATCCTGATCTGCGGATTGGCCTGCCTCCAGGACAATACCCGTCTGCTTGTAGGAGGAAAACCCGGTGGCTTCGACGGTCAGCGTATAGGTCGCCGGCGGCAGCAAAGCGAATGAGTATCGCCCCTCCGGGTCGCTTGTATAGGTTCGGGTGACGCCCTTCTCCGGGCTGGCCAGGGTGACCCTGGCCCCGGGAACCGCCGCTCCCGAACTGTCGTGGACAACTCCGCTCAGCGATGCGCTGAACGCCTGTGTCTGGGCGTTGGCGGATGAATGGAAAATCACGAGAGCGGCTACCAGGCCGACAGCAAGGGCCAAGCCGCCTCGTGGCGTGTGCGTTGGCAACATGAGACTTTCCCCTTTTCATTCGAGACGGCATTAGGCTGGAGGTGCGGACTGCCTCTCGTCAGTGATAAAGTAATCGTTGTAGGTGACATCGTCAAGGCTCTTTACTGTCCGTGTTAACTCGATGACGCTGCCTCCACAGCTTGCGGACGCTGGATACAGGGAGTAAAGTACCTGGGGAGGATTGGTGGAACGTTCTGTAACAGGACCGGATGCGACTCTGGAGGTTGTATCGGAGGCCGACGTTGTCCTGATCCGGGAAACGCTCCGTCAGGTCCTTGAGAGTGCGCCGTTCCGGACCACGCGACAGTGTCAGAGCCTTCTGACGTATATTGTCGAGCAAACGCTCAAGGGAAAAAACGATCTGCTCCGCGAACGGGCCATCGGAACGGAGGTGTTTGGCCGCAGCGCCGATTACGAGCCCAGCGAGGACCCCGTGGTTCGGGTGCGAGCGGCCGAGGTGCGGAAGCGCCTGGCTCAGTACTATCAGAACCGTACCGACCGCCTCGTCCGCATCGACATCCCGCTGGGCTCCTACAAGGCGGTCTTCCAGCGGAAGGCCGACCAGCTCACGACGTCGGGATCTCCAAAGCCGAGTCCGCGGAAGTCCCGATGGTGGTGGGGCCCCGTCGCGGTTCTCGTAATTGTCGCGGTCCTCGTGATTGCAGCGAGCGTAATGCTGACACGCAGTTTGCGCTCCCCGTTGTCCCCGGCGCCTTCCGCGATGGACCAGTTCTGGGCGCCCGCATTCAACAACCCGAAGCCGATCCTTGTCTACGACGCCACCACGCCGATTTTTCGGTCTCCCGACCTGACCAGTTCCGCGCACGACCTCGTGCCGGTTCGCGACCAGTACATGACTGTCGGCGACGCGTACGCCAGCGTCGTGCTCACTTCGCTGTTCGCTCGAAGGGGAAAGCTTTACCAGATGCGTTATGGCGCCGATCTCAGCTTCGGCGACCTGAGATACCAGCCCTCCATTCTGATCGGCGCCTTTAACAACGTCTGGACGCTGCAGACGACGAACGATCTACGATTCGCCTTCGACAAGCACCCGACGATTCGCGACCGATCAAACAACCGGTTATATACGCTGCCGAACATCACGCCTGACGGACGCACTCCCGAGGACTACGCCATCGTTTCACGCGTCTTCGATTCCACCACCGGCGAGCTTCTAATCGCAGCAGCGGGAATCACACAGTATGGCACCCGCGCAGCGGGGGAATTCCTCACCTCTCCGCAGCTTCTTACCGCTCTGGCCGTGAAGGCGCCAAACGACTGGCCGAAAAAGAATCTGCAAGTACTGTTGCACACGAAGATCGTCGGGGACACGCCCGGTCCCCCGAGTATCGTCACAGCGTATTTCTGGTAGACCGCCAGCAAGCGGTCGGGATTTTCGCCCGCGGAGTATTCGCGTCGGCGCCGGCCCGCTGGCAGGTCCGGTCGGGGGATGCAGGGACTACATTCCGCTCAGTGACGACAGACTAATACCGGGTCCTGATCAATCGCCAGGCAGCTCGCCGGTATTCGTCCGCGGTCCGAGATTCGGGGCTGCGTCGACTCGCGCCTGACGAGCCTGGGATCCAAAAGAATACATTTCGGACGAGGCCGGGTCTTCGCCTCAATCAGTGACAGCACGAGTTTCCCGCTACGCTCGCCAATAGCCACGCTCTGCTGATCGATGCTGGAAAGAGGCACGCGCAGAGAATTGTCGAACGGGAGATTGCCGCAGCCGATTACGGCAATATCTTCCGGGACGCGCAACCCTGCCTCGATAATCGCGTCGATTACGCCGATCGCGATGGGATCGTTGAAGCAGAATACGCCGTCCGGTTTCGGACCCAGTTGGAGCAGTTTTCTTGTTGCTTCACGGCCGCTGCGCCAACTGTCCACATCCGGCGATCTGCTGGCCAATACGTATCCCTCGACCGGAATGAGATTGTGTTTGGCCAGGGCCTGGTTGTAACCCTCAAGTCGCCCGACAGCAGTGCTGATAGCGGGTCCTCGAATGTGCGCGATGCGGCGGCAGCCAATGTCGATCAGGTGCTCCGTGGCCAGCCTCCCAACCGCGACATCGTCCACCCCGACGAAATTCGCCGGCATTCCAGGAAACGCGCGATCGATCAATACGTAGGGGACCCCCCGTTCTTCAATTCGCCGGAAGCTCTCCACGGTACATTGGGCCGACGCGATCATCAGCGCATCCAGACCGCGGCCCAGCAGGCGTTCTATCTCCTGCCGCTCGAGATCCGAATCACCCTGAGATGAGGAGATAAGGAGGCTGTAATTCTTCTTGCGAAGGACCTCCCGTAAGCCCGTTGTCACCTCCGCGAAGAAGGGGTACACCGTGTCGGGAACGATCAGACCGGCTGCGTAGGTCTTTCCCGTCGCCAGTGTGCGCGCAGCAAGATTTGGCTGATAGTTCAGTTCCTTGATACGTGTGAGCACGCGTTGGCGTGTCTCCTCGGCGATGTCGGGGCGATTGCGCACGACCTTCGACACGGTGATTACCGCTACGCCCAGGTCGCGGGCGATGTCCTTCATCGTTACCGGCATGCAATCACATTGTGCTCAAATATGCGGCAGACGGCGGCCGGAGCTTTTTCGCAGCGTCCCATCCCTGTGAAAGTATTTCCCATCGGCGATTTTCGCAAGGTGCTGTACTGTGCCCTACCCCTGACCGGGAGTGGTTTCTGAAGTTTGCAAAGCAGGATACATGAGGTGCAGGGTACTTTGTAGTTCGCCGGGTAGTCTCGGCAGAGAGCAAGTTCAGGGACGGGTTCGCACACGCCGGCGTTGTCCGGATCCCTGAAGTGCGGGGCGACGTCCTTCTGACAGCGGCTGTTTCGGAACACCTCACGACTTATTTCCGGTAGACCGATCATCGTTCCCGCCGGGACCAGGCCTGTGATAGGCTGCACTCATATGAGTTCCCGGCGGGCCTTTCTTGCGTCGCTCCCGGTAACCGCATCAGTTATCGCTTTCCAGCCGCGAGCCAGCGGGGCCTCCGATTTCTCGCCGCAACTGCAGCC